>OBLO01000431.1_pt1 | contig 43403 bp, 42 predicted proteins | sample 1519401 | NCBI WGS metagenome assembly OBLO01 (sample SAMEA2602897, study PRJEB22501) | metagenome | reverse complement strand
CACTGGCGGCTCTGTGGGTCATTCCGGTATCCGCTGCCATCGTGGTGGGCAGCTACCGGGTGCAGGACAAGGTGCAGGCCAAGACCATGGCGGCGAAAATGGCCTGTGCGGACGGCATTCAGGAGTACATCGAGACTCTCCGGGACCTGAAAGCCAGCAATGCGGAGCAGCGTTATCTGTCCGGTCTTTCCGGCAAAATTCGGGCTGTGGAAAAGCAGTCCATCGCAGCAGAACTGGAAACAGCGCTGTTTGTGTCCTCTGCGAGCATGGTGCTGAAGCTGGGCATTGCTTCTGTTGCACTGACAGGCTCTGTGCTGCTGATTCGCGGCAGTATCGACGTACTGACGCTATTTTTGTTCCTGCTGGTGGCATCCCGACTGTATGACCCCATGCAGGGCGCGCTGCAAAATCTGGCGGCGGTCATCGCTATGCGCACCAATGTGGCCCGGATGAACGAAATTCTGGATTACCCGGTGCAGACCGGCAGCGAGGAATTGACCAATCAGGGCTGCGACATGGTGTTTGACCATGTGGGCTTTGCCTACCAGTCCGGCGAAACAGTGCTGAAGGATGTGTCTTTCACAGCAAAGCAGGGGGAGGTCACAGCGCTTGTCGGCCCCTCCGGCGGCGGCAAGACCACGGTGTCCCGGCTGGCGGCCCGGTTCTGGGACTATCAGAAGGGAACAATCACCGTGGGCGGCATGGACATTTCCAAGATCGACCCGGAAAAGCTCATGAGCTTATATTCCATCGTGTTTCAGGATGTGACGCTGTTTGACAACACCATTCTGGAAAACATCCGCCTTGGGCGCAAGGACGCCACGGATGAAGAGGTCCTTGCGGCGGCGCGCCTTGCCAACTGCGATGAATTTGCGGAAAAGCTGCCAGACAAATGGAACACCAGCATCGGAGAGAACGGCCGCGCCCTCTCCGGCGGCGAACGGCAGAGAATCTCCATCGCCCGGGCTTTCCTGAAAGACGCGCCGATCATCCTGCTGGATGAGGCCACCGCCAGTCTGGATGTGGAAAACGAGACCCTCATCCAGACGGCCCTTTCCCGGCTGATCCGAAACAAGACGGTGCTAATTATCGCCCACCGAATGCGTACCGTAGCCGGGGCGGACAAGATCGTGGTGCTGTCCGACGGCGTGGTGGCTGAGCAGGGTGCGCCCGATGCGCTCTATGCCTGCGATGGACTGTATACCCACATGGTGGATCTGCAAACCGACAGCCAGAACTGGTCCATTTAACCCCACAGAAGGAACAGATCTGTCCCGTCATTCACCCGACTGGACAGTGAGAGTACATCTGAATAAGCAGAAAACCGCTTCCGGCAATATTGCCGGAAGCGGTTTGAAAATCCAACACTGCCAGTGAATGCTCAATCAGTCTTTCAACTGAAAATCAAATCACAGCAAACCTGTTCCTCCGCTGCGCTGCGGATATTGTTCATTGCCCCGACCCACGCTGTTTGATTTTTAGACTTTAGCTGTTCGGTGATGCCCTGCGCCTGAGCCATCTGTTCGATCAGCAGCCGCAGTATTTCGTTTGCTTCACGGTCGATTTCGTTGAGATAATGTGTCAGTTGTCCAGAGGTCTTCAAATTGATATAGGTTGCTCTGCGGTGCGCTTTCAGATACTTGAGCCGCATCTGCCCAAAGTGTCCGTATGTGACGGATTCTTCTTCCGGCATAAGCAGGTTGGGTATATAAAAATCTCCATGCTTCCGATAAGTGATTTCCATTGTGTGACAGTCCTTTCGCGGGCCTGAATTTGACCCTTATTTTGACCCTTTAGCGGATCATCCTCTATAAAACAACTGGACTGACTGGTACCAAATTTTATGATTTCAAAACTAAATATCACATAATTCAATTAAATAAGTTATAAAAAACGCATCCTATCCTCTTCAAATCCCTCCTTCCGCGCCAACCACGCAATCCTTGTGATTGCGTGGTTTTCTTTATATTTCAACGTTTTCAGCCGTTTTAGGCGGTAAAAATATTTTCCATTACGACAATAAAAAACTCAAAAAAGACATTTTATCTTCGATTTTACGAACGGAACCCCCTCGCTGCAAAAGTGAGGGGGTTTCTTTTGCTTTATTCAATTCCAGGGACTGTCTCCACCCTCTCCAAATATTCCTCGATCCATCCCTGTTCCGCCATGACAATCTCTTTCCCAATCTTCTCCGCATAGGCCCACTCCAACCGTGCCCCGGCACTCTCACGCCAGCACACCAGGAGAACATCCGTCGGCAGCTTCACCTCTTATTGACTTTTGTATGCGGCCTGATAGAATAATAAGGTAGAAAGAGGTGCATGGAATGGATACTGGTTTGAAAATCGTCTGCTGCATTAGTCTCGGTATTCTTTTTCTGTCTGTGCTCTTGTGTTTGGCTATTTAAGTCCCTCCGTCCGGAGGGACTTATTTTTTACGCTATTCCCTCGTCACGCTTCTGTGCTGCGCTCCGTCTGCCAATCTGCCCCAGTCTCCACGAATCTGATCGTACCAGACAGCAGATCCTTGCATCAAAAAAACAGTTCCTGTTTTAGCTTCATTGGCGGCAGATTTTTGTCAAGACACAAAGAAAGAAGCCCGAAACCGGATGGTTTCGGGCTTCTTGTTGAAAAGTTCACTCTTCGGCGCGTGATAGAAATATCAGCGCTTGGAGAACTGCGGAGCGCGACGGGCGGCCTTGAGACCGTACTGATTTACTTCATGTTTCGGAAATCCCTTGTATATCAATGGATTGCTGACTTGGGGAAAAAGTTAACTCAAAAGTTAACTCATACATTTTCAACCCTTCATAGATTCAAATGCCTTGGTGATCTGCGGTGCAATATCTTCCGGGCGATTGTACTTGATTCTGGCATATACGTCCATTGTTATTTTGATATTTTCGTGTCCAGCCAAGTACTGAATAGTTTTCGGATCGACACCTGCATAAACCAAATTAGAAATATATGTATGTCGAAGCTGGTGGGATGTCACTTGGAAATCTATGGAATAGGTTACATCAGGGTTATGCGATGCCTTTTTACCCAACTGGGGAGATACAGTGTGGATAGTTTTTTCCCCATTAGCGTAGCGGGTATAAGTCCGTTCGCCCGTACTACGAACTTTTACTTGATTCCAATAATTACGCCATTGAGTACCGCTGAGCGGTTCGCCTTTGCGATTTGGAATGACAAAATCGCTTACAGTTGTAGCCTTTAGTTGCCGCAAATGATTCTCCAGTATTGGTGGAATTGGGATATCCCTTTTGGCCGCAGATGTTTTGAGCGTTTCCGACACGAATGCTTGGTTGTGCTCAATGCGCCAAGCTCTCCGTACCTGAATATATGGGGTTTCTTTTTCTAGAACAACACAATCCCACTGGAGTGCGAGGCTTTCCTCGCGCCGTAGACCTGCATATAATCCAAGTAATACAAAAGTTTCTATAGGGAGTCCCGCAATGGCATCTAACAAAGTGGCAACTTCCTTGTCACTGAGCGGTTTTTTTGCAGCTGTGGGAGTTCCCCCCTTGCTGGGGATTCCATCAGTTGGGTTCTCCTCAATTAAGTGGCTCCTTTTTGCTGCACTGAAAATGCGGCGAAGAAGCATAAAAACTCCGCGGTAAGTGGATTCAGATAACGGAGCAACTCGCGTCAAAGCCCTGCTGATATCGTCCGAAGTCACATCGGCGATTAGTTTGTCCCCTAGAGGCGGTGCGGCGATGTACAAACGGATTTTTTCCTCATATCCAATATATGTACCTCGTTGGATGTGGGGCTGAAATAGCTCCAATTGCAGCGCTGTGTACTGTGCAACAGTGTATGTGCTTTTTCCAGGCAGTTTCTTCATTTCTTCCCGGAATGCTGCCTCTTTTTCGCGCAGCTCGGCTATAGTTTTTCCATATAAAGTTTTTCTTTTGCCATTAGGCATAGAAATCTGTACTTTATAGTAATTGTATCCGTCGATGGTGCATTTACTATACATTTATCTCCGTCCCCTGTGCGTATTCTCTTTAATATACCGCTCCAAATCTGAATCTCGATAGTGGATTCTCCCGCCCTTACAGGATGAAATATATCGGATTTTTCCTTCTGATGCCCGTCGATCAAGTGTGCGTGTTGATACGCCCAGAAATTTTGCGGCCTCAATACGGCTCATAAGCATAGTATCATCTCCCACTGTGCAAAAATCTTGATTTATTTCTCAAAACGCTGTAAAATAGCTATGATATTTTTCACTCTTGCGGTATATCTGAAATATCAGATGACTATATCTTCTATATCTGATAGTATAGCCATGGCTGGACATTTTGTCAAGTCTTTTTCGTTTTTATTTTTATATGGGGAGGGAATCAATATGCCAAAAGTCGAAGCTACAGTGGGAAGCCGCGTCCGTCTTGCGCGAATAGGGCTTACATTGACGCAAAAACAGCTTGCACAGGCGGTTGGCGTTAGTGCAAACCATTTGGCTATGGTAGAACGCGGAAGTAAACATGCTTCTGAGGACTTACTGCAGCGTATAGCAACTGCTACGCACACGACCTACGAATGGCTTATGGGAACCAGTGAGCATCAGACCGCATACCCGGAGCCGGATGGCAGTCTTGAGCAGATAAATGACAACACAGCCAGCTTGGGATATCTGGTCGAACTTATTAGAGAAGGCTGTGCGGAAAAGGATTGGGTTATTGAAGAACCTGTGAACTTTGCGAATTTTCAAAAAACAAACTGGCTGCCTGACTATTGGTTTGAGGTCAAAGACGCCCCAATCGAATATTGGGCGTTTGATTTTAATCTCTGCATCTATAAGCGGCCTGTGTTAGGGAAAGATGGAACAGTAGCACCTGCCTACGCATACGCAAATTTTCTAAAAAATATGGTGCTTAGCAATCCTCTTATTCGGAATGAAACAAAGTATACGCTTGTGGTCCCAAACCGCGAAATCTTTGAGAGTATGATTGACAAGCTCCCTTTGGACATCGGCAATCTCTCGGTTATGCAGATTGATATCCCCAACAAGAAAATCGTGCGGGAAAAGTATATTGCAGCACAGAGTGACAAGAAAACTTATTTGACAAAAACCTTGCAATTTTAGTTGTACCTGTGGAATAAAATTATTGTGCGTTTTTACTGCAAATGAAGAGAGGCTGTTTATGACCGTGGTGTTGTTTCGACATTCGAATTGGACGAGACCGTTCCCCTGAAGGTATTTCGGTTCGAGTCTACAACGGCAGAGTGGCTTCAATTTGCCGCGGTAAATTTCAAAACCGATGTCTATGGGGAGCAGCTGACACAGGATATTCTCAGCAGATATTCCGATTATGATGTGATAATCGGAAAGCGTCCTGATGACCATACAAGCATGATTCTGACAGCCTATCTGGCAGAATCCTATGGGACGCCAGAAAGTGCAGATGCCATAAATTCCGCCCTTTCTCATGTTTTCCCGGAACAGCTGTCAGAACAATATTGTTTCAGGACAGAGCAAGCCATCCATGCCTTAAAATTTCAAAAAAAGGATGCTCCCATGGGAGCATCCTCAAAAAAATTCACTGCTGACAGAGTCCTTACCATGGCGGCACAAATGCTTGCCGCAGAGCAGGGAATTTCAGGAATCAATGCATTAGTAAAGCTGATAAAATCACCAGTCTACGATGCCATCTATGACTTGGAGACAGGAATGTGGCGGGAAGGCCCATCCAATATTCTGGAAGCCTATCCAGCACATCCGAATGAGGAACATTGATATGCCTTATCTGGTTGCGAAAGACTTCTATCGACACGGGTGCTATGCCATGCCCGTAGAGCATGGTCCAGAGCTTGTCGAGCTGAAGCACGATTTGCAGGCGGCAACTTCCTTAGAACACTTACAGCTCGTTACCATCAGCTGCCCTGCCGCATACGGCGAATATGCGCCCTATACCATTGTCAAAGACCGGGAAGAATTTATTCGCTTGGTTCTCCAAATGAAGTCCTGTCAGGCAGACGACGATGATGTGAGGAAGATTTCCGAGCAGCTCATAGAGAAAAACCGTACCGCATATGAGTCGCTGGCAAAGTGAAGCCCTGATTTGAATGCTTTACCAAATCTCATTTCCCTGCGGTTTGCCCCAGTCGATCTTATCTTCTTTTGTGGGGCTTATTTGATCTACGGGCGTATGGTAGTATTCCTCCAAAGGCTCCGTGACGGTCTTGTGCGGATGTTTTGGGCGCATCTGCTCCGAGTGAAACATGAGGGCATCGCGCAGTTCCTGCGGCGTTGCGGTCAGTATTTCTTTCACAAGAGAGGCGTGTGCGGCTCTGTTAGGCGCTGCGGAATACACGGCAAACGCTTTGCGGTATTCCTCCGCATACTCCACCATATCCCGGCACAGCGCTTTGATGGCCGCTTCTTTCGAGGGGGCATTGACGGCAAGGTCCATATCATCCATGGAGAGTGTGATGCTGCCATCGTCCTCCGTATATACGGTAACTCGGAATACCATATTGCTCTTACCTCCACTATGTTTTCGCTTCCAAAAAGCGACACAGGATGATTCAACGAGAGAGGTCGGTTCAATGCCGGCGCAGTCAATGTGCCACACGCTCGCCATATAAACATCTATGTGTCCAGATGAAATTCCGTTACCGCCATTATAATAACCGGGGTATGTTTTATCAAGAGACGGCTTTTGTCACCCCTCTTATTGCATATAGTTTTTGACCGTCACATCCGCCCTCCAGTGTGCGAGGTGGAACACGCTCACAGCCATCAGTGCCAAGCGGTCATACCGTATTGCACGCCCGTTCGCCTCCATGCTGCTTCGCACCCCAGAGCGGCAGAAATACGGAGTATGGATTCTCCGCATATCCCGATTGGTACTCCAGTCCTCTCCCGCCCGCAGAAAAGCTTCGCGGACTTCGTACAGAAGCTGTGCCCGATAATTCGGGTCAGCTTTCATCCGCTGGACATAGCTCCGGTACATAGCTTGAGCGTGCTCCCGGCGCAGTGCATGCAGGTTGATTTTGTTGTTCAGCTTGCTTCTTGAAAAAATAAATGCGGATGGGTCGGAGCCATGGAAAAATTCCGAAACAAATTCCGCATCTGCCGGGTCGATTCGTTGGAGCTGACGCTTGCCGCCTTTTCCGCGCTCGACTTCGACATAGGTATATCCGTCCAGCACGCAAAGGTTTCTTACCCGCAGGTTCCGGTATTCACTGCGGCGGATACCTACCGCCAAGGCAAAGCGGACCAAGCGCTCATGCTCCTCACTGTCCATTTGAGCATCTTTGCGTCCAGCCAAGGATGGGGCTTCTTGTCGACCCTTGTGAGGTGCCGCAGTGCGGCGCGGCTTCTCCAAATCGCTCATTCGGACACCGACATGGTGAAGTACTTTAGCGAGCGCCGCTGCCGCGACATGGACACTATTTTCGCTCTTGCCATCCTCGACGAGCGTATCTAAATATTCTTGTACATGAGCCGCTGCTTCCTGATCGGAGCAGCGGCTTTTCACGCCCTGTGTCCGCAGCCAGCGGGTAAACCGCTCGACCTCCCGGCAATACACCTGCATGGTGCTGTGACTATGGATATATCGATTTTCCGGGTCATCCTTGCGTTTCATGCCTTTCCCTTGGCGATACATCTCGTATAAATGCCCCATCAGACGATTCTTCAGATTTGCCATAAGTGAATCACCCCGCTTTTTTGAAAGTAGTATCCCAGTCAAAATGTGACTTGTTCAGTATGATTAACAATTTCAGCGTCTACGCTGCCGTTGTCATCCGGCGGAATAAGGGAATGGGTGTCAGCATGTGCTCGTCTCAGTTGTTGTCGTTAAACTCCTCCGTGTAATGATGATTGTCGTACCTTCTTCGTAGTTGCCGGGTTATTTTCCAAGCCTTGCTTGAAAAATAACCCGCAACGGGGTCGTCGAACCACGGCTTTGTCGTAGTTCAAGGTGCAAAAAGGCCATTGGCACAGAGTGAACTGCGTCAATGGCCTTTGTCGGTTTGGCAGGGGACTTTGTCAAAGTACTCTGCCTATCATAGAATGTAAGATATAACTTCATTTTACAAAGACATTATACCCTAAATCAAAATTACCGTCAAATTTTGTGTTTTGCATTCGCATTTTGACATGGATGCGGTATTGTGGTATAAAGCAAAAGAAGAAGCAAAAGAGAAAAGAAGTGATACCGCATGACAGCGCCCGCAAAGCCGGCAGACAATTTGACAGAACAAGAGCACCGGAAGACGGTATTTGATATGACCACTTCCAAATTTGAGGCGGCCTGTCAAAAGGCAATCGCCAACCGGAGCCCAGGACCAGTCAAGGACTATGTTGTGGTGATTGATGAAAACGACCGCATCGTAAAAGAATTCTGGGATGGACGGGTGGAATATATTCAGGAAAGGGACCGAGGAGATGATGTCCCCATTTCTCAATCTTGATGATGGTATGGTAATCGTGGATTCACAAGTGATGGAAGATGGTTCTGCGAAGGTCTATAAGGAACTCTTTGCAGAAGAACAGGACATACCGGATAAGCACCCATTCTTTTCTGAGGCCAATCAAGCTTACTTGGAAAAGAAGGTCACAGGCTACAAGGCCGGAATGCTGGAAGTCAAAGAACACCCGCTGCTGGACGAATGATGAAGGGAGAGTACATCATGTTGCTTTGGACAATGGACCAAATGAGGGAGCTTCAGCTTCAGTGGGCCCGAGAACTATACTGGCAGGAGGGACAAGCCAGAGGTGCGATCAGAACCTGCAAGGCCATGGGGCTGGACTTTGCGGATGCTTTACAGCATTTGCAGGCCCTGCTCCCGGAACTTCCGCAGGTGAACGCGGAACGGCTCGCCCGGTATTACTGGAAGGAAGAAAGCAGTGCAAATGCTGTGGCGAAAATCGACTATGAAATCGACCGCCGCACGGACAGGGAGATCAACCGCGTGTGGTACGGGGAAGAATACTGCAAGTCCTTTGATGAAGGCTATATCAATGGCGCCGTAAAAGCACTGGCAGAGGTCATCAAGAACTATGGGATCTCCCTTAACGATAGCTGTCTCCAGAATGAGGCGGATTCTCTAAACCTCTCTCTGGGAGAACTGAGGGAGAGACTGGATGCCAAGCTGAAAGAGATGGAGCATCCCGAGGAAAAGTGATGCATCAACCCTGTGTAAAAGCAATATGACGGGAAGATTTTGCGTAAAGGAGGGGGGACACTATGCGGTCTCGGATGGCAAAGCAAGTTCAGGAGCTTCGGCTTCAGTGGTCACAGGAGTCGTTCTGGCAGGAGGGGCAGGCAAGGGGCGCGGTCAGGGTCTGTAAAGTTATGGGGCTTGACCAAGCAGGCACCTGTGAGTATTTGCGTGCGCTGCTCCCGGAGCTTCCACGGGAGGATGCGGAGCGGCTGGTTCGGTATTACTGGCGGGATGATATTGACGGTACCGCTGCCACGGAACGAATTGATGATAAAATCAAGCACCGCCTAACGATGGCGATTTACCGGACGCAATATAACGGAGCGTGCTGTGAGCAGCTTGAGGAGAGCTATCTCAAAGGTGCTGTCTATGCGTTGGCCGAGACGGTCAACCGCTGCGGTCCGCTCTTGGATGAGGATTATCTGCAGCGGGCAGCGGACCGTCTGGAGCTTCCGCTGGAGAATCTGAAGAAGCGGCTGGACGCTGTGATGAAGGAGTTTTTCTTAGAATAGGGTACAGTAAAATTGCTACGGGTACCCCTATTTCCACTGCAAATTTTACCGTTTAACTTGTTAAAGTAGGGTACAGTAAATTTGTTGGAGATGCCCCTTTCTTCGAGACTCAACTGAAAGAAAATAGGGTACAGTGATTTTGTTACACTGTACCCTATTTTTTATTGTGAAAGCGGAGAGCAAATAGAATCGCTGTCTAAATGTAAAGGTGTTTGCGTTGATGAAGATTGTGCATGTACCGATTTCTCAACGATATATGCAGGATTTACGATCGAAGTTTCAAGGAATAAGAGTCCATTGATTAACTCGAACTGCTGCATATCCTGTCGCGAACTTTATCCAGAGCATTCACCATCATCAAAGCTACGTTATTTTAATATAAACTCATTATCCGATATCATGGCGGCATCAAAGTCCGTCTTGGAAGCGTGTTGCAAGACGATACCTGTTTGATTCGCATAAGACACAATTGCGAAAATTGCATTGTCATAGTTCCCGCCATTCTGCATAACATCATCAAAGCGATGTAAAAACTCACTCATGTTCCGCAGACGATAGTCGGTATATTGACTCAGCTGAGCCTCAAGAGCAGTTTTTTGCTGATACACGATTTGGGTTTCCTCTTCCAAAAGAGAAGTAAGACGGAGGTATTCTTCTGCATTGAGCTTGGCGTTTTTGATTATTTCCCGAGTACAAGCAACCATGTAACTTGATACAGAATAGACAGCCATTGGCAGGAACGCACCACATCCACCAAGGGCAAGCGTGGCCGCCTTGGTCATATATATTGTTACGGTTGATTTTACAACTGTGTTTGCCAGATCTTCTCTAAGTTGTTCACCAGAAATCTCTCCCTGTGCATAGGCGTAAATTGAAACGCCAGTATCAATAATTCCGCCGGCAATAATGGTGGAAGCTGCAGAGTCTGTAATAACAGGAATACCGTGGTTCTTTCCTCCGATTCGGAGTACTGCGGAGAGGGCACCTGTCGCACCACCGCGTACCGCACCCTTACCTACTGTTGCACCAACTTCTTTAGCTGCTTCAGCAAGGTTCTTTTCATCTTGGAAAACCGCAAATGCGTTTGAGATGCTGGAAACAACACCTGACATGATTGCTCCACTCGCAGCTCCCGCTGCAGCAGAACCTCCGATCTCAGCCGCATATTGTTGCATCTTGAAGCGATTTGCATATCTTTCAGGATTATCACTCGCACGGCGCAGTTCATCAAGAGTTGTTCCGCCGGACTTTATTCCGGTTGTTTCGTCAGTGAGCTCGTCTGTTAGATTTTCTGCAACATCATTATAGGTCTCGGCATATGGGCTGCCCTGCACACTTCCGCGTGCCTTGGCTAGCCTTCTCGCTTCTTCAACCAAGCTGATTGGCTTACCTGTTTCAGGATCGATTTTGTATTGATCTTCTTTTCGTACTAACCGTTGCATTCCATTGTATTTTCCCCAGTGCCCTTTTTGCCCACCGGCCTGGCTAAATACACTAGAAGCAGCACTCGTATTTTGTGTGCCTTTCTGAGTGTCCATGACCTTTGCCTGCACTTGGCGAATGACTTTTCCATCCTTGATGAGATCAATATCTGACGGATCATGCGGACGCCCATCGGCTGCTGTTACAACTGCGCGCGTCCTGACCCCGGCTTTTGCAGCGTTCCTGTTAAATTTCGCGGATTCAATGTACTCGAATAGGTTTCCTTTTCTCTGGTCAAATCCAACATTTTGAGTTGCTTTTGCAGCCTGCAGGAAGAGATCCATGCCTGTATCGGTAAGATCAGTTGCGACTTGCATATCTGCCATTGCAGAGTTTGCCACTTGGGCTGCAGCCTGAGAAGTAATGTCTGAAGCAACTTCTTTCCGCTTGTCACGATTCAAAAAGCTCATTTTAGGCCTCCAGGAATCTCTTGGACTCATTCTTCAGTGCATAAATCTTCTCTTTGGATTTTTCGTCTAGGTCACCATTCTTGGCAAGAATTGGTGTCGTGAGAGTCGAGTAAAGAAGCTGTGTCATCAACCATGCAATATGCAAGGTTTGTTGTTGCTCAGTCGTAAGTTTCCGATAGTCAACTTTGATTTGGAGGCCAAGCAACTTCCGAATTCGATTTCCTAAATATTTCTCTTGAATTGCGTGGGCAGAATCTCGCATTGTCGCTAACTGATTAAGAACCTTGTGATATTGTAATGAGAATACTTGGATAAAATCGTTGTCCATGTCAGCAATATCGTAAATTGCTTTTAAGGCGGATGTCATTGTTGCCATCTTGGCTGCAGCGTTTTCTGCCTCGGCATATACTTTTTGGGCTTGAGCTAACTTTTCCTGAGATTTTGCTTCCATAATGAACCCAGCTACCGCGATCACGGGAGCTGCAACGACACCGCCAAGGACGACTGTACCGCCCGCAACACCAAGTCCGCCAGCAGCTAGTGAACCGCCACCAAACCAGGCAAGAGTAGCATTAGTTGCTGCAGCACCAGAGAGTGAGGCTATTGCTGTGCCGGTAGATGCGGAAGCAAACATCATAGCGCCACCATATGAAGCGATACCTGCCAAAGCACCAGCTCCTAATGCACTGACTCCCGTTCCCAATACCTCAGTAGCTTTGAGTGAGGCAACTTGCATGTTCTTCATGACACGAGGACTTGAAATTTTGTCCTTAAGTTTTAAGTTTATGTTGCCTTTCTTTTCTACCTGTACTTTCTTGAATGAGTTAAACAACGGAATGAATTCACCAATATCATTGCTCCAGGAATTCAACATTGTCTCCCCAAGTTTGTCTAGCATGGAAACAGTGGAATTCTTTTGATACTCCAAGGTATCCTTTGCGTCATTGTAAGTCCACTCTGCAGATTCAATGAGATCATTTGCTTTGCTATTATTTGATATGGCCTTTCCACCTTTGAAAATGCCAGTTAAGCCGACTCCAACTGCAGCGACCGCGAGAAATGGTAAGGGCATATTTATAATCCTTCTTTCATCAGATTACAGCCCTGCACATTTATGGCAATGTAGTCCTCAAGTGAGATCTGATCCTTATAATATTTATAGGAAGCCATTACATTGCATTTTTCAGGGCGATGTTCATAGATAGTGCAAAGGTGAGATATCCGATCATAATACCGACAATGACCAGTTCCGTCATCTAAATCGTTATATACATCAAGACGAATGAGAGTTTCGCAACATATTCCGCAGCAATCACAAGGAAAAGAATCAGCCATTTACCACAGCCTCGATTCTCTTATAAACTGCAAGTAACTCGCGGACAGTGTCAGAGCACTCTTGAACGTAAGTGGTCTCCAACCCAAGGCTTTTTCGAATATTCTCTATCATTTCTGTTTCTTGTTCGGCAAAGTCACCATCGGAGAATGCTAGGCCTAAAAGTTCAAATAGGATGCGTTTTTTTACCACTGTTGGAGAATCAGCAAACTCATGGAGAGCAACATCAAGAGGCAAGGAGGACAAATCCTGATCGGATAAGTCCATCTCAACCTTGTACTGTTCCATCATCAACATTTCTTGATTGTCTAAACGGCCGTCAGATGAAATCATGTATGATGCGATAGACATATACGCGTTTTTTTGATTATGAGATAAGCCAGTAAGGAACATACAAACACCCTTTTTATAAAGATTTTTTAGTAATTCGACTAATGTGTGATTCTTTCTATATTTTCGCCCTGACTCCTAAGCCACATATCAATGCCCTTTCCAAACACCTCCGCTTTGACGATCCAGCCGTCCTCGGTCTGCTCCACGACCTCCGCCGTGGGCAGCCGGTCCAGTACGGCCTCGATGGACGGTCCTGTGTATTTGAACTGAATGCGCTCCAGCTTCCCGCCGTACATGAACTGCACCCGCTTGCGGAACTCACCTTCCTGGAATCGGTCTTTATAAGGCACCGCGAAATGCTCGTCTAGTACCCGGCACGAGCGGATGCGGTCGATGCGGTAGATGGTGGGGAACAGGTCATCCGGGTTCTCAAAACTCTCCTTGTCCTCCAAAAACGCGGTGAGGTAGAAGTAGTATTCAGAGAACATGATACCCACCGGCTTGACCCTGCGCTTTACCATGCGCGGCTCTTTCAGCCGCTCGTATTCGATTTCCACCATCTGTTGGCTCTGAATGGCCTGCCCCAACTCCCACATTCCGTTCAGCACCGACTGCCTGTGATGCGGCTCGATATAGTGGTGCTTCTCGTTGGCTAGCAGCGCCTGCACCGCTTTTCGGTTTCGTTCCGGCACGCAGCAGGCGACCAGCTTGTCCAGGATTGGGAACATCTCATCCCGGCGCATGGAGCGGCTCTCCAGCAGGATCTTGCACACTGCAAGAATCTCGCTGTTCTCCAATGTTTGCAGCGCAGGATTCTCCATGCGGTAGCCCCGGGTGCTCTTGTCGTAGACCACATTTTGGAGAAGGCCTTCCTCGGCAAAAAAACAGCGCAGCGCCTCTATGTCACGCTGGATGCTCCGTTCCGTGACATGGAAGTGCTGTGCCAATTCTTTTTTCTTCAAGATTTCACCGTTGGCAAGCTTAGAGTATATCTGGAGCAAACGCTCAGATTTTGCGGCCGTCATATCCATAAACTCCTCCGAGTCGATATATCTATGTAAGAAAGCATAAATACTATCTGATAAATATAATAATATAATTGCACAGTCATGTCAATTGTTGTCGCGATTCGGTAACATTAAGCGTGGACGGAGGAATCGCGCATGAAAGAGATTTATACAGAAGAATACCGCCAAATCGGGTTGAAGATTGCCTACTATCGAAAACTCCGTGGCCTGACGCAAGAGGAATTGGCGGAGCAGGTCGGGTTGACGCCGGCCTTTATTGGACATCTGGAAGCACCGAACATCCCGAAAGCACTTTCCTTGGACACGCTTTTTGACATCGCCGCTACCTTGGGCGTTTCCCCCTGCAAATTCCTTGAGTTCGAGGATAACTGACGCTTTGTGTCCTTATTATACCATATAGTATGGACAACGGTTGTCCTTCTACAAAATTTTATGCCACATTTTAGAATCGTTTTTAGATATACCAACTCACACAAAAATAACCGCAGCTACTGACATTTGCCAGCAGCTGCGGTTTGAATTTTCCAATGATTAGATTTCAGGCAAATACACACTGCGTAACACCTGAAGGATGTCTTCATTATGTACGCCCCGCAAATGCAGGTTCTTGACATCAACGGGGGATTCCTCCAAATGCGCGAGAAATGCCTGCATCTCTCGCTGAATGGCGGGCGGGAGCGGACAGCGTTCCTCACCGGTCAGCAGCGAGGTCAGACGGGCGACATCGTTTTTGTGCTTGCGGATGTCTTTTTCATCCACCTGCTCGCCCTGCTGTTTCCGGGTGCTCAGGTCGAGCCACGCCTTTGCCTTGAAGGGAATCAAATACTGGGGCGAGAGGATAGAAACACCGTCGATTTCCATCCGTCCTTGGAGCAGTAGAGTGTAATAATCTTCGTTCAGCAGGATAGCGGACAGACTGGAGACCTCATCACCCAAGGGAATCGGGACGCACGGGCCTACCGATTCATTCTCAAAAATATCGCCCTTTCGGGAAAACAACTCCAGCATATAGGGAAATTCCGGCTGGGTCGGACGGTCAAAGCGGTAAAACTGCGGGGTGCCACTGCTTTTTGCTCGGTGTTCATATCCGCCGGCTTTGATGAAATCCCAGAATTTGCGGCCAAAGTCCGGGGTCAGAGCTTCCACCAGAAGGACGATGTCCAAGTCTTTAGTGGCACGGAAGGCAGTGTCCTGCGCTTCAAAAATCAGGTCACAGGCGGCACCTCCAATCAGAACATATTGGTCTTGGAAGTCCTGAAAGTAGTTGCGAAATACAGAAATCCCTTTCATGGCAAGTAGTTCTCCTCTATCTCTTGAATGGCTCCCTCTACCCGGGGGTCTTCCTGTTCCTCCGGTGTGAGGGATAGAATGGCAGTCAAAGGGTCAACCGCATGGTAATTCTGGAAGGACAATTCATAGCCCAGGACTTGGACGATGGCTACGGGAATCTCATCGGAGGGGACCTGTGGCTGCGTGGATAGCTTCCTGTCTGCCGCCATCTTTTTTGTCATTCCATAGACACGGGTATGCCCTTCGTCCAGCATGGAATAGTGGCAGACTGCGCTGATGCCGCTGAAGGGCAGAGACAAGTTCAGAGGCTCATCCAAGCGGTATTCCCGAACAACGGGATTCCGTAGGCTAGGTCTTATGAGCATCCAATACGCCTTCCATTCGCCATCCCAAGCGAATACGCGCCGCCGCCCGTTCTTTTGGATGAGAGTCGGGAATAAGACTTCGACTTCATCCATACACCGCGTCCCGGACATCCGGCTGACACCCAGTAGGTCGGCCATCTGAGCGGCGCTGGCACTGCGGATTTGCTGATAGATCGCAATCAATAAAAACTTCTGCGTCAGCATGGAGCATTCCGACTTTTTTTTCGGCAGTTCCCGTGCCTGTGCGGATAGAGCCACGCCCAAAAATGGAAGAAATACCTCTGTTGTGCCTAATATGAATGGGATACCGCCCTCCACCAGCTTTTCTTTTTTATAAGACTGCAAGGTGTCAAAGTAAAACGCACAGGTCAGACCGCTCTGTTTCGTCAGCGCGGCCCAGTGCTTTCGCAGGGTGGGCAGGGGGATATTCTCGATAGGCTGTGCAGCCAGAAAAGTAGTCTGTTCGGTCTTTATTTTGTAGAAATCATAGCTGCCACGCAGGTAAAGCGGCAGGTGTGCAGCATCTTCATAGGGAACAACAGTACATGGGATATGCAGCAGAGGTTCCAATAGATTGTCTTGCATAGCATCCCCTCCAGTTTAGAATATAACTTGATTTTTAAAATTATAACATCGACTATGTTATAAGTCAAATTTTTAAGTTATATTCTGTGACTGCCTGAAGTTCAGAATGTTTGACGCTCCTTTGCGGCCAATTTATAGAAACTGGTCCGCTTCAGGTTGGTCAATTCCATCGCTTTCTTCGCTGTAATGTCACCACGCTGCCAAGCGTTATAAACCGAGTTCCAGTTTTCAGGCCGAACTAAAATGGGGCGGCCGAATTTCCTCCCATTTTCTCGGGCAGCAGCAATACCTTCCGCCTGCCGCTGCTTGATGGTGATACGCTCCTGCTCCGCAATCGTGCCGAGTACCTCAGTCAAAATATTATTGACCATCTCAAAGACCCATTCTTGACCTTCCGGCAAGTCCATCATGGTCGTAGGCAGGTCGATGACCTTTAGACGGATGCCCTGTTCTTTGAAATAGCGCAGTTCATTATAAATATCAGACTTGTTGCGGGAAAGACGGTCTAAGGATTTTACAACCAGTGTGTCACCTCGGCGGAGGATGGTGCTCTTCAAAGCCTGATACCCTACACGGTCCAAGTCCTTGCCGCTTTCCTTATCGGTGATGATTTCTCGCTCCTGTGCCCCCAGAGACCGGAACGCAGAAAGCTGCCTGTCCAAGTTTTGCCCCTTGGTGGACACACGGGCATAGTAGTAGGTTCGGCTGTCCATGATGAGTTCCTTTCTGTTCGCAAATGTTGTTTTATGTAGTGAATATGTTCACAAAATGTTTTTAGAGTTTTATGAATACGAAAACATCCGCAACAAATCTATCCGCAAAAGTGTACTTTTGTGGATGGTGGGGAAATGAAATTCTGCTCTGGGGGACCAGCGCGAACATCTGCATTTCTAGAGAATGAGTCTGTGGACGCATAGATAGACATGGAGGTACATTGCATCCCCAAGGAAGTCAAATATGAGCATAATATATTGCGCTTCATATTTTGAAAATCGGCTTTCAGAGCAGAAAACACCTTGCGAATCCGTTGCCGAAAGATGTAGCGAAGTTCTTTAAAAGTAAATAATTGGGAGAAACTGTCTTTATACGTTTCAACGACCTTTCGGATTGTATTGTAGGCATGTCCAACCTTTTCTGCAATGGAAGAAGGAGAAAAGCCACTCAAGTGCAACCGCATAATTGTGCGGTCGCGGTTTCGCTTCTTTTCTGCATTACGAGCATTGCGTGCACGATTGCTGTCCCGATTTGGATTTTGTTTGAGGCCAATGGAACTCAGTTCTTCAGCTGTGATGTCCAAATCATCTATGATACGCTGCGTGCGAAATTTGTATTGTTTTTTCGCCGCCGTGGATAGGTACTGCTCGATTTTGCAGTTAGGCAGGGGCGCATTGAAAGATGAGTTAATATCTTTGCATAAATCCATTGCATTTTGTGTGTTCATCCCCGCCATCTGTGCAGCAGAGAAAAGGTGTAAACTGAAAATATCCCGATATCCCTCTTGAATAGAGCGTATGGTAGAAAGGCGCAGCAAGGCATCCACACGCTGTTGCTCGATAATCTCAGTGCCGCTGAAAGCAGCATGAGCAAACTTCCGATTCTGCGTGCGGGCAGAGATGGTATCGTATATCTTGGGCAAATCCATACGAATTCCGTGGATTTTCTGAAAAGAAGAGTAGGCCTTAGCCGCCACATTATATGTGCCGGGAATCCGCGTTAATCCACAAATATTGCTAGAATACCCCATATCCACAGAGTATCCCTGAGCATGGAGTTCATCAAGCGATTCTTGAACGATTGCGGCAAAGTATGCGGAGACGGATTTTACCATCCACCCGAGTGCGGCGGAGACTTGCTCAATCGTCCAAATCAAATGATAGCCCCGACCGCTACTCTCTACCATGTTCGGTGATGGAATCCCCTTATCCGGCAAAGCGTAACAAAGAGCGTTGATTAGGGTAGAATCGGGAATAGTCAGAGAGGAAGCGTGGGCATCGATATCTACATAGATAGCGTTGTAAGCAAAAGAATTTTCGTTGTCCCAAGTCCCTGCATTGGAAGTTTGAGCCTTTCCGTAATAATAGTCTTGGCGGACTGATATATGCATCATCTCCACCCATTCACCGATACGCTCGGCTGGAACAGAGGTAATGATGCGGACAGAGCCGCCGCATTTCGTGGCAATAGGAACCATGCCCTTGTATTCGGGATAGTCGGACGCAAAGATGGCATCGAAGTATCCTTTCACATCGGCGTGAGGATAGTTGTGGTTCGCTTGCTTCTTGGGCATAGCACAGAGGTGCGCATTGCGGAAATTCTGTTTTTCTTCTGCGGTCCAAACAGCCATAAGGCTCCTCCTTGCGTCAAAAGAATCCCGGTGCAATCGCGGATACACGATTACACCGGGATTCTTCATGCAAGAAACAGGAGCCGCCTAGATTTAACTCATTTATTAACTCTTTTTATCTCATTTCCGTGTCTGCGTGTGACAGAAAACGGCAATGACTGGCAGCGGCTGTCTACAAACAAGAAAACCCGGGAATCCTTGGGATTCCCGGGTTTGAGGCTTGTAAACCAGATAAATCAGCGCTTGCTGAACTGAGGCGCGCGACGGGCGGCCTTCAGACCGGGCTTCTTACGCTCCTTCATACGAGGATCGCGGGTCAGGAAACCGGCCTTCTTCAGGATGGCGCGGTTATCCTCGCTGGCCAGCAGCAGAGCGCGGGCCACACCGTGACGCAGAGCGCCGGCCTGACCGGACACGCCGCCGCCGGTGACGGTAGCCACGATGTCCATCTTGCCGGTGTTGCCGGTAGCCTCCAGGGGCTGACGGACGACCATCTTCAGGGTCTCCAGACCAAAATACTCGTCGATGTCACGGCCATTGATGGTGATGGAGCCGGTGCCGTTGGGGAACAGATGGACGCGGGCCACAGAGGACTTACGGCGGCCGGTGCCATACAGATAAGGCTTCTTAGACTGATACATTCTCTTACTCCTCCTTACTCCAGCACGATGGGCTTCTGAGCCTGCTGCTCATAATTGGCGTCAGCGTAGATGTGCAGGCGCTTCAGAGAATCCTTGCAGACGGTGTTCCGGGGCATCATGCCGCGGACAGCCACACGCATAGCCGTCTCGGGCTTCTCCTGCATCAGGATGCGGTACTTGGTCTCCTTCAGACCGCCGATCCAACCGGAGTGAGTCCGGTAAATCTTCTGTTCGGGCTTCTTGCCGGTCAGGACAGCCTGGCCAGCGTTGATGATGATGACGTTGTCACCGCAGTCAGCGTTAGGAGTGTAGGTAACCTTGGTCTTGCCGCGCAGCAGGTCAGCAGCCCGAACGGCGGTCTTGCCCAGGGGCTTACCGGCAGCGTCCAGGATGTACCACTTGCGCTCGATGTTGGCCTTGTTCGCCATAAAAGTGGACATGGATCGTTTCCTCCGTATATAAATTTGATTTCTTTACAAATCAAGAGCTCCGGGGTAAAATCGGAGCATGGATAGTTATACCATGATTCCTCATCCATGTCAACACGGTTTTTATTTAGCTCATGTAAATCTCTTAAAATCTCCGTTTTTCTCCTATTATCTCACGAAATCTAAAATTGTATTTTTGAAAATACCGCAGGGGCATGACATCCCCCGCGGCAAGACAAGCTATGTACCCTTACAGCACCCACTGCGCCAACAACAGCAGCACGAAACCCGGCAGCCCCAAAACGCCGACGGTCAGGGCGTTCAGCAGGTTCAGTCCCAGCGCAACACCGGTGACGGCAGCGGTGGCGTTCACCGCCCACAGAGCCAGAAACCCCAGTGCCGTGTTCATCAGCAGCTTCAGGGCAAGGCGCAGGGGCGTCCGGAAGATCCGCAGCAGTGTGATGAGAAAAAAAGCCAGCAGCAAGCCGGCAATGATTTTCTGATTCAGGTCCATACAGCCCCTCCCTTGGCGGATCCCGCCGCCACAGGCTCCCGCGCCTTCAGCACCCGGAGGTAGTAATCACACCGGGCCTTGGCAGCGCTGATGCGGTAAATACAGGACTCCACCAGCTCCGGGGCCGTTGCCTGATCGAATTGCCGATAAGCCAGAGCCAGCTCACTCTGGGCCGCTTGCAGTTCCGCCCGCAGCGCTAGCGTTTCCGAGTCCGGGGCGTATTTTCTGGATTGTTTCATCATAATCTCCCTCCCACCGCCGGAGCAGTTCCTGTCTCGGCACTATCAGTTTACGGAAAGTCTTGACAAATATACCATTTTTCATACAGGAGGACTCACATGACAAAGCCGCATGAATACTATATGTCTCAAGCCCTGGAATTGGCCCGGGAAGCCGCCGATGCCGGTGAGGTCCCGGTGGGGTGCGTCATCGTCCGGGACGGGGCCGTGATCAGCCGGGGGCGGAACCGCCGGGAGGAAAAGCAGGCGGTCTGCTCCCACGCGGAAATGGAAGCCATGGCCCAGGCCAACGCCACGCTGGGCAGCTGGCGGCTGGACAACTGCGCGTTATATGTGACGCTGGAGCCGTGCCCCATGTGCGCCGGGGCCATTCTCAACGCCCGGATCCCCAAGGTGTTCTACGGCGCACGGGACAGTACCTTCGGCGCCTGCGGCGGCGTGACCAACCTATTTATGGAGCAGTTCCCTCACCGACCCGCTCTGGTGGGCGGAATTTTGGCGGAGGACTGTCAGGCGGTACTGGCGGAATTTTTCGAAAAGCTTCGCCAAGGAAAGCCGTCGACGCAAAGTTTTTAAGAAACGCGGAGAGATTTAAAACTTTTGTAACAACTCCTGCTGGTTTGCTTAATAATTCTCCTGTATCTTAGTACTTGCAAGAGACAAAACTTCTTTTCATCCAATCTTCCCAATCATATACAAAGAGACCGTCGAAAGACGGTCTTTTTGTATGTCTGCCGCAAAAACATGGCCCTGACGGAAACCCGTCAGGGCCATGCACTTTTTTATTCTTCCGTTTTCTTCTCCGCAATGTCGGACATCCTCATGGCTCTTTGGAAGCCATCCAGAGCGGCGGCGCCGCCCAGCGGCAGCAATGCGGCGCTGTGTCCGTCTGCCAGCAGCGTCACGGCCAGGATAGCCGTCAGGTCGGCATAGAACCCGAACATCCGGGGTCCGCCCGCCTGAACGGCAAAGCCGGAGAGCCGGTAGGAGGCCAGGATCAGCAGCATCAGCCCCAGCAGCTCCAGGTAGTAGTTCGCCAGCACCGGGTCAACGGAATACAGCCGGTAGGCGAAGATCAGCCGGGCCAGCAGCAGCACCGGCACCGCCAGCAGGATCTGGGGTTCCGTATCCGGCGTTTTGCGGCAGATGGCCACGCCTGCCAGCAGGCAGATCCCTGCAACAACGGCCAGCAGGCCCATCACCACACCGGAGCGGCCGGCCCCCGCACTGACCGTAACGATCTCCATGCCGTCCGCAGAAACCGCCGTGACCGTCCGTCCAAACGCATTGGCGATCTCCAGCACACCGGAAAATGCCATGACGCAGCCGCCGGCCAAAATCCCAAACAGCCCCTCCTTGTCATTCCAGTTCAGGAGCCGTGACAGCGGGACCTCCACCGGTCCCTTGGGCAGCTTGCTGTTCATCCGGAACAGCATCACCGCCGACAGCGCCAGCAGCACCGGCAACAAAATTCCCGGAATACTACCGGGAATGGGCAGTCCGGTGCCCGGTTCAAACCCGGTCAAGTTTTGCAGCAGCCGCAAGGACATACCCGCGGCGCCGAGGCAGAGAGTCAGGAGGGACTTTTTATCGCACTGCTTCATCGCTATGATCCTTTCAAAAACAGCCGCCGATCCTTAAATATAGAAAGCGGCCAAACGTATTTTTTATTATAGCATGGCTTGTTTCGCTTGTCCACGGCAGTGCGATTTTTATCTCCTTTTTAAGTTGATTGCCGCTTGGTCAACCAACCTTTCTTTATCAGGGATGCAAAACAGGAGCAGGGCATCGTTCGGCCTTGCTCCTATTTATTTTCAGTATGTGCTATTCAGTCCGCCAAAGCAAACGCTTATTCAACGCTGTTGTAAACTTCCATCCCAAGAATTCTTACGATCATCCCTTCAAGGTATTCATCCTCGGCCGTATCCACCGCACCCAGCCTATGTACGTCTTCAACCTGATACAAGACAGCTCGATAGACAACTGTGCCGCCGTCTTTCAGACGCATGGGGATCGGTACCAGAAGAACGATCGCCAGCAAGACGCAGATGCCGATCATCACTTTCTTTTTCATGCAGCCATCCCCCTCTTTTCAAATTTGTCATTTGCCTTAGATCAATACAGACGCTAAAAATTGCAAAATGTTCCTGCATGTATAGCATACAATACTTTTTCTGCTTTCTCAAGCCCACCATCCGCTCGCGAGGACAAGCTTACCTGTATGCAGATGGTACAGAAAAGCCCGGGAGGAATGATTCCTCCCGGGCTTCTAATACATGCGGTTATATACAGTAATTCAGGGCATGGCCCGGACCAGACCGCGGGCGCAGTCCACCGTGACCATCGTGCCGTCCGTCAGCCGCTGAACAGCGCCGGCGGCTCCCACGATCACCGGCTTGTCCAGAGCCAGTCCGATGGTGGCGGTGTGACACTCCACGCTGGCCTCCTCAGTGATGACCGCCGCCGCCTGTCGGATATAGGGCAGCAGCTCATTGGTGGTATAGGGCACCACCAGAACATCGCCGGGCTGAAATTTCTCCGCCACCTCGTCAGTGCTTCGGCAGATGCACAACGGACCGGAGGCTTTTTTCTCCCCGATGCCCACGGCGTTCACCAACGCACCGCCCACCTGCTGAATTCGGATCATGTTGGTGGTTCCGGCTACACCCACCGGCACGCCGGCGGTGACTACCACCAGATCGCCTTCGTGGACCACACCCGCCTGAGCCGCCGCCTGAACAGCAAAGTCCACCAGTTCGTCAGTGCTGCTGGCGTAGGGCATCATAATAGGCTCTACACCCCAGTACAGGGCCATCTGCCGCCGGACCTGCTGATCCAGCAGGCAGGCGATGATGGGGGTGCCGGGATGGAAGCGGCTCACCAGCCGGGCGGTGGTTCCCCGCTGGCTGACGGTGAGAATGGCATCCGCTCCGATCTCCTGCGCCGTGGTGCAGGCGGCGTGGGCGGTAGCCGCCGCCACGGAAAGCCGGTTTCGTCCGCCGGCCATCTGGGCCATGCGCTTGACATGGTTGATGTCGCTCTCCGTCCGCCGGGCGATGGCGTCCATGGTCTTCACGGATTCCACCGGATAGCGGCCTGCTGCCGTCTCGCCGGAGAGCATGATGGCAGAGGTGCCGTCATAGATGGCGTTGGCCACGTCGGTGATCTCCGCACGGGTGGGCCGGGGATTTTCCATCATGGAATCCAGCATCTGTGTAGCTGTGATGACCGGCTTGCCGCAGGCCACACACCGGGCGATCATATTCTTTTGGATCAGGGGGATCTCCGCAAAGTCGATCTCCACACCCATATCGCCGCGAGCCACCATGATGCCGTCCGCCGCGTCCAGGATCTCCGGAAGATTGCTGACGCCCTCCTGATTTTCGATTTTGGCGATGATCCGCATCCGGGAACCGGCCTTGTCCAGCACGTGCCGCAGTTCCCGCACATCCGCCGCGGAACGGACAAAGCTGGCTGCCACATAGTCGAACCCCTGCTCCGCGCCGAAGAGGAGATCGTCCCGGTCCTGCTGGCTCATGTAGGGCATATTCAGCCGCACACCGGGGACGTTGACCCCCTTGTGGTTCTTCATATCACCGTCATTTTCCACCCGGCAGCGGATCTCCGTCTCGCTGGTCTCCAGAACAGTCAGCCGCACCAGACCATCGTCCAGCAGGATGGTATCTCCCGCTTTGACGTCACCGGGCAGTTCTCCGTAGGTGATGGAACAGCGGTGCGCATCGCCCTCCACCTGAACGGTGGTCAGGGTGAATTCCTGACCGGCGGTCAGATGGACCCGTCCACCGGCAAAGTCCTTCAGACGAACCTCAGGGCCCTTGGTATCCAGCATGGCCGCCACCGGGGCGTCCAGCTCTTCCCGCAGCGCCTTCAGCGCGTCCAGCCGCACCTTATGCTCCGCGTGGGTCCCGTGGGAAAAGTTGAAGCGGGCCACGTTCATCCCTGCCTGGATCATCTCCCGCAGAATGCCTTCCCTGTCCGTGGAGGGGCCAAGGGTACATACAATCTTTGTCTTTCGCATCTCACGCACTCCTTCCGCCATTTCAAAAGAAACGCCGATTCTCTCCCATTATGAAGTAATCGTTTTTCTCAGCCATTTTATCACAAACCTGTTCTTATGAAAAGACAGCAATCTGTAAAATTTTCATTTCAACTTTTGAAGCTCTGCACAAAAAGATCCCCCACCAAATCCCGGTGCAGATGCCGTCCGCCAATTTTTCCGCACTTCCCGCCGGAACCGTTTGCTTCTTTCCGGCTTCTGCTATATAATTGCATATAAGTTAAATTTCTCACCGTCCTGCAGGGAACGCATCAAGGAGGTAACATATGCACTACATCGGTATTGATCTCGGCGGCACCAGCATCAAAGGGGCCGTTGTCACAGAAGGCGGCACGATCCTGAAGGAAGCCTCCTGCCCCACTCAGAGGAAATCAGGGCCTGAGCACGTGGCCCGCGAGATCGCAGGTCTGATCACAGCTCTGGCGGAAGGATACGATCCCCAGGCGATCGGCGGCGTGGGCGTGGGCTGTCCCGGCATTGTGGAGGATCACAGCGGTATCGTCCGCTACTCCGCCAACCTCCATTGGGAAAATTTTGATCTCCGGGCCGCCGTTCAGAAATACAGCGGTTATACCGTCCGTCTGGCCAATGACGCCAACGCCGCCGCGCTGGGCGAGGTAGTAGCGGGCTGTGCTCAGAATGTGGACAGCGCCGTGATCCTGACGCTTGGTACCGGCGTAGGCAGCGGTGTGGTGCTGAATGGAAAGATCCTGACAGGCTGCACCGGCGGCGCGGCGGAGCTGGGCCATATGGTGATTGAGGACGGCGGCGCGCTCTGCGCCTGCGGAAGAAAAGGCTGCTTTGAGACCTATGCCTCCGCCACCGGTCTGATCCGCATGGCGAAGGAGGCCATGGCCCAGCATCCGGAAAGCCTGCTCCACGCCACCGCCGCAGAGGTTGGTGATGTCAACGGCCAGACCATTTTCCGTGCCAAGGAACAGGGGGACCCTACCGCCGTCGCCGTGGTGGAGCGGTACATCCACTACCTCTCCGTAGGTATCGCCAACGTCATCAACTGCTTCTATCCCGAGGTGGTGGCGCTCTCCGGCGGCATCGCCAATCAGGGAGAGGCGCTGCTGGCTCCCCTGCGGGAAGCCGTTGCGCCCCAGGTCTATGGCAATCAGTATTTGCAGACTCACACCCGCATCCTCGGCTGTACGCTGGGCTACCACGCCGGGATCATCGGCGCGGCCATGCTGCCCACTGCCCTATGACCGCATAATCATCTGCCAAAAACCGCCCCGGGCTTGCCGTGAAGCAAGGCCGGGGCGGTTCTTCGTATGTTTCTATTTCAGGCCCAAAATTGTATGGGCCTTCTTTTGCAGCCGTGTTACTTGTTCTTCCGCATCATGGCCGCGTCAGCATCCAAAAGCTGCTGAGAGGCGTCCTCCAACTGCGCCGTCTTCTCGTAGCGGTCCGCCAAGCTGCTCTCCACCAGCTTTTCCTGCGGTTCGCCGCGGAAAACCAGCTTCAGCAGGATCGGCGTCAGGATCGTGCCGCCTACCACGGTAATGACCACCGGCGTCATCATCGCGCTGCTGAGGACGCCCATGGACAGGCCCCGGTTGGCTACGATCAATGCCACCTCGCCGCGGCAGACCATGCCCACACCCACCTGAATGCTCTCCCGCTCCGTAAAGCCGCAGAGTTTTGCGCCCAAGCCGCAGCCCGCCAGCTTGGAAATAACGGAGATCACCAGCAGCAGGACGGAAAATGCCAGCATCCCGCCGCTGACGCCGTCCAGCTTGACGTTGATACCGATGGCGGCGAAGAACACCGGCGTCAGCAGCAGATAGCCAAGCGGATTATACTTGGACTGGATATAGGTTCCCTTGGGGGTGCAGGCCACGGCCAGACCGGCGGCATAGGCGCCGGTGATGTCCGCCACGCCAAAAAACTCCTCCGCGCAGTAGGCCATCACCAGGCAGAGCACAAAGGCCAGAACAGAGTTGCGGTGAGTGGCCCAGCCTCCCTGCCGCTTCAGCATCCAGCAAAACAGGCGGTTGGCCCCCACACCGGCCACAGCCGCGAAGATAAAGAAGCCCAGGATCTTCAGCAGGACCAGTCCAACGCTCTCCCCGCCGCCGGCCAGACTGCTGACCAGAGTCAGCGCCACAAGACCCAGCACATCGTCGATCAGGGCTGCTGCCAGAATGGTGTTGCCCACCTTCGTTTCCAGCTTACCCATCTCCTTCAGGGTCTCCACCGTGATGCTGACGGAGGTTGCCGTAAGGATCGTACCCACAAATACATTTTCCAGCATACCGTTGCTCTCGATCAAGCCTGCGGCGGCAGCGCCCCATGCCAGAGCCGTACCCATGAGCAGGGGCACGATCACACCCAGCAGAGCCACCCAAAAGCCAGCCTTGCCGCTGTGCTTCAGTTCGTTGATGTCCGTTCCCATACCGGCGGAGAACATCAGCACGATGACGCCCAATTCGCTGAGCTGGGAAATAAATTCAGTTTCTGTCAGAACATTCAGTCCAGCAGGACCCAGGATCAGGCCCGCCAGCAAAGCGCCCACTACCTGAGGCATCTGAAACCGCTGTGTCAGAAGGCCCAGCAGCTTCGTACTTAACAAAATCAACGCCAGATCCAGTAAATAATGGTATGACACAAAAAACTCCTCTCCATGCGGTTCCACCGCATACACACATTTTTTCACAAGGCCCTTATTCTATCGCTTTCCCCGATTTTTGCAATGGTCGTTTTGCACAAAACAGCCGTTAATTTTTGTTAAGATTTCCTAAGTAAGCTTTTGCAGAGGTGCCTGCCGTTTTTTCCGGCCAGCGGCGCTATGTTCTGTTCTCTGCAAGTGTTTAATATTTGTTAAAAATTTTTTCACACTTTTTCTCGCAGAACCGCCTATAATCTCCAAAATGTGATTTTTATTTTACTGACACGCCGCGTTTTTTCCGCGGCTGAGAGGATCCTGATTATGAAGCTGCCTCTAATCGATTACCGTCAGTTCCGTCTGAGCCGGCTGAATACCCCGCAGTTCCGGCATCTGAAGCTGCTGCTGTTCTGGCCGATTTTCAGTCTGGTATTCTGTTATCTGGAAAACTACCGCCCTACCGTCTACTACGCCCCCATGCGCTGTGCGCTGGATCATTGGATCCCCTTCTGCAAGTGGTTCGTCATCCCCTACGCGTTCTGGTTTCTCTTTGTAGGAGGGATGCTGCTCTACACCTTATTTTATAACATTCCCGCTTTCCGGCGGATGATGTGGTTCATCATCCTGACGTACTCCTTTGCTCTGGTGACCTACCTTCTCTTCCCCAACTGCCAGCATCTGCGGCCCACACTGCTGGGCGGCGACCTGCTGACGCGGTTCACCGCAAAGCTGTACGCCGCAGACACCAACACCAACGTCTGCCCCTCTATTCACGTCATCGGCTCCTTCGCGGTGTACTTCGCTGCCCGGGACATCCGGCGCTTCCGCGCCAAGGGCTGGCGGCTTGGATTTCTGACCATGGCCGTGCTCATCAGCCTGTCTACCGTATTCCTCAAGCAGCACTCCGTTCTGGATGTGCTGGCGGGGCTGGCTGTCTGCGCCGCAGCCTATCCCCTGATCTATCGAGTACCTGCCGGAGCCGCTTCTCTGATCCCCGCCGGAGGTCTTGGCCGTAAGCGGTTCCCGGAGCTGTAACACCTCTTGCCTTTCCCACTCTGTCCCTTTATAATAGAGGGACAGAGTTTTTTTGTCGCATCGCCCCATTTTCAGACGATACCGCGTAGGAGGAAGCCGCCATGCCCACGATCATCCCCATCACCGATTTTGCCGCCCCGGAACTGGATATTTATGCCCGGCTGACGGAAAATCAGCTTTTGAACCGGGCAGACCCGGCCAACGCCCTGTTCGTGGCGGAAAGTCCTCTGGTCATTGGCCGGGCGCTGGATGCCGAGTGTACGCCGGTATCCTTCCTGATGGAGACGAAGCACGTCAACGGCAAGGGTGCGGAGATCCTGGCCCGCTGTCCGGCAGATATTCCCGTCTATGCGGCGGAGCTGGAGGTCCTGACCCAACTCACCGGCTTTCACCTGACCCGTGGGATGCTCTGCGCCATGCGGCGGCCGCCGCTGCCCACGGTGGAGGAGATCTGCGCCAAGTCCCGGCGGATCGCCGTGCTGGAAAACGTGATGAACCCTACCAACATTGGCGCCATCTTCCGTTCCGCTGCGGCGTTGGGGATGGATGCGGTGCTGCTGACCGCCGCCGGCAGCGATCCCCTGTACCGCCGGGCCAGCCGGGTCAGCATGGGCAACGTTTTTCTGGTGCCTTGGACCTATCTGCCCGAAGGCGTGGATTGGACGGAAACTTTGCGGCAACACGGCTTCAAGACTGCTGCCATGGCCTTGCGGGAGGACTCCATCCGTCTGAATGACCCTCATCTTGCCCGGGAGCCCAAGCTGGCGGTGGTCATGGGCACGGAGGGGGACGGACTGGCCTCCGACACCATTGCTCACTGCGACTATACGGTGATGATTCCCATGACTCACGGGGTGGACTCCCTGAATGTGGCGGCAGCCAGCGCCGTGGCCTTTTACCAGTTGGGGCTGATGAGCTGCCCAGAATGAATATTCCGCAAAATATTCATTCTATTATTCAAGCATTTGCCAATTCGTGAATGAATTATCTATTTTCCATGCAAATATGGCGTTTTTTAGCTATATCGCCATTTTTTTGCAGCAATTCCGTCCTGTGGCTAAAGGACTTCCTCTCCAAGGTTCTGTAAACACAATTTTTTCGATCAACGGTAAAAAGCAGACGCAGGATAAAACCTGCTTCTGCTTGAGACTGTCGATAAAGTAGTAAATTCTCCGCGACGGTAAGGAAGGGTGTGCGCGGGAAACCCAAGAGGGGTGTCCCGCGCCATTAAAATCCTAAGTTTTCAGAACTTTTATGAAGTTCTGAAAACTTGCTCAGCGGGGAGAAAAGACTTTTTCGACACGCTGAAGCAGACGCAGGATAAAACCTGCGTCTGCTTTTTCGTTCTCAATTCACATATACCGGATATTCATAGGGCCGCAGCGCCTGAAGCTGGGCCCACCCCTGATCGCTGGCGATGATCCGGCCATTCTCCAAGGACAGGGCAAACCAGTTCAGTTCCCGGTCACAGTACAAGAAATGTTCGATTCCCGCCTGAGCGCCAAAAAATCCCGGCGCAGCAAATGTGATATTGGCGCAGTTGCTTTTCTTCTCCCAACGGATCATTGCCTGCATGCGTTCCCGACAGGTTTTCTCCACTGCGTCTATGGCAAACCGCCCAACGTAGCTCCGTCCCCAGATGCTTCGTTCCCCGGAAATCGTAACGGCTGTTTCGCCGATTTTCTCTCCATCCTGCCAGATCCCAACTGTATAGGACCGCTCTACCTTTTGAAGAAACGCGCCGCTGCGATCCAAAATTCCAAAGATCACAAAGCCCGCTATCAGCAGACAGCAGAGTATCCCAAACCGGCGGCTCCAGTCCCGCCGCAGAGCGGACCGGCTCTCCCGTATCAGCACCGTCAAAGCCGACCGGACGTCGATCTCAGCCGGTTCCTCCACCAGCCGTCCCTCCAGCAGACTTACCACCGAGCAGTGCAGCACATCTGCCAGCGGTTCCAGCAGAGATACATCCGGAAACCCGGCCCCCCGCTCCCATTTACTGATCGTACGGTCTGAAATATGAAGCTGTTCCGCCAGCTGCTTTTGAGTCAGCCCCTGTTCCTTTCGGAGCTGCGCGATCAGCGCGCCGGTGTCCGTCTGCCGCATAACGTATCCCCCTTTGGTTTTTGCTGGTTTGATTGTATCAAAAAGCCGGCACTCCCGCAACAAACGCTGCGTGGAGTGCCGGTTTTCCGCTTAATTCAGCATCCGTTTCAGATATTGGCCCGTAAAGCTGGCAGGACAGGCCGCCACCGCCTCCGGCGTACCGGTGCACACAATGGTGCCGCCGCCGTCGCCCCCCTCAGGGCCAAGGTCGATGAGGTGGTCGGCGCACTTGATGACGTCCAGATTGTGCTCAATGACCACCACGGTGTTCCCCGCGTCCACCAGCCGCTGGAGGACCTCCAGCAGCTTGCGCACGTCATCGGAGTGCAGGCCGGTGGTAGGCTCGTCCAGAATATAGATGGTCTTGCCGGTGGCCTGCTTGGAAAGCTCCGTAGCCAGCTTCACACGCTGGGCCTCGCCGCCGGACAGCTCCGTGGAGGGCTGGCCCAGTTTCACATAGCCGAGGCCCACATCCTGTAAGGTTTGCAACCGCTTTTTCAGCTTGGGCAGGGCAGAGAAGAAGTCCAGCGCCTCATCCACCGTCATATCCAGCACATCGGCGATGTTTTTGCCCTTGTAGCGGACCTCTAAGGTCTCCCGGTTGTAGCGTCTGCCCTTGCAGACCTCGCAGGGGACAAAAATATCCGGCAGGAAGTGCATTTCGATTTTCAGCAGGCCATCGCCGGAGCAGGCCTCGCACCGGCCGCCCCGGACGTTGAAGCTGAACCGCCCCTGTCCGTAGCCCCGGCTCTTGGCCTCCTGGGTGGAGGCGAACAGATCCCGGATGTCGTTGAACAGGCCGGTGTAGGTGGCTGGGTTGGAGCGGGGCGTCCGCCCAATGGGACTCTGGTCGATGTTCACCACCTTGTCCAACTGCTCGATGCCCTCGATGCGGTCGCACTTGCCGGGGCGGACCTTCATCCGCATCAGCTCCGCCCCCAGCCGCTTGAAGAGCACCTCGTTTACAAGGGAGCTCTTTCCGCTGCCGGACACGCCGGTGACCACAGTGAAGGTCCCCAGTGGGAATTCCACGTCGATGTGGCGGAGGTTGTTCTCCGCCGCGCCGATGACCTTCAAAACCTTGCCGTTTCCGGGACGGCGAACGGTGGGCACCTCAATTTTCTTCTTTCCGGACAGATACTGCCCCGTCAGACTGTCGGGGTTGGCCATCACCTCCGCCGGGGTGCCCGCCGCCACCACCTGACCGCCGTGAACACCGGCGCCGGGGCCGATGTCAATGAGGTAGTCGGCGGCCCGCATGGTGTCCTCGTCATGCTCCACCACGATGAGACTGTTGCCCAGATCCCGGAGGTTTTTCAGCGTCGCCAGCAGCTTATCGTTGTCCCGCTGGTGCAGCCCGATGGACGGCTCGTCCAGAATATACAGCACCCCCATCAGGCTGCTACCGATCTGGGTGGCCAGCCGGATCCGCTGGCTCTCGCCGCCGGACAGCGTTCCGGCACTGCGGCTGAGAGTCAGGTAGCCAAGGCCCACGGACTTCAAAAAGCCCAGCCGGGAGCGGATCTCCTTCAAAATCCGATCCGCGATGAGCATCTGCTGCTCCGTCAGCGTCAGGCCGTCCATCCAGATAAGTGCATCCTCCACGGAGAGGGTGGTGAACTCGTAGATGTTCTTCTCCCCCACCGTGACCGCCAAGGATTCCTTCCGCAGACGGCGACCCTGACAGTCCGGGCAAGGACACTCGCTCATCAACTCCTCCAGCTCCTTCCGGCTGGCGTCGGACTGGGTCTCCTTATAGCGGCGCTCGATGTTGTTGCAGATGCCCTCAAAGGCCTGCTTCAAAACGCCCTTGCCCCGGGGCTGGTCATAGTGCAGCTCCAGTGTCTCGCCCTTGGTGCCGTAGAGGATGATGTTTTTCGCCTCATCGCTGAGTCTGTCCCACGGCTCCGTCAGGGAGAATTTGTATTTTTTACTCAAAGCGTCGAAGTACATCCGGGAAATACCGTCCCCCCGGATGTTGTTCCAGCCGCTGGCCTGAATCGCCCCGTCCAAAATGGACTTTTCCCCGTCCTGCACAATGAGGGCAGGGTCGGCCTTTAACTGGTTCCCCAGACCGGTACAGGTGGGGCAGGCGCCGAAGGGATTGTTGAAGGAGAACATCCGGGGGGTCAGCTCCTCCATGGAGATACCGCAGTCCTCGCAGGCGTAGTTCTGGGAGAAGGAGAGGTCCTTTTCCTCCCGCAGAAGGTTGACGATCACCAGTCCTCCGGAGAGTTTGGCGGCGGTCTCCACGCTGTCCGTCAGCCGTTGGCGGATGTCAGGCCGGATAATGAGTCGGTCCACGATGATCTCGATGGAGTGCTTTTTGTTCTTCTCCAGCTTGATCTCCTCGTCCAGCTCGTAGAGACTGCCGTCCACTCTGGCCCGGACATAGCCGGAGCGCTTGGCATCCTCAAACACCTTGGCGTGCTCGCCCTTTTTGCCCCGGATCACCGGAGCCATCACTTGAATCCGGGTCCCCTCCGGCAGTGCCAGCACCTGATCGATGATCTGGTCGATGGTCTGCTGGCGGATCTCCTTGCCGCAGTTGGGGCAGTGGGGCGTACCCGCTCTGGCCCACAGCAGACGGAGATAATCGTAGATCTCCGTCACGGTGCCCACGGTGGACCGGGGGTTTTTGCTGGTGGTTTTCTGGTCAATGGAGATAGCGGGGCTGAGGCCCTCGATATAGTCCACGTCCGGCTTGTCCATCTGGCCCAGAAACATCCGGGCGTAGGACGAAAGGCTCTCCACATACCGTCGCTGGCCCTCGGCGTAGATCGTGTCGAAGGCCAGAGAGGATTTTCCGCTGCCGGATACACCGGTCATCACCACCAGCTTGTCCCGGGGGATGGTGACGTCGATATTTTTCAGGTTATTGGCCCGGGCACCTTTTACAATGATATTTTCCTGCATGATCTGCTTTTCCGCTCCTGTTTCATGTAGTCAAAACCGGTTTCCGGTCATAGCATACACAAACCATTTTTTAATGTCAACTATGCGTTTAAATCTGCAAAAATGACATTTTTTTAAACTTTTATATTCATTCCACAGTGACGTCCGCCGTCTGCGCCCCCAGCAGGGCAATGAGGTCCGCCGGGGCCACCTCCACCTGCGCACCGATCTTGCCGGCGGAGACGCAGATGGTGTCGAACAGCTCCACCGTCTCATGGAACACCGTGGGGAACTGCTTTTTCATGCCCACCGGGGAACAGCCGCCGTGGACATAGCCCGTCAGGGGCAGCAGTTCCTTCTGGGGCAGCATGGCGATGGATTTCTCTCCCACCGCCTTGGCTGCCTTTTTCAGATCCAGATTTTCCGCCACCGGAATGTCGAACACATAGTATCCGCCGCCGGCGCCCTTTGTCACCAGGGTCTTGAACACCTGCTCCGGGTCCTGATTCAGATACGCCGCCACGGAGACACCATCCACCGGGCCGTCCGCCGGGTACTCATGGGGCGTGTAGGCGATCTTCTTTTGTTCCAGCGTCCGCATGACGTTGGTTTTTTCTTCCTTGTGCTTGGACACAGATCTCACCTCTTACAAATACATCCGCAGCAATGCCAGGATCAGCATGTGGGCGGGATAAAAAGCGTAGCAGGCATACTGGATGGCCTTATTGTGAGCGCCCTGTCTGCCGTTATACAGCCAAATGGGGATCAGGGCCAGCAGCGCCAAGCCCTGCTCCGGGAATTCCAAGGTCCAGCTCCCCAGCGTCAGGGGGATGGTCATGCCCCCCAGCAGTTTGCAGTTCAGGAAGGCCAGTCCCGCCACCTCGCCGATCCAGCCGTGAGGGATCTGGCGGCAGAGGTAGAAGATCAGCACCGTGACCACGCCGCTGCCATAGTAATCCACCATGCCGAGCGTTCCCAGGAAATATCCCACGGGCAGGCTCAAAACGGCGGCGAGGATATACAGCCCCGCCCCCTTGCTCCGGACCTTTTCCAGCCCCAGCATCAGCAGAAGGGCGATGAAGAAGGTGAACATCACGTTCTGATGGAAGGGGAACACCGGGGATGAGTAGTACAGGTAGTTAAAGGGGATCTCAGAGATCAGGGCAAAGACCAGCATCCGCAGCAGGTATTTTTTCCGGTCATGGGTGCGCTGAAAGCCCTCCGCCACCTGAAAGGCGAAAATGGGGAAGGCGATGCGGCCCACCGCCGTCAGCCACATGACGCCGGGCAGCACCGTGGCCCACAGGTGGTCGCAGAGCATGAGGGCCATGGCCAGCAGTTTTAAGGTCAGGCTGTCCAGACACCCCTTGGTTTTTGTGTGTTCCATAGTATGTTTTCCTTTGCAATGTTTTTTGTGTTTTTCTGTATGTAAAATGCCCGTTCGGACATATATTGGCTTGCTTTTGGTCAATTCCCCGTTTTCAGTCGGCTACGGCAGCACCCACAGGGCGATGTTGTACCCGATGAGCAGCAAGATCGGATAAATGCACCAGCCCGCCCGCTGCATTCCCAGATAGAAGTCCGACGGCTCCGGGTCCTTCACGTCGCACATATGCTGGCAGCGGAACAGGGCCAATGGGTATGCGGCGTCCAGCGCCAGCAGGCCGGAAAACAGCAGCATGGTGAAATACAGCATCCAGCTGCCCCGGCTCACCAGCTGCGGCCCACGGGCAAAGCTGAGAATCGTCCCTCTATCCGTTTCATAATGCTCCCAGTAATCGTCTCCAGCAGTGCTGCTATAGGAAACGGACATGGTAAAGGGATCCCAGTTTCCCTCCAGATCGTACCATCCCATGTCGTGCTCCGCCGTATAGCCGCCCTCAAAAAGGAGCTGACCGTTCCGGGTGATTCGGATGTGCTCCACCGGTCCCAGCTGGTCCGCCTGAATGGGCGGCAGGCCGGTCTCCACCACGCACTCGTCACGGACGCGGTCCCCGACCTGAACCTCCACCGCCGTCCGCTGTTCATCGGGGCAGTCCGTCACGGTGATCTTCACCCGCTCACCCTGAATCTTCCCGGCGTAGACCGTCGCGGCGGGGTCATCGGCCTGTGCCGACACCCGCAGGAAACCCTCTTCAAATTTCACGCCCTCAAGTCTGTGAAATACAAACGTCAGAATGGCGAAGGCCACCGCCATAGCCGCAACGGAGATCAGGACGACCTTTTGCAAAACAGAGCGTTTTTCCATATATACCTCCTGTATTTTTCTGATTGTTTTATACGGCTCGTTTTCGGTCTTGGCGCATTTTCTCTTGAAATCTGTCCGCTATTTGCCGCCCCGCAGCTCGATGATGCGGTCACGCAGCACGGCGGCATACTCGAATTCCAGCAGCTTGCTGGCCTCCTTCATCTCCTGCTCCAACTTGGCGATCTCCGCCGTCCGCTCCGCCTCCGTCAGCTTTTTGGGCTTGCCCTTGGCCTTGTGTCCGGTGTCCTCGCTCTTGGAGATCTCCAGAATTTCCCGGACATCCTTGATGATGGTCTTCGGCACGATGCCGTGGGCCTTGTTGTAAGCGTCCTGAATTTTCCGGCGGCGCTCCGTCTCGTCCATAGCCGCCCGCATGGAGGGCGTGACGGTATCGGCGTAGAGGATCACCAAACCCTCCGCGTTCCGGGCCGCCCGGCCGATGGTCTGGATCAGGGATGTCTCGCTGCGGAGGAACCCCTCCTTGTCGGCGTCCAGCACCGCCACCAGAGAGACCTCCGGCAAGTCCAGGCCCTCCCGCAGGAGGTTGATACCCACCAGCACGTCAAACTCGCCCAGCCGCAGATCCCGGATGATCTCCATCCGCTCGATGGTGGCTACGTCGGCGTGCATATACCGTACCCGGATGCTGTTGGCCCGGAAAAACTCCGTCAGATCCTCCGCCATCTTTTTCGTGAGAGTTGTCACCAACACCCGCTCGTTCCGCTTGGCCCGGGCGCGGATCTCCTCCATCAAATCGTCGATCTGGCCCTCTACCGGGCGCACCTCCACCCGGGGGTCCAGCAGTCCGGTGGGGCGGATGACCTGCTCCACGATGTTGTCCGCCCGCTCCCGCTCGTAAGGCCCCGGCGTGGCGGAGACGAACACCGCCTGACCGATGCGGCTCTCAAATTCCTCGAATTTCAGAGGCCGGTTGTCGAAGGCGCAGGGCAGGCGGAAGCCGTACCGCACCAGCGATTCCTTTCTGGCCCGGTCGCCGTTGTACATGGCCCGGACCTGAGGCAGCGTCACATGGCTCTCGTCCACAAACAGCAGGAAATCATCGGGAAAGAAGTCCAGCAGGGTCATAGGGGCGCTGCCTGCCGGACGGTCAGAGATGATCCGGGAATAGTTCTCGATGCCGGAGCAATATCCCAACTCCCGCATCATTTCCATGTCATATTCCGTCCGCTGGCGGATGCGCTGAGCCTCTACCAGCATCTCATTGTCATTGAAATATTTTACCTGGTCCTCCAGTTCCGTCCGGATCTGGCCCAAGGCCCTGTCCATCTTCTCCTTGGTGGTGACATAGTGGCTGGCGGGGTAGATGGCCACATGGTTCAGCACCCGGTTCACCGTGCCGGTGAGGGGGTGAAAGTCGGAGATCCGGTCGATCTCATCCCCGAAGAACTCCACCCGGATGGCGTGATCCTTGTAGTAGGCAGGGTAGATCTCCACCGTGTCCCCCCGCACCCGGAAGCGGTTCCGCTCAAAGGCCACGTCGTTCCGCTCGTAGCGGTTCTCCACCAGACGGCGCAGCAGCTCGTCCCGGTCCCACTCCGCCCCCTGACGCAGAGAAATCACCATCTGGGCAAAGTCGTCCGGCTCGCCCAAGCCGTAAATGCAGGACACGGAGGACACCACGATCACGTCCCGCCGCTCCAACAGGGCGCAGGTAGCGGACAGCCGCAGGCGGTCGATCTCATCATTGGTAGATGCGTCCTTGGCAATATAGGTATCCGTGTGGGGGATATAGGCCTCCGGCTGGTAGTAATCGTAGTAGGAGACAAAATACTCCACGGCGTTGTTAGGGAAAAACTCCTTGAATTCCGCGCAGAGCTGGGCCGCCAGTGTCTTATTGTGGGCCAGCACCAGCGTAGGCCGCTGGACCTTCTCAATGACCTTGGCCATGGTATAGGTCTTGCCGGAGCCGGTGACACCCAGCAGCACCTGCTCCTTCAGGCCGTTTTCGATGCCCTCCGCCAGCGCGTCGATGGCCTCCGGCTGGTCGCCGGAGGGCTGATAAGGGGATACTACTTCAAATTTCGGCATAGCCGTCTCTCCGTCACATTCAAATCTGCCCGCCGGTGTGGCTGTTCCAAAATGCCTCACGGGTCAGGCGCATGGGCGTTACCGTGCCCCGATAAAAGGAAAAGGGCGCGCCGGTGGTCTCCGCGCCGAATTTTTTCAGGATATGCACCGTGGTATCCCGGGCCTCCATGGTGACCTCCCGGATGTCCTGCGCAAAAATGTCCGTCAGGGCCGTTTCCAGCAGCGCGGTCCCAACATGACGCCCCCGCAGTTCCGGGGAGATGACGAAGCGGCCCATGTGCCATGCGTCGTCCTCCCAATACAGGGCCACGCCGCCCAGAAGCGCCCCGTCCTCCTCCACGCACCACCACTGGGGGCGGTTTTCCGGCGGCAGCGGGGTCAACGCCCGGGGGATCTCCTGTTCCGTTTCAAAAATCTGGCCCGCCAGAGCCACCAGCCGCTCCGTGTCGGCCTCCCGTCCACGCCGGATCTGCATGGTTCTCTCCCCCTTCGCAAAGACAGTCTGTGGCTCTCCTCGTTTCCCGGTTATTCTACCACAGCTTTTTTAAAATTTCAAACACTTGTTCTATTGTGTTGTCTACAGGGAGCCGCCCGGTCACAGGTGCTCCCATGAGGTCAGGTAGCCGCTCTGGGCCATGGATACAAAATCGTCATCCGCCACGATGATGTGGTCCGCCAATGCAACACCGATGGTCTGCAAGGCTTGCGCCGCGCGGGTGGTGGCGGCGCAGTCATCGTCCGAGGGCAGCGCAATGCCGCTGGGATGATTATGAGCCAGGATCACCGTGCTGGCGGAGGTGAGGATGGCATTCTCCACCACCTTTCGGATATCCAGCGCGGCGGAGGACGCCCCGCCGTCATTGAGCCGCTTACAGGCTAACAGCTTGCCCTTTCGATCCAGGCACAATTCGTAAACGATCTCGTGGGTCTCTCCGGCGTACCGTTCCAGCAAGTAGGCGCCCGCAGTTTCCACATCTGTCACGGGACAGCTCTGAACAGCGTCCGCCAGGCGGGCCTTGCGGCCGATCTGCCCCGCCACCTTCAGCAGCACCGCTGCGCTCTCGCCGATGCCCTCCACTTTTTTCAGATCCTCCGCCGGGGCTGACAGCACGGCGGTCAGGGAGCCGTAGCGATCCATGAGCCGGTGGGCGATGGGATTGGTGTCCTGCCGGGGGATGGCGTAATACAGCAAAAGCTCCAACGCTTCGTGATCCGCGAAGCCCTCCAGCCCGCTTTTCAGAAAACGCTGCCGCATTTTTTCACGATGTCCCTGATGGATATTTTCCATACGAATCCCTCCCCCGGACCGTTTCTTTTGCCGAAAATCAGAACAAGTAAGTAACGTGGTATTATAGCATATCCTGTGAAAAAAAGGAAGAGCGGACAGCCGTCCGCTCTTCCTTTTTCCAGAGAAGTTCCTTCTGCGCAGACGCTTACAGGTTCTTCTCGTAGGACTCGATCATCTTCTTGACCATCTGGCCGCCCACGGAACCGGCCTCGCGGCTGGTCAGGTCGCCGTTGTAGCCCTGCTTCAGATTGACGCCCATCTCCTTTGGTGTGTATTCACCACAAAAATTGTGATTTTTTTGAGGTCTATACACACCAAGGTATGCTATTTCTGACCTCTTAAAGATTTGCCACCCTTGTTACGTCGCGTACAGGGTTTTCCGCGATTTCTCCGATGAAGCGATAGAAAATGCGGATGCTCTGCCGATAGGGTGTTCTCGGCCCCGCAATCGTCAGGCCCTCCGGTAAAATTTTTTCGCCAATTTCGATACGCTCAATGAGGGCATGAAGAATGTCCCGGTCTAATGTCTCAATATGGGAATATCGCTGGGCCAATGCAAAGAACAGGTCATACGCATCCCGGATGCTCTTTTCTTCCGAAGTATCCGTAACCAGCCTATCGCGCTGGTTTTCAAGGGCCTGTCGCTCCTTCCCGAAACGGTTCATCATTTCATCCAGCAGCGCATCGCTCAGATTTCCCGCAGCGTTATCACGGTAGGCTCGTTCGATCATCTTCACAATACGCTTTAGCTGCGTGTCGATATTGGCCAAAGACTTCTCCCGATCCTCACCGCCGCCGAAAGCAGCGTTGGATTGCCGAATGGCGGCCTGCGTAATGGCCTCCATATCATCCTCGTCAAAGGACAGCAGCTCGTTCAGATCACGGCGAACGATCTCCATGAGGTCATCGTAGCGAATACGGGCGCCATGCTCACAGCGATTTCGCGTCCGGCTCGTCAGGTTGTTGCAAACAAGATACCAATACTTTGCGCGTTCACCCTTATACACCGATCCGCCGGAGCACATTGCCGCGCCGCAATGAGCGCAGTATGCGATCCCGCCGAAAATACTGTGGCGGAACGCCGGATTCGCCGCGTGAGATTTTGTATTCTCTCCGAGGAAGTGCTCCGCACGGTCAAACTGCTCCTGCGTGACCAGCGGCTCATGGGTATTTTCCGTAAAGCACCAGTCCTCCTGCGGAACAGGGAGCTTCTTTTTGGATTTCACATTGACCTTGCGGGTCTTTCCAAGTATGGTATGCCCCAGATAGACACGGTTTCGCAGGATGCGCTTGACCGTGGTGTAATTCCAGTAATCCGAGGCTCTGGACGCTCCCTGCGGGGTGAAGTTATCCCGGCATTCAACGCGATACTTCAGCGGTGGAATGACGCACTGCTCATTCAGCTTGTTGGCGATCGTCCGCGTTGAAAGCCCCGATGACGCCCACTCAAAAATCTGTTGAACGATCGGCGCTGTGTTTTCATCCGGAACAAGCTGATCGGTGGTACGCTCCGCTTTTTTGTAGCCGTAGGGCGGGCAGGCCGCGTACTTGCCCTTCCTCCGCTTCATGTCTAAGGTCTGCCTGACTTTTCTGGAGGTATCACGCAGATACACATCATTCATGGCAAATTGAAACGGTGCCATCAGGTTGTCTCCCATGGAGTCAAAGTCATTGCCGGGAGCCAGATAATGAATTCCATGCTCGGGAAAGAAACGCTCCGCGTAATAGCTTGATTCCGTCATATCACGGCCAAGGCGGGAAAGATCTTTTGTGATGACCATATTGACCTTTCCACCTGAAAGATGATTCAGCATAGCCTGAAAGCCGGGGCGCTCAAAATTGCCGCCGGAATAGCCATCGTCTACAAATTCTTTTACAATAATAATATCGTGCTTTTTGCAATAGTCTCTTATGATCGCGCGTTGATTTGTGATACTCTCCGACTCATTCCCGTGCTTCTTTTCTTCGTCTGATAAGCGGCAGTAAATGTCAGCGAGCTTGATGTGGTCCCACATAATATCCTCCCTTCCGGAACCACTCATTTACATGGACATTATATCACTTTATTGCCTGAGTGGTCAAAAAAATCGCCTTTTTTAGCGGTGGTAATAATTTCCTCCGCCACGGCCTCCTGTGGTGTCCTGCCGCTGGCAAACACCCGCTCGATCACATAGGTCGCGGCTCCGATCCGCTGCAAATTTTCCTTTTTTTCCAAGGTCACACCTCCATAGGGAAAGTATTTCCGTTTGAACGCAAATTAACCGGGCCTTCATGCAGGCCCGGTCATATTTTGCGGCTTGAAATCAGCAAAAACCGCACCCTTATCCTCCTTGTTGGCGTATCGCACACTATTTGTCCTCGACGCCCCGTGTGCAGGCCGAAGCCTGGGAAATCATCAAGCGGCGGTTTGCTGCACCGCCTCACGGGAGTTTCACCCCAACTGCCGTTCTGACAGAGCCGCCTCCATTGCTTGAGACTGTGGCTGGACGGGAGTACCATTGTCATTCCGACTGTCATCGCCATACCGGGGGCAACCCGATACTCGCAGAGGGGTTTCTCGCTCGGCCCGGTTAACCGGGGTCATGGCGTACCCTGCTGCTGTGGCTCGCGCTTTCGCGCATCGGAACTGATGTACTTGATGAATGGGTATTTGGTTTTCAAGGTACATGGAGGGCGTGTGACCCTCTCACCCCCCTACTACAACATTCAAGGCCCGAAAGCGAACTTATTTTTTTGAAAAATTTGAAAAAATTTGGGGAGGCCAAAAACATAGCACAAAAACCAGGGAGTCAAGCTGACACCCTGGTTTGCAAAGGCCGAACAAAAGGAACCTCTTATACTAATATCTTTTTAAAAAGGTTGATAATTTATCGCCGTTGTTGTATAATAAACATGATGATGAGAAATGAAAAGATACACTTTCACGCTTGAGGAAACGCAAGGAATCAAGGCTGCGAGAAAAAAGAAATGAGACAAGAATGTTGAAAAAAGACTGGCAGCACTTGAGATGCGAGCAGAAGGGAAGCAGAACAAAGAAATTCGTGAAAAAACCGGCTTCCACACGCAATATATTACCGTGCTGGTTTCCCGATATAAAGCCAACGGTCTTGCAAGTATCACAGAAAGCCACTATCATGGAAACCACCGGAACCTGAGTTATGCAGAAGAGGAAGCGCTCTTGGAGCCGTTTCGTCAGGATTCAAATGCAGGAAAAGCGGTATCGGTGCATGATATTGAGACTGCATATCGGGAAGCTGTAGGTCATTCCATAGGGACATCACAGATCTATTACGTCCTCCACCGCCACGGTTGGAGGAAAGTCATGCCAAGGAGCAAGCATCCGAAGAAAGCCAGTGATGAGGTCATCGAGACCTCAAAAAAATTAACAAGCGAATCGGCGAACTGAAGGATTATGTAAACAAGTCTGGTCATCCACATCAAGAAGTACGACTTATGTTCCAGGATGAAGCAGAATTCGGACGAATCAATAAGCCCAAATACTGCTGGTGGGAAAAGGGCATTCGTCCATCGGTGCCTTTCCATCACATTCGTGAATATCGGTATGCATACGGAGCTGTTGAACCAGTAACGGGAAGCTCCTGTTTTCTTGTTATGCCGTATTGCAATTCTACTTGTATGAACATATTTCTTGAGGAACTGTCCAAGCAATACCCGGATGATCTGATTCTGCTGTGTTGTGATGGTGCAGCATGGCACAAGTCTAACAAGCTTCATATCCCGGAAAACATAGAGTTGTTTTACATTCCACCGTATACGCCTGAGATGAATCCCATCGAGCAGATATGGAAAGAACTCCGAATCACGGGCTTCCGCAATGAAGTGTTTGCTACTTTGGAGAAGGTAGTAGATCGGCTTTGCGATATCATTTGCACCTTGACCTCTGATACGATAAAGAGCATTACACAGCGTAGTTGGATAATCAATTGTTTTAATTAGATTTTAGTATTAAACAAACAAAGGCGTGTGCCGACTGGCACACGCCTTTGTTTAATTATTTCGCATTTCTATGGCATATCCCTGTTTATGTACGGGGCGTTCCAAAGAATTCCTTCGTCGCCTTCCGAACCTTCGGCCACAAGAAGACCATGGCGATCAGGTTTGGAATGGTCAGGAGGCCAAGAGCAATGTCCTGAATCGTCCAGACCATATCACTTTTCAGGGTAGCACCGAAGATGCAGAAGCACGGGAAGATATACTTGAACTTTTCAGCGACCGTGCGCCCAAACATATAGTTCAATCCCACAAAGCCGAAATACCACTGACTCATCAGGGAGGTTGTGGAGAACAGCAGGAGACTGGCCGCAAGCACATACCGCATCGGAGGGTCCCGTGAGACCGCAGAAAATTCTGTGTAATCGACGATCCTCGACAGTATGAAAATCTTCG
>OBLO01000410.1_pt1 | contig 44863 bp, 38 predicted proteins | sample 1519401 | NCBI WGS metagenome assembly OBLO01 (sample SAMEA2602897, study PRJEB22501) | metagenome | reverse complement strand
ATGGAAGGAAAACCCCCGGTTTCGCGCGGCGAAGTTCACCGCGCAGAAAGCAAACCAGCCTTGAATGACCGAAAAAAAGCAGTCCATGTGGGAACGGTGGTACTGGAAAGGGTGAAAGCCCACCTCTGGCTGTCCTTTGCCATTCTGGCTGGGGGGGCGGGGGCCGTAGGCGGGGCGCTGGTGCCGCCGCTGGTGCTGGGCCGCATTGTGGACGGCCTCACCGCCGGGGAGAGGCTGACCCTCCGCCTGCCCCTGTGGTATCTGGCCTTCACCGCATTGGCGGGAGGGCTGGAATCCGCCCGGGAGAGCGCGTTGACGGTATTCGGCCAGAAAACCACCCACGCCCTGCGGAGCCGCCTGATGGAAAAAGAGGGCCGCCTGCCCGCCGACGAGCTGAACCGTCAGGAGCCGGGGGCGCTGGTGTCCCGCTTCGTGGGGGACGTGGACACGGTGGAGACCCTGTTCACCGCCGGGATCATCAGTATGGCAGCGGACGCCTGCCGGATCCTCAGTATTCTGATCGTGGTGTGGCAGTGCAGCCGGGGGCTTGCCTATCTGCTACTGGCGCTGCTGCCGGTGCTGTTCCTCTTTACCCGATTCGTCCAGAAGCGGATGCTGCGTAATCAGCTGAAAAACCGGAAGGCGGTGAGCCGGGCCTCCGGATATGTGCCGGAGACCGTGCGGAATCTCCGCACCATCCGCACACTGGGCAAGGAGACCTACATGGAGAGCCGGTATGACGGCGCGCTGGGGGAGAGCTACCGGGCCATTGAGGGCACCAACTTCTATGACGCCCTGTATTCCCCCGTGATCCTCACGGTGAACGCCGCTGTGGTGGGCGCGGTCATGCTGTTGTCCGCCTCCGGAGACCCGGCGGTGCTGACGCTGTTCGGCATGACCGCCGGTACCGCCGTGACGGTGATGAACTACATCAGCCAGATCTTCTCTCCGCTGGAAAGTCTGGGCATGGAGATCCAGACCATCCAGTCCGCCGTGGCGGGCGTTCGCCGGATCAATGACTTTCTGGCCCAGCCGGAGCAGGAGACGGTGGCCCCGGAAACGGAAAATCCCGCCGCTCCTATGGTGGAGCTGCGGGATGTGGACTTCGGCTATGAGGCAGGGCAGAACGTTCTGCACCACTTAAATATGGAGATCCGGGAGGGAGAGCTGGCTACCCTGTCCGGCCGGACCGGCGCGGGAAAGAGCACCGTGTTCAAGCTGGTGCTGGGGCTATATGCCCCCCGGCGGGGCACCGTCCGGATCCAGGGCGTGGATCCCCGGTCCCTCACCGGCCCGCAGCGGCGGGCACTGTACGGCTATGTGGAGCAGCGGTTCCATCCGGTCCCCGGCACCGTCCGGGACCAGATCACCCTGTATGATGACACCATCACAGAGGGGCAGGTCCGCTGGGCCGCGGAGCTGGCGGGACTGGCGGAGGCCATCGGCGCCCTGCCGCAGGGCTATGACACCCCCTGCACCCCGGACATTTTCTCTCAGGGACAGTGGCAGCTGTTGTCCATCGCCCGGGCGGTGGCGGCGGACCCCAAGCTGCTTTTGCTGGACGAGATCACAGCCAATCTGGACGCGGAGACGGAGCGGGCGGTGCTGCGGGCCTTGAAGAGGGCTACGGCGGACCGGACGGTGCTCTCCATTTCTCACCGGGTCGGGGCGGACACGGGACGGCTCATTCCCATTGGGGAGGAGTCATAGCCAGAAACCGGGCCAGCGCGGGGTTGGGGTTGGTGGTCTGCCACGCGGCGATGATCTCCTCCACCTCTCCCTCGCCGATGAGGGGGACGAACACCAGATTGTCGGCGTTGTAGAGCTTTTCCACGCAGTAGGCGGGGAGGATGGAAATGCCCTCCTCGGCGGAGACCATCATGAGGATGCTCTCCGTGTCGGCGGAGCGGAAGAGGATGTTGGGCTTGTAGCCCGCCTCGTTGTAAAGCTGCATGAAAAAGGCGTCGCCGTAGGAATCGTCGGCGGCGTCAGGGGACATATAGAGGATGGTCTCCCCCCGCAGCTCCTGCCGCCGGAGCTGCTGCCGCTGGGCCAGCGGGTGTCCGGCGTACAGCGCCACTACCAGCCGGGCCTTTTCCACGGTGCGGCAGGCCACGCCCTCCTGGGTCTTCAGGTTGGTACTGTCCCAGGTGAAAATGATGTCATATTCATGGTGCAGCAGTCCCGCCGCCAGCGCGTCGGTGGAGCAGCGGTAAAAGGTGATGAGCACGTTGCTGTTCTGCTGGTGGAATTGGCGGATATGGGCGGACAGGTCGCTGCGCTCGTACCCCCGGACGTAGCCTACCCGCAGCGTGCCGGAGAGTCCGGTGGAGGCGTCGTGGACCCGCTCCTGCGCCCGGCTCATCCGTTCTAAGATCCCCTTGGCCTCCCGGAGGAAGATAGTCCCCGCGGGGGTCAGGCTCACGGGCCGGGTGCTCCGGTCAAAGAGGGGACAGCCCAGCGCCTCCTCCAGCAGACGGATCTGCTGGGTGATGGCGGTCTGGGAAATGTAGAACTGCTCGGCGGCTTTCGTGAAGCTGCGGCTCTCCGCCGCGGCCACGAAATACTTCAGCTGATTTCGATTCATAACGCCCTCCCACGACACAAAATAAGTTTTTCTTATTTTATCATGAAGAAATCCCCCTTGTAAAGGGGGATTTTTTTCGCTAAGATAAGTGCATATTTGTTGTGTGTAAGCGAGGTACTTAGAAATGCAAAGAGAATCCTTCGGCTCCCGGCTGGGCTTCCTGCTGGTGAGCGCGGGCTGCGCCATCGGCATCGGCAACGTGTGGCGCTTCCCCTATATCACCGGTAAGAACGGCGGCGGCTACTTCGTCCTGTTCTATCTGGTGTGCCTGCTGCTGTTGGGCGTCCCCGTGATGACCATGGAACTGGCGGTGGGCCGCGGCGGCCGCAAGAGCGCCGTGCTGGCCTACAAGAATCTGGAAAAGCCCGGCTCCAAGTGGCACATCCACGGCTGGTTCTGTCTGGCGGGTTGCTATCTGCTGATGATGTATTACACCACCGTCACCGGCTGGATGGTGAACTACTTCGGCAAATTCCTCACCGGCGGCTTCCACGCCGGTATGACCGGCGATGAGATCTCCGGGATGTTCGGCACCATGCTGGGCAGCCCCGGCTCCATGGTCATCTTCACGGAGCTTGTGGTGGTCACCGGCCTGATCGTGTGCAGCTTCGGCCTTCAGAAGGGCCTGGAGCGGGTGACCAAGGTCATGATGATCTGCCTGCTGGCGCTGATCGTGGTGCTGGCGGTCCACAGCCTGACCCTCTCCGGCGCGGCGGAGGGCATGAAGTTCTACCTGCTGCCCTCCGTGGACACCATCCGGGAGCACGGTCTCGGCAGCCTCATCACCGACGCGATGAATCAGGCGTTCTTCACCCTGTCTCTGGGCATCGGCGCCATGGAGATCTTCGGCAGTTACATGAGCGATGAGCAGACCCTCCCCGGCGAGGCCGTGCGGATCTGTATTCTGGATACCTTCGTGGCCCTCATGGCGGGCGCCATCATTTTCCCTGCTTGCTTCACCTTCGGCGTTGCGCCCGGTGAAGGCCCCGCGCTGATCTTTCAGACCCTGCCGCCTCTGTTCGTGAACATGTCCGGCGGCCGCTTCTGGGGCACGCTGTTCTTCCTGTTCATGGTGTTCGCCAGCTTCTCCACGGTGCTGGCGGTGTTTGAGAACATTCTGGCCGTCTGCATGGACACCTTCGGCATCAGCCGCAAGAAGGCTGTGCTTGTCAACGGCGTTCTGCTGGCCCTCCTGAGCCTGCCCTGCGTGTTCGGCTACAACATCTGGAGCGATTTCCATCCCATTCTGGGTAAGGACGTGCTGGACAGCGAGGACTTCCTCGTGAGCAACCTGCTGCTGCCCATCGGCTCTCTGGTGTATCTGCTGTTCTGCGTCAGCAAGTGGGGCTGGGGCTTCGACAAGTATGTGGCGGAGGCCAACAAGGGCAAGGGCCTGAAATTCGCCAAGTGGCTGAAGCCCTATTTCCAGTTCATTCTGCCGGCGCTGATCGTTGTGATCTTCCTACAGGGCCTGCTGTAAAGCGGAACAATATTACAGCAATAGAGGGGGAAATTTTCCCTGTACGGGACATTTTCCCATCAGCCTGCACGGTGAAATGACCGGAAATGCAAGAAATATAAGAACATAGGAGGCGTGTCAACAGACACGCCTCCTATGACTTTTATTGGGGGAATTTACAGAGGCCGACTCATGCGGCAAATGCTATCAGAGAACAAAGGAATCTGCCATGGGTGTGGCGTGGGGGGACGCATAGACCCAAACGCTGACGCACTCCTCGTCACCCAGTTTGTGATAGCTGTGATCCGTGTTGGCATCAATGTAAATACAGTCTCCCTCATTTAAAATATACTCGTCGCCATTGAAGCTCCTTACTGGCTGACAAAACAGTTCCCGCTCTCTTCTGCCATAGAACAGAAGAGAGCGGGGGCCTCGAACACGCATACCTTTTCGATTTTATAGAAATTGCATTGGAGCGGTTACTTCATCATGAGCTGAGGAACAAACATGGACAGAGGCTGCCAGAATGTAACCAGCATCAGCACCAGAATCATCATAGCATAGAACGGCAGGCAAGCCTTTGTGGCATCTTCAATTTTGATGCGGCCGATGGAGCAGCCGGCAAATAGAGCGGCACCCACGGGAGGCGTGCAGAGACCGATGGCCAGATTCAAAATCAGCATTGCGCCAAACTGAATCGGCGCCATGCCCAGCTGCGTAGCCACGGGCAGCAGGATCGGCGTCAGGATCAGGATCAGGGGACCCATATCCATGATGCAGCCCAGAATCAGGCACATGACGTTGATGAGCAACAGAATGACCACTTTGTTGTCGGAAACACCTAAAAGCAGATTGGTGACCATGGTGGGCACCTTCAGATAGGCCAGCAGCCAGCCGAACATAGAGGCTGTGGAGATCAGAGCCATGACCATGGCGATGGTCCGCAGGGACTTCCGCAGGATGTCACCAAACTGCCGCAGCGGGATTTCACGATAGACAAAGAACGTGACAATGAATGCATACACCACGGCCACAGCAGCGGATTCCGTGGCGGTAAACCAACCGAGAATCACGCCGCCCACGATGATGATGCAGGTCATCAGGCCCAGCAGAGCATCTTTGGTGGCCTTCCAGATCTCCTTCAGAGACATGACCCGGCCCTTGGGATAGTTGCGCTTCCGTGCGATAATGGCGGTTATGATCATCAGAGCCACGCCCAACAGGATGCCGGGTATCAGGCCGCCCATGAACAGCTGGCCGATGGATACGCCGCCGCCTGCCGCCATAGCAAACAGGATCATGTTATGGGAAGGCGGGATCATAACACCCTGGCAGGAAGAGGTGACCGTGACCGCCACAGAGAAGTCCTTATCATATCCGGAATCCGTCATCATGGGGATGAGAATGGAGCCGATGGAGGACGTATCCGCCACGGCGGAACCGGAAATGCCGCCAAAGAACATGGAGGCCAGGATATTCACCTGAGCCAAACCGCCTCGCATCCATCCGACGCATGCGTTTGCCAGAGTAATGAGCCGACGAGAAATGCCGCCTTGTCCCATGATTTCACCGGCCAGAATAAAGAAGGGGATCGCCAGCAGGGAGAAGGACTGAACACCGCTGACCATTCGCTGAAACAGTGTAGCTAGAGGGATGTTCAGATACAGCGCCGTCAGAACAGAGGAGATGCCCAGCGTGAAAGAAATAGGCATCCGCGCCATCAGCAACAGGACGAAGGACCCCAGCATGATGGCAATGGCAATGGTTGTATCAGGCATGGTCATCCTCCTTTGCGGTTTCGCTATTTTTCTCAAAAATCTTCTTATCCTGGCCCGCCGCAACCAAAATAGCATTCAGCAGCACCAGAAGACCGGACAGGGGCAGAATCACATAAAGTACGGAGCTGGGCATTTTCGTAGCCGGCAGGGTGGACATTTTGGTCATGTTCATAATGAGCAGACCATAGTACACCATAGCCCCGCCGAATACAGCAATCAGAATATGGTCAATGCTTTCCAGCACCCGAATGACCTTCGCGGGCAGTTTAGACGTAAACATTTCAATGCTGATGTGGATTTTTTCCAGAACACCGATGGCCATGCCGATCAGGCTGAACCATACCAGCATCAGCGTGGCAACCTCCTGGGTCCAAGGAAAGCCCTGCTTGAAGATATAACGCAGGATTACATCCGTGAAAACGATGACGGTCAGGACCACCATGCAAATAATGGCGAACCATTCCAGTGCCTTGAACAGAAAACGGCTGGCTTTCTGCAGAATACGCATAGTGCAGACTCCTTTCTAGTAGTTCGCAAATTGAAAGGACGGCCCGGATGGGCCGCCCTTTACCAGCATAGATCAGCCCAGAGCCTGAACGCGCTCCACAATGGCCTTCTGATCAGCATTCAGGAAGGTATCATACATAGGTGCAACAGCATCCTGGAACAGCTTGACCTCTTCATCGGTCAGAGTGGTGAGGGTGCAGCCCTTCTCTTCAGCGATCTTGGCGTTCTTGGCTTCAGACTCCTCCCAAGCCTCACGATGCCAGACCTCGGCTTCCTTGGCACAGTCGAAGATGATTTGCTGATCCTCAGCAGACAGCTTATCCATGGTCTGCTTGGAAGCCAGGATCATGTCAGGCATGTAGGAATGGCCGTCATAGGTCCAGTAGGGAGCAACCTCCCAGAAAGACATCTCGATGTAAGAAGTCATGTTGTTCTCAGCGCCATCCACAACGTTGGTCTGAATGGAAGAGTAAGTGTCGTTAAAGGGCAGACCCACGCCGGCAGCACCCAGGCAGTCCATCAGGGTCAGCATCAGGTCGGACTCGGACACACGGATCTTCATGCCGGCCAGATCGGCGGGGGTGTGGATCTCCTTCTTGGAGTTGAAGAAGTTTCTGGAACCGGGATGCAGATAGGTGATACCCACCAGGTTGTTGTCCTTGAAGGTCTCAAAGACTTCCTGACCGATCTCGCCGTCCAGAACCTCAAAGAGGTGATCCACGCTGGTGTACTCATAGGGCATCTGCAGAGCGTTCATCAGAGGAGCGAACTCAGCAGAGGCACCGGAAGAAACACGGGTGAAGTCCAGACCGCCGAACTGGCACTGCTCGATGGTGGAGCGCTCGTCGCCCAGTTCACCGGCAAAGTGGCACTCGATGGTGATGCGGCCATCAGTCTTTTCGTTTACCAGATCAGCGAACATCTGGCAGGCCTGACTGGTGATGTGCTCAGCGTTGTGGCTGTTGGCCAGACGCAGAACCACAGTCTCAGCGGAAGGGGTACCTGCAGAAGCAGTGTCGCCAGTGGAAGAGCTGTCCTTCTGCCCACCGCAGCCGGTGCACAGGCTCAGCAGCATGACCATCGCCAGAAGGGAGGTAACAAACTTTTTCATCTTCTTTTCTCCTATCAAACTTTTTATGATCCTAATCAGGATCACTTCTATAATTTGATTGTATCTGAGAACAAAATATTAAGAAATCGTAAACTCTTGCGGTTTAGCCGTTATTTTTTTGTCAACATCCAAAGAATATTTGTTAAAATTGTGCAAAATTAACAACAGCAGGCAAGCCGCCTGCTGTTGTGTCTTTATTCCGTGGATGATACAACCGTGTTTCGATAAGCCGTCGGTGTACATCCTACCACTTTTTTAAATGCCTTTGTGAAATAATTGGAATCGGCATATCCAACGGAATGTCCTACGTCGCTGACGGAGAGGTCTGTAGAAGTTAAGCGCTTCTTGGCCTTTTCGATGCGGTAAGACGTCAGATAATCCAAAAAGGTCTTTCCGGTAACCGCCTTTACTTGCCTCGAAAAATAAAACGGACTCATTCCCATGCTTGCGGCTGCGTCTTCCAATGCCATATCCTCTGCATAATGGCGCTGTACCCATACAGTCAGCTCCGACTCAAAGGGAGATGTCTTCGGCACAACGCAGGTCTGAAGGTCAAAAAACTTTTGGAGACTTTCCCGCAGTTCCACCTCGCCAACCGGTTTTAGAATATAGTCCTCGCCACCGGAACGAATCGCCCCCACTGCATAATCAAACCGATCATAGGCGGTAAGGAAAATGATGTGGACCGTCTGGATTTGCTTTTTAATGACCGCTGCGGCTTCCAACCCATTTTTTCCGGGCATTTCAATGTCCATAAATATTACGTCCGGCTGTACGCGAAGAGCCTTGTCCACTGCGTCATTTCCATCCGATGCCGCCTCAATCAGTGCGGCATCACCTAAGATCCCCCTGAGTCGGGAGATCAGCGCCCCCCGACTTTTGGGTTCATCCTCAGCCACCAGCACCTTGAACATGCAATTCCTCCCCTACAATCAATCTTACACAGGTCCCCAGACCGGGACGGCTGAATACATCCATTTTGCCGCCGCTGAGTTCCATCCGTTCCCGAATATTATCCAGTCCTACAGAGTGATGCGCGGTGGTTCCGCCGCTCTGCTGCGGACAGAAACCGCAGCCGTTGTCAGTGACCATAATCGTAATTCCCCGACGCCCCCGGAACGTGCGGACACGCACCAATCCACCGCATTCCTTCAGCCCGTGAATGATTGCGTTTTCCACCAACGGCTGGAGGATAAATTTCGGAACGGGAACATCAGAAAGCGCAGGATCAGCATGGACTTCCATAGTAATGCGGTCGCCGTATCGTGTCTCCTGCAGTTCCATATAATCCCGCAGAAGCCCGATTTCCCGCCCCAATGCAACGATCTTCTCATCGCTTTCCAGCGAATACCGGAAAAAATTAGACAGACGCAGAATCAGATCCTCTGACAGTGGTGCCTGTTCTTCGTGCGCCAGCGCGGCAATGGTGCTGAGGGTGTTGAACAGGAAGTGAGGATTGATCTGGCTTTGAAGCTGGGCGAAGCGGCCCTCCTGCAGTTTTTTCTGCATCTGCGCCGCCTCCACCTCTTTTTCCAGCAGATGCTTTTCCATCTCAGACTGCTTTTCAAGAGCCCATATCGTGTGTCGGATCTCCGCTTGCATCAGATTGAAGGACTTTGCGGTTCGCCCCAGCTCGTCATCACCGCGGACAACTACGGGCGGAGCTTCATAGTGACCAGCGCTAATGGCATCCGCTGCCTGTCCCAGTGCGGCCAAGGGGGCCAGAATGCTTCGTTTAAACACGACCAGCGTCAACCCCATCAGAACTGTAGCGACGATCAAAAACGCCACAAACTGCTTGCTGCTGCGGGCGTTTATCCGATCAATTTCCTGCCACTGCATGCCGCCTTGTACCATTTGGCTGTGGAGGAGGTCCCTGGTGTAACCATCTATATAAAAAGACTGCGTTTTCAAGAGAAGATAATGCTCAATCATCTCTGACGGCTTTTCGGCATCCAGCAAAACATGTTGTGATTCCCGGTAGTAGGACATTGCGTTGCGGATGGCCCGCTTGAGTGCGTATTCTTCCCGCCGGTCTGCTTGCAAGTCGGGGCACAGTTCCTCCAGACAGCGGTTCGTCATCTGGATTGCCGCCAGATAGTCCTCCTTTGCGTCTATGGGTTGTATGGGCCTCATATACGCTTCCAAAGATGCATTTTCGGCAGAAAACGTGTCCATGAAGCCAGTAATATCCATATATTCATCCATAATAACGGAAGATCTTTCGCTGAACGTATGAAGTTGAATCATTACCAACGCCACCAAAACCCAAGTGACCGCAAGCATTATGCCCATCAGCAACATACTTTTTGTGCGAATCGATACATCGTACCATTTTTGCTGCAGCCATTTCATCCAATCACCTCGCCTTGGGCAACATACTCCTCATCATGGGTTAAGCGGCAGATGCCAAACGGACACGCGCTCAACACCAAAATGGGCGCAAACATGAGAAAGCTGTACTCCCATACATTTAAAATGAGTTGTGAATATTATAGCAATTTTTTTGGGTGTTTTTCAATATTCTTTATCCCATCTGAAAATAAATATTATCGCACGTGGCATAATATCCTGCCTTTAGGCTTAGGGATATAAGCCGCACCTTGTTCCTCCGTAAAAAGGCTTCCGGGGATTGCATTAGATATCGTTGAGCGAACCAACGCTCCCCACGGCTTTAGCCGTGGGGAGCGTCAACCTTAGCAAGGAGTGTTACAGCACCAGTGCCTCTTTCAATACCCGGAGGGAGGTCAGGTGGCCCTCCAGCATGGGCATGGTCAGGTCCTCCATTTCCAGAGATACGTCGCCGTCGTAGCCCGCCATCCGCACGGTGGAGAAAAACTCCTTCCACCACTGGGCACCGTGGCCGCAGCCCACAGCCACGTAATTCCACGAACGCGTGCGGAACTGGTCGATGGGCTTCGTGTCCAGCAGGCCGTTTGGCCCGGCCATCCGCCGCTCCGGGCGGGAATCCTTGCCGTGGACATGGTAGAGAGCACCCTGCTCACCCAGCACCCGGGCGGCCTCGATGGGGTCGCCGCCCATCCAGAACAGGTGGGAGGGGTCCAGATTCATGCCCACCATGGGGCCAACGGCTTCCCGCAAGCGGAACAGGGTCTCCGGGTTGTACACCAGCTGCATCCCGTGGTTTTCCAGCGCGATCTGACGGATGCCGCAGTCCTCCGCCATGCGGACCAGTTCCTTCCACTTGGGGATGGCCACCTCGTTCCACTGGTAGTCCAGAATGTCCTGGGTCTCCGGCGGCCAACTGGTGGTGATCCAGACGGGGGTCTTGTCGCTGGGACAGCCGGCGGGCAGGCCGCTCATCATCACGATCTTCTCCACGCCCAGTAGCTTCGCCAGACGGAAGGTTTTCTCCGTCACCTCCCAATCCTTCTGGAAGGCAAGGGGGTTGCCGGAGCAGTTCAGGGCGCACAGGGCGATATCCCGGCGGCGAAGCTGGTCCATCCAGCGCTGTCGGGCCGTTTCGGAGCCAAGCAGTTCCTCTAAGTCGATGTGGGGTGCGCCGGACCAGTTGCCGGTGCCGATCTCCACTGCCTGAACGCCCTGTGCCACGCAGAAATCCAGCATGGCCGCAAAGGGCATATCCAATGTGCAGGTTTTGATAGAAAGCCGCATAGGGTTGACCTCCTTGGTCATTGAGATTGGGTGCCGCCGCGGGGCGGCGCATGAAAAACCGTCTTTTTTCGCGGGGAGTTGAGGGCTATTCCTCCGTGAACCACAGATCCAGATCCACAGGACCCTCGATGCCGTCCACAACGCCGCTCTCGCTGTACTGCCAGAGGGTCACGCCCCGGTCCAGCGCCGGGACCGGGCCGTAGCTGGCCAGCCAGACCGGCAGGTGCGCCAGCTCCTCCATGCCGTACATACTTCCGGCCCAGTGGAGGTTCATGTAGACCACCGGCTCATAGCCCGCCTGACGGATCACGTCGCAAAAGGCGATGGCGTTCTGGGTGGCCTGTTCGCCGGTGAGATCGTCGGTCCGGGCCTCGTCCGCCGTGTAAAATTCCAGATCATAGGCAATGGGGCCGCTGACGTTCGTCCCCCGGAGCCGCTCCACCACGAACCGGGCTTCCTCGGCGGCTTCCTCCTCCGTGACGGCCTGAGAGTAGAAGTAAACGCCCACCGTCAGCCCCGCTTTGGCGGCGTCGGCGGCGTTCTGGGCGAAGGCGTTGTCCTCCACCAAAGCCCCGGTGCCGTAGCCCCGGAAGCCAACCCGCAGCATGGCGAAGTCCGCTCCGGCGGCCTTCACGGCGGGCCAGTCCACGTTCCCCTGATAGCTGGAAACGTCCACCCCGGCATAGGCGGTGACGCCGGGGGCATCATATTGATAAAACGGCTCGCTGCGGGTCAGGGCTTCCTCACTGACGGTGACGCCCGGCCCCGGCGCGGTGTGGACCCGCCATTCCAGAAGGCCCCAGATGCCAAGACCCGCCAATACCAGCGCCGCCAGCAGCCAGCCCCGGACACGGCGGCCGGGAGCGGCCCGCTTGCCGCCTTTCTTTTTCTCTTCCATATGTGTTCCCCCTCTTTTCTGCTCATAGACTACCACCGGCGGCGCTGCCTTTGGTGAACAAAGTCTGAATTTGCCGCAAAAAGGGGAGGGGACGGCTCAGGTTTCCTGCGCCAGCATCCGCAGGGCGAACAGGGTGTGGAGCGCTGCGCCGGTGGAGAGAACGTCCTCATTGAACACCACCGCCTCGTTGTGCATGGGCTTGCCGTAGCGGGGATCCTCCTGCGGCGTTCCGGCTCCCAGCAGCAGGTAGGCGCAGGGCAGCGCATAGGTGAAGGAGGCGAAGTCCTCGGAGCCCATGCCGCCCTGATCCAAACGGTACACCCGCTCCTTGCCAGCCAGCTCCTCCGCCCAGCCCGCGACCTGTTCCATCAGGGCGGGATCGTTTACCAGCGGCGGCGCGGAGGCGATCTCCTCCACCTGGGCGCTGCCCCGGAAGGCCGCCGCCGTGTTCTCTGCGATGACCCGGATGCGCTCCATGATCCGGGCGCTGAGCTCCCGGTCAAAGGTGCGGATGGTGCCCTCCAGCACGGCCTCCTCCGGGATGATGTTGGGGGCCTGTCCCCCCTGGAACCGGCCCACCGTCACCACGGCAGGCTCCTTGGCGGAGATCTCCCGTGCGGTCAGCTCCTGCAGGGAGAGGTAGATGTGGGCGGCGATGTTGATGGGGTCCACGCCGGTCTCCGGCATGGCCCCGTGGCAGCCGGTGCCCCGGACGGAGACCCGGAACAGGGTGCAGCCCGCCATGAACGTCCCCCGGCCGCAGAGCACCATGCCGGAGGGGGTGCCGGAGTTGACATGGAGAGCCAGCGCCGCTTTGGGCGTCGGCGCATCCTTCAAAACCCCGGCCGCCAGCATGGACTTCGCCCCGGTGAAGCCCTCCTCATCCGGCTGGAACACCAGCCGCACCGTGCCCTTCAAGTCCGATTGATGCCGCTTGAGCAAAGCGGCGGCGCCCAACAGCATGGCGGCGTGCATATCGTGGCCGCAGGCGTGCATGGCGCCGTTTTCCGACTGGAAATCCAGTCCCGTGGCCTCCCGGACCCGGAGAGCGTCCATGTCCGCCCGGAGCAGCACGCACCGGCCGGTGTCCTCACCGGTGATGTCCGCCACCACGCCCCCGGCCAGCGGGCGGGGCGTATACCCCAGCGCCGTCAGCCGTTCCGTCACATAGGCGGCGGTGCGGGGCAGGGAGGGGCCCACCTCCGGGTCCCTGTGCAGGGTCCGGCGATCCGTCAGAAGCTGGGGCTTCAGGGCTTCCGCCTCCGCCAGCAGAGCTTTGGTATCCATGGTCATAGCACGTCATCCTTCCTTTAAACTGCGCCGTTTCGGCAAGCTTACAATACGGTTATTATACCGCAGGGCGGTGCATTGTCAAACACCGCCGGAGAAAAAATGGAGCTGCGCCAAGTATCTTTCTTATTTTCCTGATAGGACTTCGGCGAGAAAAGTGAGCGCGGACTGTCTTGGTAGCCGCTGGCGGCGTATCTGGCGGGGACCTCCTACGATTCCCAGCGGATCGCGGTGGAGCGCAATGACCTGTCCGGCCCCCCGCACGCCGCCGGGGGCGCTGGACTGAGAGGCAGAGGCACTTGCCGCAAAGGGCAGAGCTTAGGCATGCAGATCAGCCAGTTCTGGTGATGCGGACTGGCCAAGCTGTGGAGTAAGCGGGACAAAGTGTTTAAATTTTTGCCGGGCAGAAATTGAGATTTGGAAAAAATGATAAACTTGATGAAAATGAAAAGGTTTTGATTGACTCCAAAAGAAATTGGCAGTATCATACGACCAACAAAAACGGTATGTTAAAGGAAAGGAGCGGTAGCTATGTTTAATCTGAGTTCTCGAATGCTGATCTGCATGTACATGGACATGGCTATGCCGATGCCCATGCGTTTGTGCGCTCATTTGCTGCCTTTCCGGAACATCCGGGGTCGAATGTGTCTCTGTGGATCATAATATGCAGAGTTATTGACGCATTTGAAGCGGGGAGCTTTTGAGCTCCCCGCTTTTTTTGTTAGTTAGAAGGAGGAATCGATTTGATTGAACTGACACACGTCTCCAAGGATTTCGGAAAAGGGCAGCAGGAGGTCCACGCTGTGCGGGATGTTTCCCTGTCTATCGATAAGGGTGAGATTTTCGGAATCATCGGCTTTTCCGGAGCAGGGAAGTCCACACTTGTCCGATGCATCAATCTTCTGGAGCGGCCTACTGCCGGCACGGTCATGGTAGACAACAAGGACCTGACCGCTTTATCCGCACGGGAGCTGCGGCAGGCACGAAAAAAAATCGGCATGATCTTTCAGCATTTTAATTTAATGCCGTCCCGCACCGTCGCCGGAAATGTAGCCTACTCCATGCCTGACGTGACGCTGGCGGTCATCAACGGCAACTATGCGCTGGACAGCGGTCTGACTGCGGATGAAGCCCTGTACAAAGAAAGCGATTATACGGACAACAGCTATTTCGGACTGATCGCCGCCCGCACAGAGGATGCGGAAAATCCTGTCTATCTGCGGATCGTGGAGGCATACCAGTCCCAAAAGACGATCGATATTTTCAACAACGAGTTCGCCGGCTTCTTCCTGCCTGCGTGGGAACTGGATATCGGCTGAAAAGCGGAAACGGCCCGGTAAGGACAGAAAGGAATGCTTGAACATGCCGGAAATTCAAATCTCCAAGGAAAAGGCTGCGGCGCTTTACCGCACGATGAAGCTGATCCGCTGCTTTGAGGAAAGCGTGAAGCGGGACTATCTGAACAAGGAGCTTCCCGGATTTGTGCATCTGTACATTGGGGAAGAGGCCATTGCCGCCGGTGTCTGCGCAGCCCTGCGGCAGGATGATCTGATCGAATCCACGCACCGCGGGCATGGACACTGCATTGCCAAGGGCGCGGATATTGACCGAATGATGGCGGAGATTTACGGTAAGGAGACCGGTCTTTGCCACGGCAGAGGCGGCTCCATGCACATTGCGGATTTTTCCGTCGGAATGTTGGGTGCCAACGGCGTTGTAGGCGGCGGGTACAATCTGGCGGTAGGCGCAGCACTGGCAAATCGCAGGATATTTCATAATGACAAGGTGTCCGTGGTGTTTTTCGGTGACGGCGCGGCGAATCGCGGCACCTTCCATGAGGCGCTGAATGCAGCGTCTGCGTGGAAGCTCCCGGTAGTTTTTGTCAACGAGATGAACCATTGGGCCTCCACGACGCCCTATCGCACCACCTGCAACCTGGAGTACATTTCCCAGCGGGCCGCAGGCTATCAGATCCCAGGCGTAACGGTGGACGGACAGGATGTCCTTGCGGTATACGCCGCAGCGCAGGAGGCGGTGGACCGTGCCCGCCGCGGTGAGGGACCGACTCTGCTGGAAGCGCGGACCTATCGGATCGAGGGACATTTCGTAGGAGACCCGGAGGTATACCGGGACCATGACGAAACCATGCGTATCTTCCGCGAGACAGACCCACTGAAGCGTTTCCGGGAAAAAGCCGTGCGAAGCCTGCACTTTACCGAGGCGGAGCTGGATGAAGCAGACGCGGCGTGCGTACAGCGCATTGCGGACGCAAAGCGCTTTGCGCTGGAGAGCCCCTACCCGGATGCCGCCGATTACCAGAAATATCTCTATGCGGACTGACAGGAGGGAAATTTTGTGCGTACGATAACTTTTGCACAGGCAACCCTGGAGGCAATGGCTGTGACAATGGAAGAAGATCCCACTGTGTTTGTCATGGGAGAGGACATTGCGCGGCAGGGCGGTATTTTCGGTCAGTTCAAGGATCTGGCCCGCCAGTTTCCCGACCGTGTGATCGACACGCCGATCTCTGAGACGTTCATCGTCGGCGGCGGTGTGGGTGCAGCGCTGGCAGGCGCCCGTCCGGTGGTGGATATGCACTATGCGGATTTCCTCAGCGTCGCAATGGATGAGGTGTTCAACCAGATGGCAAAGGCGCGGTTCATGTTCGGCGGTCAGGCCAAAATGCCCATTGTGCTGCGGGCACCGGATGGACAGCTGACCAATGGCGCCGCCCAGCATACGCAGTCAGTGGAGGCATGGTTCACGCATATTCCGGGTTTAAAGGTCATTTCGCCCTCCAATCCCTACGATGCCAAGATGACCCTGATCGCCGCTATCCGCTCGGATGACCCGGTGATCTATTTTGAGAATAAGACACTGCTGAAGGAGAGCGGCGAAGTGCCGGAGCTCGCGGACGAGGTTCTCTACGAGCTGGGGAAAGCGCGGGTGGAGCGGGAAGGCGCGGACGTGACCATCGTTTCCTATTCCATTGGAATGAAGCATGCCCGCGCTGCCGCAGACGCACTGGAAAAAAGGGGATACAGCGCGGAAGTCATCGACCTGATCTCCCTGCTGCCCTGGGATCGTGAAGCCGTGCTGCGCTCTGTGCGGAAAACCCACCGCCTGTGTATCCTGCACGAGTCCATCAAGCAGGGCGGCTTTGGCGGAGAAATTGCCGCCACGGTAGCGGAGAATGCCTTTGATGCACTGAAGGCGCCTATTTTGCGGATCGGCGCACCGTTCTGCCCATCGCCCTTTTCTCCAACACTGGAGCCGCAGGTCCGTTTGTCGGACGAGAAGATCACCCGTGATCTGCTGAAGCTGCTGGAATATCGCTGATCCCAGCTGTGTGCATCATGGGAAGACTGCCGAGATCACGGCATAGCAATTTAAAGAGTTGGAGGAATGCCCCGTGCAGACATTGGAAACAGCATTGAAAACGATCATACAGGATGCGGACAGGCTTATCTTCCGCGGAATTGAGGAAAAATATCTCAGCGATGCTCTGGGGCGGCGCAGAGGTGCGGCGGAGGCGCTGGTATTTCCGTTGAACACGCAGGAGGTCAGCAGCGTACTGCGCTATGCCCATGAGAACCACGTTCTCGTGGCGCGGGAACCAATCTGGTGGGCTCCACGGTACCTGTCAAGGGCGGCATCATCCTTGACCTTTCCCGCATGAATCGGGTGCTGGAGTTGGATGAGGACACCATGACGATCACCGTAGAGCCGGGCATCCTTTTGCAGGAGGTGCAGGCGTATGTGGAGCGGCGCGGCTTCTTTTACCCGCCGGACCCCGGCGAGAAGGCGGCCAGCATCGGCGGCAACATCAGCACCAATGCCGGCGGGATGCGGGCGGTAAAGTATGGCGTTACCCGCGACTATGTGAGGGGACTGGAGGCTGTGCTGGCGGACGGAACGGTCTTGCAGCTCGGCGGCAAGCAGGTCAAGGATGCCAGCGGCCTATCCCTCAAGCACCTGCTGATCGGCTCCGAGGGGACGCTTGCCGTCCTCACAAAATGTGTGCTGCGGCTGCTGCCAAAGCCGGAGACTGCCGTCAGCGTCCTGGTCCCTTATCCCGATCTGAATACCGGTATCCGGAGCGTGTTGACGATCCTGCGCGCCGATGCGAACCCCACCGCGGTGGAGTTCATGGAACGGAAGGTTGTGGCTCTGGGCGAGGACTTCTCCGGTGTACGCTATCCCCGTCCCGATGCAGGCTCCTATATTCTTCTGACCTTTGACGGCCGCCAGAGCGAGGTGGAGGCAAACGCCGCGCGGGTGCGTGAGCTGGCACTGGAAAACGGCGCGCTGGATTACATCGTACTCACCGACCCGGCACAGGCGGCGGACATCTGGAAGGTCCGGGGCGCATTGGTCAAAGCGGTAGAAGCCGTTTCGGAACAGGAGCCGGTGGATATTGTAGTACCCATCAGCCATACGGCGGATTTCATCCGCTTCATCAACGAATTGGAAGACTCCTCCGGTATGCGGATGATCAGCTTCGGCCATGCCGGGGACGGCAACGTGCATCTGTGCGTTGTCCGCGGCAGCCGTGACGAGGATACCTGGCAGCGGGAGCTGCACACCAATATGGACGCCGCCTATGCAGAGGCCTATCGGCTTGGCGGCGTGGCCTCCGGCGAGCATGGCATCGGTCTTTCCAAGCGGAGATATTTCCTGCGGGAGACGGCGGCGGAGAACCTCGCCGCGATGAACGCGATCAAGGATGCTTTAGACCCGCTGCACATTCTCAACGATCAAAAATCTTATATCAAAGGAGATACCGACCATGCAGAGCCTTTCTGAACGAACCGCCAGCTTTACCGACTCCGTCATTCGCCGGATGACGCGCATATCCCTTCAATACGATGCGGTAAACCTGTCTCAGGGCTTTCCGGATTTTGAACCGCCCAAGGAGATCCTTGACCGTCTGGCTCAGGTGGCCTACGAAGGCTATCACCAGTATTCCATCACCTGGGGCGCACAGGATTTCCGGGAGGCGCTGGCCGCCAAGCAGTCCCGTTATATGGGCCGCACCATCGACCCCAACAGCGAGATCGTCACTACCTGCGGCAGCACGGAAGCCATGATGGCCGCGATGATGACCGTGACCAATCCCGGCGACAAAGTTGTGATTTTCTCCCCGTTCTATGAGAACTACGGCGCAGACACCATCCTTTCCGGCGCGGAGCCCATCTATGTGCCGCTGACGCCGCCTGATTTTCGGTTTGATCCCAATGTACTGGAGGACGCCTTCCGCCAGCACCCCAAGGCACTGGTGCTCTGCAATCCCTCCAATCCCTGCGGCAAGGTCTTTACCCGCGAAGAGCTGGAGACCATCGCGGCGCTGGCCGCCAAGTACGATGTGTATGTCATCACCGACGAGGTCTATGAGCACATCGTCTATGCCCCTCACAGACATACCTATTTTGCCGCGCTGCCGGGAATGTGGGAGCGGACCATTTCCTGCTCGTCCCTCTCCAAGACCTATTCCATCACCGGCTGGCGCTTGGGGTACATCATCGCCCCGCCGGAGATCATTGACCGCGCGAAAAAGGTGCATGATTTCCTGACCGTCGGCGCGGCGGCCCCCTTGCAGGAGGCTGTGATCCCGGGACTGAAATTCGGACAGGAATACTACGATGATCTGCTGGCGAAATATACCCACAAGAAGGAGCTGTTCCTCAAGGGACTGGATGACCTGCACATCATCCACAACGATCCGGAGGGGGCGTATTATGTCCTGCTGGACATTTCCGAATTCGGCTATGACAGCGATCTGAAATTCTGCGAGGATCTGGCCCGGCTGGTAGGCGTCGGAGCAGTGCCCGGCTCCAGCTTCTTCCGCGAGCCGGTGAACCATCTGATCCGCTTCCACTTTGCCAAGAAGGACGAGACGCTTCTGAATGCCCTGAACCGACTGGAAAGCCTGCGGGCAAAAATCCCCTCCCGCAAAAGCAACTGAAAGAGACCGCTCTCAAGCGGGAAGCCTCACAAGAGCAGGGTGTATCTATCAGCCGTGCTGCGAGAAACCCGCGCTGTCCGAGATTGCAGCGGTATGATTTCCTCGCTGGCAGCCGGATAGGGGGGAACCCCCATATCCTGCTAATGTGCTAAGGCACGTATGTGCATCCAAGACCGCACTTCAGAAATTGAACGAGTGAAAAAGCTGCCGGGGAGTTGATCTCCCCGGCGGCTTTTTTGCGGTCAGCGGAAGGTTGGATTCCCGCAGAAAAATGCCCGAAGGAGATGTTCCTTCGGGCATTGCGTGTATTCGGCAGAAATCAGCTGCTTTTTCCCAGATACGCTTCCTTCACCCGGCTGTCCGCCAGCAGCTCCGCGCCGGTGCCGGACATGGTGATGGTGCCGGTCTCCAGCACATAGGCGAGGTCCGCGATCTTCAGGGCCATGTTAGCGTTCTGCTCCACCAGCAGCACCGTGACGCCCTGCCGGTTGATCTCCCGGATGATGGAGAAGATGTCCTGCACCACCAGCGGGGCCAGGCCCAGAGACGGTTCATCCAGCATCATCAGCTTGGGACGGGACATGAGGGCACGGCCCACGGCCAGCATCTGCTGCTCGCCGCCGGAGAGGGTACCCGCCAGCTGCCAGCTCCGTTCCTCCAACCGGGGAAACAGGCTGTACACCCACTGGATGTCTTTTTCGATCTCTGCCTTGTCCCGGCGCAGATAAGCCCCGATCTTCAGATTTTCCAGCACCGTCATATCCGGGAAGACCCGGCGGCCCTCCGGACTCATGGCGATGCCGGTGGAGATGATCTTGTCGATGGACTTGCCCAGCAGCTCCTGTCCGTCCCACTGGACGGAGCCGCCGGAGGCCTTTACCAGTCCGGTGATAGTCCGCAGGGTGGTGGATTTGCCTGCGCCGTTGGCGCCGATCAGCGTCACGATCTTGCCGTCCGGCACTTCCAGAGAAATGCCCCGGAGGGCCTGAATGCCGCCGTAGTGGACCTGGAGGTTTTCAATTTTAAGCATCGTCCGCCACCCCCAGATACGCGTCGATGACGCGCTGATTTTTTTGGATCTCCGCCGGTGTGCCGTGGGCGATCAGCTTGCCGAAATCCAGCACATAGATGCGGTCGGAAATGCCCATGACCAGATTCATGTGGTGCTCGATGAGGAGGATCGTGATCTTGAATTTCTCCCGGATCTCCCCGATAAAGGCCGTCAGCTCCTCCGTTTCCTGAGGGTTCATGCCGGCGGCCGGCTCATCCAGAAGCAGCAGCTTCGGCTCCGCCGCCAGTGCCCGGGCGATCTCCAGCCGCCGCTGCTTGCCGTAGGGCAGGCTGGTGGCCAACTCGTTTTTCACATCGGACAACCCTACGATCTCCAGCAGCTCCTCCACCTGTGCCCGCTGGGCCGCCTCCTCCTTCCGGTTCAGCCGGAACGCGGCGGAAAAAACGCTGCTGGTGGAGCGGCAATGCTTGGCGATGAGCACATTGTCGAACACCGTCTGGGTCTTCCACAAACGGATGTTCTGAAAGGTCCGGGCCATGCCCAACCGGGTGATCTTGTCCGGGGTAGGGGAGAGGGTCTCCGTGAAAAGTCCGTCACACTGGCCCTTGTACTGCTTTTTCATTTTGCCCTGGGGGTGGTTTTCGATGATCTTTGCCCCATCGAACCACACCGCGCCGTTGGTGGGCTGGTATACGCCGGTGATGACATTGAAGGCGGTGGTCTTTCCCGCGCCGTTGGGTCCGATGAGGGCCACGATCTCGCCCTCGTTGACCTCCAGCTCCAGATCGTCCACAGCCACAACGCCGCCGAACTGCATGGTGATGTGATCCAGTCTCAAAAGCTGCTCACTCATGGCTGTACCGCCTCCTTCTTCGCTTTTTTCTGCCGCTTTTTCAGGAGATCCGGCAGCTCTTTATCTCCCATGATGCCCTTCCGGAAGAACAGCACCACCACCATGATGATGACGGAGAACACCACCATCCGGAAGCCGGTGCGCAGGAAGGGGACCTTGAAGCTGCCGATGTAGGTCTCGGCGTCCAGAAACCGCAGCCACCATTCGCTGGCCGCCACATACAGAAATGCCGCGATGCAGCTGCCGGAGATGGAGCCGATACCGCCGATGACCACGATCAGCAGGATCTCGTAGGTCATGGCCGTGGTGAACACCTTGGCCTGCGCCTGATTGGCGAACATGGCGAACAGGCCGCCGCCCACCCCGGCGAAAAACGAGCTGATGCAGAAGGCCAGCCGCTTGTGGCGGGCCAGATTGATGCCCATGGCCTCTGCCGCCACCTCATCATCCCGGATGGCCTTGAAGGCCCGGCCGTAGGTGGAGTTGATCAGCAGTACGATAACCGCCACGCACCCCCCCGCCAGCAGAAACGGTACGAAGGTGGACAGCCGCAGGATTACCTTGCCGTCGGCATTCTGGATATTGAAGCTGGAGAAGGTGGGGAAGTTCTTCAAGGCGTTGGCGCCGTTGGTCACGGGGCCGAGGGGGTCCCACTGGAAAATGGCCCGGATGATCTCCGCGAAGCCCAAAGTGGCAATGGCCAGATAGTCGGATTTCAGACGCAGCACCGGCAGGCCGATGAGCCACGCCACCGCTGCCGCCACGCAGCCGCCCAGAAACAGGGCCAGCAGAACGCCCAGCACCAGCCCCACAGCCCCGCCGCCGAACAGCTCCGGCAGGGAGAAATTCACGGCGGAGCCGTTATAGAGATAGTACACCGCTTCCCGGTCCGCCGTGGGAATGGTGAGAATGGCGTAGGTGTAAGCGCCCAGCAGCATGAAGCCCGCCTGTCCCAGAGAAAACAGGCCGGTGAAGCCGTTGAGCAGGTTCATGGACACCGCCACCAGCGCATATACCGCGCCCTTTTTCAGAACGGTGAACAGCATGCCCGTGGGCTTCATGGTGTTTTCCAGCAGAACGACCAGCGCCAACAGCGCCAGCGCGCAGAGCAGGGCGATCACCGTGCCCCGTTTGCTTTTCTTTTCGTTCAGCACAGTCGATCCCCCCTTACACTTTGTCCGTGACCTTTTCGCCGAACAGACCCGTGGGCTTCACGCAAAGCACCACGATCAGGATGGCGAAGGTAAAGGCATCGGAAAAGACGCTCCAATCAGAGCCTTTGATGACGCTCTCGCAGATACCGATGAGAAACGCCCCCACCACGGCGCCGGGAATGGAGCCGATACCGCCGAATACCGCCGCTACGAAGGCCCGCAGTCCCGGCAGGGAGCCGGACAGGGGGACGATGGACTGGTAGTTGGTGAAGTACAGCAGGGAGCCGATGGCCGCCAGCAGAGAGCCGATGATGAAGGTCACGGAGATCACGCTGTTGATCCGGATGCCCATGAGCTGCGCAGTTTCAAAATCCCGGGACACGGCCCGCATGGCCATGCCGATCCGGGTGTGGTTGATGAGCTGGGTCAGGGCCGCCACCAGAAGCACCACCAGCACCGGCGTGACCACCGTCACATACTTGGTGGATACCCCCGCGATGGTCAGCTGGTTGGACAGACCGGGCAGGGCGGGGTACATCTGGGGCAGGCCGCCGGTGACGTAGGTCGCCAAATTTTGCAGCAGATAGCTGACACCGATGGCGGAGATCATTACCGACATCCGGGGGGCTGTCCGCAGAGGCTTGTAGGCCGCCCGCTCGATGATGAAGCCCAGCAGCACCGTCAGAATGATCATCAGGGGAATGGCCGCGGCCAGCGGCAGGCTGGCACTGAGGTAGACCATCATCAAACCGGCTACCATGAATACATCGCCGTGAGCAAAGTTGATCAGCCGCAGGATGCCGTAGACCATGGTATAGCCGATGGCGATGAGGGCGTACTGTCCGCCCAGCGATATGCCGGAGAGCAGAATGGAGATGCCGTATTGCACGGGGAACCCTCCCTTTTCTTTCAAGTTTTACGCGGAAGGCACGCGGCGGAGCCGTCTTGAAAAAAGCCGCAGAGCGGCTGCTTTCGGGGCGGTCCCGGCCTTGGCGTGTTCACGCGAACCGTCTGTAAACGGTAAGAACGCCTGGCGGGGGAGTCCCCGCCAGGCAGGTCGGCAGGATCGGATCAACCGGCTTTCTGCATCGTTTCCAGAGCCCAGGCGTTGTTGGCGGTGTCAGCCACCTTGATGTAGGCAGTGTCGCGGATAGCGTCGCCGATGTCGTCGAAGGCGATGTCACCGGTGACGCCGGTGTAGGTCACACCGGGCAGCGCGGCCTTTACAGCGGCGGGATCGGTGGAGCCGGCGGCCTTCAGAGCCTCCAGCGCCACATAGTAGGCGTCATAGCCCATGGCGGTGACGGCTGCGATGGTGTCATTGCCGCCGTTGTTGGTCATGGCGGTGGCGTCCTCGTTCAGCCAGGCCTTGATGCCCTCGTCGAATTCGGGAGAGCCGCCCTCCTGATAGAAGGTGGAGACATACAGCTTCACGTCAGAGCTGGAAGCGGCTTCCAGAACCATGTTGCTGTCCAAGGTATCGGAGCCCAGAATGGGGATCTCCAGACCCATGGAAGCGGCCAGCTTCACGATCTGAGTGGAGTAGGAGATGGACACGGGGCAGAAGATGACTTCCGCACCGGAGGAGACGGCCTTCGACAGGTAGGTGCTGAAGTCGGAGGTGTTGGTGGGGAAGGAGTCGGTGATGACCTCGCCGTCAAAGGCGTCGGTGAAGTACTTGATCAGGCCCTGATCGTACTCGTTGCCCAGCTCGCCCAGGCAATAGGCCTTCTTGGCGGAGAACTTCTCCTGCGCGAAGTTGGCCAGAACGGTGCCCTGGAAGGGGTCCAGGAAGCAGATGCGGAAATAGTAGTCATTGCCCGCAGTGACGCCGGGGTTGGTGCAGGTCACGCCGATGGCGGCCAGACCCGCTTCACCGAAGATGGGGCCGCCGGCCATGGCGCAGCTGGAGCCGTAAGTACCCAGCACCAGAGAAACGTCCTTGCTCACCAGCTCAGAAGCGGCGGTAGGAGCCTTGGCGGAATCGGAGCCGTTATCGGCATAGACCAGCTCTACCTTGTAGGTCTCGCCGCCGATGTCCACGGTGGGGGTCATGTGGTTGGCGTACTGCATACCCAGCATCTCCTGCTTGCCGCCGGCACCGGAGTCGCCGGTAGCAGGCTCAAATACGCCGATCTTTACGACTTTTTCGCCGGAAGCGGCGTCAGAACTGCTCTGGCTGTCGCTGCTGGCATCGCTGGAGCTGTCAGCGCCGCAGGCCGCCAGACTCATGGACATAGCCAGCGCCAGCATGATGGAAACAAACTTCTTCATTCAATTCATCCTCCTTGCGAGATCCGGACTGCTCAAAGCGTCCGCACTCTGTAGATGGATGTATTTTATGCAGATACAGTACCGCTCGCAAGAGAAAATCCGCACAAAATTTTTCCTGCGGTTTTCGCAGGCTTTTCACCAAATGACCATACAGCATAATCAAATGTATTTGACGTACGGACAAATTGGCCGATTTCAGAAAATGCAGCTTTTTTCGCTGTCCGTCAGAAGCGGACAGTGCCTCTGGTAATTTTGACTAAAAAAATTTGAGTTTCTTGGACGAAACGGAAAAGCAAAGGGCGGCCAGCGCTTTATATGTGGCGTTTCCGACCTGTTTTGCGTATACCGTTGTAGCCAGTGACATATTAAGGCAAACAGGCGAGGAGGCGTTTTTGTTATGTATTACGCAAGCGGCAACTATGAGGCTTTTGCACGGCCACGCAAGCCGGAGGGGGTGGAGGAATAATCCGCCCATCTCATTGGGATCGGTCTGGCGGCCCTGACGGCGGCCTGCTATCTGGTGCAGGATGGTCAGATGGAGGGCAGCCGTGTTCACATCCTATAGAAAGACACGATCCTCGGCGGCGCGTGCAATGGCTATGCGTACCCCTGCCTTGGCTATGTGATGCGTGTGGTGGTCGGGAGATGGACAACCTTTTTTAAGTAACGTGGAATCTGTTCCATTCGATCCCGTCCATTGAGACTGAGGGTGTAGCGTATTGGACGAGTATTACTGGCTGAACAAGCGGGACCCGTCACAGATAACATTGGCACGGTGAGAGAAACTCTATTTTGCGATGATGGATCTGGCGAAGCGGCAAGGCTGGTATCGGACATGACTACCTCACAATAGAAACACTGAAAAAGGCGTACTACCCGCGGTCATGGTCCGCCTTTCTAATCGCTTTCTGCTTTGGGAACATGTAAAACCGCCCCGGTCCGCACTTGCTGGCGGACCGGGGCGTGATGGGGCAAATAGAAGCCTTAGTTCTCGCTGTAGTTGGGGGTGATGACCACTTCGCCGGACTTGATCTGGTCCACCACCGCGTTGACCTTCTCGGCCACATCGGCGGGCACCTTGTCGCTGAAGGGAGCCATGCTGACAACGCCGTCATGCAGGCCGGGGAAGGACTGGCCGCCGTAGTTGCCGGCCTTGATGAGGTCGATCTGGGAGGAGATCATGCGGGGGATGTCCACCATCATGGAGGTCAGGCACAGGCCGTCGGACACCAGGCCGGACTGGTCGCTAGTGTAGCCCAGGCAGTAAACGCCCTTCTCGCTGCAGGCTTCCAGAACGCCCAGGCCGGTGTGGTCGCAGGTCTGGAGGATCACATCCACGCCGTCTTCCATCATGGCGATGGCGGTCTCCTTGCCCAGGGCGGAGTCGTCAAAGGTGCCGGTGATGACGGTCTTGACCTCGATGTCGGAAGAAACGCTGGCAACGCCGTCGATGAAAGCGTTCTTATCGGACTGCTGGGTGGTGTTGTTGCCGCCGCCCACATAGCCGACCTTGCCGCTCTGGGTCATCAGCGCGGCCACAACGCCGCAGACGTAAGCGCCCTCGCACTCACGGTAGTCCGCGAACATGATGTTGGCGGGCAGCTCGTCCTCGGGCACATCCTCGGGGGCGTTGCCGGTGATGAAGAAGTTCACGTTGGGATAGTCCTCCGCCACGCGGCAGCAAGCGTCGCCGTACTGGGCGCCGTGGCCGATCACGAAGTCATAGCCCTCCTCGCAGTAGCTGCGGAACACGGCCTCCATGTCGTTGGAGCCCACGTTTTCGGTATAGGCGGTCTCGTAGCCCATTTCCCCGATCTGCTGAAGGCCCTCATAGGCGGTCTGGTTCCAGGACTCATCGGTAATGGAACCGGGCAGCAAGACGGCGATCTTGGAAACGGTGCTGCGGTCGGTGACAGTCTCCCCGGCGGCGTCGGAACCGTCGTCCCCGCTGGGAGCAGCGGAATCGTTGGAGCTGCCGCAGGCGGTCAGCAGGCTCAGGGACATGGCCAGAGCCAGGGTCAGGGTCAAAATTCTTTTCATGTTGTACCTCCAAATCAGTATGGGAAATTGCCGTTTAACGGCTTTCTTTATCAAAGGGAACGCCAAGTTCCCGGGGCGCGCGGATATTGTGGCCGCCGATGGCCAGGGCCAGGATGGTGACCAGGTACGGCAGAGCCACGAATACCTGGTACGGCAGGGCGGAGCCCTGTACCTGCAAGCGGATCTGCAAGGCCTGGATGGAGCCGAAGCCGAAGGAGGTGGCCAGGGCCACCAGGGGGTTCCAGCGGGAGAGGATGACGATGGCCAGGCAGATGAAGCCGCGGCCCGCGGAGATGGACTCCGTAAAGGTGCCCACGGAGCCAAGGGTCAGGGACGCTCCGGCGATGCCAGCCAGGAAGCCGCAGAACATATAGGCCGCCAGGCGGAAGCGGTAGACCTGGATGCCGGAGGCCTGGGCCGCCTTGGGATTCTCCCCCACGGCGGTGAGCTGCAAGCCCAGCTTGGTCTTTCGCAGGACCCAGAAGACCACCGCCGCCAGGACCACGGAGAGATAGGTCAGGATATTCTGATTGAAGAAAATCTCACCGAGGACGGGGACGCGGGACAGGCCCGGAATGGCGATGGGCTGGAACGTCTCAATGGTGATGTTGGCATTGGAGGTGCCGAAGATCATGCGGTTGAGGAAGTTGGTAAAGCCCACGGCCAGAATGTTGAACATGATGCCGATGATGGACTGGTCCTGGCGGAGCCACACGGACCACACTGCCACGATCAGACTGCTGAGCATCCCGGCGGCGGCCCCGGCCAGAACGCCGATCCAGAGGCTGCCGGTACGCAGCGCCACCAGGTAGGAGAAGAATGCGCCGAAAAGCATCTCGCCTTCCAGGGAAATGCCCATGACGCCAGCCCGCTCGGACACGGCGTCACCCACGGAGCCGTAGATCAGGGGGATGCTCTGCCGCACGCCGGAGGCGAACAGCGCCGTCAGGAAAGAGGCGGACAAGATCGTATCCATTTCAGCCCACCTTCTTTCGTTTGCTCTGGGCGGCGCTGACAGCCATGCCCAGCAGGATAAACAGCACGATCAGCGCCTCCAGCACGCTGGTGAAGGACACGGGGATGCCGGTCTTGACCTGCATGGTCACGGAACCGGCGGAAATCAGCGCCATGAACAGTGCCGCGATCACGATACCCACCGGATGCAGACTGCCCAGCATGGCCACCACGATGCCGCTGAAGCCGAAGTCACCGGCCACGCCCTCCATCAACCGGCGGGTGTTGCCACTGATCTGAACAGCGCCAGCCAGGCCGCAGAATGCGCCGCTGATGAGCATAGCCAGGAAGTAGTACCGATTTTTATTCACGCCGCTGTACGCGGCAGCCCGCTGGCTGCCGCCCAGGGCCCGGAGATGATAGCCGAAACGTGTCCGGCGGATCACCACGGCGTAGACCACCGTCAGCGCCAGGGCGATGATCACACCCAGGTTGATGCGGGAGCCCTGATAGAGCTTGGGCAGGGCGGCGGCTATCTTGGCGGATTGCGGCTCCGCGCCGCTGCGGAGGGGATAGAATACCATGTAGCTGATGAACTGCTCGGCGGTGTAGTTCAGCATCAGCGTGACCACGATCTCGCTGGCATGGAACTTCACCCGGAAGAATCCGGCGACGGCGGACCAAGCGGCGCCCAGTATGATGCCCAGCAGAATACCGATGGGCAGGGACCACACCCCCAGCTTGTCGCCGATGGGTGGAACGCCCATCAGGGTCATGCCCAATGCGCCCATCAGCATCTGGCCCTCGCCGCCCAGGTTGCTGAGCTTGGCGTGGAACGTAAAGGAAACGCCCAGGCCCACCAGAAGCAGCGGCGTGAAGTACATAGCCACCTCTCCGATGGAGGTGAGGGAGGTCAGGGGCCGGATGAGCATATAGTAGTAGGCTTCCAGTGGGTTTGCATTCACTGCCAAAATCAGCAGGGAGCCCACCAGCATGGCCCCGGCCACGCTCAAAAGCAGGATCAGAGCCTTTCCGGCCCAGCCCAACTGTTGGTAATGGGCCAGGTTTTCCCGGAGGTTCGTATTGAGCCCTTTTTTCATACGCTGCCTCCCATCATCAGCAGGATCACATCCTGTGGAACCGCGTGCTCCGGCTGCACCTCGCCGATCACAGCCCCCCGGTAGAGGACCACGATCCGGTCGGACACGGCGAACAACTCTTCCAGGTCGCCGGAGAACAGCACAACGCCGGCGCCCTGCTCCTTGGCCCGGATGATCTGCTGCCGGACGGACCAGGCGGCCTTGACATCCAGTCCCCGGGTGGGATAGGAGCAGATAAGGACTTGGGGCGTGTTTTCCAGTTCCCGAGCCAGGATGAACTTCTGCAGGTTGCCGCCGGACAGGTTGGCACTGCGCTCTTGGCAGCCGGAGGTGCGGACGTCAAAGGCCTCCATGGCCGCCGTGGTTTGGGTCTGGACAGCTTTCAGGTCCGTCAGACCGTGCTTTTTCGGATAGTGGGGGTTCCGGAGGAGCCAGTTTTCATACAGGGGAAAATCAGGCACCGTGCCCACCGCGTTGCGGTCGGCGGGCACATAGCCCACCCCCGCCTGGATAAAGGCGGCGGGCCGGTTCATCTCCTGCCCATTAATGGAGATTTTGCCGGACGCGGCGGGGCGCACCCCCGCCAACACCTCGGCCAGCTCGTTCTGGCCGTTGCCCTCCACCCCGGCGACGCCCACGATCTCGCCCCGGCGGACGGTGAGGTCCACGCCGTTGAGGGTCTGGACGCCCCGCTCATCCCGAGCCGCCAGCGCCGCGCAGGTCATGACGGCCTCCGCCATGGGCGGCTTTTTCACATAGGAGGTCAGGTCCGGCAGATCGTCGCCGGACATCATCCGCACAATCTGGTCCTTGTTGGCCCCGGCGGTCTCCGTCTCCCCGGTCACCCGACCGTGGGATAGGACGCTGATGCGGTCGCTGATCTGGAGCACCTCGTCCAGCTTGTGGCTGATAAAGATGACGCCCTTTCCCTGCTGAGTCATGTGGCGGATGATGGCGAACAGTGCCTCGCACTCCTGGGGCAGTAGCACGGCGGTGGGTTCGTCCAAAATCAGGATGTCCGCTCCCGTATACAGCATCTTCAAGATCTCAATCTTCTGCTGCATGCTGATGCTCAGCTGCTCCACCGGGCAGTCCAGGTCCAGCTCGATGCCGTACCGAGCTTTCAACTCCTCCAAAGAGACACGGATCTTCTGTCGGTTCAGGATGGAAAAGGGACTGTCGTTGCTGATAAGACCCACATTTTCCACAGCGTTCAGACGGTCTACTAGCATGAAGTGCTGGTGAACCATGCCGATACCATGGGCCAGGGCCTCCTTGGGAGAGGTGATGCGGACCTCCTGGCCGTTGACCAAAATTTGGCCCGCGTCCGGACGGTAGATGCCGTAAATGACGTTCATCAGCGTGGATTTGCCCGCGCCGTTTTCACCTAGCAGCGCCAGAACCTCGCCCTTGTGCAGCGTCAGGTCAATAGAATCGTTTGCCTTGATGCCGTTGAATATCTTGGTGATCCCCCGCAGTTCCAGCAGGGGCGCCTGCGTTTCCCCGCTCATTTGCAGTGGACTTCGCACCACAGCTCCTGCACAGGGGGGATTTGCTCCCGCATGCCGGGAGCCAGACGGCTCCAGATGATGCCCTTGCTGGGCCGGGGGAACTCGTGGCGGGTTTCGATGATGCGGGTGGGGGTCACGATGTAGTCGATGGCGGTGTCGTATTCCTCCACGGTCACGGGCACGTCCGCCACCTGGCAGTCATGGCCCGCACCGATGATGACGGTGCTGTTGTCCGCGATGCCCTTGCTGGAGAGCATGGCCCACTCCAGGTCGAAGTAGCCGTGACCCTTGCCGAAGCGGATGCCACTGGGGGTGATGGCGGAAGCACCGGTGACCATCATGTCGATGTGGCCTACGGATTCTTTCAGCTGAGCCAGGGTCTGATGCTTCCAGTAGCGGGACACACCATCCAGCAGGGAGGCGACCTCCTCCTTCCCCTCGGGGATCTGGCCGGGACGGATCAGGAAGAAGCCCCGGGTGATGCCGTAGTTGGTCATGACCACAGTCTTCTTATCCCGGAAAGCCTGCTCCCGCAGTGTCTCCAGGTTGTTGTCCGGGGTAATGAAGATGACCTTCGCGTTCTTGTACATGTCTGTGGCGGTTAGCAGGGCCGTGCCCTTTTCGCTACCCTCGTAGTCGCAGATGAACTCGGAAAACTGCCAGCTGAACTTGGAGTCAGGTCTTGCTACCTTCAGCAACTCTTCCCAGATCCGAACTCGCTCGGTCTTGGCATCGACTTTCATTTCCATATTGGATACCCCTTTTCTATATTTTTATAGTAATTTAAACCAGTTAGCGCACGGCTTGTCCCATGTGCTGCAGAGGCGAAGCAAGGTGTTACCTCTAAAAAACTTGGGATAGTATAGCATATCTTTTTCAGAATGTCATGTCCGAATACGACAAAATCCATCTCGATCTGACAGCCTCGCACCGATGAATTAAACAATGGCGGCACATCAAGCCTACTCCCCAGAATCCTTCAGCAATTGGTAGGCCTTTTGATGACGGATGCCTCACCGGCCGCAAAAAGAGTCTCGGAAGTGTCTGCTTCGGGAGCTTTTTTCGCATAAGCGTCAAATCTAATCGCATGTAAAACCTAAGACTGGCGGTTTACAGATACTTTGAAATGCTGGTCGGGCACAATGTATTGGACTTCAAAATTATCCAAAGAGACATAAAACAGATGAAACGGACATTGATGCCTTGGGATGAATGGTTTCGGCGCATGTTCCGAATGTACATCTGGAAGCAGTGGAAGGAACCCAAAACGAAGGTGGTTAATCTGAGAAAACTGGGCATCCCGGCCGATAAGACTTACCAGTGGGGCAATTCCAGACTTGGCTTTTGGCGTATGGCCGGGAGCCCGGTGATTCAGCGTTCCATTACAAACGAAAGACTCGCAGCAACGGGATACTTTAGTATCCTCAACTACTACGAGTCCCTACACTTATGCGGTTGAACCACCGTGTGTACCGACCGGTACACACGGTGGTGTTATCCTGAATTCCGGGTAATCATAAAGTCGGGATAAGTGTTGTGAGAGGTCGGCTCTCTATTCGGAGAATCTCCTACTCGATTTATGCCATTTATCTTAATTTATTGCTGACGTCCTCGGTCCACTCGATCAGCACATTGACACCGTTCCGCGTGACCTCCGCGAATTCTTCCAGGTGGTCAAGGCGGCTGTCAATAGAATCTAATCGCTTGTCAATGGATTGAAAATGCTTATCGATGGACTGAAATTGTTTGTCGATTGCATCAGATTTTTTGCCGATCGCATCTAACAGTTTCTCATTCGTCATCGTCGCATCACCTCACGGGTTCATTATACGGGGAGGCTTCCGGTAGTCAAGGCACGGTTTCGGCTCCTTGTCACAATGCGAAATGACGCTTTGGGAGAGGAGCGTGGGGAAGATGCCCTCGTATCTTCCGCCTGCGAAGCAGGCCTTCCAATCACGGCTGCGGCTGGTGGACGAGCCACACAACCAGCAGCGGCCTGTCTGCCCCGGTGATGGCGAACCGGAGGGGAGGGTTAAGAACAAAGCCCACTTCCTCCCCGGGGGGGCCGGTTCCCCCCCACCCCTTCATACCGGTATGGGCCGCGGGGGTGACGCCTCCCTGGTCACCGGTCACGGGGGGGGCGGGCTTGGCCGGGGAGAGATAAGCCGCCGTATCGTCGGTCATGGGGGAAAAGTCCGAGACCGCCGGATCAAAGACGTCCGTGATGCCCAGAGATTTCAGGCTGTCGGCCAGATCCAGGTCCGATTCCGCGTCGAACTTCGGCAGAGCGAGGTTGACGATAAGGTATTTGCTCTCCGCGCTCTCGCCGCCGCTGAGTAGGAAGTCCATCGTCGGCTCGTCAGCCAGCAGCTCCTCCGGCGTAACGCCCTCGTCCGGCAGCAGGAGCCACATGGCGCCGCTGCCCTCCAACCGCTTGGAGACCGCGGAGAAGCGGTCGCTCCAGTAATAGGTGTTCGTCCCGCGCTGGCGCATGAAGTCACAGGTCATGTCTCCGCTGTCGGCGTGGAAGGTATCCGGCGCGGTGTTGGCCTTGGAGAACTCGCCGTCCCACTTGGCCCGGAAATAGATGGTGGACGCCAGCGCGAGGATCGTTTCCTGATCCATCGTCAAGCCGGAGGCTTGCTCCTTCAGAAGCCCGCCGGTCTGCTGGTCGATCCAGTTCTGAAGCGCCTTGTCAAAGGCGGCGGAGCCCATTTCACCACGGAAGGACGAGGCGTAATAATATCTTGCCAGCGCGTCCATGGCTTCCTGCTGGAAGCTGATTTTGTCGCTGAGCCACAGGGAGTTGGCCAGAATACTGGTCACTGCGCCGTCATCGCAGTAGTTGGCGTTCCAGACAGCGGCGGCCTCGGCGCGGAGGGCGTTCACATCGCCGCTGCCCAGCAGGGCGAGAATCTGCTCCCGGCTTTCGCCGTCCGTCACCTCCGCCAGCATGGCGAGGGCCATGTAGAGATTGATGGGGGAGCAGACCTTGTTCTCTCCGCTGCCGCCGGTGAGAAGCTGGGGGATGACGGCGCGGAGGTAGCCGTCCAGCACGTCCGTATAGCCCTCCGGCTGATCCGTCTGCTTTCTGCGGTCTGCCTGCCATGCGTCATAAACCTGATTGAAACCGTCACTGTCAAAGTCTCCGTTGGGTCTGCTGAACTTGGTTTCGTCCGGGTACTGCGCCATTTGGGGATACTGTGGGGCGGCCAGCTGGTATTTGCTGACGGTTTTGGCCTCGGGCTGCGCGCAGGCGGTCAGGGAAATCAGGCTGACCGCGGCAAGGAGAAGAGCGAAGATCCGTTTCATAAGAAGTACCTCCATCTGAAAAAATGAAAACGACCGTCTACATTGATATAGACGGTCATTTTTCAAAAAAGTTTCACAAAATGTCAATTTTCGTACCGGGTCCAGTCCGGGTTCGCATTGAGGCTGGTCCAGGTCTCGTAGCTGTCGGCCTTGTGCCTGTGATCGTGGGAGTTGGTAGCCTCCTGAATGGCCAGATAGAACCAGTCGCCGGGCCTGCAATCCGGCCAGACGTTCATGCCGGGCAGCAGATCGCTGGGGTCCTCCGGGACCCGGTTCAGCATCCGGTTGATCATGGTCACGGCCTGGGCGCGGGTGATATAGGCGTCAGGGCGGAAGGTGCCGTCCTGGAAGCCGCTGATCCAGCCTAACTCTGCCGCCCGCTCGATATACGCCTTGGCCCAATGACCCTTGATGTCGGAGAAGGTGCGGCTGCCGTTGCTCTTGCCGGTGTCGAACCGAGCGCAGATGGCGGCAAACTGGGCCCGGGTGATGGGATCTCCGGGACCGAAGGCTGCGGCGTCATAGCCTCGGACGATGTCCAGTCCCGTCATGGTGGAGATGGCGGTGTTGGCCCAGTGACCGCCCGGTACGTCGGTGTAGGTGTTGCTGGTGAGGAGGTTGGCATCACGGACGGAGTCCTTCAGCAGGCGGAAGAAGATGGTGGCCACGCCTGCCCGCGTCATGCTGTCATTGGGACGGACTGTACCGTCTGGCCCACCGACGATATAGGCATAGTGATTATCGGTGAACAGCGCAGGCACTGCGGCCTCGGCATTGTAGACAGTGATCCTGCTGTTTTTACTTGTATTGGTCGGGTGCTTGCCTCCATTCAATCGATAGCCCTCAGGCGGTACGGTCTCGACCCAGTAGTAATCGCCGCTTTGGGAGACCTCTGCCTGTGTCCAGCCGTACCGGTTGGTCTCGTAGACGCCGAGCCTTGTATCGGATCGGGCCCCGACACGCCACAGCTCAAATTTCGCGCCGCTCAGCGGCGTACCGTTCCCGGCATCGAGCTTGGTGAGCCGGAGCGTGTAGCCGGTGTCACCGCCATCACCGGAGCTGTTCCTTGTCCATTGTGCATAGAGGACCACATTGTCGGTCATTGTGATCTGGTCGCCAGCCTTATAGGGAGCGCCGCTTCCGTCCGGCTCGGTGTTCCACCCGGTGAAGGTGCAGCCGTCGCATGTATAGCTGTTTGCCTTTACTGTGGCTGTTTCGCCGGGAGCGTAGGCCGTGGCGTCGGCGGTCATGCCGGAGTCAGCGCCGTTTCCGCGGTAGGTCACGGTAAAGGTCTGGGCGGTCATCTTGGTCCGGCAGACGTTGGAGGGGATCATGACAGGCGTGACGGTACTGCCGTCGGATACTGTACCGCTGATATGAGCGGAGGTGTTCAGATATTCACCGGCGGTGAAATCCGCTGCCGCCAGTACGCCGGTGCATTGCAGCACCATCTTGACGGAGGATTTTCCCGCAATCGCGGCTTTCCAACCGGGCAAGGGGGCGCAGGTGACGGTGACCGTATGGCCGGAGACGCTGGCCGTGCCGCCGAGGATGCCGTCACCGTCGAAGGTGTAAAGGCAGTTTCCGCTGTCATCGGTTTTAGCTGTGAGACGGCTGTCCAATTCCACAACAAAGGACATGGCCGGGATACCGACCGATGCCGTTTTCAGCATACTGAGCAGGCTGTCCGACATGGTGTAGGTCACGGTATAGGGGACTTCATAAGCGCCGGACAGGTCCGCGGTTTCCTTTAATTCCGGCTTCGTGGTGGTGATGACCACTGAGCCGAAGTCGGTGGTGGGCTGTGCCAGCGCCACTGCGCAGCCGTTCGCATAGCCGTTGGGAAGTGTCAGACGGATGCCGTCGGCAGTGATTTCTGTGCTGTATACCCTGACCGCCGAGCCGGACGTCGGTTTCCCGTCCGTACCGGTTTCCTGCACCAGACCGTAGACCGGAAGGGAGGACGTGGGCATCAGCCCGTCCACCGTCAGCGCAGCTGTGTCATCGCGCTGCGCCCAGAATGAGGTGAGGGGAGTGCTCCAACCGTTCGCGGCGGCCTTGTCGGTCAAGGCGGTTACGCTATCGGCGCTGGCGTTGCCCAGTTTAATGTCCAGACTATCCGCCGCGGGGGTGACGGTTTTGGCATCCTGTACCATGTCCACAAGGCCGCTCTCCAAATCAAAACGGTCGGAAATGTAAATGTGGCCTTTGCTTGGCGAGGCAGATACATTTGCTGCAAGCGTGACGCTTTGTGCCTTGCCTGCGTTCAGCTCCACGGTCGGCGTTTTAGCCTCAACATAAATTCCGGCTTCACCGCCTGTTGTGGAGGTATTGCCCGTCACCTCACCGCTGTTCATTATGAACTTGGCGCTGTCCTTGTGCACTTGTACCGCGCCGCATGGACCACTGTTTCCGCTGATCGTGCCGCCATTCATGGTGAAGGAGCAGCTGCCCTGCTGCAGCTCGACTGCCGCGCCGTATTTGCTGCCGCCGTTGGTGTTGCTGCAGATCTCACCGCCCGGCTCCAGCGTCGCATGGGAAGAGTTGCCGTTGGTGACAATATAAAGTGCTGCACATTTGTCGGTGGAGGTGTTGTTATTGATCTTGCCCCGAATCGTGAACTCTGCACCGGCACGAAGATAAACAACTGCGGTCGCACACGCATTATCATGGATGCTTCCATCTGCATCAAGCACGACCTTGGTGTCTTCGTTCAGGTTTAGTGCATTGCTCCCTGTTAGTCCGGTGATTTCACCGTTTAATTGCGCTTCGGAAGCGAACGTGCAATAAATACCTGTCGTGTTGGTCAAGGACCTGATGGTTGCCCCCCGCTCAGTTGTGACCTTGTTTCCTTTTCCGGTCACATAGACCGCGCTGCCGCCGCCGGAGATATTCTCGACCACAGAAGTGGAGGTCAGGACCGCGCTGGCATTCTCACCGCGCAGGTGAATGGCCGTGCCGCTTGTTCCATCTTTCTTTGTCGCCTGCCACATATTGGCATTGCCGGTGATGCCGCTGATCGTGCCGCCGATGGTCACTTCACCGCCATCCGCGTAGACCGCGCGGCCGTTTACGTTCTTAATTTCCGCGCCGGACTTCATCTCAAAGTCGGAACCCTGCAGCCAGACCGCGCCGGCAGGGCCTTTCGCCGCATTCGTTTCGTCAGCGTCGCTTCCGCGGGTCGTGATGACCGCCGAGTCATCCTCGATCACGCTGCCGGGCTCCATCACCAGCTTGGCTTCGCCAGTGGCGCGCACAGCCGACATACCGCCGAAGTTCCGCAGCACCGCGCCAGCGCCCAGCGTGATCGTGCTGGGAACGGTTGCGTTGGAGGCGATGATGGCGTCCTGCACATAATCGGTATTATGGCTGGTATCAGCGGTGCCCGTGCTGTCATCGCTGACAGCCTGAGCAAACACCGTGCCCTCTTTCTTGCCGCCATCATCAAAGATGATGTTCGTCAGGGTCAGACCGGCGCCCACGTCGCTGGTGGTCTGAACCTCGACCATGGCGGGGTTGTAGGTACTGCGGGCGTTGTCCTGCTGCTGAGCAAAGTTATCGCCGCGTGTAATGGTGTAAGTCGCATCACCAAGGCTGGTAATCGTGAGTGACTTGCTGTAAAAACGGGCGCACTCCGTCATGGTCAGGTCGCTCATCACATAGACCGTCGCGCCGTCATTCGCTGCGTCGACCGCCTTGGCCAGCGTGGCGTAGGGCTTGTCCGCTGAGCCGTCACCGGTCGTATCATTGCCGTCGCTGCGGACATAGACTGCCGTGCCCATCCCTCCAGCGGCAAAGACCGTGGCGGGCAGAAGCCCGAACACCAACACAAGTGCCAGGAGGATCGCTGATACGCGCTTTTTCATAAAAATCGCTCCCCTTCAAAAGTTTTCCGCAAAGGACTCCGGGCTGTCTGGGTAACCTGCAGCTTTGCGGAATGGCTTCCTGCTGCTGTGTATCTTAGGCTATTAGATATGCATTGTAAGGGGATTCCCGTCGATTCAAATAAACTATTTGCAAAAATGAGCCGTAAGACCTGTGCAACGGTAATCAGGATGAGCGATCAGATTCCTCCTTGTGTTTTTTCTGATTTTGTTTTATCGGAGGGGCGTATGGCAACCGGTTATGCCAACACCGCCGCCCTCATTTCCTTCTCCGTCCAGCAGAATGCAGATGGGATGCTGAATCTGCTTTTAACGGACAAGGCGGCCCTCAATGCACCCATGTCAGCCTTCGTCATCAGCGATCAGAGCATGGTCAGCGCCTTCTGGGACTACCTTGCGGGAATGATCCGGTGAGGAGCCGCATCCCTTGCAAGCAAGGACCATGCAGGGTATCGAATCATCATGTCCACTTTTGAAAAAACAACTTCCGCAAAAATATTCCTCATGTCTACTTTTCTTGACTGCTACAAAAGTTGATATTTGTCGATAAAAGTCACTTGAAAAAGTTTGCGGTTCATGCAAAAACTCCCTTGAAAAAGTTTCTGTTCTCGGCTATACTAGAATAGAACAGAATACGGGAGGCGAAACTGTCGTGCTGAAAAGAAAAATTGAGCAGAAACTGATTGACTGGAAAAACACAGAAAATCGCAAGCCATTGATTATCAAGGGCTGCCGGCAGTGCGGAAAGACATTTTCTGTCCTTGACTTTGCAAAGAAAAACTATAGAAATGTTGTGTACCTGAATTTTTTTGAAAATCCAGACTATGCCTCTGTATTTGCCGGGTCCCTGGAAGTGGACACAATTGTGATGATGCTGTCCGCCCTGCTGGGCAGCGAGGCAGTGTTTGAAAGTGGAAGTACAGTCTTGATCCTGGACGAGATTCAGGAGTGCCCGGAGGCCCGGACCGCCCTGAAATTTTTCCGAATTGATGGACGCTATGATGTGATAGGCACCGGCTCTCTGCTGGGCGTGAAGGGATATGGAAAAGAACCGAAATCTGTTCCAGTCGGATCGGAAACGGTGATTGATATGTACCCTCTGGATTTTGAAGAATTTCTGTGGGCTAATGGGATTGCTGACCCTGTAATTGATATGTTAAAAAAGTGCTTGCAGAAAGAGACTCCTGTCCCGGAGGCACTGCACAACCGTATGAAACAGTTGCTCCTGCAATATGTGGTTGTCGGAGGTATGCCGGATGCCGTACAGACTTTTGTAGGTACGAAGCAAATGGACGAGGTACTGCAAATCCAGCGCGATATTGTCCGCTCCTATGAGGACGATATGGTGAAGTACGCCGAGAAGAAGGACAAATCACGAATCAAGGAGTGCTTTCAGTCTATCCCGAAACAGCTCAGTAAAGAAAATAAGAAATTTCAATACTCCGTTGTCAAAAAAGGTTCAACCGCATCAAAATATGCTGGGAGCCTTCAGTGGATCGAGGATGCCGGTATCATTGTCCGCTGCTATAATCTGAGTATTACGGAACTGCCTTTGGATGGGAACGCCGAAGAAGATATATTCAAGGTGTATATGCGGGACTGCGGCCTTTTTGTCAGTATGCTGGAGGATGGCACACAGTACGACATCCTGCAAGGAAATCTTTACGGCTATAAAGGCGCGATTTTTGAAAATCTGATTGCGGATGTTTTCGGTAAGATGGGACGAAAACTTTACTATTTCCACAAAGACAGCGGTTTGGAAGTGGACTTTGTGATCCGTTATAAAGGACAATGCACATTGGTGGAGGTCAAAGCGTCCACAGGGAATGCGAAAAGCACCAGAACAATCCTGCGCCATCCTGAAAAGTATCATGTCAGCCAGGCAATCAAGCTGGGGGACTACAATGTAGGACGCACAGAACAGCTCCTCACACTTCCATTGTATATGGCGTTCCTGCTGAAAGAACTGTGAGCGGATAGCTCAGACTTAAATATGTCCAATGCGAAAGGCAGTCCATTGAGGGCTGCTTTTTTGCTGTCCTGCGTCATCAAACAAATCAGATAACCGGCCGCCTGGTTCGAGAAAGGAGTTTGGATGAACACAATAACAACGAGCTATAAGCATAACGGGGTGCCGGAGTCTATCCCCAGAGGGTTCTATGGCGTGAGGTATGCGTGACAGACGCCCAAATCCCGATATATCCGAAATTCGGTGCTGGAACAGATCGTGGCGGAGGCCGTCAGCGACCTTGCCGATTTTGTACGGTGCTATGAGCCGATTTTTCTGTATCTGTTGGTGAAGAACAACACCGCTGCACGACAGGCCGAGGTACAAAGACTGAAGCAGACCACCACCAGCGAGCAGCGCGTTCAAGCCACTGACAAGGCTATCGAGGGACTGTTTGAGGCGAATATCTCCGGCAAAATCACCGACGAGTGGTTTACAAAAATGACCGCCAACTACGAAACCGAGCAGAAGGAACTGCTGGACGCGGAGCAGACCAAGGTGGATTTAAGGCTGCTGATGTAAGCGCTGCGGGATTATACGGACATCCGGCAGCTCACGCCGGAAATCGTCAACGCGCTGATCCGCCGCATCGAAGTCCACAGCAAGGACAAGGGAACCAAGAAGGTCAAGGTGGACATTTATTTCACCGCCGTGGGATTGTTCACCATTCCGACAGAAACGGAACTGCGGGCGGCAATGGATGGAATCCGCCAGAGCCCACGGAAGTTTACGACTTCCGCGTGAAGTGACCCAAGATTTTCACGTAAAACAAGACACGGTGCGGCCTCCCTCGGAGACCGCACCGTATCCTACATGAAAATTTCGCTATCCGCCCGTCGTTTAAGTGCTGGAGCATCTTTTTTTAGTATTTACAGGCTGATGGCGCCGTCGGCGGTCTGAGCGTCCGTCAGCAGGGGGGCATACTCCTCCAGCAGGCGCTCCACCTGCTCTTTGCAGCGGCCGATGTACAGGGACGGCTCCATCACGGCGTCCAGCTCCGCACGGGTCATGCTGAAGGCCGGGTCTGCGGCCAGACGGTCCAGCAGGTCGCAGGGTTCGCCCTCCTTCATCCGTGCGGTGGCGGCCATGGAGTGCTGGCGGATCTTCTCATGCAACTCCTGTCGGTCGCCGCCCCGCTTCACCGCCTCCATCATGATGTTTTCCGTGGCCAGGAAGGGCAGATATTCCCGGATGGTCCGGTCCACGATCTTCTCATTGACATGCAGCCCGTTGGTGACGTTCTGGCACAGCCGCAGCACCGCATCGGCGCAGAGGAAGCCCTCCGGCAGGGAAATGCGGCGGTTGGCGGAGTCGTCCAGCGTCCGTTCCAGCCACTGAACGGAGGCGGTCATGGGGGCGTTGGCGGCATCGGCCATCAGATAGCGGCTGAGGGAGCAGATCCGCTCGCAGCGCATGGGGTTCCGCTTGTAGGCCATGGCGCTGGAGCCGATCTGGTTCTTCTCGAAAGGCTCCTCCACCTGACGGTCATGCTGCAGGAGCCGGAGGTCATTGGCCATGCGGTAAGCACTCTGGGCAATGGAGGACAGCACATTCAGAATGCGGCTGTCGGTCTTTCGGGGATAGGTCTGGCCGCAGACGGAGAAGCAGCGCTCAAAGCCGAAGGCGGCGGCGATCCGGCGGTTCATCTCGTCGATCTTCGCCCCGTCGCCCTCAAAGAGATCCATGAAGCTGGCCTCAGTGCCGGTGGTGCCCCGGCAGCCCAAGAAGCGCAGAGTGGCCAGCACGTGATCCAGCTCCTCCAGATCGGAGCGGAAGTCCTGCATCCACAATGCCGCCCGCTTGCCCACCGTCACCGGCTGGGCGGGCTGATAGTGGGTGTAGCCCAGAGTGGGCGTGGCAGCGTACTGCCGGGCAAAGGCCGCCAGATTCACCAGAACGGATAAGATCTGCCCCCGCAGATACCGCAGACCGTCCCGGTAGAGGATCAGGTCGGCGTTGTCCGTCACATAGCAGCTGGTAGCGCCCAGATGGATGATCCCCGCCGCAGAGGGGGCCGCCAGACCGTAGGCGTAGACATGGGCCATCACGTCATGGCGGACTTCCTTTTCCCGCTGCTCCGCGGCAGCGTAGTCGATGTCGGTGACGTGGGCTTCCAGTTCCGCCACCTGCTCTGCGGTGATGGGCAGGCCCAGCTCGTGCTCCGCCCGGGCCAGCTCCACCCATAGCCGCCGCCAGGTCTGAAACCGCATATCCGGAGAGAACAGGTGCAGCATATAAGGGGAGGCGTAGCGGGAGGACAGGGGGGATTCGTAGATATCCTTGCTCATAAAGGCTCCTTCCAGCATTTTTTCAATAGTTTACAGGAAGCGGGACGTTCTGTCCAGATTTGATGGGTCAGCGGATGATGAGGCTGTCCCGCTCCGCGCCCACGGACACATAGCCGATGTGACAGCCGATGGCCCGCTCCACATACTCCACGTAGTTCCGGGCGCTTTCCGGCAGCTCGTCCCAGCTGCGGACCTTGGAGATGTCGCACTTCCAGCCGTCCACGTACTCGATGACGGGCTTTGCATCCTGAAGGCAGACGGGGAAGGGGAATTCGTCGGTCTGCTGGCCGTCCAGCTCATAATGGGCGCAGACGGGGATCTTGTCCATATAGCTGAGAATGTCCAACTTGGTGAGGGCGATGGTGGTAGCCCCCTGAACCTCCACGCCGTAGCGGGTGGCCACCAGATCAATGGGGCCTACCCGGCGGGGCCGTCCGGTCTTGGCGCCGTATTCCGCGCCGGCGTCCCGGAGCTTCTGGGCGTCCTCCCCGAACCATTCGCACACAAAGGGGCCTTCGCCCACGCAGGAGGAATAGGCCTTTACCACGCCGACCACATCGTCCAGCTTGGCGGTGGGCAGACCGGAGCCGACCGGCGCATAGGCCGCCACAGCGTTGGAGGAGGTGGTGTAGGGATAGATGCCGTAATCCAGATCCCGGAGTGCGCCCAGCTGGGCCTCGAAGAGGATGGATTTGCCCGCCTTCTGGGCATCCCGCAGGAATGCGGTGGTGTTTGTGATGTAAGGCTTAACTGCTTCACAGTACTTGTCCACCCAGACCAGCAGCTCATCCAGCGTGTAGCCCTTGGCACCGTAGACCTTCTGGAGAGTCAGATTCTTCCACTCCAGCAGATCCGCCAGATGCTCCTTCAGATGCTGGGGGTGGAGCAGCTCTCCGGCCATCACCGTCTTTTTCTGGTACTTGTCGGAATAGAAGGGGGCGATGCCCTGCTTGGTGGAGCCGTACTTCTTGTCGGCCAGTCGGGCTTCCTCCAGACCGTCCAGCTCCCGGTGCCAGGGCAGCAGGAGGGAGGCCCGGTCACTGATTTTCAGATTCTCCGGGGTGATGGACACACCGGCGGCCCGGAGGGTGTTCATCTCCGCCAGCAGATTTTCGCAGTCCAGCGCCACGCCGTTGCCCAGAATGTTCACCACACCTTCCCGGAAAATGCCGGAGGGAAGCAGGTGGAGGGCGAAGGTGCCCCTGTCATTCACCACGGTATGTCCGGCGTTGCCGCCGCCTTGATACCGCACCACCACGTCAAAGTGGTTGGTGAGATAATCCACCATGCGGCCCTTGCCTTCGTCGCCCCAGTTGATCCCTACGATTGCGCAGTTTGCCATTTGAATTGCCTCCCAGATCACGTGCGGAAGCTCCGCACGGCACGCGTTTGCTTTTTTTGACTGGGTTATTATAGAATGGTTTTTTTTACAAGAAAAGAATGAAAATCAAATATTTACTATAAGAAACACTGATGCGCCCGGATAAAAAACAGTTACAGGGCAGGACGTTTTTCTATGAAAAACAAACCGGCCCTCCGCGTTTCGAAGCGCCGGAAAAAACCGCCCCGGACCTTTTTAGAAGGTCCGGGGCGGTCTCAATATGATTTAAAATTTGTACTCCACGAACAGCTCCCGGACGGCGTTGGGGTCGGCGGGAGGGGCCTTGGGTGCTTCGGCAGGCTGGGCCGGGGCCTCGTGAGGGCCGTCCCGCCAGGCCAGGAACTTGGGGGCCACCTGGGGGAACAGGGCCAGAGACAGCACGTCCTCCTCGGACTTGGCGATGTCCTTAAACTGCTCTTTGTAGGTTTCCAGTTCCGGGGCAATGTTGTCCGCCGGACGGCAGGTGATGACCGCCTCCGGGTCGATGCCCGCCAGCGCCCGGACCTCCGGGTTCACCTCGCCGGGCAGCGCGCCGTACTCGCCCCGCAGCAGTCCCTTGGACTCCTTGGGGAAGGTCTTGTACTTGCCCACGATGACGTTCATCACCGCCTGGGTGCCTACGATCTGGCTGGTGGGAGTCACCAGCGGGGGATAGCCGAAGTCCTTGCGGACACGGGGAATCTCCGCCAGCACGTCATAGTACTTGTCCTCCTTCCCGGCCTGCTTGAGCTGGGAGATCAGGTTGGAGAGCATTCCGCCGGGGACCTGATAGAGCAGGGTGTTGGTGTCCACCCGCAGGACCTTGGGGTCCAGAATGCCCTCGTTTTGCAGACGGGCCGCCACCTTGCGGAAGTGGGCCGCCGCCTCGCTGAGCTTGGACTGATCCAGCCCGGTGTCCCGGACGGTGCCCTTCAGCGTGGCCACCAGAGACTCCGTGGCGGGCTGGGAGGTGCCGTTGGCAAGGGGGGAGAGGGCGGTGTCCACGATGTCCACCCCCGCCATGGCCGCCATGAGGTTCACCATGTCGCCGGTGCCGGTGGTGTTGTGGGTGTGGAGATGGATGGGGATGGAGACCGTCTCCTTCAGCCGCTTGATGAGGGAGTAGGCGTCCATGGGCAGCAGGAGGTTGGCCATGTCCTTGACGCAGATGGCGCTGGCGCCCATTTCCTCCAGCGTCTTGGCCAACTTCACAAAGTAGTCCTCGTTGTGGATGGGGGAGACGGTGTAGCTCATGGTGGCCTCCACCTCGCCGCCGTACTTCCGGGTGGACTTGATGGCCTGTTCCAGGTTCCGCACATCGTTCAGCGCGTCGAAAATGCGGATGATGTCGATGCCGTTTTCAATGGACTTGCGGCAGAAGGCGTCCACCACATCGTCGGCATAGTGCTTGTAGCCCAGGATGTTCTGGCCACGGAACAGCATTTGCAGCTTCGTGTGCTTCACGTGCTGGCGGATGGTCCGCAGCCGCTCCCACGGGTCTTCATTCAGGAAGCGCATACAGGCGTCGAAGGTGGCGCCGCCCCAGCACTCCAGAGAGTAGTAGCCGATGGAATCCAGCATTTCCAGCGCGGGGAGCATATCCTCCGTGGTCATACGGGTGGCCGCCTGAGACTGGTGAGCGTCCCGGAGGATGGTATCTGTAATGAGCAGGGGCTTGTTCGATAAAAATTCCATTGTTACGGCAAGGGTACACCGTCCAATGTGAAGCATTGGGCGGTGAGGAATTGCCGTTCCTCCTTTCGTGTATTAAATCAAGCTATTAAATAACTCGTGGATTTTTCTGCGAGTTTTAATTTTTTGAAAGAGATACCGTCCTTTATCATTTTCCCGTTTATCGTTTTAATGGTAAAGATTCCGGTAG
>OBLO01000388.1_pt1 | contig 46098 bp, 40 predicted proteins | sample 1519401 | NCBI WGS metagenome assembly OBLO01 (sample SAMEA2602897, study PRJEB22501) | metagenome | reverse complement strand
TGTTTGTGTGGTAACTTCATTCTACCAGAGCCTGCAAGCTATGTCTTCTTTTATGATCTTTTCAATTTGCGCAAGTTATTGTACCTTATCAGGGTTCCTGCGAATTGCGGAACGCAATTCGTGGGATGCCGGGAAGCGAGTTCGAGCCTCGTAGCCCGCTAGCGGCGGTTCGTGTTGAAAAACGAAAGGAAACCCGCAAAGGTGTCCTCAGCAAATACCCCCTTCCCTGCGAAGGGAGATTCTACGTTTTTGCCGGAGCAAGGCAGCGAAAAATGCGTAATACGCTGAGGACCCCCGGCAGAGCCGGAGGTCCTCATGATATAGGCTGGAAGATTTAGTCAACGGCGATGACGGCACCGTCAAAGTTTTCGGCGATGTAGTTCTTCACGGCGTCGGAGTGCAGGGCCTCGGCCAGAGCCTGGATGGCGGCGTTGTTCTCGTTGCCCTCCTTGCAGACCAGCACGTTCACATAGGGGGAGTCGGAGGATTCCAGAGCCAGAGCGTCCTCAACGGGGTTCAGGCCAGCACCCAGCGCATAGTTGGAGTTGATAACGGCGAGATCCACCTCGCTGGCGATGCTGGGGATGGTAGCGGCTTCCACCTCGGTGAAGGTCAGGTTCTTGGGATTCTCCACGATGTCCTTGGGGGTAGAGGAGAGGTTGGAGTCGTCAGCCAGCTTGATGAGACCCTGAGCTTCCAGCAGCAGGAGGGCACGGCCTTCGTTGGTGGCATCATTGGGGACGGCCACGGATGCGCCGTCAGGCAGGTTGTCCAGAGAGTCGGACTTGCCGGCGTAGATGCCCATGGGCTCGATGTGGACGCCGGTGACGCTCACCAGATGGGTGCCGCGGGTGGTGTTGAAGTCATCCAGATAGGGGACGTGCTGGAAGTAGTTGGCGTCCTCATCACCGTCCTCCACGGCGGTATTGGGCACCACATAGTCGCTGTACTCGTGGATCTGCAGGTCGATGCCCTGCTCGGCCAGAATGGGTACGCACTGCTTCAGGATCTCGGCGTGGGGGGTGGGAGAGGCGGCTACGTTCAGAGTGACGGTCTCCTGGGGCTCGGCGGGCTGCTCGGTCTGCGCGTCATCGGTGGTGTCAGCCTTGGCAGAGTCATCGGACTTGCTGCCGCAGGCGGTGAGGGACAGGGCCAGCGTCAGGGCCAGCAGAGTGGCAAAAATCTTGTTTTTCATGTTCTTTTCCTCCAATGAATATCAGAATTGATGAATTTTATATTTCAAGCGCTTGCCGGAATACCCTTGTGCACATAGGGGGACAGGCGATGAAAACAACAAATGAAATGCGGGGGACTTACTTGGTGTGGGCCAGACGGGAGAGCAGGTCGAAGGCGGTGAGTTTACCTGCACCGGTATCCAGCCGTTTGTCGATCTTCTTGGACAGCCAGCCGAACAGGGACTGAACAATCTGCACCATGATGATCAGGATGACCACCGTTACCCACATCACCGAGGTGATGAACCGCTGGTGACCGTACCGCACGGCGATATCGCCCAGACCGCCGGCGCCTACGGTACCGGCAATGGCGGTGTAGCCCAAAATAGTTACGATGGAAATGGCGCCGCCTAATACCAGAGAGGGCTTGGCCTCCGGCAGATAGACCTTTCGGATGATCTGGCAGGTGGACGCGCCCATGGACTGAGCGGCCTCCACCACGCCGGCGTCTACCTCTGCCAGAGAGGTTTCCACCATGCGGGCAATGAAGGGGGCGGCGGAGACCACCAGGGGCACGATGGCACCCTTGACGCCGATTTTGGTGCCCGCTACCAGCTTGGTGAAGGGCATGATGGCCACCATCAGGATGATAAAGGGCACGGAGCGGCCGATGTTGACGATACAGCCTAAGATCTGATTCACGGTTTTGCTAGGGCGGATGCCGTGGGGCTGGGTAACGGTGAGGGCAACGCCCAGAGGCAATCCCAGCAGATAGGCGAACAGGGTGGAGATCAGCACCATCACCAGCGTATCCCGGGTGCCGGTGAGCAGGATGCCGCCGTATTCTGACCAGAATTCAGAAATGACCTCAAGCATGATACTCCACCTCCTCCGCGGTGATATCAGAAATGACCTCAAGCATGATACTCCACCTCCTCCGCGGTGATATTGGGTTGGGAACGGATATAGCTCAGGGCCTTGGCGGCCTCGTTTGGATCGTCCGGCAAAAGCAGGAGCATGGTGCCGAAGGCCTTGCCGTCGATGGTGCGTGTGTCGGCACCTAAAATCGTGACCTTCACGCCGCAGTCAATAGCAAGGGAGGCGATGAGGGGATCGTAGACCGTGCCGCCGTTGAAGGAGACCCGGACGGCACGGGTGCCTGCGGGGTACTGCTTTGCGCTGACGCCGCCGGGATACACCAGACGGCGGGCCGCGTCGGTGGCGGGATGGGCGAAGATGTCCTCCACCCGGCCTTCCTCGGCCACTTCGCCGCCGTCCAAAATGGCAACGCGGGTGCAGATCTCCTCGATAACGCTCATCTGGTGGGTGATGATGACCACCGTGACCCCCAGTTTTTGGTTCAGCTCCTTCAAAAGCGCGAGGATGGAATTGGTGGTGGTGGGGTCCAGAGCGGAGGTGGCCTCATCGCAGAGAAGCACCTTCGGGTCCGTAGCCAGCGCCCGGGCGATGGCCACCCGCTGCTTCTGGCCGCCGGAGAGCTGGGCGGGATAGGCACTTGCCTTTTCCTTCAGACCCACCAGGTCCAGCAGTTCCAGAGCCTTTTTCTCAGCCTGGGCCTTGGGTACACCGGAAAGCTCCATGGGGAAGCAGACATTTTTCAGACAGGTACGCTGCATCAGCAGGTTGAAGCCCTGGAAGATCATGCTGATCTTTTTCCGGGCCTGCCGCAGCTCTTGGGGGGAGACGGTACGCATACAGGACTTGCCATCCGCCTGCTTTTCCATCCACGTCAGCTTCTGACCGTTGACGGTGATGCTGCCGCTGGTAGGCCGCTCTAAAAGGTTGATGCAGCGGACCAGCGTGGACTTTCCCGCACCGGAGAAGCCGATGATGCCGAAGATCTCACCGTCTCCGATTTCAAGGGAGACGTCCTTAACGGCGTGGACCCCATCGCCGGTATCTCCAAAGGTCTTGCTGATATGTTCCAGCTTGATCATAATATCCTTCTTTCGTTGCTGCGAAAATAAAGAGGGCGGAAAGCGTCGCCGCTTTCCGCCCTTCTGAACAGCATAACTGTTACACACAGGAGAGGTTTTTCGCGGAGGCGCACAAAGGCTTGGGCATGGTCATCATCCCCATGTCCATCATGCACATCATCATACCAAAGCGAGTTACGATCATGTTGGTGCGTCTCCTTTCTGTCACCGGTGTTCCGGTTCCGTTTTCGATGGGCATAGCGTAGCACTGTTGTCCGCCCCTGTCAACGGGGAAAATTATTTTTGGAAAAACCGCAGAAAATCGGCAGGGTCAGCAAAAACTGTTTTGTGCAAATATCAGCTATACTTTGAACCGGCATAGTAAATATGAGACAACAGAGCGAGAACAGACCGGGACGCTGTCAGCAGTCCCGGCCTGTTTTTGATTAAGACAAAATGGCATTTGCACTCCGGACCGGCCCCATCCGGTCCGGAGTGCAGCGGAGACCTGCGGATCTCCGGCGGGGAAAAAGGAAAGATAGGAAAGATAAAGATAGGAAGATAAGGTTTCAGGAAAGATTAGGAAATAAGGAAAGATATAAAAATAGAGGTGTGTTGAAGGGGCTTATTCTGCCAGCAGCTTGCCCATGGCGCGGCAGGCTTCCAGTGTATCGCCGTCAGGGGTTTCCTGACAGATGACGCTCTCGCAGACCAAGTTGATTCCGGCGTCATCACAGTCCTTTTCCCAGGACCGCATCCATTCGCCGTCGCCCCAGCCGTAGGAGCCGAACAGCGCCACCTTCTTGCCGCTTAAGTGGCTCTTGCAGGCGGAGAACATAGGCTCAAACTCCATTTCCTCCAGCACCTCAGAGCCCATAGCGGGGCATCCGAAGGCCACGGCATCCACGCCGCTGAAGGTGGAAGCGTCCACCTGTGCGGCCTCTAACAAAACGGCGTCGGCTCCGGCACTCTTCATGCCCTCCAGAACGGCCTCCGCCATCTGCTTGGTGTTGCCGGTGCCGCTCCAATAAATCACTGCGGTTTTCTTCATCGTAAAAATCTCCTTTCTTGCGGGATCGGTCATTGACCGTTGGTATATCAGACTGCGACGGCCAACTGGTCAATGCCGGAACCGGCACGCCAGAGGGCGCAGTAGATATCGGTGCATTTGCGGAACTTCTCAAACAGCCGCCGGGCCAGCGCCTCGTCACCGTAAACCTTCCAGAGACCGGCGCACTTGTAATTGACGGCGTGATTTTCGATGAAGCCCCGCACATCCTGAGGCGGATAGCTGAGAAACAGCCCTACCTCGTGGGGAAATTCGCCCCCGGAGCGGAAGCGCTTGGCCAGATAGGCCACGCACTGCTCACTGCTTTTGCCGGAATACCCGGCATCTGCCAGCAGTGCTTCCGCCAACTGGTCCTTCAGGTCCACCCGCAGCTCAGCGGGACGGTAGAGGTACAGCAGCGCGGTGTGGTCCTGATAGCGCAGAGGCAGCAGCCGCAGGCCCTTTGGGACCAGAATTCGATTCAACTCCCTGATCTCCGCCGTCAGCTCTGCCAGAGAGGTGAACGGCGCGGGGAAGATGGTGCCGGTTTTGATCCCGGCCAGAGTCGGTGCGCATTGCCGCACCAGATTTTCCTCAGACATACCGTGACCTCCTTGCTTGCTCGGACTGCTAACGGCGGTTCTCACGGCACAAGCGGCACGCCGGTGTGAGAAGCGTCCGCCTGTGCGGTGATGATTGCGGTTAGATAACCTTAACTGCTGGGGGGAGAAAAAGTGAAGCTTGACCCCTGTGACTGTATCTTATCAAAAGCTTGGAGCCGTATCCGCTCCAAAACGTCGGGTACGGCTCCAAAACAGTGAATGTGGCAAAATAATCCTGAACAGAAGAAGCGGAAGTCCATGTCAGACTTCCGCTCCTGTATGATTATGGTCAAATCCGCCTTTCCGCGTCAGCATCCGAGAGGGAAACCGGTTTTTCGCCCAATCGGGGCGCGCAGCTGTCATATTCCGCACCGGCCCGGTACTCCCGGGGAGAAACGCCGATCACATCCCGGAAGGCCCTGGCAAATTTGCTGGCATTGTCATAGCCGAACTGACAGGCGATGTCCAGCACCGTCCGGTCGGTTTCCCGTAGTAGCGCTGCCGCGCCGTGCATCCGCTGCGAGCGGGCGTAGGCTGCCGGAGACATGCCGTAGACCCTGGCGAAGCTGCTCTTGATCTGCGCCTCGGAGACGTTGAACTGCTGGGATAAGGTTTTGAGGGTCAAGGTCCGGTCTGGTTCCGCCAACAGGCAGGTCTTGACCTGCTCCGCCAGAGTGACCTGCGCGCTGGTGCAGCCGTGAGGGGTCTGCCCGTCCTCCGGGGACAGGGTGCTGAGAAACAGGAGGAGCTCCAGAAGCTTTACCTTTAAATATCCCTTGCGGATGTCCTCCGGGACGGCGTACAGCTCAGAAAATACGTGCTTTACCCGCCGGGAGGACCGGGCAGTGAAAACCGTCCCGCCGGGGCACAGCTTTTCCATCAGGGTGGCCGGCCGCACCTCCACATCGCTGAGAATACAGGAAAGGCACTCCGGCGCGGCAGCGGGATCAATGGTGACGGTGATCCCGTGGTAATGGCCGGTGGGGAAGCGGCTGTCCGGAGGCAGGGAAGAGGTGCGGGCTACCGCCAGATCTCCCGGAGACAGATAGAAATAGCGGCCGTTTTGCCGGTATTCCACCCGCCCCTCCAGACAGTGATGGATCTCCAGCCGTTCCCCGGAACCATCCCGTAGTTCCCGGCAGGCACGGGCATGAACATCCCGGTAGTCCAGTTCCATACCGGGGAATACCCGATACCGGGTCACAGCGGCTTCACCGCCGGAGGCGTCCGGATAGAGGCGCAGAGGATCGGTCTCGCAGTGGTTGGGGGATGCGCAGGCGGGTGCGAAAGCAGAAGCGGAAAAACGCATAGAATACTCCTTTACAGAAGTTAGATAGATCTAACCGATAATAGCATACGAACAGCAGAAGCGCAAGCGGTCTGTTGAAAAATGTGTTTTCAGTTGCCTTTCAGCTATTCAGATGCTATAATGAAGCGATTGCTGTCGAACGGAAGGCGGCAAAGCAGCTTCCCAACCGGCAGAGCTGTTTTAGGGTTTACAGTGTTCTGAGGGAAGAAACACGAGGAGGAGAAATCGATCCATGAAGCAAAAACTGAGTTTTAAAGAATACATCTATGTGGCCAGTATGCTGTTCGGCATGTTCTTCGGCGCAGGAAACCTGATTTTCCCGGTTTATATGGGACAGGTGGCCGGACGGAACATGTGGGCGGCCGTTCTTGGCTTCCTGATCACCGGCGTGGGCCTGCCTCTGCTGGGCGTGGCCGCTTTGGGCATCAGCCGCAGCAACGGCCTTTTTGACCTCAGTCATAAGGTGGGCCGTCCCTATGCGTTCTTCTTTACCTGCGCTCTTTATCTGACCATCGGGCCGTTTTTCGCCATTCCCCGGTGCGCAACGACTTCCTTCACCGTGGGTCTGGAGCAGATCCTGCCCCACGATGACAAAAGCTGGCTCTACCTGCTGCTGTTCTCTCTGCTGTTTTTCGCTGTGACGTTGGTCCTTTCTCTGCGGCCGGGCAAGATCCTTACTTATGTAGGCAAGGTCCTGACGCCATGCTTCTTGGTGTTCCTGGCGATCATGGTGTTCGTGACGATCCTGCATCCCACCACCAGCATCGGCGCGGTGGAGCCTCAGGGTGCTTATGCCGCACAGCCCTTCTTCACCGGCTTTCTGGAGGGCTATAACACCATGGACGCCCTGGCAAGCCTTGCCTTCGGCATCGTGGTGGTGCAGGTGATTCAGGGGTTGGGTGTGGAAAAGGCGGAATCCGTGGCCATGACCACCGTCCGCTCCGGTATTCTTAGCTGCCTGCTGATGGGCGTGATCTATCTGCTGGTGACGCTGATGGGCGTCTGGAGCCGGGGCGCGCTGGAAGCCGCTCCCAACGGCGGTACGGCGCTGGCGCAGATCGCCCAGCACTATCTGGGCAAGGCGGGCTTGTTGGTGCTGGCTGCCACCGTGACGCTGGCCTGCCTGAAAACGGCGGTGGGCCTTATCACCAGCTGCGCGGAGACCTTCGTGGGGATGTTCCCCAAGGGCCTGTCCTATCGGAATTGGGTGTTCGTGTTCACGGGCATTTCCTTCCTGCTGGCCAACGTGGGCCTGACCGCCATCATCACCTACGCTGTGCCGGTGCTGATGTTCCTGTATCCTCTGGCCATCACCTTGATCCTGCTGGCGCTGCTGGGCCACTTCTTTGACCATGACCGGGCTGTGTACGCCTGGGTCACCGGCCTGACTCTGGTGGCGGCTTTCTACGATCTGCTGCGGACGCTGCCGGATCATCTCCGTGCGGTGCTCCATGTGAATGGCTTGGTCGACACTGTGGGCAAGGCGCTGCCCTTTGCCACCATCGGCCTGGGCTGGATCTGCCCCGCGATCCTGGGGCTGGTTATTGGCCTGATTTTCCGGGCCGTCCGTCCGAAGAAGGCATAACATTATAAAATGTAAAAGGAACAGACCTTTGTGGGTCTGTTCCTTTTTGCCATAAAATTTGATTCCCGGCACATACTACCTCCAGAAACGGAGGGATCGCATGGAAAAAATCTCGAATGATTACCGGGAAAACGTCCGGGTGCTGGACGGCCTTTTAGGCGTGGGCCGCAGCTGCGACATGGTGAGCCGGGATTACCTGATCGGCGGACGGCGGGCCCGGCTATGGGTGGTGGACGGCTTTGGCAGCGACAGCATCCTTGAGCGAATGGGGGCCTTCTGGCTGACACTGAAGCCGGAAAACGTGGTGGGCCTCACCGAAATGCAGGATTTTCTGGATCGGTATATTACCTTTTCAGAATCCAACGTCACCTTTGACATATCTGACGCCGTGACCTCCGTATTTTTGGGAAAATCCCTGCTGGCGGTGGAGGGACTGGCGGGGGTGGCGCTGATGGACGCCAAGGGCTACCCAAGCCGGAGCGTACACGAGCCGCCGGACGGCAAGGTGCTCCGGGGCAGCCACGACGGCTTTGTAGAGGCAGTGGTGCCCAATATGGCGCTGCTGCGCCGCCGCATCCGGGACCCGCACCTCACTATGGAGGGGCACAAGGTTGGTTCCCGCACCCATAATGACGCGGTCCTCTGCTATCTGGATGACAGGGTGGATCAGGACCTGCTGCGGAAGCTCCGGGGCAAGCTGCTGGGACTGGATGTCCGCTCCCTCTCCATGGCCCAGGAAAGTCTGGCAGAGGCCATTCGGCCTAAACAATGGTACAATCCGTTTCCGAAAGTGCGCTATACAGAGCGGCCCGACGCGGCGGCGGCCAGCATCATGGAGGGGAGCATCGTCCTGATGGTGGACAATTCCCCCTCTGTGATGATTTTGCCCACCGGCTTTTTCGATTTCACACAGGAATCCAACGACTATTACTTCCCGCCGCTGGTTGGCACCTATCTCCGGGTCCTGCGGGTAACGGTATTTCTCCTTTCTTTATTTATTACCCCGGCGTGGTATCTCATGGTCAGCGAACCGAACCGTTTGCCGGGGTGGCTGAACTTCCTGTCTTCCCCGGAGCCGGTGTCCTTGAGCCTGCTGAGTCAGCTTCTGGTGGTGGAATTTCTCATCGACGTATTAAAGCTGGCATCCCTGAACACACCGGACAGCCTTTCCAATTCCTTTTCCATGCTGGGAGCCTTGGTTCTGGGGGATTTTGCCGTGCAGGCCGGATGGCTGGGGCCGGAGGTGCTGGTGTATATGGCCTTCGTGTCCGTGGCGGGGTTCGCCCAGCCCAGCTACGAGCTGGGCTACGCCTTCAAGCTGCTGCGGGTGGCACTGCTGTTGGTGACGGCGGTCTTTGACGTCTGGGGGTTTTGCCTGGGCGTGGTGGGGATCTTCGTCCTGCTGTGCACCACAAAGCCTTTAGTTGGGAAAGGGTATCTCTATCCACTGGTTCCCTTCAACGGCAAGGCGCTGCTGCGGCTGCTGGTCCGGGAACCTATCAGCCGGGACAATACCTGAGAGCCTGTCAATAGAGCAGTGAGCTTTCCGCAGCGGGCAGAAAGAGCTTTTTCAATATGTTAAGCAGCCGTTTTCTCAATGAAGGCGGCTGTTTCTTCATTTGCGGGAGTGGGGTATAGGCCTGCGGGCTTGGAAACGCCCTTGTCGAAACATGTTGATTGGAATTTTTTACAATTGCCGCAATCGATTACGTCGAAAATTCTATGAAAATACCAAGAAGTCCATGAGTTTTTTCCTATATCAGCGAAGTTTTTTCTATCGCTTTTTCAAAAGGGAGCCGATACAATAGCATCATAACGGCAAGGCGGCCTGACCGCCTTGAACGGATGATCAATGATCTTGAGGAGGAACTAAGATGAAAAAGACACTTGCAATTCTCCTGTCTGCTGTCATGATGCTGGGCCTGTTGGCCGGCTGCGGCAGCAAGACCACGGAGCAGCCCTCTACCTCTGGCACTGAGAACACGGAGACCGCCGCGCTGAACGTGGGCGTGTTCTACTATGACTACTCTGACGTGTACATCTCCAGCGTCCGCAGCTCTATGGATGAGCAGCTCAAGGCTATGGGCGTGAACTACACCAACTATGACGGTGCTGGCAACCAGGCCCAGCAGACCGACCAGATCAACACCGCCATCTCCAACGGCGCTAACCTGCTGATCGTCAACATCGTTGAGACTTCCTCTCCCGATGCCGCTCAGAACGCTGTTGAGGCCGCTAAGACCGCCGGTATCCCCATCATCTTCTTCAACCGCGAGGTTTCTGACGATGTTGTGAACAGCTATGAGAAGTGCGCCTTCGTCGGCACCAACGCTCCCGAGGCCGGCCACATGCAGGGCCAGATGGTCGGCGAGTATCTGCTGGAGAACTATGACACCGTGGACCTGAACGGCGACGGCGTCATCTCCTACGTGATGTTCAAGGGCCAGGAAGGCAACGCTGAGGCTGAGGCCCGTACTCAGTTCGGCGTGGAGGACGCTAACGCTGTCCTGACTGCCGCTGGCAAGCCCGAGCTGGCTTACTACAACGCTTCCGCTACCGATAAGTACCTGGTTGACCAGGGCGGCAAGTGGTCTGCTCAGGCTGCTAACGACTACATGGCCACCATCCTCCCCGAGTATTCCGAGGCTAACGGCAACATGGTCGAGCTGATCATCTGCAACAATGACGGCATGGCCGAGGGCGCTGTCTCTGCTCTGCAGGGCGCTGGCTACAACACTGGTGACGGCAAGACCATCCCCGTGTTCGGTGTTGACGCTACCGATTCTGCCAAGCAGCTCATCAACGAGGGCAAGATGACCGGCACCATCAAGCAGGATGCCGAGGGCATGGCTTCCACCATTCTGAACCTGGTCAGCAGCGTTCAGGGCGGCGGCGAGCTGATGGACAACACTTCCTCCTTCAACGTGGACGAGGGCGTTGCCAAGATCCGTGTGCCTTACGCTACCTACACCGGCGAATAAGCCAGACCATCGCTTCTCTCGCCCCATTAAACAGTAAGGATAAGCGGGGCTGTCGGTTCGACAGCCCCGCTTTACAATTCAAGCGGTTCCGGTTCGGGCCGCTTTTCAACCCGCAGTGGAACGAACCCCGAGACGGACGGAACGTGCCGTAAGGGGTCTGCCGCGGGAATCACGCAGATAGGAGGTAAACGCAATATGGAGCAGCCGGCATTGCTGGAAATGCGGAATATCACAAAGGAATTCCCTGGTGTCAAGGCGCTGGATGGCGTTTCCCTTACCGTCCGGCCCGGCACCGTCCACGCCCTGATGGGTGAGAACGGCGCAGGAAAGTCCACCCTGATGAAATGTCTGTTCGGCATTTATGCCAAGAATGCAGGTACCATCGTTCTGGACGGTAAGGAAGTTGATTTCAAAAGTTCAAAAGAGGCGCTGGAAAACGGCGTGGCCATGGTCCATCAGGAACTGAACCAGGCCCTGACCCGCAGCGTCATGGATAACCTGTGGCTGGGCCGCTATCCCAAGGTGGCGGGTCTCATGGTCAGCGAGTCTGTCATGCGCAAGCGCACCCGGGAGATCTTTGAGGAGCTGGATGTCCATGTGGACCCCAAGGCCATCATGTCCACCCTGCCCGTTTCCCAGCGGCAGATGGTGGAGATCGCCAAGGCGGTCAGCTACAACGCGAAGATCATCGTATTCGATGAACCTACCTCCTCTCTGACGGAGGCGGAGGTCGAGCACCTGTTCCGCATCATCAATATGCTGAAGGAGCGGGGCTGCGGCATCATTTACATCAGCCACAAGATGGACGAGATCCTCCGCATCAGTGACGAGGTCACCATCATGCGTGACGGTCAGTGGGTGGCAACGCGCCACGCCAAGGACCTGACCATGGAGGAGATCATCAAGCTGATGGTGGGCCGCGAGCTGACCAACCGTTTCCCGCCCAAGGACAATAAGCCCGGCGAGGTGATCCTGGAAGTGGAGCATCTGGCGGGCAAATACACCCGCCTGAAGGACGCCAGCTTCCAGCTGCGCAAGGGTGAGGTGCTGGGTATCGCCGGACTGGACGGCTCCGGACGCACGGAGGTGCTGGAGAATCTGTTCGGCGCCATGACCAAGGAGAGCGGCACCATCCGCCTCCACGGTAAGGAGATCAAGAACAAGACCCCCCGGGAAGCCATTAAAAACGGCTTCGCCCTGCTGACGGAGGAACGCCGGGCCACGGGTATCTTCGGGATCCGTGACATCAAGGAAAACACCGTCATTTCTAACCTGAAAAGCTATCTGGCAGGCGGTTTCTGCCTCAGCGAAAAGAAAATGAAAGAAGATACCGACTGGGCGATCCAGGCCATGCACATCAAAACGCCCAGTCAATCCACACAGATCCGCTCCCTCTCCGGCGGAAACCAGCAGAAGGTCATTATCGGCCGCTGGCTTCTGACTAAGCCTGAGGTCCTGCTGCTGGACGAGCCGACCCGCGGTATCGACGTGGGCGCGAAATACGAGATCTACCAGCTGATCCTCGACCTTGCCAAGGAGGGGAAGGGTGTCATCATGGTGTCCTCCGAAATGCCGGAGCTGTTGGGCATTTGTGACCGTATTCTGGTCATGTCCGGCGGTGTTCTGGCCGGCGAGGTGGATGCCCGGAACACCAGCCAGGAGGAGATCCTGACGCTGGCAGCCAAATATGTGTAAGGAGGAGCGCACTGTGAATCAAGAAACGAACGTACAGGAAAAGGAAGCCCGTGTCCGGCAGCCGTGGACGGCCCAGCGGGTGGGAGATATCCTTTTAAATAACGCATTGCTCATCATCATGGCCATTGCGGTCGTTTACATCGCCATCAAGAACCCCAACTTCATCAAACCCGCATCACTCATCAACATCCTCTCCCAGACGGCGGCCTATCTGCCTGCCGCATTGGGCATCGGCGGCTGTATCGTGCTGACCGGTACCGACCTGTCCGCAGGCCGTGCCGTGGGCATCACCGCCTGTATCTCTGCATCTCTGCTGCAGAACGCCGCTAACATGGCCAACAAGATGTGGCCGCAGATCGGTACTCTGCCCATTCCCGTGGTCATTGTGCTTGCCATGCTCATCGGCGCGGCGATCGGCTGCTTCAACGGCTTCTTCGTGGCAAAATTCAAGCTGCATCCCTTCATCGTGACGCTGGGCACCCAGCTGATCCTCTACACCGTGCTGCTTTTGTATGTCCAGCAGGGCAACAACAAGGGCATGGCTATCTCCAACCTTGACCCGTCCTACACCGGCTTTGTCAAGGGCAGCCTGTTCAGCATCGGCGGCACCCCCATCCCCAACTATGTGCTGTTCGCCATTGTGCTGACGGCGGTCATGTGGTTCGTGTGGAACAAGACCACCTTCGGCAAGAATATGTTCGCTCTCGGCTCCAACGAGGAGGCCGCCAGAGTTTCCGGCGTCAATGTGTTCGGCGTGACGGTGGGCGTTTTCGCCCTGGCCGGCGCTATGTATGGTTTTACCGGCTTCATCGAGGGCGCACGTATCGGCTCCAACACGGCCAACACCGGCCTGAACTATGAGTTGGACGCAATCGCGGCCTGCGTCATCGGCGGCGTGTCCTTCGTGGGCGGCATCGGTAAGATCAGAGGTATCGTTATCGGCGTTGTCATGCTGCGGCTGATCTTCGTGGGTCTGACCATGGTGGGTGTGCCGCAGGATCTGCAATACCTCATCAAGGGCGCTATCATCCTGTTTGCCTGCGCACTGGATATGCGGAAATACCTTGTGAAAAAATGATCTGCGACAAAGATGGCCCGCCTTTGCGAGCCATCTTTGCTTTATCTGGAACTTTTTGCGGCGAAACGGCGGCAAAAACCGCCGTTCTTCCTGCAATCCAGCCAATTCACGTTCGGACTACCCCTTGAACTCGAAAAACATGGACATACCGTTTCGCTTCGCTTCACTTCGTGGTATAATAGCCGCAAAAGAGGCTGCTATCGGATCGCTGCTTTTCCATCCGGCAAAGCCGGAGGACCGGGCGGCGGAGGTGCCGTAGACAAGAAAGAAGGTCGGAGCCATGGAACTGTACCGGGTGCTGTTGGTAGATGACGAGGAGGATATCCGTGAGGGTATCAGCCGGAAAATGGACTGGCTGGGGCTGGGATTCTCTCTGGTGGGGGAGGCCGCCAACGGTCAGGACGCTTTGGAACTGGCGGAGAGTCTGCGGCCTGACGTGATCCTGACGGACATCAAGATGCCGTTTATGGACGGACTGGAGCTGTGCCGCATTTTGACAGACCGGCTCCCGGCGGCCCGGTTCGTGGTCTTTTCCGGTTTTGATGCGTTCGAGTACGCCAAGCAGGCCATCCAGATGAACGTGGTGGAGTACATCCTGAAGCCCATCAACGCCGATGAGCTGTCCGCCGTGCTGCGGCGGCTGAAGGACCAGCTGGACCGGGAGCGGGCGGAACGGCGGAACGTGGAGCTTCTCCGCAGCCGCTATACGGAAAACCTGCCTGTTTTGCGGGAGTTGTTCTACGCCAATCTGCTGGACGGGCACATCGAGCCGGGAACGGAGCGGGAGCGGGCGGCGCGTCTGGACATCGACCTTCAGGGCGAGGAATGGGCGGTGGGCCTTGCCTACATCGGCAGCGACCGGAGAGACGCCCTGTCCACATTGTCCGTCCAAAAGCTGCTGGAGGAATCCCTGACGGCGGATCGGTGCCGCCTCACCCTGTATAACGACTGGGTAGCGGTGATCGTCAGCCTGACGGAATCGTTTACCATCTATGACCTGATCCGCGTGCTGGACCGGGTCTGTACATTGGCGGCATCCTATCTGGGCCTGACGCTGACGGTGGGCGTGGGCGCCCCCTGCAAAGAGCTTTCCGGGATGGCGCGGTCCGCAGCTGAAGCGAGAACGGCGCTGGAATACCGCTCCATGGTGGGCCGGGGACAGGTCATCTACATCGGAGACCTGGAGCCGGACGGCGGTCAGGTGCTCACCTTTGAAGAAGCGGACGAGCGGACCCTGACTGCGGCGGTGAGGCTGGGCAGCGAACAGGAAGTCCGGGACGCGGCGGCGGCTCTGGCGGGCAAGATCCGGGAGGCGAACCCCTCCGCCGGACAGTACAACCTGTTCCTTATGGAACTGGTGACGCACCTGATGAAAATGACCCGGCGCTCCGGCGTGGGCGTGGAGGAGGTTTTCGGCACGGGCTTTTCCTTACCCATTCAGGACTCCGCGCTGCCCAGTCTGGAGGAACTGGAGGGCTGGTGCGCGGAGCGTTATCTGCGGCTGCGGACGCTGATCCGCCGCCGCCAGACGGATTCGGCGGGACAGACGGTGGAAACGGCCAAGGAGTATATCCGGCAGCATTACGCGGAGAGCGACCTGTCGGTGGAAAAGCTGTGCGCGTATCTGCATTTAAGTTCCACCTATTTTTCCACGCTGTTCAAACGGGAAACGGGGACCAGCTTCACAGCCTATGTTACCACGGTGCGGATGGAGGCGGCTGCGGAAGCGATCCGCGGCACAGAGGAGAAAACGTATCTCATCGCCCAGCGGTGCGGCTATGAGGACCCCAACTATTTCAGCTATGTGTTCAAGAGGCATTTCGGCGTGACACCGACGAAGTACCGCAGCGAGGGTAAGTGACGGACGGAGAGAGGAGCCACCTGTGGATAAGAAACCTTCCGGCTTTAAAGCAAGGTGGAAAGCGCGGTATCACCATGCCAGTATTCAGTTGATCCTGTCCATCGCCTTTACGGCGGTGGCCGTGATTGGAATGCTGTTTCTGGGGATGGCGCTGCTGCTGCGCTTTTCCTCCTCCGCCAACGAGATGGCGGCGGAGAGCAGCCAGCGTGTGCTGGCACAGGTGAACTGGAATCTGGACAGCTATCTGCGGAACATGATGCGGGTATCCGACACGGTGTACTACCGGGTCATCAAGAGCGCGGATCTGGAGCAGAGTGACACGGCGCAGGAGCTGCGCGACGCTTTGAAGCTGCTGTACGCCAAGGACCGGGATGTACTGGTGTCTCTGGCGGTGTTTGATGGGAACGGCGAGCTGATCTCCGCCACGCCCCTGACAGAATTGAAAAACAGCGTGACGCCCAGCCGTGAGGGGTGGTTCACCGCCGCCATGGAGCGCATTGAAAACCTGCATTTTTCCACGCCCCATGTGCAGCACCTGTTTGAGGATCCCGACGCGCGGTATCATTGGGTGGTGTCCCTCAGCCGCCATGTGGAGTTGACCCGGGGCGGCGTGATCCAAAGCGGCGTGCTGCTGGTGGATATGAACTTCAGCGGCATTGAGCAGATCTGCAAGGATGTATCCTTTTTCGACGGGCAGGGTTATCTCTACCTGATCGACGGAAACGGAGAGATCATCTACCACCCCCGTCAGCAGCTTCTCTATGCGGGCTTGCAGGAGGAAAACAACCTGACGGCCGCCGGGTATTCCGACGGGACGCATACGGAGATCTTTCAGTCCCAGCGCCGGCAGGTGACGGTGAAAACGGTGGGCTACACCGGCTGGAAGCTGGTGGGCGTGGTGCCGGCGGAGACGCTGCGGGACAATTACAGTCAGCTTTTGCTGTTTGCCCTGTTTATAGTGTCCTTCTCCATCTTCCTGCTGGTATTCGTGAACCTGCGGCTTTCGGAGTGGATCACCGCACCTATGAAAAAGCTGGATCATGCGGTGAGAGAACTGGAAAAGGGCGTGGAGTCCGTTGACTTCAATGTGGACGGCCCCTATGAGGTGGAACATCTGAGCCATTCCGTGCAATCCATGATCTCCACCATGCGGCACCTGATGGAGGATGTTCTCCATCAGGAGGAGGAAAAGCGCCGCAGCGAGCTGGACGTGCTGCAATCCCAGATCAATCCGCACTTCCTGTACAACACCCTGGACAGCGTGGTGTGGATGACGGAGAACGGCCGGACACAGGAGGCTGTGGTCATGCTGACGGCGCTGGCCCGGTTTTTCCGGATCTCTCTCAGCAAGGGCAGCAACATCATTCCCATCGGGGACGAGATCGAGCATGCCCGGAACTATCTGACCATCCAGAAAATGCGCTATAAGAATAAGTTCTCTGCCGACATTTCCGTGGAGCCGGGGGTGGAGAAGCTGTATACCATCAAGCTCATCATCCAGCCGATTTTGGAAAACGCCATCTATCACGGTATGGAGTATGCCGACGGTGACGGCGAGATCCACATCCGGGCCTTCCGCGAGGGAGAAACGGTGGTCATCGAGGTGGAGGACAACGGGCCGGGTATGTCGGAGGAAATCGTGGAGCAGCTTTTGAAGCCCACCAGGGATGTGAGTGTCCCGAAGGCAAAGGGCTCCGGTATCGGCTTCCGCAATGTTCACCAGCGGATCCAGCTGACCTTTGGCAACGCTTATGGCCTGACCATCCGCAGCGAGCCGGATAACGGGACGGTGGTGCGGATCTGCCTGCCTGTCTTGGAGGAAGAGGACGCCCGGAAGTACCGGAAGGAGGGGGAGCGGTGAGCCGGAAAGTATTATTGCAGCTGGTGCTTCCCCTGATTGGATTGAGTGTGCTGTTCTGGCTGCTGGCCTTCGCTCCCGGTGATAAGCATCACCAGCCAGCCCTGCTGGAAATGTCCGTTATTCTGCGGGATGGAGACGGCAATGTTTCCGCCATGCGAAAGGGCATGGAGCAGGCGGCCAAGGATCTGAACGTGGAGCTGCGCTTCCTGACCCCGGCGGAGGACAACAGTGCCGTTGAACAGGTGCAGTTGCTGGAACATGAGGTGTCGGGAGCGGCTCCGGCCATTCTGCTGATACCGGCGGACCGGGAGGCGCTGGGCGAGGCGGTATCCGCCGCCGCAGGAAAGACGACCCTTGTGACGGTGGAGAGCGATATGACTGCGTGGGGAGCCGATGCCTCTATCAGTATGGATCATCAGGCCCTTGGCGAGGCGCTTGGGAAAGCGGCGCTGAACGGTGTGTCCTTCGGCGGCACGGTGCTGCTGCTGGACAGCCTGCTCGGGGACAACGGCGTGCGGGAGCGTATGGAAGCGGCTAAGGCACTTTTGGAAGAAAAGGGCCGGCAGGTGCGCATTTACCGGTGGACCTCTGACAGTACAGCCTTCGCCAATATTTTGCGGATCGAGCGCCCGAAGGCCGTGATCGCCTTTGAAGCAGCTGCGCTGACGGAAATGGCGGAGCTGTCACGGGGAGAGGAAGCTTTCCCACTGCTCTATGGCTGCGGCTCCACCGCCGGCATCGCCGCCGCGCTGGAAAAGGGACGTGTGACGGCCATTGCGGCGGTCAACGTGTTCTCTGCCGGGTATCTGGCAGTGGAGGCTGCGGCAAAGCTGGCCCGGCATGAAAGCTGGACGGGGGCCTCATCTGTGGGCTTTTCCATCGTCCGGCAGGAAACGATGTACAGCAGCGATAATCAGAAGCTGTTGTTCCCTGTGACCTGAGACAGGAAGGAGAGAAGACGGATGAAAAGAATCGGTTGTCTGATCGCCGCACTGTCTCTGCTGATGACGCTCTCTGCCTGCCATACAGGCGGGGAAGCTGAGCCAACGCTTCGGATCGGCGTGGCGCTGTATCAGCAGGAGGACACATTTATTGAGACCGTGACCAGAGAATTGCAGCGGGTAGCCCTGGAGAAAGAACAGGCGCAGAACTGCAAAATCAACTTATATATCACCGATGGAAAAGAGAGCCAGACCAGCCAGAATGAGCAGGTGGACCGCTTCCTGGAAAGGGGATATGACGTGATCTGCGTCAACATCGTGGATCGCACGGCGGCGGCGGTGATCGTCGACAAGGCACAGGCTGCGGGGGTGCCGGTGATCTTTTTCAACCGGGAACCGGTGGAGGAGGATCTGCGCCGCTGGAAACACGCCTACTATGTGGGCCTTCCGGCGGGAGATGCCGGAGTTTTACAGGGTGAGCTGGTACTGGACGCATGGCGGACCCAAAGAGACACGCTGGACCGTAACGGCGACGGCGTGATCCAGTATGTGATGCTGGAGGGAGAACCGGGACATCAGGACGCCCTGCTCCGGACGGAATACTGTATCTCCACCCTGGCAAACGCAGGTGTCTCTACGGAAAAGCTGGCCAGTGACGCAGCCAACTGGCAGCGGGGCCAGGCCAGCGTCAGTATGCGCCAATGGCTGCAGGAGTTCGGAGAGAACATCGAGGTAGTCTTTGCCAATAATGACGACATGGCATTGGGAGCGATCGACGCCTGCGCGGAGGCCGGCCTGGACAAGCGCTCCATGCCCTTCGTCGTGGGTGTGGACGCCACGCCGCCAGCGTTAGAGGCACTGCGGGAGGGAACGCTGAAGGGGACCGTTCGCAATGACGCTGTCGGATTAGCAGAGAACATGATGGAGCTGGCCGTTTCCCTATCCGTGGATGGAGAACCTTCTCAGGATCTGGAATTGACGGATGAGCGGTATGTGTGGCTGCGGTATGAGGCGGTCACAGCGGAGAGCTTAGAGAATCAGGCCGTTTCATAAGAACGGCGGACATAGAATAGAAGCCCGCAGAGGGTTGGATGTACGAAGAAAACAAGGAGGCGCGAGGTATGACATATACAGGGCTGGAGACCTATGTGCAGCAGGCTGCATTTCATAAAACACTCACTCGGCTTTATGGTGCGGAGGGGGCAGAAAAGGCCCATTTCCGCTGCATGGAGGTCATGGAAGAGTTTTATAAGATCTTTGACCGTTCGGCGGAGGCGCTGTTCAGCGCACCCGGCCGTACGGAGATCGGAGGAAACCACACCGATCATCAGAAGGGTTGCGTACTGGCCGCCTCTGTTGATCTGGATATTCTGGCGGCCGTGGCGCCTACGCAGAGCGGGATCATCCGGGTGCTGTCTCAGGGATATCCCATGATCGAGGTGGATCTCCGCGATCTTGACCCGAAGGAGGAAGAGATCAATACCTCGGCGGCGCTGATCCGGGGCGTAGCGTCCTGCATGAGCGCCATGGGCTGTGATCTGCGGGAGCGGGGACTGGATGTGTACATGACCTCCACCGTCCCCAAGGGCAGCGGTTTGAGTTCTTCCGCTGCCTATGAGGTGCTGATGGGGACCATGCTCAATGAGCTTTTCTGGGAGGGGCGCTGCACGGCGGTGGAGCTGGCCCAGATCGGCCAGTACGCGGAGAATGTGTTCTTCGGAAAGCCCTGTGGTCTGATGGATCAGATGGCCTCCTCCGTGGGCGGCGTGGTATCTATTGATTTCGAGAATACGGCCCACCCGGCGGTGGAGCAGCTGGATGTGGATCTCCATGCCTACGGCTACGCCCTGTGTATTCTGGATTCCGGCGCGGGCCACGAGGATCTGACCAATGAATACAGCGCCATCACCAACGAGCTGCGGGCGGTCTGCCGCGTTTTTGACAAAGAGGTGCTGCGTGAGGTGCCGGAGGAAGCGTTCCTTGCGGAACTGCCCAAGGTCAGAGCAGCGGCAGGGGACCGGGCGGTAAACCGGGCGTTTCATGTCTACGCGGAAAACCGTCGGGCACTGGCGGAAAAAGAGGCGCTCCGTCAGGGGGATTTCGACAAGTTCCTTGCATTGGTGCGGGAGTCTGGTCGGTCCTCCGCCATGTATTTGCAGAATGTCATTCCCACCGGAAGCACGGCGGCTCAGGAGCTGATGGTGACCATCGCCTTGTGCGAGCGTATTCTGGAGGGGCGGGGCGCTGTCCGTGTCCACGGCGGTGGCTTCGGTGGTACCGCCCAGGCCTTTGTGCCGCTGGATATGTTGGACACCTTCAAGAAAGCGACGGAGGCGGCGCTGGATCAGGACTGCTGCCATGTGGTGATGATCCGGCCAGTCGGCGGCGTCAGATTGGGATAAGGAGAACGGACGCATGAGTTACCAAGCCATCAAGGACCTGGTGGGCTACGTCCTCCGCACGGGACTGATCGATGAATATGACCGCCCCTGGGCGGTGAACGAGCTGCTGAAGGCTATGGGGATGGATGCATGGGAGGAGCCGGCGGAAACGCATGAGCGCCCTTTAGAGGACATCCTGAAGGAGTTGCTGGATGACGCGGCGGCACGGGGACGGATCGAGGATGATACCACGAACCGGGATCTCTTTGACACGGAGCTGATGGGGCGGCTGACGCCCCGGCCCTCTCAGGTCATCAGCGAGTTCCGGCGGCGGTATCAAGCTGACCCGAAGGACGCCACGGACTGGTTTTACCGCTTCAGTCAGGACACGGACTACATCCGGCGCTACCGCATCGCAAGGGATGTGAAGTGGAAGGCGGCCACCCCCTACGGGGAGCTGGACATCACCATCAACCTCTCCAAGCCGGAGAAGGACCCCAAGGCCATCGCGGCGGCAAAGGCGGCCCCTCAGACCAGTTATCCCAAGTGCCAGCTTTGCCGGGAGAACGAGGGCTACGCGGGGCGGCTCAACCATCCCGCCCGGCAGAACCACCGGATCATCCCCATTACCATCAATCAGGAGGACTGGTTCCTCCAGTACAGCCCCTACGTCTACTATAACGAGCACTGCATCGTTCTGAACGGGCATCATACCCCTATGAAGATCGACAAAGCTACCTTCCGCAAGCTGCTGGACTTCGTTAAGCAGTTCCCCCACTACTTTGTGGGCAGCAACGCAGATCTTCCCATCGTGGGCGGCTCCATTCTGAGCCATGACCATTTCCAGGGCGGCTGCTACACCTTTGCCATGGAGAAGGCCCCCATTGAGCGGCCCATCGCCTTCCGGGGCTTTGAGGATGTGGAGGCGGGCATCGTCAAGTGGCCTATGTCCGTGATCCGGCTCCGCTGCGGAGACGATCAGCGTCTTGTGGAGCTGGCAGACCGCATCCTCACCGCATGGCGGAGCTATACGGACGAGGCGGCCTTTGTGTTCGCGGAGACCGACGGTGAGCCCCACAACACCATCACCCCCATCGCCCGGATGCGGGACGGGAAGTTTGAACTGGATCTGGTGCTGCGGAACAACATCACCACGGCGGAATACCCGCTGGGCGTGTACCACCCCCATCAGGAGCTGCACCACATCAAGAAAGAGAACATCGGCCTCATCGAGGTCATGGGCCTTGCAGTGCTTCCCGCCCGGCTGAAAGCCGAGCTGAACGGCGTGGCCCGGGCACTGGCCCGTGGCGAGGACCTGCGGGCCGATGAGACGCTGGCAAAGCACGCGGACTGGGCCGAGGAGCTGAAAGCCCGCTATACGTTTACCGAGGAAAACGCGGAGGAGATCCTGCGGCGGGAAGTCGGCGTGGTGTTCGCCACGGTTTTGGAGCACGCCGGCGTTTACAAGTGTACACCAGAGGGCAGGGAAGCCTTCTTAAGATTTGTTCAGAGCGTGTAAGCTGGATATAGACGTGAAAAAATAAGGAGGACGTGTATATGAAAACCATTCTGGTGGCCGGCGGAGCCGGCTATATCGGCAGCCACATGGTAGCGCTGCTGGTCAAGCGGGGCTACGAAGTTGTGGTGGCGGACAATCTGCGCACCGGACACTGGCAGGCCGTCAAGGGCGCGCGGAAGATGTATGTAGGCGATCTGCGGGACGGCGCGTTCCTGCATCAGATCTTCACGGAAAACAAAATCGACGGCGTCATCAACTTCGCGGCATTTTCGCTGGTGGGCGAGAGCGTGACCAACCCGCTGAAGTACTACGGCAACAACGTGGAGGGCGCGGTGTCCCTGCTGTCGGCCATGCAGGCTCACGGCGTGGACAAGATCGTATTTTCTTCCACGGCGGCGGCCTACGGCGAGCCGGAGAAGCAGCCCATTGAGGAAGGGGACCGCACGGAACCCACCAATCCCTACGGCGCGACGAAACTGGCCATTGAAAATATGCTGAAGTGGTGCGACTGCGCCTACAACATCCGCTATGTGGCGCTGCGCTACTTCAACGCCGCTGGCTCCGACACGGAGGCAGGCATCGGCGAGGATCACAACCCCGAATCCCACCTGATCCCGCTGGTGATGAAAACAGCCTTGGGTCAGCGGGATCACATCGGCATCTTCGGCGAGGACTACCCCACGCCGGACGGCACCTGCGTGCGGGACTACATCCATGTGAAGGACTTGGCGGAGGCTCATCTGCTGGCACTGGAATATCTGGAGCGGGGCGGCAGCAGTGACGTGTTCAATCTGGGCAATGGCGCCGGTTATTCCGTGCGGGAGATCATCGAAACGGCCCGTCGGATCACCGGCAAGGAGATCAAGGCCGTTGTGGAGCCCCGCCGGGGCGGCGACCCCTCTGTCCTGATCGCCTCCAACAAGAAGGCTGCCGAGGTTCTTGGTTGGAAGCCTGTTCTGGGTCTGGATCAGATCATTTCCGACGCGTGGGCGTGGCACAGCGGCCATCCCAACGGCTATGAGGGATAAGAGATGTATCGACTGAAGCCGTTTGGCGTGCTGAATGGCAGAGAGGTGCCCGTCATTGAGTTGTTCAGTGACAAATGTGCCGTGGAGCTGCTGCCCTACGGCGCGGCTGTCCGGGCTATCCGCGTGCCGGATCGAACCGGCAAACTGACGGACATCTGCCTTGGATATGACGAACTGGAGAGCTACCGGACGCTGGACGCCTGCTTTGGCGGAACCATCGGCCGCTGCGCCAACCGCATCGGCGGGGCACGGTTCACCATCGACGGCAGGTCGTACCGCGTCACGGCCAACGAGGGGGAAAACTGCCTCCACGGCGGAATCGAGGGCTTCCACAAGAAACTGTGGGAATTTACCTGCGAGGAAAACGCAGTCACCTTCTCCTACACCTCTCCTGACGGCGAGGAGGGCTTTCCCGGCGCTGTCCGGGTGGAGGTCACCTACCGACTGACGGGCGACCAACTTACCATCGCCTACAAGGCGGCGGCGGAGCAGAGCACGGTGGTGAATCTCACCAACCATACCTACTTCAATCTGGGCGGCCACAGCAGCGGCACAGTGGAGGATCATGTGCTGACCCTGCGGGCCAGCCGGTATACGCCCATGGACAGCGGGAATATCCCCGTGGGGACGCTGGCGCCGGTGGAGGGAACGCCGCTGGATTTCCGGACACCTGCGGCATTTGGGAGCCGTCTCCACGATAAAGCCTTTAACGGCGGGCGGGGATACGACCACAACTATGCGCTGGACGGCGGAGAAGGCCCGGTGGCGGAGCTGTGGTGCCCCGCCACCGGCATCGGTCTGGAAATGACCACCTCGATGGAGGGGATGCAGCTCTACACGGCGGGCTGGCTGACGGAGCGCGGGGGAAAAGACGGCGCGGTCTACGGTCAGGCTCACGGCGTCTGTCTGGAGACGCAGTATTTCCCCAACGCGGTGAACTGCCCGGCGTTCCCGTCGCCGATCCTGCGCAAGGGCGAGACACTGCAACAGTGGACGGCGTTCCGCTTCTTTGCACGATAAAATAACGATATAGCCAAAAAGGACAGTGCTTAAAAAGCACTGTCCTCAGCGTGTCGAAAAAGCCTTTTCTCCCCCGCGCGGGGCAGGAATACACCGTCGGCCCAGCCGGTTTCCGTGCGCTTTGCGCCCGGAAATCGGGGGCCTTCCTCGAAACGGGCTCGCTTTCTCCGCCGCTGGCGGCGCATCGCCCGTTTCCCCTTCTTGGGTTTCCCGCGCACACCCTTCCTTACCGTTACGGAGGATTTACCACTTTATCGACAGTTTCAGGCCGAAAATATACACCGTCGGCCCAGTTGGGATCGGAGCCTGCTGCGGATTTTACTCCTGCGGGGTCAGCTCGCCGGTCTCGGTGTTGATGACGTAGCCTCGGATGGTGACATCGGCGGGCATAAGGGGATGGTTGCGCAGCAGGTCCACGGTCTCCGCCACGGAGTTCTCCACGCAGTCGAAGCCCCGGAGCCACGCCTCAAAGTCAATGCCGCAGTAGCGCATCATGTCGATATGGTCCTGAGAAACGCCCCGCTGGATCAGGTGGCGGATCATCATGTCGGCATTGATGTGGGCTACGCCGCAGTCCGTGTGGCCGATGACCATGACCTCCTCCACGCCCAACTCGATGATGCCCACCAGCAGGCTGCGCACGGCGCTGTCGAAGGGGCCGGTGATCATGCCGCCGGCGTTTTTGATCAGCTTCACATCGCCGTTGCGGATGCCCAGTGCTGCGGGGAGCAGCTCCACCAGACGGGTGTCCATGCAGGTGAGGATGGCGATTTTCTTGTCTGGGAACTTACTGGTCTGGAACTTTTCATAGCCCTTGGACCGGACGAATTCGCGGTTATATGCCAGCATTTCTTCGATCATGGCGGCTCTCCTTTTCGTATTTTCTCTATCATATCGGATTTTTCCGTCCTGCGCAACCGGAATCTTTCGGAAATTGCAGCATGGCAAATGGCGTATTGACAACATAAAACTTTTTTGATAAAATTCCTCCGTCAGCACAAGCTGGCAAAGTTGGCACAAGCTGACATTTTCCGCATATGTTTTTATACGCTCAGGCAATACAGATATTACGAAGGTATCAGTGTCCTCCCAAGGAGGGTATTGGTGCCTTTTTTTGTTTGATGCTGCGGGAAATGCTTGCATAACTTATTTTGGGAGGAAACTATGAAAAAACGAAACAGATTTATCAGCCTTGCGCTGACACTGGGGCTTGCACTCAGCGTGATGGCCATGTCCGTGTCCGCATCCAAGTTCGTGGATGCCCACGGCAATGAGTTGGAACTGGATGACACGCTGGAGGCTTACAGCAGCGTGGTGCTGTCCGGCGCGGACAACGCGGCCCGTAAGGCGGAGACCAATTTGGGCGATCTGTGGACCGACGCGCTGCGGTGGTTCGCCGTGTCCGGCAAGATCAATGCGTATTTTGACGAGGACGATGTGACCGCCGGCAACACCAAGGTGGAGGTGGACGCCGATCACATTGTTGCCCTCTGGAACGGCGGCAATCTGCGCGCCGACATTGCTGCCGGCAAGTTCGGCACGGCGGAGCTGGCATTCGTCCTGCCCTATCCCAACAAGGTGGCTGTGATCTACATGAGCGGCGCTGAACTGCTGGAAGCTCTGGAGGCGGCTGCTCAGGCGCTGCCCTACGGCGATGCATCCGCCGATGCCTGCGCTTCCTTTATGCAGGCTGCGGGCCTGACTTACAGCGTCAACGCGGATCGGGCCTATGACAAGGGAGAAGCTTACGGCAAGTACTGGTTCAAGGCAAATTCCGTCAGCCGTGTGACGATCACCGATGTAAACGGCAAAGCGTTCGATCCGAACGCTATCTATGCGGTCATTACCCACAACGCAAACTTTAACGGCATGGACTCCTCTTATATGTTCAAGGCGGCTGCGGAGGCTAACGAGAAGTCTGCTATCACCAAGGCCGTTGTGCGGGATGTGGTGTGGATGTACATCAGCGAAGAGCTGGGGAATGTGGTGGACGACGCCTATGCCGCCCCTCAGGGCCGCATCACGGTAACGGCCACCGCGGCACCGGCTGAGTCTGCGAAGCCCGGCCAGTCCGCGACCATGACAGAGAATGGAACCTACACCGTTGTGTCCGGCGACTCCCTCTGGAAGATCGCATCTAAGGTCTACGGCAGCGGCAAGCTGTGGAGCAAGATCTTCTCTGCCAATCCCCAGATCAAGAATGCATCTATGATCTATGTGGGTCAGACGCTGACCGTTCCCGCGAAGTAAATCACGAGGCACAAGCCGCAGGAGACCTGCACATCCGTCACAAGACGGATGTGCGGGCATCCTTATTGCTTTAGAACAGAGCGGACCACTTGGGACTGCTGTGTTGTACGGCAATCAGAACCATACCATCGCTCGACAAGGGCAAACACGCCTGACAGCGCGTCTTTTCGGCGCTTTTTGCTCTTTTCGCCTTGGTGGGCGCCAGCCCACCTGCATCTCAAAAAACAAAATCACTCGAAAATCCATCCCTGTCAGGTGCAGATATTTCTGTCCGTCAAAACCGTGTCTGCCCTTGTCAAGCGATGGTAGAAAATGAGGACTTATCGTATGAACCGTGAATTGCAAACGATCATTGTTGAAGTGGAAAAGGCCGTGGTGGGCAAGCGTGAGGTCATAGAAAAGATCCTGATGGCGCTGCTGGCCGACGGACATGTTCTGCTGGACGATATCCCCGGCGTCGGCAAAACAACGCTGGCGGTGGCCCTGAGCCGCACACTGGGCCTGACCTATAACCGCATCCAGTTCACGCCGGATGTGCTGCCGTCCGATATTGTGGGCTTTTCCATTTACAACAAGAACAGCGGCTGCTTTGAGTACAAGAGCGGCGTGGTGAGCAATACTAACCTGCTGCTTGGGGACGAGATCAACCGGACGTCCAGCAAAACCCAGTCCGCCCTGCTGGAAGCGATGGAAGAACGTCAGGTCACGGTGGACGGCATGACTTATCCACTGCAAAAGCCCTTTGCGGTGATCGCGACCCAGAACAATGTAGGAACCGCAGGTACCCAACTGCTGCCCTATGCCCAGATGGACCGGTTCCTTGTCCGGCTTTCCATCGGTTATCCCGATTATGAGGCCCAGATGTCCATCCTCCGGGACCGCCAGAGCACAGATCCCATTGGTTCCGTGGCGCAGGTGGTCACCCGTGACGATGTGCTGCGGATGCAGGCGGAGGTGCGGGCCGTCACAGCAAAGGACAGTATTCTGGACTATATTACCCGTCTGGCCATGGCGTCCCGGGAGCATCCCATGGTGGAGGTGGGCATCAGCCCCCGCGGCACCCTGTTCCTTGACCGTATGGCCAAGGCCCATGCTTATCTGGAGGGCCGGGATTATGTGACAGGCGGCGATGTGCAGGCGATTTTCCATGATGTCTGCGCCCATCGTGTGATCCTTAACCAGAAATCACGGCTGTCCGGCGGAACGGTTACGCCGGTACTGAACGAACTGCTGGAAACGGTGGAAGTTCCGGACCGCAGACAGGCATGATGCGGAAACGGAGATTTGCTTACGGCGCATGGCTGCTGTTTGCCATTTTGCTGTATTTCTTTGAGAACAATACCGGCACCCGGACGATTTTGGCCGCTTCGGTTTTCCTGCCGGCTGTGTCGGTCCTCTGCGCGGTGCGTTCAGCCAGACGGGTAACGGTTCATCTATCTGCGCCGGACTGCTGCAAACAGGGAGATGCCGCGGAATGCTCCGTGCGGGCAGAGGGCCTTCTGCCCGGAGCGGTGCTGACGGCAGTGCTCCGGGGCCGCAGCCGCCTGACCGGGGAGGAAACGGCGGTGAAGCTCTCGGCCTCGCGGTTTGCGCCTGACGCGGCAGGTACGCTGCGTACCGCCCATTGCGGTACGGTCATACTTTCTCTCAGCGACGCGGCTGTGCAGGACTGGTTTGGCTTGTACCGCTGTGCCCTGACAGTACAGAGTACCCGCTTCGTGACCGTCGAGCCGCCGCTGTTTGATGTGCGGATCACCCTTGCGGAAAATGAAACGGTCACGGCGGACAGCGAGCGCTGGTCTTCCACCCATCCGGGGCACGATCCCAGTGAGACCTTCGGATTCCGTACATACGTCCCCGGCGATCCCATCCGGCAGATCCACTGGAAGCTTTCCCAAAAGACAGACTCCCTGATGGTGCGGGAACTGGGGCTTCCGGTAGCGGAGGAGGTCCTGCTGCTGTTGGATACCTCCATCACGGTACGGGAAAATGCTGCGGATGCGCTGGACGCGGCCATGACGGCGCTGCTGTCCTTGTCCCGGTCCTTGACAGAACAGGGGATCGCCCATTCTGTTGGCTGGAAAAACAGAGAATTAGAGGAGCTCTCTCTGTGCACAGTACAGGATCAGCAGGACTGTACAGCGGTGCGTGAGCAGATTTTGACTGCCGCTGCCGCACCGGATGCGGAAAGCATCTGCGACTGCTTCCGCAAATGGTCCGGGGATGTCTATGCGCATACCGTTGTCTGCGCGCCGTCTTTGCCCCGGGGCCTTTCCCTGCTGCAGGCGGGCAACCGTGTGACCGTGCTGCTGTCTGATGGCGGCGCACAGAGCTGCGGCGGGGTGATGGTCATACCCTTTTCGCGGAAGAACATGGCGCAGGAATTGGAATATCTTGAAATTTAAGGAATGTTCATGAAACATCAAACGGTTGGGTTACAATTTGATTTTCAAAAAAGTGAGCGGGCAAAACCATGGAAAACAGCACTCCCCATTGTCGGTGTGCCGCTGCTTGCGGCAGTGCTGCTTCTGGCCCTCAAGCCTGCCAGAGAAAGCCTGAAGTGCTTGTGCAATCTGGTGTTTGCGGCCAGTGAGGCGGTCAATGCCTATGCCTACGATTATTTTGAGGTTTCGGACGCGGCCAGCCCGGTTCTGGCATTGGGCCTGCAGGTGACGGCAGCGGCCGGTGTTCTCCTGCTTGCATACCTGCGCGGCAGCAAGATCGTTCCGCTTCTGGCGGCGTTGGCCCTGGCCGGCGGGGAGATCTGGTTCGGACTGACTCCTCCGGCGGCTGTCAATGTGCTGATTTTTGCGCTGCTGGCGCTGTTGGCCCTGCCTGTGGATACCCTGCGGGGCAGACTGGTATTTCTGCTGGCGGTCATGGCCGTTTTTCTGACGGTACAGCTCTTGGCTCCCGGTGTTCGCATAGGGGTGGAAGAAGCCTCTGAGCATGTGCGGGATCGGCTGGATGCTGCCGAACAGCTTGTTTCCGGCGCAGACTATACGCCGCAGCAGGAACCGCCCCAGACCGCCCGTGAGGAAAACCGGCTGGATACGGAAACCGCCGGAGAGACGTCCGGCGATACGCAAAATACGCAGGATTATCAGCATATTTATGAACAGGAACAGGAAATCAGCCGTCCCAAGCGCATCGACTATCTAAAAATCGCCGTACTGACGATTCTGATTTTGGCTCTGCTGACGCTGCCCTTTCTGCCGTTCGTCCTGTTTGACGCCCGGCGGCGCAAGGCAATGGAACGGCGGGCGGCGTTTGATTCCCCTGACTGCGGGGAAGCGATCCGCGCCATGTTTCTGCATCTGGCTGCCTATCTGGATCACTGTGGAAAAGGCGTTGGGAATCGCCCCTTCTCCCAATGGGACGCTGCGCTGGCCCAAACCGTTTCTCCGGAATACGCCGCGCAGTTCCGTCATGCCGCTGCACTTTTTGAGGAGTCTGCATACAGTACCCATGCCATGGGGGAGGAGCAGCGGGCCGAACTGCAAAGTCTTTTAACCGAAACGGAGCGGCTGCTGTATGACAATGCGGACCGGAAAACAAAATTTCGCTTGAAGTATGTGGAGTGTCTCCACGCCTGAGAGGAAGCAAGAATGAAAAACACAAAGCTTTTATTATTGACAGCGGTGCTGCTGCTGACCCTGACGGGTTGCCGTACCCGGACCACCGTGCCTGTGGATCCGATCCCCGATGAGAACGGCGAGACGGCGGAGGACCAACTGGGACAGACCGATCGTGCTGAGGAGGCGGAAAGCGATTCTGCGGCAGAAGAGGATGTCAGACCGGATGCGGATGCCCCGACCGCAACGGACCCGGATTCCGACCGAAAGACGTATGCGGAGGACGCAGACGCTGAGATCGTTCCCGGTGCGGACCAGACCCTCACGCAGCAGGGGGACGGCGGAAAAACACCGGAGCATGATGCCAATGGAGGAACTACCGGCGCAAAGGATGCGACCACCGGTGAGCTGACCGCAACGGAAACCGTTCCCGCCGATCAGGCAGAAAACATCGGCGCGGATGAAAGCGGTCAAACGGCAGAAACCGCGTTGCTTTACTATCAAACACTGATGGAGGACCGTTTGAGCGGTCTCTTTGAGTGCCAGCGCTTCTATATTTACTGGGAGACGGCGGAGGACTACCACACTGTCCATAAATCATCTGACGAGCATCAGATCATCTTGAATGCCGGGGCGTATGACGTGTCCGCAAAGCTGCAAAATGACGCACTGATTGTGGATGACGGCTGGATCCAGCGTAAAAATCCCGGCGTGATCGTCAAGGTCGTGGAGCGCTCCGTTCTTGGCAGCGGAGTGTCGTCCACCCGACAGGCGGAAACGGTTTGCGGTGCGTTGAAAGCACGGGAGGGCTGGTCTGGGCTGGATGCCGTCCGGAATGGCCGGGTCATTTTGCTCTCCGAGGAGTTGCTTTCCGGTCAGGCCAGACGGACCGGCGCGGCGGTTCTGCTTGCCAAGGCCATGTATCCGAGCCTGTTCAGTGATACAGATGGGGGAGAGGCGCTCCGTGCACTTACTCAGGAAGCATACGGCGCGCCTGCGTCCGGTACATTTATTTATGTAGGATGAAAGGAATGGTTTTGATATGACGATTCTTGTGATTGACGGTCAGGGCGGAAAGCTTGGAAAACGGCTGGTGGAAAGCATCAAAAAATCCTTCCCGCAGGTGGAGGTCATGGCCGTCGGGACCAACAGCGCCGCGTCAGAGAGCATGATGCGTGCCGGTGCGGACCGGGTGGCGACCGGTGAAAACCCGGTCATTGTTGCCAGCCGGACTGCCCAGATCATCGTTGGCCCTATGGGGATAGCCCTTGCCGACGCGCTGATGGGAGAGATCTCTCCGGCAATGGCCAATGCCGTTGCTGCCAGCGCGGCCTACCGGGTGCTGATCCCCATGAATCTCTGCGACACCTATGTGGCAGGTGTTAGCCAGAAATCTTCTGCCATCATGGATGACGCGATGGAGCATATTCGCCAACTGCTGACGGAGATGGGAGATACTGCATGCCTATGACCCGGAACGATGCACGTTCTTCTGTGCAGATCAGAAAGCTTACCTACTCGGCGCTGTATCTTGCCATTGCATTGGTCCTGCCGTTTCTGACGGGGCAGATCCCTGAGATCGGATCCATGCTCTGCCCAATGCACATTCCGGCATTGCTGTGCGGCTTTGTCTGCGGCTGGCCGTGGGGACTGGCGGTGGGATTTGTTTCCCCGCTGCTGCGGTCCCTTCTCTTTGGGATGCCTACGGCTTATACGGCAGTGGCCATGGCGTTTGAACTGGCCGCCTATGGCGCGGTTTCCGGGATCTTATACCGCATTTTCCCCCGCAGAAATTGGTCTGTGTATGTCACTTTGATCGCCGCTATGATCGTAGGCCGCCTGGTGTGGGACGGTGTTCAGTTTGTGATGGCGGGCTTGCAGCATACCGTGTTTGACCGCTCTCTTTTTCTTGCAGGCGCAGTGACCAATGCGCTTCCCGGCATCCTTGTACAGATCATCCTGATTCCCATTCTTGTCATCACAATGGAGAAAGCCAAGCTGACGCTGAATGGGACGAGATAATGACAGAAGATCGAATCGGCAAAGAAATCAGCGGCAGTATGCACCGGCGATTCCCGTCGCGCAAAAGAGGACCCATCCAATACGGATGGGTCCTCTTTTCAAATAGCTGTCAGCGGAAGGTCGTCTGCGAAATGTTCACTTCCCGTCCGCAGCGGTTGTCAATGTCGGTATCGTTGTCCTCGAACACGCTGCCGGGGAAGGACAGGGGGTTTTCGGCGGGTACGCTCTTCAGCAGAACGGCGGTGCCGTTGTGGAAGAACTCGTTGTTCGCATACTGGGTGTGGGTGACGACGGTACCCTCGGCGTTGAAGCGGAATCCCACCTGATTGTCCTCGAAGCGGCAGTCCATGGCGTTGACCCAGGTGGTGCCGTAGGCCAGCACGCCGGTTTTCCAGCCGGAAACAGTACAGCTTGTCAGGTGCAGCTGGCGATCACGGCCAGCGCTGTCACCAGTGCGGCAATGTGCAGGAACTTCTTTTGCAGTGGCTTGGGGGGCCTTTTGCCGTGTCCAGGGCTTGATACTGCGGGCGCAGTGGGGACAGAAGAATGCGCCATCCGGGAGGGGAACTCTGCAAAGCGGGCAGAGATTTTGCTTTTCCGAGGTGATTCTGGACTCTTTCATCTTTAAAATGCCTCCACCAGACGAAGAACGTTTTTATACCGCTTGGCGAAGCTGACGCGACTTTACGAAACGAAGGATCTGACCAAAGCGGAGCTGGCCCGCCGGTCCGGCATCAGCGAGGTCTATCTGCATCAGGTGTTTGCGGGGCGGCGGAATCCTTCCAGGGATCGGCTGCTGTGCATCTGCGTCGGTCTTGGCATCACGCTGGATGAGACCCAGCGGATGCTGACGCAGGGGGGCTACGCCCAACTGTATCCCCGCACCAGACGGGACGCCATTATCAGCTATGGCGTGGTCCATCAGCTGCCCCTGGGGGAGATCAATGACAAGCTGTTTGCGGAGCAGGAAAAAACCTTGTTTTGACCGGGCGCTGGGAAGGATTTGCCTGTGCGGAAAACGCACTGCAAATATAAAGACAACGAAAGGGAGACAGAAGATGAAAAAGTTGACAACAATTTTGCTTGCGGTGGCAATGACGCTGCCTCTGGTGGCTTGCGGAGGCGGGAACGCCGGAAATACCAATGGCGGAAATACCAACAGCGGAAGCACCGACAAGCATACCCATGTGGAGGAAGTTATGCCGGCAGTGGAGCCCACCTGCACGAAGACCGGGCTGACAGAGGGCAAGCGCTGCTCCGAGTGCGGCGAGGTTCTGGTGGCACAGGAAACCGTTCCCGCTCTGGGCCGCACGACCGAAAGCGGTACCTGCGAAAGATGCGGACAGTCATTCGGCGATTGGCGCATCGACTATTCTGTGGATGACTTCAATCAGCCAACAGATGAATGGTATATTACGGAAGACGAATATCTCGTAGGTACTTTTAGCAACAGCGCAACAACAAATTCAAAATTGTATGCGAATGTAATGGTGGATCTGGACGATAATGTTATGATATTCCTCTATGAATATGGCAGCAGACAGGTCAAAAACAGCTCTGAGCGCTATTGGGATGAATATAACATCACCATGAGAACGCCCGATGGTGCAGACCACAAGATAACAGGTACTATGTATTGTGGTGATGATAGAGTTAATATTGATGATGCTTATATCGATGAGGTGCTGACAGCATTAAAGGGAGAGGGAAACGTCATGTTCCGCATTGAAAATGCTGACAGAACGGTTGAGAGCTACATGATTGAGGTTGCCACCTCCAACTTTGCGGAGCTGTATAACGTGCAGACCGGACAGTAAATACCGCTTTGGCGGGGCTGTCATTCGAAAACTCTCAGAAAGCGGGAACACTCTTTTGGAAACGCTGCTAAAGGAACAGGTGGCTCCCTGTGGGATCGCACCCTTGCTCCGTGACGGACGGCGACAAAGCGGCGATCCGGGAAGCTCTGACCGCCTATGAGGCACTGAAGTAATTCGCTTTTTGACAACAAAGCAAGTAATAGGCGCAAACAGCCGCAAGCCATGTTCTGATGGCTTGCGGCTGTTTTTCATTCGTGCCATGCCTTGCGGCAGTTTCGGCACGGATGAAGCGGAGGAGCGCATGCAGCAACCTCCGCTTGAAAAAAAGCTGTCCGGTTGCTATAATTGGGTCTGTACGAAGCATTTTCCAGCTATAAGCGGGACTTTTCGACACAGACTATCCATCAGGGAGGGCTGTACGATGAAAGAACCTTCGCTTTGGACGTTGTTTTCGGATACCGGAGATCCGTTGGCCTATCTGCTTTACCGCGCCGGGTCTGCCGGACGCTGATTTTCTTTCGGAGGCGGGGCCTCCGTACATAGGTGGTGAATTGATGGCGTTGTCGCCGTACATTGTGACAAAGGGCGTAGTCCTCCGGGAGACGGAGACAAGGGACGCCGATAAGATCCTAACCCTCCTGACAGCGGAGCGGGGCAAGCTCTCTGTCATCGCCCGGGGCGTCTGCCGCAAGGGGTGCAAATTCGCCGCCTGCGCCCAGCCGTTGGCCTACTCCGAGTGGACGCTTTACAAAAAGGGCGACTGGTACTACGCCAACGAGGGGGCCACTCTGGAACTGTTCAACGGCTTGCGGGCGGATCTGGACGCGATGGCGCTGGGGTTTTATCTGGCGGAGCTGACGGAGGCCGTCACCACAGAGGACGCACCCCATCAGGGGCTTTTGAGCCACCTGCTCAACGGGCTGTACGCCGTTTCCGTTCTGCGAAAGCCTTTGCCGCTGGTGAAAGCGGCGTTTGAGATCAAGCTGCTGTGTCTGGCGGGCTACGAGCCTCTGGCGGACGCCTGCGCCTACTGCGGTTGCCCCGATCCCCAGCAGCCGTATTTCGACGTTTTGCAGGGCGTTCTCCGCTGCGGGACCTGCGGAGAGGGGCGCCGGGGTCTTCCACTGTGCCGGGATTCACTGGCCGCCCTGCGGCACATCGTTTACGGCGACCCCAAGCGGCTTTATTCCTTCACACTGGGACCGGAGGCCCAAAAGCGGCTGTCCGCTGCCGCCGAAGCCTTTGTCTCCGCCCAGTTGGAGCGGGGATTCCGGACGCTGGACTTCTATAAGAGTGTCCGGTGCATGAATGAGCCATCCTGATTGATTACATTTTGTATGATACCGTGCCTTTTATACGGTAAGGAGCGATTATGAGCGAATTATTTGATAAATCCATCCGCACCTTGGAGCTGCCGCGGGTCCTTCAACTACTGTCTGAGCAGGCGGTCAGCCCGGAGGCCAAGGAGCTGGCACTGGCGGTCCGGCCGGAAACAGATTATGAGGACGTGCTGCGCCTGCTGGATCAGACCGACGGCGCACGGGCCATGATCGTCCTGCGGGGGGCGCCGGGTTTTTCCGGCGTCAAGCCGGTAAAGGACCTGCTGGACCGGGCGGACCGGGGCGGCAGCCTCAACATCCCGGAGCTGATCCGAATCGGCGATCTGCTGTACGCCGCCCGCCGGGCCAAGGAGTATTTCAATGCCGACGCGGCAGAGCCTACCGCTCTCGACCAGATTTTTCTGTCCATCCACGGCAATCGGTTCTTGGAGGATAAGATCCGGCGGTGCATCAGCGACGAGAACACCGTGGCCGATGCCGCCAGCCCGGAGTTGGCGGACATTCGCCGTCACATGCGGGCGGCGCTGGCAAAAAGCCGGCAGATTTTGCAGAAGATTATCTCTTCCCCCAGCTATTCCAAGGTTTTGCAGGACAACATCATCACCCAGCGGGATGGGCGCTTTGTGGTCCCCGTCAAGGCGGATCAGAAGGGCAATCTGCCGGGACTGATCCACGATGTTTCCTCCACCGGTGCCACAGTGTTCGTAGAGCCGATGGGAGTGGTGCAGGCCAACAACGAATACGCGGAATTACAGGCCAAGGAACAGGCGGAGATCGACCGCATTTTGGCGGAGCTGTCCGCCGATGCCGCCGCCCACCGGCGGGACATTCAGTGGGACCATGACGCATTGGTGCAGTTGGATTTGATCTTCGCCCGGGGCGAATTGAGCTATAAGATGGACGCGATCCGCCCTCAGGTACGGCGGGATGGCTTGATCCGTCTGCGGAAGGCGCGGCATCCCCTGCTGGACAAAAAAACGGCGGTACCCATCGACATTGAACTGGGCGGTGCGTTTGATACCCTGGTCATCACCGGCCCCAACACCGGCGGTAAGACTGTTTCTCTGAAAACACTGGGTCTGCTGACCCTGATGACCCAATGCGGCCTGCATATCCCCGCCGGGGACCGCAGTGAAGTGTCCGTTTACGAACGGGTGCTGGCGGACATCGGCGATGAGCAAAGCATCGAGCAGAGCTTGTCCACCTTCTCCGCTCACATGAAAACCATTGTGGAAATTTTACAGGAGGCGGACCGGGATAGTCTGATCCTGTTCGACGAGCTGGGAGCCGGTACTGACCCCGTGGAGGGCGCGGCGCTGGCCATCGCCATCATTCAGCACGTCCGGGCACTGGGGGCCAGAGCTGCCGCCACCACCCACTACGCAGAGCTGAAAACCTTTGCCATGACCACGCCGGGAGTAGAGAACGCCTCCTGCGAATTCAATGTGGAGACCCTCAGCCCTACTTATCGGCTGCTGATCGGTATCCCCGGCAAGTCCAATGCCTTTGCCATCTCCCGGCGGCTGGGCCTGCCCGATGAAGTTATCACTAACGCCCAATCGCAGATGAGCAAGGACAGCGTTCGGTTTGAGGACGTGCTGACCCAACTGGAGGCCAAGCGGCAGGCGTTGGAAAAGCGAGAGCAGGAGACTGACCGGCTGTACCGCCAGCGGGAGGAGGACGCCCGGAAAGCCCGGGAATTCCGGGAACAGATGCAGCGGGCCAAGGAAAATGCCCGCAGCCGGGGCGAGGCCGAAGCCAAGCGCATCCTGCGGGACGCCCGCTCTGCCTCTGACGCGGTGTTTGCCGAACTGGAACGGATGCGGAAGGAGCAGGCCAAGGCAGACCGGGCCATCAACGCCAATGAAGCCAGAGCCGAACTGCGCCGCCAGCTGAACGAGGCGGAGGACGCCATCGACAAGCGGGACGCCCGCTCCGAGCCGATCCCCAAGCCCAGCCGCCCCATTCAGAAGGGGGATCTGGTGGAGATTCCCGGTGTTTCCACACCGGCAGAGGTAGTGAGCGTGGGCGGGGACGGCACCTTGCAGCTAAAGGCCGGTATTTTGAAAATGAAGGCCAAGGCCGACGAGGTACGGCTCATTGAGGACGATGAGCGGGCCGCCATGAAGAAAAAAGCCCCCAAGCCCACCCGGACCGCTGTGACCGGTCTCCGCACTGCCGCCAGCCGGGAGCTGGACATCCGGGGCATGGAGACGCTGGAGGCGGAGAGCGTGGTGGAGACCTTCCTCTCCACTGCCGTCATGGGCCATTTGGAGACCGTCACCATCATCCACGGCAAGGGTACCGGCGCACTGCGGAATGCGGTGCATGATATCCTACGGCGGAACAAAAATGTGAAGTCTTTCCGTTTGGGTGTCTACGGTGAGGGCGAAAACGGCATCACTGTGGTGACCATGAAGTAATACGAAATATTGGCACAAAAGAAACAAACAAACACGCCATACCTCCCGGTATGGCGTGTTTGTTTGTTTATTCAGCCGGACAGCTCCCGGATCTCCGTTTGGATCAGCCGTCCCGCCGCGGCGGAGAGCTGATCCATCCGGCGGATGGGAGCCAGATCTTGCCCGTAGATAGCACGGGCGTTGGGAACGTTGGCGTTCTCCCCCATAAAGACGGCGGCCACCCGGATACCCTTCCGCCGCAAGGCCCGGACCTCGTCCGCCGTGTCCTCTACACCTACTTGACCGTCATAGTCCCGGCTGAGGGGGACCTTGCCGGTAGGGAGGATCTTGTGGCTGTCGTCGGGGCTGGCATCCGTCAGCAGGATCAGCAGGTGCTTGTCTGCCGGGGCGGTGTTCAGCAGCTCCGCTGCCATCCGCAGCGCCAGTCCGTCCCGATTCCAGCCGGCAGCGAAGTAGTCAAAAATCTTCCGTTCTCCGTTTTTCTCGCCGAAATCCTTCAGCACCCGCAGCACCGTATAGCCCCGGAGACTGCAAAAGCTGCTGACGCGGACAGGAATGCCGCAGTCCGCAAGGCTTTTTGCCAGAATATACCCTTGGGCGGCGATGGTTTCCTGACAGTGAAGCCGGGAGGCAGAGCCGTCCAGCAGCAGGTCCACCGTAAAGCCGGGGGTGCTTTCCTCGTCGCTGCGCAAAAACACCTTATCGTCTCCCAGCACTGGCAGCCGCCAGACCCGCCGGCTGTCCAGATGGCCCTGTCGGGCGGAGACGGCGTCCGGCTGCTGGTGGATCAGCATACAGTTGCGGATCTGCTCCGTCAGCCGCAGGAGGGCGCTTTGATAGAGGTCGCTGTTTTTGACGTAAGCGGCCCGGTTTCGCTTGGCCTGCTCCTCTGCCTGTTGAAAAAGCCGCTGGGCATCGGCGCTGACCGGTTTGTCGGGCGACGGCTCCCCACGGGTGAACCAGAGGTGGCAGCCCAGATGGTTTCCGGTGCAGTCCCGCTGCTCCATCAGCGCCAATTCCTTGGGAGCGTACAGACTGCGGCCGAAGCAGCGTTCCACATAATCCCGATCCTCGGTTTCCCGCTCATTGGAACGTAAATGGGAGCGTAGGGCATTGGACGCCCGCACCATGCCGTTTTCTCCCACCGCCGCAGATCGGCCGATGGCCAGATCGTCGGTGCGGACCATCTCCGTGGTGAACAGCTTCGTCAGCAGCGGCGCCCACCGCTCTCCGAAATGGAGGGTAAGGGGCGTTTTGGCGTGGGCGGTGCCGTCAAAGCGGAGATATTTTTGGAAGGCAGTCCGGATCGCCGCCGCTACCTCCTCTCCACTCATGGTACCGGGACAGGCAAGAGCCTCCGACAGTCCCTTTTCCCAAGGGGTCAGCACAGGCAGTCTCTGCCCAAGCACGGTTTTCCATCTGGCGGACTGTATGGCGTACACCAGCTGGTTTTTCTCCATCCACTCCTGCCGGGAAAGCTGATATTCCGATTCAAAAAACGCGAAAGCATGGGCCTGCCGCAGTGCTGCTAAAGCGGGACGCTTCGGTAATTCCTTCTCATAAACGGCGTTTTCCAGAGCCAGCCACGCAAGGTCATCGTACACGGCCTGCCGTGCGTCCCCCGCCCAAGCGGCGAACAACTGCTTGGGAAGCTCATCCCCAAACCATTTGTGGACCAACCCAATGACGCAGTTCATATAAAGATCAGGCTGGCCGTCAGACTGCATGGCCAGAAACTGCGGTTCAAATTTGTAGTCCCCGCAGGCAGTCCACACCTGATTGATGGCCCGCCGCTGGCGGGCGCTGTAACCGGAGGTTTCCATATCAGTCGGTAAACAGTCGGCTGCGGTCCAGCTTCGCCGGGATCCGGGCGGCAATAACATCCCGGATGAGGCCCTGCTCGTAGCTGTCAAAAGCCTTGTTGGTAATGCCCATATCCAGCGCCGTTCCGGCGCTGATCCCCCGGCGGATCAGCCGCAGAGCGTCCAGCATACCCCGGAGATCCAGCGCCTTAGAGGATATCTCGGCGCTTTCGCACTTTTTTTGCAGGTCGAGGAAAAGCTGCACGAACTGTCCCCGGTATTTCTTCTCCAGCGTGGGGAATTCCTCTCCCAAAAGCCGGTCCAGACCGTCCCCGTCAATGGCGGGCATCTGGATCACCGCGAACCGGCTGGTCAGGGCCTCGTTCAGCTCTCGTGTTCCGGCGTAGCCGTAGTTCATGGTGCCAATGAAGCGGGCGGCTGGATCCACCTCCACCCGATCATAACCGGGTACATCAATGGCGCGGCGGAAGTCCAGCGTGGCGTGGAGCACAGCCAGCGCCTCGTTTTTCGCCATGTTGATCTCGTCCAAGATCCCGAAGCCGCCATGCTGCGCACAGAGGTACACCGGGCCGGGACGGAAGGTCACCTGCCCGTTTTCAAAGGTATTCATGCCGATGAGACTAGCGGCGTCCATGTTCACATGAAAGGATACATCCCAGCTTGGCCGTGCAAAGACTTGGGCCAGATTTTCCGCCAACACATTTTTACCTGTAGCCTTGCTGCCGGCCAGCAGCAGATTTTCTCCGCACAGGAGGGCGGCAATAGAGGCTTCCCAGACCTCCTTTCCGTAGTAATGGTAGCGGGGCTTGGGGATCCGGTTTTGCAGCTCCGGAGGGGTGGGATAGGCGTTCCGGTATTTCCGGATGCCCTCCAACAACTCCTTACTGATTTGTTCCTGCTCTAAAAAATCCAACAAAATCGTTTGCTTCCTTTCTGTTGGGTGCGCCGCGGACACGCGCCGTCTTTTTTCGGCCCCATCATAGCACGATGATTTCTGAAAATCAACGGGATATCAACGTTTTTTGAATTCTGTGGAAATAGCGGTTGATTTACCTACAAAACTGGTGGTATAATAAAAGCAAAAATACGGAGCAAGGAGGATATACTATGATCTCAACAAAGGGGCGGTATTCTATCCGGATCCTGCTGGACTTGGCCGAACACCGCAACGGAAGCTACATTCCCATGAAGGACGTTGCCGCCCGTCAGAACATTTCTCTGAAATACATCGAGCGGCTGATGCCGGCCCTGAAGGCGGCCGGTCTGGTGGACAGCGTCCACGGGATCGGCGGCGGTTACCGGCTGACCCGGGAGCCGGACCAGTATACCCTGTGGGAAATTCTGCGGCTGGCGGAAGGGGATCTGGCTCCGGTAGCCTGCCTGCAAAGTGGCGCGGCCCCCTGCGCACGGGCTGCGGACTGCCGTACCCTGTCGGTGTGGGACGGCTATTATAAGCTGAGCCGGGACTACTTTTCCGGTGTCACGCTGGCGGACCTGATGCGCGAGCCGCGGACAAGTGACTATGTAATTTGAACAGGCGGGACCGGACGGAAGTCTGGTCCCGTTTTTTCAGCTAAAATCGACCGCTGTCAAGGGAGAAAGCCTTGCGTGTACGTAGAAAAGGACAAATGCCGAACGGTTATGTAAAGTGATTTTTGCTTTTTCGTTTGGTTGAAAATAGGGTTTGCGGTTTTGCGGATATTTGGAGATATTTGTCTGAATACGTTGATAATACTAAAGAAAAACGATGTTGATAACTCTGTGGAAAATGTGAATAACTCCTTGTAGATAAAAATTATTGTCATTTTTATGTAAACAATAACGCTTCCCGGCGAAACCGGACGCTGGCTGCGGTTTTTGTCAAATTATGAACTTTTTACAGAAAGTTACATGCGGAACGCGAATCCGGCGTTTGTAAAGATGGCAAATCGCCCATTTTTCAGAAGCTCCGGAAAATCCATAATATACAATTCGTATTATCCCTGTTCGACAGTAGAAAAAGTCCGTTTTCCTGTGAAAATAGGTTGACGCTCCAGCAAAAGTATGGTATCATATTTTCTGCTTAAATTATCTCATCGTTCCCTATGCTGACGTAGAGCAGCTGATTCGTAAGAATCAGGTCTGCGACCCCAAAAGTGAATATGCTAATGTAGCTCAGTCGGTAGAGCAGCTGATTCGTAATCAGCAGGTCGTGTGTTCGAGTCACATCATTAGCTCCAGAAAACAGCGGAAATCGAATGGTTTCCGCTGTTTTCATAACTTTTAGGAAAAGCTTTGACCCACACAAATTGCGGTTACACCTCACGCCGAAGGCATTTTTCTTCGACGCTTTTCAAAAATTACCGTCTTGAAACACCGGCCCGACCCACACCGTGACCCACACAACGAACTGTGCGGAAAGAGCCAAAGAGCACCGGAGAGGAAACCGTTTCCTTTCCGGTGCTCTGCTTGCCTGTGGGTCTTATCGAATCTGTGCCATGAAACTGCCCATTTTCTCCGCAGCCTTTTGCTGCATCTGCCGAGTGGCGTGGGTGTAGGTGCGGAGTGTGAATCCGGCATCATAGTGGCCGAGCATACTGCTGACGGTTTTGACGTCCACGCCATTTTGCAGTGCCAGCGTTGCGAAGGTATGTCGGAGATCATGAAAGCGGATATGCTCCAGTCCCGCGTCCTTGAGGATTTTCTTATGAAGGTTTACCACCGAGTCTGGGTGGTACATTTCTCCTGTTCTGCTGGACGGGAACATCCACGGATTGTCCGGGTGCTTGGCGTGCTCCTGCTTCAATAGCTCCACGGCATCCTGCGGAATGGACACCTCTCGGATGGAATTCCCGGTTTTGGGTTGGCTCAGAATGAGGTTTCCCTCTGTGTCCCAGCTGGCCTGCTTACTGACGGAGATGGTGCAGTTGGCTTCGTCAAGGTCGCTCCATTGGAGCGCCACCAGTTCACCTTTTCGCAATCCACTGACCAGTTCCAGATAAAACATGGGGAGCGCGCCGCGCTGCTCAGCGGCGTCAAGGTATGCGCTGATGTGGTCTGGATGAAGGATCTTCATCTCTTGTTTTTCAATTTTAGGGATGATGCAGTTCTCCGTGGGATTGCTGAGGATGAGTTTTTCTTTCACCGCCCGGTCAAGGGCGTTGTGCAGCATCATGTGGATGCCGCGCACAGTGGAATTGCTCAGTCCGGGTTTTTTCTTTTTCTGAACTTTCCGCAACCTGCCGTTGCTTTGTAGGTCATTGTAGAGTTTTTGCAGGTCACGGGTAGTAAGCTTGTTCAGAGGAATGTCTCCGATAGCCGGGGCAACATGCTGTTCGATGTTTCGGTGGTAGTAGTTCATGGTGGATGGGCGAATGTGCGGTTTGGCATATAATTCAAACCACGTCCGCAGCCATGTGGCAACCGTATATTCATTTGCGCAGCTGATGTCCAATGCTTGGCTTTCCTCAATGGCTTTCTTTAGCTTCGTCTTGCATTCCGCCTGTGTCTTACCCAGCACATTTTTGATGATCCGCTTTCCTGTTTCAGGGTGGTAACCTGCAGTGTAGCGCCCCTCCCAACGCCCGTCTGAGCGTTTGCGAATGTTGCCTTCGCCATGCACGTTTTTTGCCATTTAGTCCTCCTGTTCCGCTGGATGGCAGATGTGTTCTTCTTCCTCCCGTTCGAAGGAGTAGAGCCCGTCTGCCTCCAGCTCTTTTGCCATGCCCCACGCCAGCTTGAAGCCTGCCGTGAAGCTCATCAGCTTGGATTCAACCAGCAATGTGTTTTGCGCATCCAGCAGTCGCAGCAGCTTCTTCCGCCCTGCGGCGTCCATGTCCCGCCGCAGTTCCTCTTGGGCGCTTTTGACCTGCTCGTCCAATTCACTGTGTTCCTGACGGTCGAAATGCTTTTGCAGGGCTTTCATGTAGTCATACATTGCGGTACCTCCTTTTTGGCAACCACAATACATACCACAACCCGGCGCACAAAGCTACTGTTTTTGCAAATGTTTCTTTGACTATTGCGGCGCAAAAACTGAACACCTCGACCCGCTTTACATATGGAATTTCATTGAAAATCCCTGTTGCTGTTCCAACTCATGATCGTCCGGCTTGTGGCCGAGGGCGACGCGCTTTTGCCGCAGCTGTGCCAGCCGCTTGCGGTCGATTTGAACGCCGTTGGCAGCGGGGATTGGTGCATTGTCCCGAAAGATATTGCCCATGTGGTAGAGCGGTCGGGTGGCGGACAACAGGACGGGGGGCGGCTCCTGTTCGCCGCGCTCCATACGTTTCATGAAAAATTCCGCGTAGGTGTGGCCGTTATCCCGCGCCGCCGCGAACCATTCGTAGGCGGCGTCCATGTCCTTGGGAACGCCCTCGCCCATGAGGGTCAGCTTGCCCAACAGATATTGGGCGTAGGCGCTGCCGTTATCCGCGGCCTGCCGCAGGTATTCCGCCGCAGTCGAAGTGTCTTTTGACACATTTTTGCCGCTGAGATACTCCTTTCCCAACCGGTAGGCGGCGTAATTGTTGCCGTTGTCAGCCGAGCGTTTCAGCCAGTAGATGCCCTTGGCGGGATCGTGCACGTCTGCATCATCAGAGAGATACAGCTTGCCCAGCGCATACTGTGCCGCATCGATTTCCTGTTTTGCCGCGCACTCCAAGAACTTTTGCGCTTTGACCGTGTCCGGTATCAGCAGTCCGCCGTCGCGGTACGCCGTGCCATGAGATATCACTGCCCGTGTGGAGATCACCGGCGGCACCATCGAAGGAAACAAAGCGACGCTGGGCGGCGGCATTGCGGTTTGCGGAATGATCCCATATGCTATTCCCATCGGCCCCTCTCATTCAACAGGAGGCTCCGGCACTACCACACCGGGTTTGTTTATCAATGGCACCGAAGAAAAGCCGGTACAAATCAAAAACAACTCTGCCGAAGGCTGGAAAGACTACTCGGTTGGCGGCGGAGGGGTCCTGCTGTATCATTTGAAGGATACAAATCAAGCGAGCATAGGCAATGCCGTGATTTCCGACAATACCGTGACAAATGGACCCGGCGGCGGAATCGAAAGTCTGCAGCTAAGCAGCAGTTTCCGGAACCATCTCGAATTAGCAGACGTAGTGCTGACAGGGAATCATGCGGCAAAAGGCGGCGGTATTTGCCTGTATAACGACACAAGTACAGGTACGATGGAGGCAAACTTCTCGAACACCGTCATCACGGAAAACACCGCAACGGAACTGGGCGGCGGATTTTTCGTGGAAGCCGATTCAAACGCCACAGACAGTACTGCTGTGACCTTCAACGAAAGCTGTGCTGTCTATGACAACACAGCCAACAGCGGTGCCGATGATTTTTATAAAAACGGCAACTCCACCGTGAACGCTCTGCCCACCGCGGAACAAATGTCGGCAGCGGCCAAAAATGCAGTCATTTCCGGCTGGTATAAAGACGAAGAGGGGAATCGCTACAGCAAGGACAATGCGTCTGAATATACTCCGGTGGATTCCACCACCGATGCACTGCAGCTGAAAGCCGTTAAAGCAGCTCAGTATAACGTCATTTTTGATTGGAACGACGGCAGTTCTACGACGGCGACCGTTTCCGCGCTTGCAGGAACCGCGCTTGGCGATCAGATGCCCGCAGCCCCCACCCGCAGCGGCTATACTTTCACCGGTTGGAATACCCAAGCAGATGGTCAGGGTACGGTTTTCAACAAGGACACCGTCGTCAACGGAACGCTGACCGTTTACGCCCAGTGGAACAAGAATTCCGGCGGCGGTGGCGGCGGCTCCACCACCTACTACTATTTCGCCATTGAAAAGGTGGACGCGCAGGACGGCCACGCCCTGAACGGCGCGAAGTTTGGATTGTATCTGGACGAGAAGCAGGTTGCCACGGCAACCTCCAACCGCAGCGGCATCGCCCTGTTCCGTGTTTCTGCGAGCGATTACCGCAAGATCAATGCCAAGAGCGAGCTGTACTATCAGGAGCTGACCGCTCCCGAGGGGTACGTTGTGAGCGGCGGCAAGATCGACATGGAAAAGGATGACCTGACCACCAATCAGGCTAAGGCAGAGAAGAAGGCCGAGACGGTTCGGAACTACCGCAGCTCTACGCCCAATGTGCTGAATGACACCGACCATTTTGCTTATGTCATTGGCTATAAGGATGGTCTGGTGAAACCTTACGGCCTGATCACCCGTGCGGAAACCACCACCATCTTCTTCCGTCTGCTGAAAGACAGCGTCCGGGACAGCAGTCTTCTTACCAGTAACACCTATACCGATGTGCCGGACAGCTACTGGGCCAATACCGCCATCTCTACCATGACGGGGCTGGGTTTCGTGCAGGGACGCAGCACCACAACCTTTGACCCCCAGTCCCCCATTACCCGTGCCCAGTTCGCCGCCATCTGCGCCCGGTTCGATACCGGAACCAGTAGCGGTACCCAGACCTTCTCCGACATCAGCGGACACTGGGCGGAGAAGTACATCCAGCGGGCTGCGGAGCTGGGCTGGATCAAGGGCTTCGAGGACGGCACTTTCCGTCCTGATACCTACATCACCCGCGCGCAGGCCATGACCATGATCAACCGGGTGCTGAACCGCATCCCGGAGGACGAAAGCGACCTGCTGCCCGGCATGAACGTCTGGCCGGACTGCAACCCCGGCGACTGGTTCTATCTGGCGGTTCAGGAGGCCACCAACTCCCACGACTTTGAGCACAAGGCCGGCAACTACGAGACATGGACCGGCATGAACAAGGATCCCGACTGGACCCGTTACGAGCACTGATATTTGACATAATTTTCAGAAATACACATATCGGTTGCTTCTTCTAAATAA
>OBLO01000382.1_pt1 | contig 46358 bp, 40 predicted proteins | sample 1519401 | NCBI WGS metagenome assembly OBLO01 (sample SAMEA2602897, study PRJEB22501) | metagenome | reverse complement strand
ACTCCGCCAAAATATTCAAAAGCGTTCAGGATGCAGCGTTCCAGGCTTTTGAGGTCACAACGCTTTGTGAATTCCACGTACCTGGCCCTGGAGTATCCCAGGGTCATGACGAAAGCTGGAACTTTATGGAATTCGCCATCTGTGCCCAAATATTGGCAGATTCCCCAATCCATCTGGGCTTGTCTGCCAGGCTCGGTTTCATACCGTGGCACAGCCGGGATGGCCTTTGGCGGACGAAAAGCGTGGACATAATCCTTGATGATGGTCTTCCCACCGGTGTAACCCATCTGTTGCAAGGTCTCCAGGATGACGACGCAGTTGAATATGCCATCGTGCATCATCTGGTTGACCTGCGGCTTAAAGGGATCCAGGATAGAGCCCCGCTTATGAGATGGCTCCGGCAGAGTGCCCACTTGCATATACTTCTTGGCAGTGTTCTTGGAAATATTCTGCTCTTTACCGATGGCATAGGCGCTCTTGCCTTTTTTTGCACTATCGCGTATTATCATAATAAGCCCACTTCCTATCATTTGGACTACCTCCTAACAAGTTTGCTCACTTATTATGGTAATCCATCTTGGTATGAGGTGGGTCATTTTTTTCCGGCCCTTTGGGTCAATTATAGTCCGGCCTTAACACCTGCCTATAATCCTCGCAAATTTTATGTTTTATGCAATTCCTACAACTACGACCAGGCTGTATCAGACTTTTTCAGGCGGTGTCAGGAACACTGGCAAAAATAGACAAAATAAAGCACAAAAAAGCACTGCGGCGTACGCAGTGCTTTTTTAGTAATTGATTATTTTCCCAAACTCCGCAGAGCTGTTTCTCGGGATCCTTTTAAATGGAACAGCATGGCATCTCCTGCCTTATCCCTTTCTCCCATAAAAATCAAATCAATGATCTTCTGATGTTCCTTGGCTGCTTCCTTGTGCCGTTCCCAGATATCACTCCCGGACAGGACCCGGATTCTCATATGCTGATCAAAAATATGAGCCAGCATATTGCGAAAGTAAAGATTGGAACATCCTTGTGCCAGAAGTCGGTGGAACCGGTCATCCAGTAAAGCGAACTGCTCCGGGTCCGGTGCAGACTCTATTAGTTCCTCAGATTTATCCCTTATCTCATGCAGTTTCTTTAAATCCAGATACTTCAGATCCTTTCGGATAATGAAAGGTTCCAAAAGCATCCTGGCTTCAAAACTTTGGTTGATTTCATTGATGGTCAATGGTCTGACCATCACCCCTTTTTTGGGGAGAACCGTAACCAGCCCCTCCTGTTCCAGCCGCGTCAGAGCTTCCCGGATAGGTGTTCTGCTGACCTGCAGTTCTTCCATCAGAGCAGTTTCATTCAAAAAGCCATTGCTTTCATACTGGCATCGTAAGATTTTGTTTTTGATTGCATAATAGGCCTTGTCCCGCAAACTCATCATGGCTCCGCTTTCACCTCTGTCCTGCCACTCTCTTGTATACATCAAATATATTTCAATTATACTGGATATATCCTTTGGATGCAAAAAGAATCTATGCTAGAATCGAACTAGGAAAAATGAACGGAATTTTTAGAATCTTTTATATGCTTTTAAAGGGGAGGAATCTGTAATGAACATCAAAAAGACACTTGCCGCTTTGTGCCTGGCATCACTGGCTGTATTTACTCTTACCGGCTGCGGATCTGAAGAAGGCGGAAAATCAAAGAGCAGTGAAGGAAAAGTCCAAATGGATCTGGCTACCGCCTACTCAGCAGATTCTCCTGCAGGAAAAGCCATGAAAAAATTCGTAGAAGATGTAAAGAAGAAATCCAACGGCAGCATTGAAATCAATTTGTTCACAGATGGAACTTTAGGGAATCCCAAAGACAACTATTCTTCTGTAGCCAGTGGCGACCTGGACATGACGATGTCCGGTTTGGAAGGACTTGACTTGTATGCTCCAGAATACACATTCCTGGATGCCCCCTTCCTGATGAAAGATTTGAAACAACAGCAGGCAATCTTGAACAGTGGAATTGGCGATAAGCTCAAAGCCATCTATAAGAAAAATGGTTTTACCACTCTGGGTTTCCACAACCGGGATGTTCGGGAATTGGCTGGGACAAAGCCCATCAAGACACCGGCCGATCTGCAGGGTCTGAAACTTCGTCTGCCCGGCATGAGAGTCTATGTGGATACCTGGAGCCAACTGGGTGTAAGCTCTACCACCGTTGCCATGAATGAATTGTACACGGCTCTGCAGACCAAGGTGGCTGAAGCCTGCGAAGGCGGCTATGAACAGATGGCTACGCTGAAATTGTATGAAGTCCAGCCTTACATCATGGAAACCAACCATGTATATGAATTTGTTGGACTCTTCATCAACAATAAAGCTTTTGAAAAACTGAGTCCTGAACAGCAGAAAATCCTGCAGGAATGTGCCAAGGAAGACCTTGCCTATGCTGACAAGCTGGCTGAAGAAAGCCGCCAGGAATACAAAAAGCAGTGCCAGGACAAGGGAATGAAAGTGCTGGAAGTTGACCAGGCTGCTTTCCGCAGTGCACTGGAAAATTATTACAAGGAACAGTTCAACAGCAAATGGACGGTCACCACTTACGATGAAGTCATGAAATACGCCAAATAATCTACAACAGAAGGGTGCCGCACCAAAGGGTACGGCACCCTTTCTCGCAGATAAGGAGGGATTCTCTTATGTTCCATAAAATAGCACGAGGCTATTTGAAAACTGTTGAAGGAATTTGTATAACGCTTTTATTCATCATTTTTTTGCTGATGGTTATCCAGGTTGTCTGCCGTCTCTTTACCATTGGCCAGAATTTTACGGAAGAACTGGCCCGCATCTGTTTTTGTCTGATGATCTTTCTGGGAGCTCCCCTGACGCTGGCAGAAGGCGCTGATATCTGTGTGGATATGGTGGTCAACAAATGCCCTGCAAAGCTGCAGAAGGCCATCAATATCCTGATCAACATTCTGACATGTGTATTTTCCGTACTCTGTCTCAAAAGCCTTCTGGTCCTGATCCGTACCAACGCAGGAGTTTCAGCGGTAGCACTTCCCTGGATTAAAATGAACTGGATCTATTCAGCCATGTGCGTAGGATTCGCTTTTCTCTTTGTGGTCGCTATATGCAAAATCGTCGCTCTGTGCAAAGGCTGCCCGGATACCATGGATATCAACAAAGAAGAAAAAGCGCTTGCCCGAAAAAAAGAAAGCGAGATGAATTTGGGAATATGACTACGAATACAATTATCCTGATGCTCCTTGTTTCCATGCTGGCTCTCTTCCTGCTGAAAGTCCCCGTTTACATCAGTATGTCCCTGGCAGGATGTGCCGTCCTGGCTACCCGCTTTGGCATGAAATGGAGCCTACTCAGCCAATATCTTTATACAGGGGTGGATTCTTTCACACTTCTTTCCATTCCACTGTTCCTGTTGGCCGCCAAAATCATGAATACGGGCAGCATCACCAAAAAGCTTTTTTCCTTTTGTATGAAAGTTGTCGGCTGGCTGCCTGGTGGTCTTGGCCATGTAAATGTCCTTTGTTCCGTAATTTTTGCCGGTATGTCCGGTACAGCAGTTTCTGATGCCGGCGGACTGGGATCCATCGAAATCAAAGCCATGAACGAAAATGGATTTGATAATGATTTTTCCTGCTGTGTCACAGCGGCATCTTCAACATTGGGACCCATTATCCCCCCTTCCATTCCTCTAGTTGTCTATGCAACCGTATCTGGAGCTTCCGTAGGTGCCCTGTTTATGGCTGGAATCATCCCTGGCCTGGTCATGGCCATTTTGATGATGGTACTGGTCAGTGCTTATGCCATTCTACGGCACTATCCCCGTACCAAATTTCCCTCTGGAGGAGAATTTTTTACCGCTCTTAAAGACGGATTTCTCCCGCTGATGGCTCCTGTTATCCTGTTGGTAGGAATTTACGGCGGTGTCTTCACCCCTACAGAAAGTGCCGCCATTGTGGTTTGCTACAGCCTGTTCCTGGAAATCTGCATTTATCGTGAACTGACACTGGAAAAATTTATTTCCATCCTGAAAGAAACCTTCCGGGATTCTGTGACCATTGCTCTGATCATTGCCGGCGCCACCTTCTTTGGTTACGTGGCAACCCGTGTACGGATTCCCCAGCTGATTCTGAAAGAAATGACAGGGTTGGTTTCCTCTCAATTTATGCTGCTTTTACTGATCAATATTTTCCTGTTGGTTATTGGCTGTTTCCTGGAAACCGCTTCCGCCATCACCATTGTTGTACCGCTGATTATGCCTCTCCTGAAAGCGTACCATGTAAACTTGACGCAGTTTGGCATCATCATGGTATTGAATCTGATGATTGGGCTGTTGACGCCGCCTTTTGGCCTGGTCTTGTTCGTAGTCAGCAAGATTGGTCATATATCTGTAGGTCATTTCTCAAGAGCACTGCTTCCCTGGCTGGCCTGTCTGCTGATTGCCTTGATGCTGATTACATTTGTCCCATCCATCAGCCTGTGGTTTCCCACATTTCTGGGAATGACTGTATAGGAGGACGCTATGAAAATCACTTCTGTGAAAGGGATCCAGCTGCGCTGTCCCTGTGAAGAAATCCATGATGCTTTAAGCACTTCTATTGCCCGACAGGCCTTTCTGATCCGTATTGAAACTGATAAAGGAATTTGGGGAATTGGGGAAGCCTTTTCCTTTGGAGCTCCCCTCAATGCACTTCAGACGTTGCTTGATCAGCAAATTGCCCCCATTATCCTGGAAAAAGAAGCAGAAAACATCGAAGAGCTCTGGCAAACCATGTACTGGCGTACATTGGCCAATGGCCGCCGCAGTCTTACTATGGCCATTATTTCCGGCGTTGATACCGCTCTCTGGGATATTTTGGGAAAAGCCGCCCACATGTCTGTCAGTCATCTCTTGGGATTGGCTTTTCAAAAGATTCCCACCTATGCCAGTGGTGGCTTTTATGCTCCTGGCAAAGGACTTGATGGTCTTCGGAAAGAACTGTCTTCCTACCGTAAAAAAGGCTACAAAGATGCCAAAATCAAAATTGGCCGTACCTCATCCAATCCTTTTCTGGATTATATGGATAATAAAAATGACAAAGTCAGTGAAGAAGAGGACTGGCAGCGCATTCAGGCAGCTCATGAAATCATGGAAGATGGCATGTTAATGGTGGATACCAATGCCACCTGGACGGCAGACCAAGTAATTCAAAATGCTCCCAAGCTCCAGGCTTACGGAGTAAAGATTATCGAAGAACCTCTGCCATTCGAAGATGTGGACGGCTATCGCAAAATTGCTGATGCCGTGCCTTCTTTAGTCATCGCTGGCTGTGAAACACAGCAGGGTCTCAAGAACTTCCAAAATCTGCTGAAAGAAAATCAGATTGATATCCTTCAACCCGATGTAGGCTGGGCCGGAGGTATTTCTGAAGTCAAAAAAATCGGTGCCGCAGCCTTGGCGGCCAACAAAAAGATTTCTCTCCACTGCTTTGGTTCTGCTGTGTTATTTGCCGCCAGTCTCCAAACAGCCGCCGCCATGAGCAACACCATTGCCATGGAATCAGAAGAAAATCCCAATCCGCTGAAAACAGATATCCAGAAAACACCCTTGCAAACCGATGCTGAAATGAATTTTTTCGTTCCGGACGGACCTGGACTAGGTATTGAAGTTGACTGGGAGCGCATTGAAAAATATATCGTAAAATAGAAACAAGCCGTGAAAGATGCCATTCATTTCTATTGGTGCCTTTCACGGTTTCATTTTTGCAACAAGTTTTGCGACAAACGATGACCTAATTCCATTTCTATTTTCTTTTCCAAGACCTCAAAATCCCATTCATGCCGGAAAAATGCCCAATAATGACCTTCTTTTTCCAGTTGGGAAGGAATTTTTCTGTTGGATAAGGGAAAGAATCCCCCAGTGATCCTTGCAAAATCTTACAGAAAGATGGTGATTCCATGAAAACCTCTACCACTGTGGCCCAGGATCTGGGCACGTGGCAGGAAGAACAGGCACTGCATGCTGCTGTTCTTGAGCTTATAGACGAATACCGGGCGGGGCGACGGGCCTGCGTCCCCTACGGTCCTATACTGTACCCATAAGTGTGGACACTTTTTAAGAGTAGCACCTGCCCACAAAATTGGACAGGCTACAATTTGAATCCTTTAAAATTGGCGTGCTCATTTTGGACCCAACCTATTGAACACAATCATATGCATGTGGTATCCTCAAATCCAATAAAGCCAAGGAGAATCCACATGAGCAGAAAACTTTTTACTGAGGAGCAGATTGCAGCGTTGCGCCAGAACCCTTATGTGTATAGCGTAAGCCGCTCTACCCTGGTCCTGAGGAAGTCCTTTAAAGAAATCTTTTACACCGAATATATGGAAGGAGTCTATCCTAAAGACATCTTCAAAAAATACGGCTTTGACCCTGCTGTGCTGGGCGAAAGACGCATTGGCGGTGCTCTCCAGCATATCAAAGAGGAATATGCCAAATATGGTTGTTTCTATGAAGGCAGGAGACCCGCCGACAGGTCTGACACCGCCGCCAAGGTCAAGCCTGAAGATGACATTAAGGCCCTCAGACATGAAGTTGAATACTTGCGGCAGGAAGTGGAATATTTAAAAAAAATTTCCGCGATCAAGAACACAAAAAGGTAGGTTCTCTGCTCATGAACGATTCCTCTTGTGTGTTCGAAATCATAGAAAAGACGGTAAGTACCAGCGAGAACAGACTTTCCATCAGCAGTTTATGCAAGATGGCAGGCGTGTCCCGAAGCGGTTATTATGCCTGGGTAAAGGCGGAAGCATTTCGGCAGGCCCAGCAAGAACAGGACCGCAAGGACTTTGAACTGATCCTTGCCGCTTACAAAAGACGAGGGTACAAGAAGGGCGCCCGCAGCATCTATATGGAGCTGCTCCACATGGATCCGCCCGTCATTATGAATGTGAAGAAAATCCGTCGTCTGATGAAAAAGTTCCACCTGCTTTGCCCCATCAGGAAGGCGAATCCCTATCGGCAGCTGGCGAAAGCCCTGAAGACCAATACGGTGGCCGATAATCTGCTGCAGCGCCAGTTTGAGGACTATGGTCCTCGCATGGTACTGCTGACAGATATTACCTATCTTCCTTACAATGGGATTTTTGCTTATCTTTCCACCATACTGGATGCCTATACCAAGCAGATTCTGGCGTATGTCCTCAGCGATTCTTTGGAGGTGGATTTCGTGGTAGAAACGGTGAACAACCTGATTCGAGATCACGGCGTCTCACTGCATGCTGAAACCATCGTGCATTCTGACCAGGGTTGCCATTACACGAGTCACAGCTTCATCGATATCCTCCATGACAAGGATCTTAGACAGTCTATGTCACGACGAGGGAATTGCTGGGACAATGCGCCGCAGGAAAGCTTCTTCGGCCGTATGAAAGACCATGTGAAAAAGAAAATTGCAGCAGCAGTGAGCTTTGGGGAGGTGAAGGCCATCGTAGATGATTACATGGATTATTACAACAACGAGCGCTACCAGTGGGAACTGGCGAAACTGTCGCCAAACGAGTTCTACCAATTTGTAACAACAGGGGTTTATCCGCTCGATATTCCCAAGATGCCCGAGGTTCCTACATTGAAGCGGAGAGCCTGTGAGCTGGGGAACCAGCTCACCTCATAAAATAGCAAAAGCAGCCATTTTATGAGTAAGGAGCCAGTGCATAAGATTGGATGGTTAGGGGCCTTCTGATAGACAATTACCAAACGTCCATTTTAAAGGTACCAGGATTGTTGAACTGTCTAAAACAAGGGGTCCTACTTTTAGAAACTGTCCTTGACAAGGGGTACGGTTTAAACCCCGCCCCGCCCTTGACAACCCTTCCTTTTCTACGCTATACTTAATCTGTTCTGTACATGGAAGGGTGGCCGAGCGGTTTAAGGCACCAGTCTTGAAAACTGGCGATCCTGCAAGGGACCGTGGGTTCGAATCCCACCCCTTCCGCCATATATGAGGGGCCGTGAAAAGATGAGAAATCATTTTTTCACGGCCCCCTTTTGTCAGCCGTCAGCGGCCGGGCCTGCAATTTCCGGCTCACCCCGGTTCCGTGCCCCCTTCGGGCTGCTCATCGATGAACGGCACCAGGTGGAATTCTTCCGGGACCGGGGCTCTCCGGTCCATGCCGTCTCCCTGCCCCTGGTGGACAAGAGCCCCCTCCAGGCTTTATAATAGAAGTACTGTGAAAAAACGAAAGGGCGGGTGGACATTGTGGACCTGGTGGATAAGCTGAAGGAATATTCCGTGCTCACGGATGAGGAATATAAAGAGCTCCTGCTGACGGAAGACCCTCTGCTCCGGGCCAAGCTGTTCCGGGGGGCCCAGGAGGCCATGAACTTCGTGTTTCACCGGAAGGTCCATTTCCAGGGGGTCCTGGAATTTACCAACCACTGTCCCCGGAACTGCCTGTTCTGCCGTCGCCGGGAGGAAAACAACGATCTGCCCCGGTTCCGGCTCAACTGGGAGCAGATCCGGGGGGCCTGCGAACTGGGCTACCGGATGGGCATCCGTTCCTTCCTGCTCCAGGGCGGGGAAGACCATTACTACACGGACATGATCATGTGCAACCTGCTCCGGAACCTGCAGCAGCAGTTCCCGGACTGTGCTCTGGGCCTGTCCATCGGGGAACGGAGCCGCCAGTCCTACCACCGGCTCCACCAGGCCGGGGCCCAGAGGTACTTCCTCAGCTTCCAGACCGCGGATCCCCTGCATTTTTCCCGGCTCCATCCGCCCACCCATGCCCTGTCCACCAAAATTGCCTGCATCAACGACCTGAAGGACCTGGGATATGAAACGGATACCGGGTTCCTGGTGGGGGCGCCCTACGAACAGGTGGAATACCTGGTCCGGGATCTGACCCTGCTCCAGGAACTGGCCCCTCATTCCATCACCCTGACCCCTTTCCTTCCGGAAGAGGGGACGCCTTTTTACCAGCAGGACCGGATGGCCCTGGAAGAATACCTGCGGCTGACGGCGGTGCTGCGGATCCTGTTTCCCCGGGCCAACATCGTGGCTCCCTGGTCCATCCGGCGGATCCATGCCCATGGCCAGATCCTCAGCGTCCAGAGCGGGGCCAATGTGTTGCGGATGCCCATGGCGCCTCCGGCCGGGCCTGAAGACCTGAACCAGGACGCCCGGAAAAAAATGCTCCATACGGTGGAAGTCATGTACCGGTACCTGAAGAACTGCGGCTATGCCTTGATCCCGGGCCGGGGGGATTCCCTGCTGTATCCCCACCGGGTGGAGGATCCCCAGCCGGCAGCCCTGGAAGAGCCCAAAACGGCAGAGGGGGAAACTCCCGGAACTGAATAAGAAAAAAATCAAGATATGTTGTTTTAACAACATATCTTTTTTCGTTCCTCCAGTATACTAACAACTGTAAGGAAACAACAAACAAAATTGGAAAGAATAAAATCATCATACAATGGAGGAAACGAAAATGGAAAATACCAAGAAAATCACGGGCGATATGCTGGTTGGACAGATCTGTGCAGAACATCCGGAAGCGGTTCCCGCTCTCCAGGCTGTGGGGATGCACTGCCTGGGATGCCCCTCTTCCCAGATGGAATCCCTGAAGGATGCGGCCTTCGTCCATGGGCTGGATCCGGAAAAAGTGGTGGCTGCCGTCAACGCCGCCCTGGCAGACTGAGGGGAGGGGAGACCATGAGTGCATTTCTGGGACCCATCCATCACTGGCTGTACGGCAAGATCCAGCTCCAGGAAGCCATCATCGCCCGGATCGCCGCGGAAGCGGAAGCCCAGGGCTGGAGCACCGGGGACAAACCGGCAGCGGACTATGTGAAAGAAGAAACCCGTCCTCTGGACGAACTGATCGATACCATGAACATCCACGGCTGGCTCCAGGGCCGGATCCACGATGCGGAAGGCCGCTATGCCCAGCTGGTTTCCGCCCTGCTCCACAACAATGAAGGAATGCTGCCCCGGCTGGAAGACCTGGCACGGGAAGTGGGCCGGGACCGGGCGCTGGGGGCGGATGCCGATGCTTCCGCCATCTACCGGGCCTTTGAAGACGCTTTCCTGAACGGGATGCCCTGCGACCGGGTGAACAATGTGACGGACCAGAATCCGGACGCCTTCACCTGGGACCAGACGGAAGACCTCCACGGGGGCTACTGGCAGGAAGCGGATGTGAATCCGGCGGTGTATTACGATCTTCGGGACGCCATGATGGCAGGGATGCTGGAAAACACCGGCTACACCCTGGAACAGGAAGACCACACCCATTATGTGCTGCGCCCCAAAGCGGCGTAAAGGAGGCGTGCCATGACCTATGCCATTGATCTGATGGTCCGGGAACACGCCAACATCAGCCGGATGCTGGAAGTGATCCGCCATGCCTCCATCGGTATCCTGGAAGGGAAGCCGGTGGACCTGGCCGACTTCCGGGAGATGGTGGATTTCATCCGGAACTATGCGGATAAGCACCACCACGGGAAGGAAGAGAAGTTTCTGTTCCCGGTGATGGTGCAGAAGCTGGGCCGGGTGGCGGACAACCTGGTGACCCACGGGATGCTGGTGGAACACGATCTGGGACGGGACCGTGTGATGAGCCTGGTCACGGCCCTGGAGGAATACGAAAAGAATCCCAAGACCGAATACAAACTGGATATCCTGACGGAAGCCATGGGCTATGCCCGGCTGCTGAAACGCCACGTGGAAAAGGAAAACAATGTGGTGTACACCTTCGCGGAACGGCAGCTGAGCCCGGAAGACCTGGGCAACGTGGATGCCAGGAGCCGGAAGTTCGAAGAAGAAGAACAGGCCAAAGGCGTCCAGGACCATTACCTGGACCTGCTGGAACGGCTGGAGAAGAAGTATCTGTAAAAGGTGCTGCTGACAGAGAGGGTACCGCACACAATGTGCGGCACCCTCTTTTGTGCTATAATAAAACCATCTTCGCAACAAAGGGAGCGTGACCATGGTATGGATGCACAGAAAATCATTGAACAGGCGGTGGACGGCCGGTACCGGGACGAACTGGTGGACCTGAGCCGGCAGATCTGGGAACTGGCGGAAGTGGGCTATGAGGAGAAACAGTCCGCAGAAACCCTGTGCCAGGCTCTGGAGCGCCACGGCTTCACCGTCACCCGGAATCTGGTGAACATCCCCACGGCATTCAAGGGAGTCTGGGGCCAGGGGAAACCGGTGGTGGGGATCCTGGGAGAATACGACGCCCTTCCCGGACTCAGCCAGGAAGCCGGCTGCCCGGTGAAGAAACCGGAACATGAAGGCTGTGCCGGCCATGGCTGCGGCCACAACCTGCTGGGCACCGGGGCCCTGGCCGGCGCCCTGGCCCTGAAGGATTATCTGGAAGCAACGGGGCAGCCGGGCACCGTGGTGTATTTCGGTACCCCGGCGGAAGAAAACCTCAGCGGCAAGGCATTTATGGCCCGGGACGGCGCCTTTGACGGAGTGGACTTCTTCCTTACCTGGCATCCCGCTCCGGAAAACCGTACCGCCACGCCCCATCTGAACGCCAACGTGTGCCGGACCTACAAATTCAAGGGCATCACTTCCCACGCCGGGGGCGCTCCGGAACTGGGCCGCAGCGCCCTGGATTCCTGCGAGATCATGGGGGTGGGGGCCAACTACCTCCGGGAGCACGTGATCATGGAAGCCCGGATCCACTACGCTTATCTGGATGTGGGAGGCCGGGCTCCCAACGTGGTCCAGGACCATGCGGCGGTGCGCTATGTGGTCCGGGCTCCCTACTACCGGCAGGTGAAGGAAATCGTCCCCCGACTGGACGATGTGGCCCGGGGAGCAGCCCTTATCTGCGGCACCAAGGTCACGGTGGAACGGGAATCCGGCTATTCCGAATACATCAACAACCAGGTGCTGGCTCAGGCGGCCACCGAGGCCTTCCACGCCATCGGGGTGCCAAAATGGGATGACCGGGACTTTGCCCTGGCCAAAGCCTTTACCGATTCCTTCAGCGACAGCATGAAGGAGAAGGAAAAGCAGACCATCCTGAAACGGTACGGCCGGGACCGGCTGGAAGAAAAGCTGGCCCAGCCCCTGGATACGGAAATCAAGGATTTCGACCCGGACCGGGAAGAACTGGATTTCGGCTCCACGGATGTGGGGGACGTGGGCTTCATCGCGCCCACCTATTATTTCAACGTGGCCACCGAAGCCATGGGCACCCCCGGCCACTCCTGGTACAAAACCGGCCAGGTGAATTCCTCCATCGGCCAGAAGGGGATGCTCACCGCCGGCAAGGTGATCGCCCTGACCGCGGTGAAGCTCCTGGAAGACCCGGCCCGTCTGGCCGCCGCCCAAAAAGAGTTCCAGGCCAAGAACAATGGCCAGTACGACTGCCCGGTGGCGGGAGTGGAAAAGCTGCCGAAGTTATAAAAAAAGGGGGCTGCTGCATGGGCAGCAGCCCTGTCAACGGCCGCTGACCGTTGACAGCTGACAAAAAAAGACCGGCAGGCCGCCGGTCTTTTTCTTTATCCTTCCACCTTTTCAATGGCTCCCACCGGGCACCCTTCCAGGGCTGCCTGGGCGTTGGCTTCTTCGCCAGCCGGAACATCATCGGGAATGGCTTCCGCCACCCCGGCATCCGTCATGTGAAATACTGCCGGGCAGGTGCCTTCGCACAGCCCGCATCCGATACAGGTATCCTGATTGACTTTGAATTTCATAATGGAACACTCCCCTTTTTCCGGGTCCCGGTTCATTGTTCCCCGGTCCCTTTGATGGTTCCAGTATAGCCCCAGGGACAGAAAAAATCTGTTGGCAAGACAACGAAATTGAAAGATCCATTGCGAATCCGCAGGGGCCGCACAACCGGCGGCCCGCCAGAGGACGAATCTGGCTTCCAGCTCCCTTACAGGCTGTGGATCTCCTTCAGCCCCTGGACCAGCCAGCGGCCCTGGCCATCCATGAGCCCCCAGCCCTGTTTTCCTTTGGCCGGGGCCGCCTGTCCCTGGAAGGAACCGGTCTGGGTCACTCCGTCCGGGACCCGGGCAGGGAGGATCCCCCCATCCCGGTCCATCAGCTTCCAGGTCTTTCCTTCCCGGATCCAGGTGGTTTCCGCCTGGCTGCCAAAGGGGGTCAGGGTCACCGGCTGCTGCCAGGTACGGAGCACCTGTCCGGTGGTTTCAGAAACCAGCCGGGATATGGACCCTTCCTTCACCAGCATCCGCTGCCGTCCCAGGAACTGGACCCCGTCCCAGGCAAAGGGCAGGCGCAGGGAGCCGTCGCTTACGTCCACGATCCCGTATTTCCGGGTCCCTTTGTCCAGGACCGCCGCCAGTCCTTCCTGTTCGTCCAGACCGCCGCCGTCGATGTCGTATTTCCCCGGCCCGAACAGCACCCGGCCTTGACGGTCCACAAACCACATTTCTCCCTTGTCCTTCACAAAGGTCCCCCAGAGGGTCATGGGGAACACGGCGTCATTCCGGTCATCCACGATCACCTGGCCCGTCCGGTCGATGTAGCCCCGCTTCACCCCGTCCCAGGTCAGGCTCAGGGGCTGGTCCGGCATATACACACTGTGGTCCCAGAAAGCCGCTCCCAGGGCTGCGCTGGCCAGAGTGGCCCAGTTGAAGGAACGGACCGTGCGCCGGGTTTCCGCCAGGCCGTCCTGGAAGGGGAACACCTGGTCATAGGGGGCGGCAAACAGCTCCCGGCCCTGGGTGTCGATGGCCACGGATTTGCCCTGGGCATTGACCACAAAGGCGATTCCTTCGCTGAAATCCCCCCGTACTTCCCGGTACACCGGAGCCAGCACCGTCCGCTGATTGGCATCCCGGAAGCCCCAGCGGCCCTTTTCCTTGAAGGGGATGAGGGCATCCGGCGCCGCAGGAGCCTGGGCCGGCCGGCCTTCCCGGGTGAAGTACAGCAGGTCCTTCTTGCCCTCCCGGGCCGCCAGGAGGCCCTGGGAAGCCGCTTCCAGGGATTTGTACCGGGGTGCCAGGATTTCCCGTCCCCGGGCGTCCCAGAGCCCCCACAGGCCCTTGCTGTCCCGTCCGGCAAACACCGGGGGCAGGAGGCTTTCCCGGGCCGCACGGACCAGCCCCGGCACCTTCCGGTTGGGGTTGGGGACCAGGAGCCCGCCCAGGATCTCCGCGGTGCCGGCCTTGTCCACATTGACGCTGCTGCTGGTGTGGGTGGAAGTGGTGGAAGACGAGGTGCGAGTGGAAGATTCCGTCCGGGTGGTGGTGTGGGATTCCCGGTGTTCATGGGAATAGATCTCCGCCGGCTTTTCCGCCGAAGCAGAAAGGGGCAGAGCCCAGGAAGCCGCCAGGACAGCGGCCAGCAAAGAGGATTTCAGGGAAGATCGGTGCATACAGGTCTCCTTTCAGATTCACGAAAATCATAAAACAATGCAAGAATGGGAAAATTATAACACAAAGAACGATTATCCGTAAAGCAAACAGCAAGAAGGAAGACGTCAGATCCCTTGCGAACCCGTAGGGACCGCACGCCGGGCGGCCCGCCAAAGGACGAATCTGGCTCCTGATCCCAACCCCGTAGGGGCCGCATGCCGGGCGGCCCGCCAGAGGATACTTTTTTTCTTCGCCCGGTTATGGTAGAGTAGGGACAGAGGATTGCAATGGGCCAGAGGACCCGGAAAACGCTCTATCCAGAGGAGGACAACAAATGTTTTGCATAAATTGTGGTACGAAATTGCCCGATGGGGCAAAATTCTGTTTCAACTGCGGGGCCAGGGTGCCTGATCTGGCAACGGACAATGCACCGGAACAGGCGCCGGCAGCGGAAAAGGGAGATGCGGCACCGGTCGTCCAGACCGCCGTCCCGGCCGCCTCCGCCGGGGCCGGACAGACCGGGGGAGAGCCCGTCCCTGCACCCAAAAAGGAAACCCTGCCGGAGGTGCCGGGCAGCCATGCCCTCATCCTTGGCAGATATCCCATTGATTTTCCCCGGCCGCTGGCCCTGCGGCGGCAGCTGTGGGCGCCCTTCAACCGGGAGGGGGCCCGGCAGAGACGGCTGGTGGGGAAGTATATCCGGGAACACCTCCATGTGGAGGACTATACGGACCCGGCCGCCCTGGTGGAATTCCTGACCCGGATTATCTTCGATGCCTGCGAGCCTGCCATGGATGCGGCGGTGGAAGCCCTGATGGATCACGGCATCGATTTTGTCAGTAAAAAAGATCTGCTGGACAAACTCTTTGAGCAGTACAAGGAAACCGACCTGGTCCGGGAGCTGGTCGAAGACCAGGCGGCGATTTCCCGCTATCTGGAGCAGCTGGGAGAGGAAAAAGAGATGAACAAGGCCCACTGGCAGGGAGGCGGCTTTGGCATCACCGGGGCCATCACCGGGGCGGTGAAAGCCGGCATGCTGAACATGGCTTCCGACGGACTGAGCGCCCTGGGACGGGCCGTTACCGGCAATACCTATTCCGGCCGGGCCCAGCGGTTCATCCGGCAGCGTCTGGACAGCCACAACTATGCAGGGATGGGAGCCAGCCTTGCAGACAACATCATTTCCGTCTGGCTGGTCAACGAACTGGTCCATGTCCTGGAAGACAGCCACAAGCTGCCCCCCTTCCACTTCCGGACCAAAGAAGTCAAAAGCCGGATGGACAACCTCCAGGTGATGCTGGAAAATGGCCGGTACAGCAAAGAGAAGGCCATGGAGACCCTTTGTGAATGCCTGACCCAGACCGGAGCCACTTTTTCCGTTTATCTTGCCATAGCCAAGCTGGCGCCGGATGCCATTCCGGATATCCTGGACGTGGCGGATACGGAAGGGGAAGGTCTTTCCCTGGCCGGAAGCCTGTGGCAGGACCTCCATCAGAAAGGCGACATTGCGTTTCCCCGGTGGGTGGACTGCCTGGGCGTCGAAAGAGGGTATGCCGTCCGGACACCGGAGGAAATGGCCGTGCTGCGGTACCTGATGCGGGAGTATCCGGAGGGGTATGAGGGACTCCGGATTGTCCTGGTCGATGCCAGCGGCGTGACCCTTCCTTTTTACCCGGATCTGGAAGAGGTTTCCTATTACGGGTTCGGCGACCAGCTCCAGTTTGCTTACAAAGGGACGGAACCCATCGACTTTGCAGCCAAGAAAATCCGTTTCTATCAGATCCGGTTCGCCCCGCCTTATGGGGAAGTGGCGGCAGCCCAGATGGAAACGTTCAAACAGGACGCCCAAAAGGCCCTGGACCAGGGAGAACAGCAGCAGGCAGCGGCTTCTTACCAGGCGGCTGCGGATATGGGCGACCGGGAAGCCATGTACCGGCTGGGGCTGGTCTGCCGGGATCTGGGAGAACCGGAAGAAGCGTCCAAATGGCTCCAGACGGCGGCAGAACTGGGAGACCCCGATGCGGCCTGGGAATTCTACCGGCAGAGTGTCCAGGATGGATCCCCGGAATCCGATTACCTGTTCGCGGCAGCCAAAGGCGGCCAGGGAGAAGCCAGCATGCAGCTGGGCGAACTCTATGAAACCGGAACGGAAATGGAAGATGGAAAGGATTTTGACAAGGCGGCAAAATATTATGAGCAGGCAGCTGTCCTGGGGATCGCCGGGGCGGCAGAAGCCCTGGAACGGACCCGGAAGGCCCTCCATACCCCTGAATTCCAGGAGACGCTGTTCCGCAACTATCAGAAATACAGAGACTGTGACGAAGAACGGGCCCTTGACTATCTCCGCCGCAGTGCCGGACTGGGCTATGAGGAGGCGCGGAGGGTCCTGGGGATTTGGGACCTGAAAGAGGCGGCCAGACTCCGGCAGGAGGAAGCAACGGACTGGGCAGAAGTCCGCACCCTGTATGAAGAGTCGGTGGACTGCGGCAGTCCGGAAGGCTGCTGGGAACTGGCTCTTTTGAAAGAAAGCGGAAAAGGGACTGCCGTGGATCAGGAAGGGGCGGACGGCTTGATCCGCCGGGCCGCTGAGAAAGGCTTTGGACCGGCCTGTACCCGGATGGGACTGGAGGAAGCCCGGGCCGGCCATGGAGAAGCAGCCTTTGCCTGGTACCAGAAAGGGGCCGCTGCCAACGATCCCCAGGCCTGCCTCCAGGCCGGTCTGTGCCGGGAAGGGGGGGAAGGCTGCGCAAAGGATCTGGAAAAAGCCCGGGAACTGCTGGGCAGAGCACGGGAAGGTGGTCTGGATGAGGCCCGGGAACCCCTGGAGCAGGTGGACCTTGTCCTGGGCGACAGATTCCAGGGAGAGAGCCGCTATGGGGAAGCCCTGGCCTGCTACGAAGAGGCAGCGGAAGGTGAAAATGCCGAAGCCATGCTGAAAGCGGCTGCCCTGCGGGGAAACCAGGATCTGGAAGAATGGTACGATTATGGAAAGGCCATGACCTGGTATGAACAGGCGGCCCGTCTCCAGCCGGAAACCGAGGAAACGAAAACGGCCCGGATCTGCCTGAAGGCTGCCGGTGAATATCCGGACCTTCTGGCCTATCTGGAAAGCAAGCATGGGGCTCAGCTTGAAGGCAGCCATTACTATCTGGGGGACAATATCCCCGGAGACCTTCTGGAAAACGCCATGAAGGCCTACGGCAGCCGGCTGGGTGTGGACCGCTCTGAAGTTCTGCTGCTCTGTGATGCCACCAACGCCCTGCTCTGGGGAAAGGGAAAGAAAGGGTTCCTTCTGACAGACGAAGGGGATATTTTTACCTCACAAGGGGAAAAAGCCTTTGTGGATGATTTCTGCCGGGTCTTCCTGAACCAGGATCGTGTGCTCCAGAGTGACACGGGTTTTGTCCTTTGTACCTTTGAAGAAAGTGACTGCAGCAGTCTGGATGCCAATTTTGCCTCCTGGCTGTCAGAAGAAATGATCCTGTCCAAGGAAGAATACGATCTTGCCGAAGCGCACGGCATCTTTGAGGATGAGGAAGAAGAGGAAACGGAACCATCCGGACATCCGGCAGCTGCCGAAACACAGCCTTCTGTGCAGGAGGCTCCCCTGGCTTCTGGTGCCAGTTCTGTCAGCGGAACGGCAGGCTTTTGTTCCCACTGCGGCGCACCGGCCAAACCGGGGGCACGGTTCTGTACCCAATGCGGGGCACCTCTGGCCGCCGCAAAAGAAGCGCCCTCTGACGGACCCGGCCGGGAAGCCCTCCTTGCCTTTGTGCAGCAGCTGGCTCCCCTGGTCAATAAAACCAATACCTATCTGTACTGCGCCCCTGATATCCCGCCCAAGAAGATGGCCAATGCCCTGTCCAGCTATGCCCAAAGCTATGGGCTGGACCCGAAGGATATCCTTGTCCTTTGCGACAAAACCGTAAGGGGAACCGCCCGGGACGGCTTCCTCCTGACCTGGGATGCGCTTATTTCCTCGGAAAAGGGAGTGTTTCCCCTCAAAGAAATCGGCCGGATGGAACCTTCCACCAGCATGTGGAACGGGAAAATCACCCTGCAGCCCGGGAACCGGAAATTTCTGACCATTGGTCCGGATAAAGAACTGACGGCGTTCTGTGAGGGAATGAACAGGCTGCTGAAAGGTTGAGGGCAAGTGCAGAGGGAAGAGTGCAGAGTGAAGAGCTGGACGGCGGGAAACCAACGATTCATTGCGGTACCGTAGGGGGCGCACGCCCGGCGGTCCGCCAAGACCGGTTCTGACGTATTCTCCTGCCCGTAGGGGCCGCATGCCGGGCGGCCCACTTGATTCACGGCCTGTCGATACCGGAACCGTAGGGAATGACCAAGACCGGCGCAGCCGTGTCGCCCGGGCATCCCGCATCTGCCGAAGGAGACCTTTCTGTCGGGAACGGGCGGCTCTGGCGACATTTTGCTTCGCGGAAGTTTTGAGCCGCCTCTACGGATTCGAGTCGATTGTTTGATGGAAATCCGCAGGGGAACCCCTCCCGGCCGCCCAGGGGGCCAATACGTTTAAAGCCAGATGCTTGGCATCTGGCTTCTTGTTTCAATGTATGTTATACTGCCCACGGTGTTGTCTATACGGCAGGCGGTCAAATCTTGCCCCAGAGATGGGGTGAGGGCCATGAACGAAACAAATCTAACTTTATTTTTGTTAATCGTCCTGGTACTTCTTTTGCAAAAAAGAAATTAACCGCCCCATGCTTCCAGGCTAGGCGGTTAATTCTGATCTAACTATGGGGCTGACCGTCACCAGACAGCACCATTTATATTTTCATTATAACACAGTTGCAGGGGATTGCAAGAGCGGTATAGAAGGGGCATAAGGAAACCCGCCGTCGGCCACAAACGATAGGCGGGTTTTCTTAAACCAAAATCCAACGGGGCTGACCAAATGGACAGCTTTTTTTATTTTATCACAGGTCTCTGAGATTGACCACTTTCTCATACAGCCAGACGGCCTTTCCATCCTGTGAGATAAATCATGATGGTTTCCTTTCATGAGTTCAGGGTCTTTGTCGGACAAACGATGAACGATGAACCCGAAAAAAGCCGCCACCCAAAGGTGACGGCTGTCCTTTTTCAAGTTGGTCGGGGCGACAGGATTCGAACCTGCGGCCTCTTAGTCCCGAACCAAGCGCGCTACCAAACTGCGCTACGCCCCGACAACACAAATAGATTATAGAGGGTTATTGGCCTTTTGTCAACTGTTCTTTGCCAAATTCCGGAAAAATTTTCAGGCGGATCTCAAAAGGCCGCTCCCAGGGCAGGTTCACGGCAAACTGGGCATCCCGGAACCAGTACCGGTTCTCCCCGTCCTCGTAGTAGGGGAACTGGCGGCAGTACCACAGCAGTACCTGGTGGTAGATCCCCAGTTCCCGGGACAGGTAGCAGGTGGCGGCGTTGGGGTAATCCCCGCCTTTTTCCGGGGCTACCCCGTTCAGGTCCTGGAGTTCGGCCATGTGGGGCCGGATCAGCTTCTGGTAGGCCCAGTCGTCCAGGAACCGGGCGTAGTTGAACTGGAAATTGGCGCTGTACAGAGCGGGCAGCTGGTCCCTGGGCAGTTTTTGGGCCTGGCCGGATACGATGGTCCCCTGGGCCACGGCGGTGCCGATGGCGTTGGAAGCGGTGTTCCAGCCGGAATAGGCCAGCAGCCGGGGCAGCGGCGTTCCGTTGGCCATGAGATGGGGCAGGATGCAGTCCCCGGCGGCAAAACGGGTGGAAAGGTCCACCAGGGCCACGGGCTTCTTTTCCATCAGCTCTTTGATGTCCCGGGCGATCCGGGTGCTGTCTTCCGCTTTTTCTCCGCCGCAGTGGATGTACAGGACGAAATCCGCATCCTCCAGGGAACCGGTTTCAGTGCCGTTGGCCAGCCGGATCTTTTCCTCGGCGATCTGGCCCAAAGTCAGGGGCACGAAATGGAGTGTATAGTCCTTCATGGCCGGATCCCCGTACAGCACCCGGATCCTGGGCCGGTAGCCGGTGCGCCGGCTGTAGATCCGGGCGGCGGCCAGGGCCCCCAGTTCGTCGGCTCCCTGGGAGGTGTAGATGGGCGGGTGCAGGTCGTAGGCCTGGGGATAGGCCCCTGCGTTCAGCCGGTTGTAGTTGGGCAGTCCGTAGGGATGGGCATCGTCCTGGCCGATCACCAGGTCCGTCAGGTTCTCCTCGGTGACGAACTGGACCAGTTCCTCGTTGAACCGGTCGTTGTCCCGGTACAGGGTGATGTACTTCCACTTCAGGTCCATGGGGATCAGGGCCTTGACTTCTTCGTAGTTTTCCCTGTCGTAGGGCAGCCCCCGGATCTTCTTGTCCATGTTGATGGTCCAGGTCATGAGATGCCACTGGTACCACCGGTCCGGCAGCACATGGTCGCTGATCAGCAGCCGGGGGATGATGGAGTACAGATAGAACTGTTTGTCCGGATTGTCATCTTTCAGTTCTTCCAGCCAGGTGAAAAAGTCCCCGGCCTTCCGGTCCGTCAGGGGTTCCATCCGGGAATGGAGCAGGCCTCCGAAGATCATCAGGTCTGTGGAAAGGAGGGCCCCCTGCTGCCGGGGCAGGGTACCGGCCAGCCAGGTCTTCAGGGCCGGGATATGGGCCGGTTCGTCGTACCAGTCCATGATCTCACTGGGCGGAGCCGTGAAATGGATGCCTCCCAGGGCCCCCAGCTCTTCGGTGAAATCCCGGCAGGGGGGACGGTTGTCCAGGGGCAGCAGGGCCCAGTTTTCTGCCGCCGGCACCGGTCCCGGGGAAAAAACAGCCCCTTTGGGCGCCAGAGTATGGTACAATACACCTGCGGCCGCAAAGACCGTGACGGCCGGCAGGAGAACGTTCTTCCACTTCACGGGAGGACCCTCCTTTTATAGGATATTTATCTATTATAACGTACGGAAGAGGTTTTGTGTATGCGAATCATAACGGGAAAGGCCAGGGGACTGAAACTGGTGACCCCGAAGAATTACCTGGTGCGGCCCACGGCGGACCGGGTGAAGGAAGCTCTGTTCAACATCATCCAGAGCCGGATCCCCGGCAGCACCGTGCTGGACGCCTTTGCGGGCACCGGGAACCTGGGCCTGGAAGCCTGGAGCCGGGGGGCGGAACAGGTGGTGTATTTCGACAAAAGCCGGGAAAGCCTGAAGCTGGTGAAGGCCAATGTGGAAAAGGCCCGGGCCGGGGAGCAGGTAAACATGATCCACACCGACGCGGTGAACGGCCTTGCCATGATGGCCCAGCAGGGAAAGACCTTCGATCTGATCTTTTCGGACCCGCCCTACAACAAGGGGCTGAACCGGAAGGTGGTGGAGGCCCTGGAGAAATGGCCGGTGCTGAAGCCTGGCGGCCTGCTGGTGCTGGAACATTCCCTGGAAGAGGACCCGGGGGACTATCTGCCCCAGGGCACGGAATTTCGGCAGGAAAAGTACGGGGATACGAAAATCTCCCTAATAGTGTGGAAAAGCTGAATCGTTTTTGTTATAATGGTACGTAGCAAATCTGCTTCTCTTGGAGGTTCAACGTGCGTAAAGCGGTATGTCCGGGCAGTTTCGACCCGGTGACCATGGGACATCTGGATATTTTTGAACGGGCCAGCAAAATGTTCGATGAGCTGATCATCAGCGTTTTCGTGAACCCGGCTAAGGACAAGGCCATGTTCTCCATGGAAGAACGGGTTGCCATGATCCGTCAGGCAACGGCCCACATCCCCAATGTGCGGGTGACCAGTTTTTCCGGTCTGCTCAACGAATTCTGCGAGAAGGAAGGGGCCCGGTTCATTGTCCGGGGTCTGCGGGCGTTTACGGATTTCGAATACGAATTCCAGCGGGCGCTGCTCATGAAGGAAATCGATGAACAGCTGGAAACGGTGTTCATCATGACCAACGCCAAATATTCCTATCTCAGCTCTTCCGGAGTGCGGGAAATGGTCTATTTCGGCGGCGATATTTCCGGTTTTGTACCGGACTGCATCCGGGCGGAAGTCATGGCCCGGGGGAAACAATCTCTCAAACGGTAGGATCGAATACAAAAAAGGAAGGAAAGATGGTCATGGAATTGGATAAAATCTTGGACGAAATGGAAAGCATTCTGTCAGATGGCTGGAGGATCCCTCTTGTCAACAAGGTAATGATCGACGAAAACGAGATCACCATGGTGATGGACAAACTGAGAGCCGCTGTGCCTCTGGAAGTGAAACGGGCCCATGACCTGCTGGAAGAACAGAAGAACATCATCGACAAGTCCCGGGCGGAAGCCGACCACATTGTGGAACAGGCCCATGCGGAAGGGGGACGGATCGTGGATCTGGCCAAAGCGGAAGCAGACCGTCTGGTGCGCCAGGAAGAAGTGGTGAAGGCCGCCGAAGAAAAGGCCAACGGCATCATCGCCACCACCCAGCAGTACGACAAGGACATGCGGGCGGCTGCCGATGCCTATGCGGAAAAACTCCACAGCGAATCCATGCAGTATGCCATGGATGTGTTCAACTATCTGGAAGAAAACCTCACCAAGACCCTCAGTGCCGTACGGGACAACGGGAATGCCCTGAAATCCAGCTATGACGCCGATCACCAGCTGAATGCCGGGAACAACGGGGGAGAAGAGAAATAATCGGTCAGAAAGAAAGAAGCCTGTTGTGCTGTCAAAAGAGCACAACAGGCTTTTCTTTGTAATCCCGGTCCGTCACCCGGCCCTCCGTCACCAGCTGGAACAGGTCCTGGGCCCGGATATCCAGCCGGAGCTGCTGCCGGAAGCCGGGATCCGGGGCCTTGCCCAGGGTGTTCTTTTGGATGCCGGTCAAAAGGGGCAGACGGGCCGTCTTTTTCATGGCCCGGAGCAGCTGCCGGCCGGTCTGGGTCATCCCCAGCACCCGCAGGTACCGGGGACCGGCCTGGGCGGCATCCCGGAACCGGCAGTCCGGACCGGAGAGAAGGTACTGCCACAGGAGACGCCGGATCCGGGAGGGGGAGTACCGCCGGGTGCTCACCTGTTCCACCAGGGCGGCGAAACCGCCGGAGTGCCGCAGCTTCCAGATCCGGTCCTCCAGCCCTTCGGACACCTGGGTGCAGGCCGCCATGCCTTCCGGGGAACCGGTTTCCAGGGCATAGGCCAGCAGGGTGTCCAGGGCCCGTTCCCGGTCCGGCAGAGGGAGCCCTTCCTCCCACCAGGCTCTGCACAGGGGCCGGAGGGCCGGGGGCAGGGCGCCTGCAGCTGCTTCCGTGAACCCGTGGCACTGCAGCTCCTGGCGGAGAGCGGAAGCACTGGGCCAGCCGTTTTCATCGAGGGTGCGGCTGCCGTAGAGGGTGCCTTCCCGGCGGATAGGCAGGGGACGGATCTCCGGATGGGGTCGGAGGGCCCGGAGGTATTCCAGGGCCAGCAGGTTGTTGGAACCGGTGAACAGGTCCCCGTAGGCCGGATCCCGCTCACTGGCCAGCCGGGCCGCGGCGGCTCCGTAGGAGAGCCCGTTCCCCAGGGCCTGCTGCCATTCCTCCGGGGTGAATTTCTCCCGGGAAAGCCGGACCAGGGCCTCCGGGTCCCTGGCTTCGCAGCCGAAGGAAAGATGGGTCACAAGGCCGGTGGCAGCCAGCAGCTCCACCCCGAAAAAGGCGAACCCCTGGGCGCTTTGCAGGCTGCCTGTCACCGGCAGTTCCAGCACCAGGTCCGCGCCTCCCAGAAGGGCCAGACGGGTCCGCCGCCACTTGTCCCACAGGGGCAGTTCTCCCCGCTGGGTGAGGCTGCCGCTCATGACGGCGATGACCGGGAGGGCAGGCCCCAACAGGCTCCGCACTGCCTCCAGCTGATGGCCGTGGCCCCGGTGAAACGGATTGTATTCGGCCACCAGGCCGACGACAGAAGGATGTTCCATGGCAAATCTCCAAATTTTTATTTTACAAATTCCAAAATCTTTGCTAACATATATTAGTATTATAGCATAAGCATAATACTGGTTTAAAATCAGTAGTCGATCAGGAGGCAATGTAATGAAGATTTTTGTTGTAAACTGCGGCAGCTCTTCCATCAAATATCAGCTGATTGATATGAAGGATGAATCTGTCATCGCAAAAGGTCTGGTAGAACGTATCGGCATCGAAGGTTCCGTTCTGACCCACACCCCCGCCGGCAAGGACAAAGTAAGACTGGAAAGCGCCATCCCCGACCATGTGGACGGCATCAAGAAAGTCCTGGCTGCTCTGGTTGACCCCAACCACGGTGTCATCAAATCCATGGATGAAATCGATGCAGTGGGCCACCGTGTGGTGCACGGCGGTGAAATCTTCAACGAATCCGTTGTGATTACCGATGAAGTGCTGAAACAGATCGAAGATCTGAGCGATATGGCTCCCCTGCATCAGCCGGCCAACGTTTCCGGTATCCGTGCCTGCCAGAAACTGATGCCCAACACCCCGCAGGTTGCCGTATTCGATACCGCCTTCCATCAGACCATGCCTCCTGTGGCATACATGTTCGGCGTGAAATACGAAGAATACAAGGACTATGGCATCCGGAAATACGGGTTCCACGGGACTTCCCACAAATACGTGTCCGGCGTGGCCGCCCAGCTGCTGGGTAAGGACATCAAAGACACCAAGATCATCACCTGCCACCTGGGCAACGGCTCCAGCATCACCGCTGTGGACGGAGGCAAATCCGTGGATACTTCCATGGGCTTCACTCCCCTGGACGGCGTGCTGATGGGCACCCGTACCGGTTCCATCGATCCGGCTGTGGTTCCTGTGCTGATGCAGAAGAAGGGCCTGGATGCTGCCGGCGTTGACAAGTACATGAACAAGGAATGCGGCGTCCTGGGCGTATCCGGCGTTTCCAGCGACTTCCGTGACCTGGAAGATGCTGCCGCCAAAGGCAATGAAAGAGCCCAGCTGGCTCTGGATATGTTCTGCTATCAGGTGAAACGCTATGTAGGTGCTTATGCAGCTGCCATGGGCGGCGTTGACGCCATTGTGTTCACCGCAGGCGTGGGCGAAAACGACATCCACACCCGTCAGCAGGTTTGCGCAGGCCTTGAATTCCTGGGTGTGAAACTGGATGCTGACCGGAACAACGTTCGGGGCAAAGTCACCGAAATCAGTGCTGCTGATTCCAAGGTGAAAGTATTCCTGATCCCCACCAACGAAGAACTGGCCATTGCCCAGGATACCCTGAGACTGTGCAGCAAATAAGATGATTTGGGCTTTTGCTTGACAAAGGCCGGTTTCATCGATATAATGTAACGGTTGATAATATGATTAAAATCAATGTAGCAGAAATCAAAAAAAGACTGACAGGGTCGGAATCTTTCCAGTACGACCTTGCCCCGTCCCAGTTGAACCTGACGCCGGAAGATGCGGACCTGGAAGGGCGCATCCTGGTGGAAGGGGAGATCTCCAACGGGGGAGACGTGCTGCTTCTCACGGCCACGGAACGGTTCGTCTGCCACGGCACCTGCGCCCGCTGCCTGAAAGATGTGCGGCTGGAGCTGAGCGCCCAGGTGGAAGAGCGGTATTACCCGGAAGGGACCGAAGGGCTGGAAGAGGATGCCTTCACCTATCAGTTTGACGTGGTTGATGTTACGGATGCTTTGAGGGAGTCCCTGCTCCTGGCCATTCCGGCCAGAGTCCTGTGCAAACCGGACTGCAAGGGAATCTGTCCGGTCTGTGGAGCGGACCGCAATGTGACAGACTGTCACTGCGATACCCATTCCATCGACCCTCGGTTGGAAGCTCTTAAGGCGTTGTTAGAGAAATAGGTTGAGTTTAGGAGGTGTACGAATATGGCAGTACCAAAGAGAAAAATGTCTAAAGCCCGTCGGGATTCCCGTCGTGCCAATTGGAAACTGGCTGCTCCTGGCTTGGTTGAATGCCCTCAATGCCACGAGATGAAGCGCCCTCACCACGTATGCACTGAATGCGGCTATTACGATGGTAAGGAAGTCGTGAAAGAAGACGAAGAATAAGGATTGCCGGCTAGCCGGGAACCTTGAAAAGAACACCGTCCCTCCGGGGGCGGTGTTCTTTTCATGTCCCCCTTTCTAAATCCTCCAAACTGGCTTATAATGATAGAATAAGCATCAACCCAATATACATGAGGGGAGCAGCGGAGTATGAAATTCTTTATCGATACAGCCAACCTGGACGAGATCCGGGAAGCGGAAGCCATGGGTATCATCAGCGGAGTCACCACCAATCCTTCTCTGATCGCCAAAGAAGGCCGGGATTATGAAGAAACCCTCCGGGAAATCGCCCAGATCGTGGACGGGCCCATTTCCGGGGAAGTGAAGGCCAGCACCACCCTGGCCCGGGACATGGTGATGGAGGGCCGGGTGATCTCCCAGATCCATCCCAACATGGTGGTGAAGATCCCCATGACGGCAGAGGGCCTGAAGGCCGTGAAGATCCTGGCTTCGGAAGGGATCAGGACCAACGTGACCCTGGTCTTTTCCGCCACCCAGGCCATCCTGGCCGCCCGGGCCGGTGCCACTTATGTATCTCCCTTCCTGGGCCGTCTGGACGACATTTCCACCGACGGCACCCGTCTCATCCGGGAAGTGATGGAGATCTTCCGGATGTATCCGGACATCACCACCAAGGTGATCTGCGCCTCCATCCGCCATCCCATGCACGTGGTGGAGTGCGCCAAGGTGGGCGCGGATATCGCCACGGTGCCCTACAAGGTGCTGATGCAGATGGTCCAGCATCCCCTGACCCGGACCGGCATCGAGAAGTTCTGCCAGGATTTCGAAGCGGTGTTTGGCCGGTAATCTATGAACAAGCTGTAAATTCTGTAACAGACTCCCCAGTCAAGTCTTGTTTTTTGCCCTTACTCTGGTATAATTAACTCTAGTGTTATGACTAGGTACTAAAAGTAGGTGGTAGAATGGGTTCTGTGGGACAGAAAAAGGCAAGACAGCAGCGTCTGCAGCAGCTGCTGGCCAGGAATCCGTTCCTGACCGATGAGCATCTGGCCGAAACCTTTCAGGTCAGCATCCAGACCATCCGTCTGGACCGGCTGGCCCTGGGGATCCCGGAACTCCGGGAACGGACCCGCCACATGGCGGAGGATGCCCAGGAAAAACTGAAAGCCATTACCAGCGAGGACATCGTGGGGGAACTGATCGACCTGGAAATCGGGGTCAGCGGCATTTCCATGATGACCGTGGACCGGGAAATGGTGCTGCAGAAAACCGGCGTGTGCCGGGGGCAGTATATGTTCGCCCAGGCCAATTCCCTGGCCCTGGCGGTGATCGATGCCCCGGCGGCTCTCACCGGGGTGGCCAATGTGAAGTACAAGATCCCTGTGACCGTGGGGGCCACGCTGGTGGCAAGAGCTGAGGTGGTCCGGAAGCAGGAGGACAAATATACCATCTGGGTGAAGATCAGGAACAACCACCGGGAAGTGTTCCGTGCCAAGTTCCTGATCGTCGCCATACCGGAACAAAGGAGCCAAGAAGATGAAAATCGCAGTTGACGTAATGGGCACAGACTATGGCCCTGCCGAGATCATCAAAGGGGTGCTTCAGGCAGTAAGCGAATACGGCTGCGACGTGGTGCTGGTGGGGGATCAGGAAGTGATCCGCCGGGAACTGGCCCGGGAACATCAGGAAAACAACCCCCGGGTAACCATCCATCATGCCAGCCAGGTCATCGAAATGCAGGATCATCCGGGCATCAGCGTAAAGAAAAAGAAGGATGCCTCCATTGTGGTGGCCACCCATCTCCTCCATGAAAAGGAATGTGACGCCCTGGTGTCTTCCGGCAGTACCGGCGCCGCCGTGGCTTCCGCCCTGTTCGGCCTGGGCCGGATCCGGGGCATCGAACGGCCGGCCATCGCCACGGTGATCCCCAATGTGAAGGGGGCCACGGTGCTGGTGGATTCCGGCGCCAAGGTGGATGCCAAACCGGAACAGCTGGTGCAGAATGCCATCATGGGGTCCATCTATGCGGAACTCCAGCTGGGGATCCCCCAGCCCCGGGTGGGACTGCTGAACATCGGGGAAGAGGAGACCAAGGGCAATGAACAGTGCCTGGCCACCTACCCCCTGCTGAAAAAAGACCCTCACATCCATTTCATCGGCAATGTGGAAGGCCGGGACATCAACAAGGGTACTGTGGATGTGGTGGTCTGCGACGGGTTCGTGGGCAACGTGGTCTTAAAGACCATGGAAGGCCTGGCCGCCGCGGTGATGGAGATCCTGAAAAAGACCCTGATGGAAAGCGGCCTCTTTGCCAAACTGGGAGCCCTGCTCATGAAGCCGGCGCTCCTGCGGATGAAGAAGCAGATGGATGCCTCTGAATACGGCGGCGCCCTCCTGATGGGGGTGCGGGCTCCCTTCATCATCTGCCACGGCAGTTCCAAGGCCAAGGCCATCAAGAATGCCGTACGGGTGGCCATCGAGCTGACCCGGAAAGACGTGGTGGGACGGATCCGCCAGGAAATCATGCACGACGAAGAAAGTGGTGAATTATAAATGACGAAACCTGCAGTAGGCTTTCTGGGCATGGGCTATTACGTGCCGGAGAAAGTACTGACCAATTTTGATCTGGAAAAAATGGTGGATACCAGCGATCAGTGGATCGTGGAACGGACCGGGATCCGGGAACGGCACATCGCCGCTCCGGACCAGGCCACGTCCGATCTGGCCTACATCGCCGCCCAACGGGCCCTGGAAGACGCCGGGCTCACGGCGGAAGACATCGACCTGATCGTGGTGGGCACGGAATCCCCGGATATGAAATTCCCCTCCGTGGCCTGCATCCTCCAGGACAAACTGGGGGCTTCCCATGCGGCGGCCTTCGACCTGGCGGCGGGCTGCTCCGGCTTTGTGTATGCCTGCGGCATCGCCAGCCAGACCATCGCCAGCGGCCTGTACAAGCATGTGCTGGTGGTGGGGGCGGAAACCCTTTCCCGGATCCTCAACTGGCAGGACCGGAACACCTGCATCCTCTTCGGGGATGGGGCCGGTGCCGCCGTGCTGGGGCCGGTGGAAGAAGGCTACGGCATCCTGTCCGTGGACCTGGGAGCCAACGGGGCCGGGGGCAAGTTCCTGACCATGCCCGCCGGGGGATCCCGGAAGCCGGCCAGTGAAGAGACCGTGGCCAACCACGAACACTGCATTCACATGGTGGGCAAGGAAGTGTTCAAGTTCGCCGTGAAGGTCATGGGCCACAGCGCCCTGGCCGCCCTGGAAAAAGCCGGCATGAGCAAGGAGGACATCGATCTCCTGATCCCCCACCAGGCCAACCAGCGGATCATCGATTCCGCTGCCAAGCGGCTGAAACTGTCCACCGACAAGATTTTCGTAAACCTGGAGAAATACGCCAATACGTCCGGCGCATCCATTCCCATCGCCCTTTGCCAGGCGCGGGATGCAGGCCGGCTGCATAAAGGTGAGAACGTGGTGATGGTGGGCTTCGGAGCCGGTCTCACCTACGGTTCCCTGGTAGTGAAATGGCAAAAAGATGAGGAGGCCAGAGCATGAGTAAAATCGCTTTTGTGTTCCCGGGACAGGGGTCCCAGACCGTGGGCATGATGAAGGAACTGTATGACAACTATGCCTGCGTCCGTGAAGTATTCAAGGAAGCCGATGAGGCACTGGGCTTTTCCATGACGGACCTGTGCTTCAAAGGGCCGGAAGACCAGCTGCGGCTCACCTACAACACCCAGCCCGCCATCCTGACCTGCAGCATTGCGGCCATGAAGGTGCTGAACGAAAACGGGGTGTTCCCGGCTGTGGCCGCCGGTCACAGCCTGGGGGAATATTCCGCCCTGGTGTGCGCCGGGTCCCTGAAGTTCGCTGACGCCGTCCGCACTGTGCGGAAACGGGGCCAGTTCATGCAGGAAGCCGTTCCTGTGGGCCAGGGAGCCATGGCCGCCATCATCGCTCTGGATACCGCCAGGATCCGGGAAATCTGTGCGGAAATCCAGGAAAGACGGGGGGAAGCCGTCCAGCCGGTGAACTTCAACTGCCCGGGCCAGGTGGTCATCGCCGGGGCCACGGAAGCGGTGAAGGAAGCCTGCGATGCCCTAAAAGCCGCCGGCGCCAAGAGGGCCATCCTGCTGCCGGTAAGCGCACCCTTCCACAGCACCCTGATGCAGCCCGCCGCGGACCGGCTGAAGGAAGTGCTGGACGGGATCGAAGTGGCGGATGCCAAGATCCCGGTGATCGCCAACGTCACCGCCCGTCCCGAACAGAAGGGGGACGAAATCCGTCAGGTACTGGTGAAACAGGCTGCCAGCCCGGTGCTCTGGGAAGACAGCGTCCGGTACATGATGGAAAACGGCGTGGATACCTTCATCGAAGTGGGCCCCGGCAAGGTGCTCACCGGCTTTGTGAAGAAGATCGACCGGTCCTACACCGGCCAGAACGTGGAAGACCTGGCCAGTTTGGAAAAAACCCTTGCTTATTTAAAGGAGGTCAGATAAAATGACTTTAGTCGGGAAAGTGGCGCTGGTTACCGGCGGCTCCCGGGGCATCGGCCGTGCCATTGCCCTGAAGCTGGCGGAAAACGGGGCTGACGTAGCCATCAACTATGCCGGCAATACCGCTGCGGCAGAAGAAGTCAAAGCCGCCATCGAACAGATGGGCCGGAAGGCCCTCCTGATCCAGTGCAGCGTGGCCGATACCGACGGTGTCCAGGCCATGGTGAACCAGGTGGTGAAGGAACTGGGCCGTCTGGACATCCTGGTGAACAACGCGGGGATCACCCGTGATGGCCTCCTGATGCGCATGAAGGAAGCCGACTGGGACGATGTGATGAACACCAACCTGAAAGGCGTGTACAACTGCTCCAAGGCAGTGATGCGCACCATGATGAAACAGAAAAGCGGCCGGATCGTGAACATGGCCTCCGTAGTGGGGGAAATGGGCAATGCCGGCCAGGCCAACTACGCGGCTGCCAAAGCCGGGGTCATCGGCTTCACCAAGAGCCTGGCCAAGGAAGTGGCTTCCCGGGGCATTACGGTCAATGCCATTGCTCCCGGCTTCATCGCCACGGATATGACCAGTGTGCTCTCCGACGACCAGAAGGCCGAAATGGCTCGGACCATCCCTCTGGGACGGGCCGGCCAGCCTGAAGATGTTGCCAATGCAGTCCTGTTCCTCGCAAGCGAGGGGGCTGCTTATATAACCGGCCAGGTTTTAAATGTGGACGGTGGCATGGTAATGTAGTATCATTATCTATTAGAGGATTGGAAGGAGGTGAACTGGCATGAGCGAACAGAGCACTTTTGAAAAAGTAAAGGCCATCACCGTTGATCAGCTGAGCGTTGCTCCTGAAGACGTAAAAATGGACTCTACTTTCATCGATGACTTGGGAGCTGACTCTCTGGACATTGTGGAACTGATCATGGCTTTCGAAGAGGAATTCAACACTGAAATCCCTGACGATGTGGCTGAAAAGATCCGCACTGTGAGAGACGCAGTCGAACTGTTGGATAAAGAAGGCAAATAATAGCATCCCATTATTTTCGGAAGGCCCTGCAACAGGGGCTTTCCGAACTTTATCCATGATCTTATGATCTGAAATGGGGGATTTTTGTTGAAAGTGCCAGTGCTGAAGATTGGTGAAAAAGTAGCAACTATGCCTATCGTCCAAGGCGGTATGGCCATACGCTTGTCCACGGCGCGTTTGGCAGCATCTGTGGCCAATGAAGGCGGTGTGGGTCTGATCGCTGCTTCTGGTCTGCCCTTCGATGAGCTGCGCAAGGAAATCCGTCTTGCCCGGAAATTGTCCAACGGCAAGGGAATGATTGGCATCAATGCCATGGTAGCCGCCCGGGAATTCAAAGGCCTCATTACAACTGCGGCCCAGGAAAAAGTCGATCTGATTGTGGCCGGGGCTGGCTTTTCCAGAGATATGTTTTCTGTCGGCCGGGAATACAATGTTCCCATCGTGCCGATTGTGTCCTATGCCAAACTGGCAAAGATTGCGGAACGGCTCGGTGCCTCCGCCGTTGTGGTGGAAGGGACTGAAGCAGGGGGCCATTTGGGGACCCAGCGTTCCATCAAAGATATCCTGCCGGAGATCCTTTCGGTGGTGAAGATTCCAGTCATTGCGGCTGGTGGCGCTGTCACCGGCAAAGATGCGGCGGAATTGCTGAAAATGGGTGCCAGCGGCGTCCAGATGGGCAGCCGGTTTGCTGCCAGTGAGGAGTCCAACGGGTCTCCTTTCCTGAAACAATTTTATTTGAAAATGACCCAAGATGATGTGGTTCAAATAGATAGTCCGGTAGGCTTCAAGGGCCGGGCCGTGCTGACACCGTTCTCCAAGGCGGTGCTGGAAGGCCATCCTCTGAAACCCTCCACCTGCGACAGCTGCCTGAAGCACTGCTCCCGCAGCTTCTGTATCATCCGGGCCCTGACCCGGGCTCAGCAGGGGGATCTGGAAACAGGTCTGGTGTTTACCGGAGCCAATATGTGGAAAATCAAAGAAATCCTTCCCGTCCATGAAATCTTCAGACGGATCCGGGAAGACTGGGACAATATTGAGTAGAGGTGATCCTGTTGAAACGAAGAGTGGTTGTGACCGGCCTCAGTGCGATTACGCCCATTGGCATCGGTAAAGAAGCATTCTGGAACAGCCTGATGGAAGGCAAATCCGGTATCGGTCTGATTACCCAGTTCGATACCACTGATTTTAACTGCAAAATCGCCGGGGAAGTCAAAGGCTTTGACTTTGCGGACTACGGCGACAAAAAAGAAGGCAAGCGGATGGACCGGGTGACCCAGTTCGCCGTGGCCTGCGCCAAAATGGCGGTGCAGGATTCTGCCCTGGATCTGGAAAAAGAAGATACGGACCGGATCGGCGTGTGCGTAGGCACCGGCATCGGCGGCATCCATACCTTCCTGGACGCGGCCAGCAAGCTGGTCTCCAAGGGACCGGGCCGGATCAGCCCCTTCTTCATTCCCATGGAAATCCCCAACATGCCGGCAGCCCAGATCGCCATCGATCTGAAGGTGAAAGGCCCCAACACGGCCATTGTCACCGCCTGCTCCACCGGTTCTGACTGCATCGGGGACGCTCTCCGGACCATCCAGTACGGGGATGCGGACGTGATGCTGGCCGGAGGTACCGAAGCCGCTATCTCTCCCATTGCGGTAGCCGGCTTCGACAACATGAAGGCCCTGTCCCGGAACAACGACGCTCCGGAAAAGGCTTCCTGCCCCTTCGACAAGAAGCGCAGCGGCTTTGTTATGGGCGAAGGCGCCGGGATTGTGGTCCTGGAAGAACTGGAACACGCCAAGGCCCGTGGGGCCCATATCTACGCCGAAGTGGCCGGCTATGGCCACAACAGTGACGCCTATCATATCACTGCTCCGGATCCGGAAGGGGATATGCAGGTGAAATGCATGGAAATGGCCATCAAGGATGCCGGACTGACCCCCGGGGACATCGACTATGTGAATGCCCACGGTACCAGCACCCACCGGAACGACCTGAATGAAACCAACTGCTGCAAGCGGGTGTTCGGGGACCGGGCCAAGGATGTGCCCATCAGCTCCATCAAATCCATGACCGGCCATCTGCTGGGCGGTGCCGGCGGCGTGGAAGCCGTGGCTACGGTGCTGACCATCGAAAACGGCATGATTCCTCCCACCATCAACTATGAGGATGTGGATACGGAAGAAGGCCTGGATCTGGACTATGTGCCCAATGTGGCCCGGAAAGCCGATGTGAAGGTGGCTCTGTCCAACAACTTCGGGTTCGGCGGTCACAACGCCATCCTGTGCTTCAAGAAGTACGAAGACTAAGAGGCGTCGGTGATGGAGGAACAGCGTCAGAAAGAGCTGGAAGGGCTCTGCCGTCAGCTGGGCATGGAAATGAAAGACCTGCACCTGCTGGACATGGCACTGACCCATACGTCCTATGCCTATGAATCCAAGAAAAATCCCCGGCCCCAGCACAATCAGCGGCTGGAGTTCCTGGGGGATTCGGTGCTGAGCCTGGTGGTCAGCACCCATATCTACAAAACCTGTCCCCAGATGGACGAAGGGGAGCTTTCCAAGCTCCGGGCCTTCCTGGTGTGCGAGGAGACCCTGGCCCAGCTGGCCACGGAAAACCATCTGGGAGACCATCTGCTCCTGGGCAAAGGGGAAATCAACCTGGATGGGGAGGAGAATCCCTCCATCCTGGCCGATGCCTTTGAAAGCGTCCTGGGAGCCTATTACCTGGACCAGGGCTTTGCCCGGGTGACGGGGCTGCTGAACCGGCTGCTGATCAGCCGGATCCCGGAACTGACCGCCGACGGTATCGACCGGGATTACAAGACCCGTCTCCAGGAAGTGGTGCAGAAAGACGGCCCGGCAGAGATCCTGTACGATCAGGTTTCCGCAGAAGGCCCCAGCCACAACCGGACCTTTGTGATGCGTGTCCTGGTGAACGGGAACGAATTGGGCAAAGGCCGGGGAAGAACCAAAAAAGAGGCGGAACAGCGTGCCGCAAGGGAAGCGCTGAAAGCCCTCCGGTAAAAAAAGGTGCTGTGAAAAAATGAAGGATCATTTTTTCACAGCACCTTTTTTATCCATTTTATCTCATTTCTTTTCCTTCCCTGGATTTCTTGTCCAGGTACATGGCAGCGTCCGCCCGGAGGAACACCTGGAGGTAATTTTCGTCGGTTTCCGGATCGTAGTTGCTGAAACCGGAAGCAAAGGCCAGCTGGAGCCAGGGTTCTTTCAGGGAGTAATCCCGTTTCCGGCTGTAGGGCCGGAGTTGTTCCAACAGGGCCTTCCGGTTGGTGTAATCCTGGTTCTGGAGGATCACCACGAATTCATCCCCGCCCACCCGGTATACCGGGCTGTGCTTGAACAGGTCACAGATGGTCTTTACCGTATGCTTCAGCAGCAGGTTCCCCTGCTCGTGGCCGAACCGGTCGTTGACCCCCTTCAGGCCGTTTACGTCCACCATCAGCACCCCGAAAGCGGGTTTGGGCTCCTGATACATCCGGTGATTCAGCTCATGGACCATCTGCTCATAGGCCCGGTTGTTCTTCACCCGGGTCAGGGTGTCTTCCATGGCCTGTTTTTCCAGACGGGCGAACATGTCCTTCATGAGTACCATGGTCTGGTTCATGTTCTGGGCCAGTTCACCCACTTCGTCCCCCCGGTTGTTGTGGATGAAGGTGTCATAATCTCCCTGGCCCATCCGTTTGGCCGCCGCATCGATGTCTTTCAGGGGGGCGATGATCCGGTTGGCGGTGATGATGGCCAGCCCGGAAGTGAACAGTCCGAACAGGATAGTCAGGAACAGCAGCCGGCCGTAGGTGGTTTTCCGTTCCTTATAGATTTCACTGTCAGGCGCCACAATCCCCAGGTTCATACCGTTTTTCAGGGTGATGAAGGCCATTTCCTTCTTCTCGCCTTTGTAGTAATAAGTGAAAAGGTCCGTATTGGAATCCCGGCCTTTCAGCAGATCTGCATAGGGTTCCAGGCCAAAATCCTTCAGGGTGGTGGAGGCTCCCTCCGGATAATCCGGATGATAGAAGATCTCTCCGCCATCGGAAAACAGGGTGGCATAGCCGGTGTCATAGATCGAGGCATGGGACATCATGGTCACCAGGGTGTCCATCCGGATGCTCATGCCCAGGAAGGCCACGAAGGTGCCGTTGCTGTACACCGGAACGATATAGGAAATCCGCCGGACCCCGAAGTTGTGGTCGTCATAGGGGTTCCGCCAGACCGGTTTTCCATCGGCAATCAGATCCCGGAAATAGGGAAGGAAACCACCCTTTCCATAGAAATAGGCCCCCATGGCTTCCCGGGAATGGGAAATGTACTGGCTCCGCCGGGGATCCCAGGTGTACCAGAACCCGGCAGGCCCTCCGGTCAGCTCCGGATTGAACTGGACATAATAGCCAAAGACCGTGGTGGAATTCTTGGCAGACAGATTGAAATGCTTCTGGAGATGGACCAGGATACCTTTCCGGAAAGCCGGATCACTCAGCCGGCCGGGGTCCGGTACATCTTTGATCAATCCATTGGCCAGGATGTCCGTCATGTCCATAGTGCTGGTGAGCACCCCCTGGATGGGGGCGGAAGTCCGCTGGGCCTGCCAGTTCAGGCTCATGGCGGCAATCCGGGTGGAGGTACCGTTGACGGTCTGCAGGTTCAAAAAGCCCAGCACCAGGATCAGGGCCAGGGTGATCCCTAGGATCAGCACCAGAAACTGGGTTTGCAGACTCCAGATGATTCTTCGCACAATGCAACTTCTCCTTACTTATTGGATGGCAAAACAACGAAAAGCCGCCTGTCCCATAGACAGACGGCTGACGGTTTTCACCATTCCGCATTTTTCAGGGCGGAGGAAAAACACTATGCAGCTGGCTGCCATTTTACAGGCCCTGTTAGCTTTGCGTCGCTGGATTTCTCCAGGTTTGCCAAAAGGTTTTGTATTTTTTTTTTTTTTTTTTTTGATTATCATTATTATAAACGTTATGTTGTGATTTGTCCAGCCATACTTTTCCTTACCGGGCCGCGTCCCCTTCAATGGAACGTTTCACCTGGTACATGGCTCCATCCGCCCGGCGGAACACTTCCGTAAAGCTGATATCACTGTCCGGCCGGTATTCCGCATGGCCGGCGGAGAAGGAAAGCTGTTCCCAGGGCTTTTCTCCGGTCCAGTCCCGTTTCCGGAGATAGGGGAGCAGCTGCTGCCACAGAGCTTCCCGGTTTTCATAATCCCGGTCCTGGAGCAGCACCAGGAATTCATCCCCGCCGATCCGGTACACCGGACTGTGGGCATACACATCGCAGATGGTTTTGGCGGTGAGCTGGAGCAACAGGTTCCCCTTTTCGTGGCCGTAGGTGTCGTTGATCCCTTTGAGTCCGTTGCAGTCCACCATCACCACCCCGAAGGCCAGCTGGGGATCCTTCTCGGTGATCCGGCCGTTCAGGTCCAGGATTCTGGTTTCCAGGGCGCTGACATTCTTCACATGGGTCAGTTTGTCCTGGAAGGCCTGGGTCTTCAGGCCCTGGACCATGGTCTTCATCAGGCCCATGGTTTTGTTTATGTTCCGGGCCAGCTGACCGATCTCATCCTGGCTTTCGTAGGATACCGGGATATCGTAATTTCCCTGGCCCATCCGGGAAGCCGCCTTGTTGATGGCTGCCAGGGGCTGGAGAAATTTGTTGGCCAGGTAGGCCGCCAGGGAGGAGCCACAAATGGCAAACAGGATCAGCAGGAAAAAGGCCCGGAAGGTGGCTGTTCGCTGGACTGCATAGATTTCACTGCTGGGGGCTTCCACTCCCAGCTTCATCCCGTTCACCAGGGTGGTGAAGGCCAGCTGCCTTTGTTCCTTTTTATAGAAGACCGGCAGGGTGTCGGAACCGCTGTCGTGCTGCCGGAACAGGCTCTGGTACTGGGACAGTCCGAAATCACTCAGGTTTGTATCCGGGAGTCCATAGGGATGGTCCGGATGGTAGTACAGCTCTCCTCCTGCGGAAAACAGCAGGGCATAGCCGCTGTTGTAGATATGGACGTTCTTCAATCTGCCGATGAGGGTATCCATCCGGATGTCGATGCCCACCAGGCCGATGCATCGGCGGTTCACAAAGATGGGCTTGGTATAGGAAATGATCAGGGGACTGTTTTCCTGGTTCCGGTAGGGAGAAATCCATACCGGGGAAAGCCTGTCCAGGGGCTCGTAGTACCAGCGGTTCTTTTCCTGGGACCGGGGATCGGGACCTTCCGTGGGATGGGAAAAGGGCTGTTGTTCAAACTGTCCGGTTGTGGGATTTTTCTGGTACCAGAATCCGTCCTCTCCATGGACCAGGCCTTCATTGAAATGGAAATAATACCCGTCCACTTCCGGAATGGTCCGGACTGCTGCTTCGAACCGCTGATGGAGCCGGGCGGCCACTTCAGTCCGGAAGGCCGGATCCTCCACCTGGTCCAGTCTGGTGAAATACTGCTGGGCCACACTGCCGGTGAAATCCACCGCGTCCTGGGACTGGAGCATCATTTTGTCCAGATGGGATGCTTTCCGCTGGGTCTCCCAGTTGAGCCCGGTATTGGCCACCTGGGTGGAATAAATATTGATGCTCCGGATGTTCATCACCCCCATGATCAGGGTCAGCACAACGGTGATGGCCACAATGACGATGGTGAGTTGAAGACGGAGACTGCGGATTTTAGCCATGACGGATACACCTCGAAAAAAGTATACTCCCCTCAGCCAGGAGAAGCGTTGCATAAAGTTACCTGTTTATTCATTATAAGAAAAGAAGGGAGATTTGTCCACTCGGGTATTTTCCTGGTGCTATATACTATATATATGACCAGATACCAAAATACGACCTGTGTCTTGTCTGTGCCATAATATAGTGGTAAAATTAAAATCAACTCTGAAAATTCTAGTGAGCAGTAGGGATATTTTGGAAAATGGGGGAGATGCAATGGGAGAGTTTCGGTGGCGGGGGATCCTGCTGGGGCTGCTGCTGGGATGTCCGCTGGTGGGGGAAGGGGCGGTGAAACAGCCGGTCCGGCCGCTGCCGGAACCTTCTGTCGGCGCCTGTGAGAATCTGCAGAAGCTGGCGGATCTGGGACTGGTCCGTCTGCCGGCGGGATACCCGGAAACGGAAACGGCCCGGTTTACCCGGGAAGAAATCACGGACCTGACCCTCCAGGCCATGGAACATCTGGGCATGGACGCCCAAGGCAGAATCGGCGGGCAGCCCGGAGACACCGTGCCCGGCGGGAAAGAGACCCTGGCCCTCCGGCAGGAATTTTACCGGGAACTCCGGAACCGGGGGATGCTGGAAGACTGGAACCTGCTGACGGATCTGAAGCCTTCATCGGAAGCTTCCGATGAAAAGAAGGATGAGGACCGGAAATACAAATTCAGTGCGGAACTGCGCTACAACTATGTGGACCACAGCGGAAGCCCCCGGTGGGACTGGCGGGACAGTGCCCTCCGGGCCCGTCTGTTCCTGGAAGCCAAAATCAATGACCAGTGGCATGCCTACGGGATGGGGGAGATCACCCACCATTTCCTCAGTCACCACAAAAAAGATTCCTGGCTGGAAAACCGCCGGATCTATGTCCGGGGGATGACGGGGGAGAACCGGGTCACCGCCGGCATGTTCGGTCTGGAACTGGGGGAAGGGAACATCTATTCCTCCACTGCCAAAGGGGTTACGCTCAATTGGGGGGACCGGCCGGAATTCGAGGCTTCCGCCGGGAGGACCAAGGCCAACGGGAATTTTGCCAGCTTCGGTACTGCGGTGAAACGGGACCCGGTGTTTTACGGGGCGGCGGTCCATGTGTTCGATGAGGATGATTGGGACCACCGGAAACGGACCATCTGGGACGTTTATTACAATACCAATCTCCAGACGGATCTCCAGGCGGGGGTTATGGCCCTGGGGGCGGACAAATCCTTTGGGGACGGAAAGCATACTGGGTTTGTGGCCAAGCTGGTGAAGGGCCGGATCAAAAGCTGGATCCGGGGCAGCCGGGAATGGGACATCCGGTACTATTACCAGCCGTCCGGAACCTATATGGCCCATACCATGAGCGGGCTGGCGGATTACATGACCGGATTCAGAGGACTGGGGCTCCAGTACCAGTATACGGTGCTGCCCAATGTGGTCCTGAACGGAGAATATTATGATCTGAAGGAACTGGCCACCGGGGAACGGGGACGGACCCTGTGGCTGGATGCAACCTGGTTTATGGGATAGGGGCTGTTGCTTTATGGAAAAACTGGATGTCAGAACAAAAGTGGCGGTGGTGGGCCTGGGCTATGTGGGGCTGCCCCTGGCCGTTGCCTTTGCTGAGCATTTTCCCACTGTTGGCTACGACTGCAGCCGGGAGAAAATCGAATGCTGCCGGCAGGGACGGGATGTGACGGAGGAAGTGGGGGACCGGGCCCTGGCCGGAAGTGCGCTGACCTGTACCACGGATCCCTCGTTGCTGAAGGAAATGGATTTTATTATCGTGGCGGTGCCCACCCCGGTGAACCTGGAACGGCTGCCGGATCTGGGGCTGGTCCGGGAGGCCAGCCGGACCATCGGCCGGAACCTGTCCCGAGGAACCATTGTGTGCTACGAATCCACCGTGTATCCCGGGGTGACGGAAACGGTCTGCGGGCCTATCCTGGAGCAGGAAAGCGGACTGAAGGCGGGACTGGACTTCCATCTGGCCTATTCCCCGGAGCGGATCAATCCCGGGGACAGGATCCACCGGCTCCAGAACATCTGCAAGATCGTTTCCGGGGATGACAAGGCAACCCGGGACCGGGTGGCGGCTCTTTACGGCACCATCATCCAGGCGGATCTGTTTCCGGTTTCCAGCATCCGGGTGGCGGAAGCGGCCAAGCTCATCGAAAACACCCAGCGGGATGTGAACATCGCCTTTATGAACGAGGTGGCCATGGCCTGCCATGCCATGGGCATCGATACCTGCGAAGTGGCGGATGCCATGGACACCAAATGGAATGCCCTCCATTTCCGGCCCGGGCTGGTGGGAGGCCACTGCATCGGAGTGGATCCCTACTATTTTGTCTACGAGGCCAAACGGGAAGGGTATCTGTCCGCTCTGACGGCCCTCAGCCGGCACATCAATGAAGGGATGGCGGACTATGTAGTGCAGGAAACCCTCCGGCAGATGATCCTGGGGGATCTCCGGATCCGCCGGGCTCATGTTGTGCTGCTGGGGCTCACCTTCAAGGCGGACTGTTCAGACCTGCGGAATTCCAAGGCCCTGGAGATTTTCCGAAAGCTGCGGCAGATGGGGATCCCGGTGCAGGCGGCGGATCCGGTGGCGGATCCGGACCGGCTGCCGGAGGATGTGCGGGAGGCCTTTATCCCGGTGGAAGAAATCCGGGACGCTCATGTACTGTTGTTTGCCGTCCGGCACCGGACGTTCCGGGAATGGACGGCGGAGGACCTGCAGGCCCGTTATGCCGCCGATGTCCCCAGCCGGATTCTCATCGATGTAAAAGGTATGTACCGGAAGGATGAGATGGAAAAGGCCGGGTTCCAGTACTGGAGGCTGTAGCATGCATCTGAAAAAGCATCTGTTCTACATTTTTCTCGGGCTGCTGGCCCTGGGGCTGTTCTATTTTTACGCCATTTCCAGTTTCTTCCATGCCAAACAGGTGGCCCGGTATGAAAATTTGACGGAACTGGGACAGGAATATGAGGCGGCCGGGGAACTGGAACAGGCCCGGAAGGCGTACCCTGTTGCCCGGGAAGCCCGGATCCTCACCGGCCGGGAACTGGGGAGCCGAAAAGCCCTGGTGCTCACCTTTGACGGAATGGGGGAACGGGGAGACCTGGAAGCCATTTTCCAGCTGCTCCAGCGGAAAGGCTGGAAAGCCACCTTTTTTGTGGAAGGGATCAATGGAGCCCATGAAAGCGTGCTGCTCCAGCAGCTGGGCCGGGACGGGCAGGATCTGGAGAATTACAGCTTTGTGGGCCTGGCCCACGGGGAACGGCTGGATCCGGACCAGGTGCTTGTCCAGCTGGTCCAGACCCAGAAGGTGCTGAAAGTGGCGGCGGGACAGCCGGCCCGGGTGGGGAAGCTGGGGGATACCCGGTACACTCCGGAAATCTGCCGGGCTGCTTCTGCCAGCGGGCTGGAGGCCCTGGTCCAAAGCGATCTGGAGCTGAAGCCCGGGGACCTGACGGATCCGGACAAACTGGTCCTGGCGGAAAGCCGGATCCATCCGGGGATGGTTTTGTCCCTGCGGATGGACCATCCGGTACCTCCGGTGCCCAAAAAGAAAGTGCCGGTGGGGACCCCGGCCATTGACAAAATGCCCACGGTGGAAGACAAACAGGAACCGGCGGCCCCAGCTCGCTCCCTGGTCCAGGGGGTGGAAGATCTTTGTGACTGGCTGGCCCACCAGGGCTGGGATGTGGTGCCGGTGACGGTGCTGCTGCCATAACCGGCAGGGAAAGGAGAGAACCCCATGCTGTATGTATCCAAAGGAAAAACACTGGTCCTGGCGTCTCTTTTCCTGGCCCAGGCGGCCGGGTGGGGGCTGGCCCCTGCGGAAGGCAGTCCCCCGGGAGCCTTTGCGGGCCGGGGAGATACTTCGGTGATCAGCGGGGAACCGGTGCCGGACAAACCGGTGGAACAGCCCCAGGCGGTGGAGGTGCCGGCGGGACTGGAAAATGCGGTGCTGCCCGGGACGATCCAGCCCCGGAACCCGGAAGAAAGCCTGCCCCTGCCCAAACGGAAACTGCCCAAAGGGATGAAGGGGGATCAGGTGGTCCGGCTGCTCCAGGCCAACCGGGGACAGCTGGCGGTGGAAGAATCCACCCTGTCTACCACCGCTCCGGCCATCCCTTTCACCTTTACCGGACTGACCCGGCGGGCCAGTGTGGATGCCATGCTGAAGGCTCTGGAGGAAACCAGGAGCCGGGGAACCTTTTTTGTTACGGACCGGGAAATCCGTACGGCGCCGGAAACAGTCCGTGCCATCCTGGATGCGGGACAGGAAGTGGGCATCTGTTTCTATCCCCTGAAAGGAGAAACGGTGACGGATATGGCGTCGGACATTCTCCGGACCCGGACGGCACTCCGGCAGCAGTTCGGGGTGGACAGCCAGCTGGTGAAACAGGCTTCGGGAGCCGTGCAGCCGGAGATCCGGGAAGCCGTTTCCGCCCTGGGCTGCCGGCTGATCGGGGCCCGGGTGAACCTGGTCCAGAGCCGGCACCGGAACTGCCGTACCCCGGAAGAGATCCTGCCGGACATTTACGGACCGGGGGTGAAGGCGGCGGCCCGGGGCGGCATCATCCAGATCCGTCTGGACTGGTACAGCCGGCCGGAACTGGCGGCGGAGCTGTTCCTGTATCTGAAGCGGAAAAAAATTGACAACATTGCCTACAATGGTTTCGGGGATGCCAGCGGAGTGAACCCGGCCAATGACTCGGCCTATAAAATTGTATCCGTGGGGAATGTATTGGCGGACCGGGACCATCTGTGGCAGTATCCGGTGCCGGACAGTGCCATCCTGCCCCAGGTGAAGATGACCCCCCTGCTGGCCCCCGGCGCCTCCCACCAGACACTGGTGACGGAACTGGCCAGACGGTATGTGGGGGAACCGTCCACCCGGGATCGGCAGAGCCTGGGCTTTACTGCCCGGGATTTCCTGGAACTGGACACCACCGGCTGTGTAAAGACCCAGGACCCGGTGATTTTTTTCGGATTCGACGACTGGGGGGACGAGGATTCTGTGAACCACATACTCTACGTGCTCCGGAAGCACCATGTGCCCGGCAATTTCTTCATCCTGACCCACAACATGGTATATCAGCCCAACCTGCTCCGGGCCATTGCCATGGAAGGCCATGACATCGGCAGCCATACGGACCTCCACAAGCCCATGACCGCCTGGGATCGGCACCATGACAAGAGGGCCATGGAAAGCTATGAGGAATTCTACGAGGATGTGAAGACTTCCTATCTGCGGCTGGCCCGGACGGTGGGGGACCTGCGGCGGCCCAACGGACGGCCGGTGCTCACCAAGTTCTTCCGCCCTCCCACCCTGACCATCAGTGCCGTGGGGACCCGGGCTCTTTTGGAAAACGGGTTCCAGTTCATCGTCAGCGGCCATGCCATCGATGATTATGCGGCCCCGGATCTGGCAACGGAACTGAAACGGTTCCGGGATGCCATCTACTGCAGGGGTCAAGTCCGGAAGGGGGCGGTGTTCGTAATCCACATGACCAGCGCCGCCAAATACACCCCGGCGGCCCTGGATGTGCTGCTGACGGAAAACGAAAAGAAGCCGGAAGGGGATCCCACCAGATTCCAGGTAGGTCTGCTGTCCGATTACCTGACGGAATCCCATTCCCAGGCCCGGACTCCTGGGGAAGCCCGGAAAGAACGGAGACGGATCAGGTGGTGGTGAACATGGCAAAAGAATTCCAGGGTGAAAAACTGGAAGAAGTGCTGACCCGGGAGAAAGCGGACCGGCGGCTGCTGCCCCATGTGCCTTCCCGTCAGCGGAGCGGGCGCAGCCGCCGGGCCCTGCCGGACCAGATGCTGGAAAAATACGGGTTTCTCCATTTCACCAATGGAGAAGAGGCCAACGCCCGGTATCTGGTGGATTACCCGGTGAAGATCACTGCCGGGGGCAGCCATTTTACCGGACGGGCCAAAGATATTTCCGTCACCGGCATGGGGCTGGCAGTGGATCCGGATACGGCCAGGCATCTGGCCCGGGCCGGGACCATGCAGCTGGCCTTTGAAATCGCCCCCGGCACCATGCCCGAAGGACTGGAACGGAAGGTGAAGGTGGGGGCCCGCTGGGTGCGTCCGGAAGGAGTGGAAGAGGCCCTGTCCGCCGCCCGGAGCAAAGGGGAGGACACCCTGCTGGCGGGGCTGGCCTTCGACCAGGATCTCCTGGACTATTCCCGGGAAAAAAGCCGGTTCGACGTGCCCTTCGTATCCTCGCTCCTGGCCATCATCTGCCTGTGCATCGTGCTTATGCGGACGGAATCGGTGGTCTATTTCAAATTCAACAAATACCTGTATCTGTACAGCATTATCGCCAGCACCTTCCTCCTGGTGAAGTACATCTTCGGGGCTTTCTACCGCCCGGTGCCGGTGGATCCCCGGTACACCCCCGGGGTCAGCATCCTGGTGCCCTGCTTCAATGAGGCAACCTGGATCCGCCGGACCATCCTCTGCGCCCTGGACCAGTATTACCCTCCGGAGCGGCTGGAGGTGATCGTGGTGGATGACCATTCCACGGATCATTCAGTGGAAAAGATCCGGGAGACCCTGGAGGAAATCCGGACCAAAGAAGGCGCAGAAACGGCGGACCGGGTGAAGATGCTGGTCCAGCCGGCGAACCGGGGGAAACGGGAGGCCTTGGCCCGGGGAGCCAAAGAGGCCCGACACGAACTGGTGGTGTTTGTGGACAGCGACAGCTTCCTGGATCCCTACGCCATCCGGAACTTGGTCCAGCCTTTCAAGGATGCCCACTGTGGCGGGGTGTCCGGCCGGACGGATGTGGCCAACACTTTCACCAACTCCCTGACCAAGATGCAGTCGGTGCGGTATTACATCGCCTTCCGGGTGATGAAGGCGGCGGAGGGGCTCTTCGATGCAGTGACCTGCCTTTCCGGGCCCCTTTCCTGCTACCGGAAGGATCTGGTGCTGCGGTATTCTAAGGACTGGGTGGAACAGCGGTTCCTGGGGCACAAGGCCACTTTCGGGGACGATCGGTCCATGACCAATTTCATCCTCCGGCACCACCGGACGGATTACCAGGATACAGCCCTGTGCTACACCATTGTCCCCAGTGATTACGATGTGTTCCTGAAGCAGCAGATGCGGTGGAAACGGAGCTGGCTCCGGGAATCCCTGGTGGCTTCCCGGTTCATGTGGCGGAAGGAACCTTTTGCGGCGGTGTCCTTCTATATGGGGGTGCTGGTGCCCATTGTGGCTCCCCTGTGTGTACTGTACAACCTGCTCTACATTCCCCTGATCCACCGGGTGTTCCCTTACACCTTTCTCCTGGGGATGTTCCTGATGGCCGGACTCATGAGCGCCTGCCAGCTGCTGCTGCGCCGGAGCACCACCTGGCTGTACGGTCTGTGGTTCTGCCTCTATTATGAACTGGTGCTCCTGTGGCAGATGCCCGTGGCCTGGTTCACCTTCTGGAAATCCACCTGGGGCACCCGGATGACTCCGGCAGATGTGGAGGCGGCCCGGAAAAAGGCGGAGAAAAAGGCCCGGAAGGAAAAGGGCAGGAAGGGGGGCGGTCATGCTGGCTGATGAAGAATACACACGGCAGAAGGACAAACGGAAAAAAAGAAGGGCCATCGTCCAGGGACTGGTGCTGGTGACACTCCTGGGAATTTGCATCGACGCCCTGTTCGTGTTTTCCCGGTACCGCCCCTACCGGCCGGACCAGGTGAAGGGCGTGGACCGGGGGTTCGTGGCCCTGTCCTATTTCGGGGTGGACCGGACCGGCACCCATGACCTGATCGGCACCCGGCTGCTGGACGAGCATCTGACAGATCGGAAGAGCACACGTCTGAACTCCAGTCACCTTGTAATCTCGTA
>OBLO01000364.1_pt1 | contig 47380 bp, 44 predicted proteins | sample 1519401 | NCBI WGS metagenome assembly OBLO01 (sample SAMEA2602897, study PRJEB22501) | metagenome | reverse complement strand
AGCGATTTTGGCTTTTGTTTTGTTGCCGTATCGCGTCGACTTGTATATAATACCATGTGACCTGCATTATGTCAACACCTTTTTTGTTGCTTTTTTAACATTTTTTCGCGAAACACTAGGATTCGTGGAAAAACAACTATGCTTGATTATCGCCTTTTTCGGCATCAAAATTTCTTGAAAAAAGTTCAAAAAAAGTTAGATTTTCTACCGAAAAACGGCAAATTTTGCGTAAAAAAATCACTTTCTCCCGAAAAATTTTCGAGATTTTTTTCTTTCTCAGCAGCAAATTTCCTGCTTGTTTTTTTCCGGCATTTTTCACTATTATCGGCGAAAACGTAAAAATGCGCTCTGCTTTCGCAGAGCGCACGAGAAACTATCTGTTATTTTTCGTAAGTGAAGTTATTAATATGCGGCCGCAGGTCCTCGCCTTCCTGTGCTTCGGCAGACAGAACAGCCTGAACAATGATAGCATTCTCCAGACGTTTCTTTTGCAGACGACAGCCATACTCATACGGCTTGGTAATATCGCCGTTAATTAAATCCGCATTGGCGTGGCAGCCACCGCTGCAGAAGAAGCGAGCCCAACATTTGCTGCACTCCGGCTTAGTAAGAACATGGGTATGACGGAACTTCTGCACCATTTCAGGTGTAACGATACCGGTATCCAGGGTGCCCATCTTATATTGTTCGCGGCCGACAAACTGGTGGCACGGATAAATATCGCCATCAGCGGTAATGCAATAGTATTCATGACCGGCGCCGCAGCCTGCCAAGCGCTTAGCTACGCACGGACCGTTATCAAGTGCTACATTGAAATGGAAGAAGTCAAAGGGATTGCCTTCACGACGACGCTCCAGATATGCACGCGCCAGCTTATCGTATTCATCGAAAATTACCGGCAGATCTTCCTCGGTCAATACCCAAGGTTCATCAATGCCTACTACGGGTTCTACGGAAATCTCCTTGCCAACCTTAGTCATATCCAGCACATCCTCACAGAAATGGGTGCTGAAATGGGTATAGGTTCCGCGCAGATAATAGTTTTTGCCCTCACGGCTGTCAATTACCTTCTTAAAGCCGCGTACAGCTGCATCATAGCTGCCGGATTTATTCGGGAACGGACGCATAGCATCATGAGTTTCCTTCTTGCCATCCAGGCTCAGAACCAGCATAACACGGTTATCGTTGAGGAATTTGATATTATCATCATTCAAAAGAGTACCGTTGGTAGTAAGCGTCAGCTTAATATTCTTACCGGTTTCTTTTTCGCGACGGCGTACATATTCGGTAATATGAACAACAACCGGCCAGTTCATCAGCGGTTCACCGCCGAACATATCCAACTCCAGGTTATGGCGCTTCTTACTGCCTTCAATAGCAAACTCGATAGCCTTTTCTGCAGTTTCCTTGCTCATGAGCTGACGGCAGCCACCAAAAGAACCGGTGTCAGCAAAACAGTAACCACAACGCAGATTGCAATCATGAGTTACAAGCAGGCACAGGGATTTTACAATCGGCTTTTCTGCAAAAGTCGGCGGCACATCAAAGGAAGGGCTGAAAAGCAGACCTTCATCCTGCAGGCCGTGCATTTCTTCCAATGCATCGCGCAAATCCTCTTCGCTGTATTTATCCTTCAAAGCAGCCATAGCCTCAGCATCATTGCTGCCATCATAATAATCGAGTAAATCGTAAATAACATCGTCTACAAGATGAACGGCACCGCTGTTGATATCCAGCACAGCCATATTATCATCAAGACGCATTTTATGTATCAGCATGTATTCCAACCTTTCTTTTTGCATAGATAGTAAAACAGCCCCCTGCACCAGACAGGGAGCTGCATTAAGCTCAGATATTATTTGCAGTGTTCGCAAACCTGGTTGCCAACGGTGCAGGAAGTTTTGCAAGCGGATTGGCAGGAAGCCGGGCACTCGCCGCAGCCACCGGTACGCAGAGTTTTGTTCAGCATTGCTTTATTAACAGTTTTGATGTGTTTACGCATAACGATTACCTCCAAAAAAATATATTATTACTTGTTTTATTTTACCTTGTTTTTGCCTATTTTGCAAGGATTTTTTTAAATTGCTCATTTACAAATACTATTTCGCGACCTATATTCTTCCATTGCATTATCTGTTTTTATTATAGCCTGTTCATACGCTTTTATCCATACAACACCAGTCAGAAAATCATTGCAACACGCGGATAGAAATAATTTAATATTATTTTTTGCTATTTGCTACCCAACCTCAATAATGTATAGTCATGCATTCATAGTAAAATTTCATCGTATATGCTAGAATATTCTTAGTAATTATATAGGAGGTCTGCTTGCTATGAAAATAACACGTATTTTAATCCTTCTGAGCGCTGCCGCCATGCTGACGTATGGTATCTGTAACAGAGAATATCTTGCCGTCTGGCGCAAGGCAGCGACAATTTGTCTGGAGTGTATCGGCATTGGTTAAACGTAAGCTTGTACAAATTTGCACCGCCCTCCTATATAACGGCAATTTTGCAGGCTTTACCACCGGCAATATCTGGAAGGGCAGCAGCAAGAATATCTGCCTGCCAGGTTTAAACTGCTATTCCTGCCCCGGAGCCTTGGGCGCCTGCCCGCTTGGCTCGCTGCAAAGCTCGCTCAGCGGTGTATTTTTGCGCATTCCCTTCTATGTGCTGGGCTTCATTCTGCTCTTTGCGTTAATCTTTGCGCGTCTTATCTGCGGCTGGGGTTGTCCCTTCGGCCTCGTGCAGGAATTGCTCTACAAAATTCCTACGCCTAAGCTGCAGCGCAACCGCTTTACCTATCTGCTCAGCTATCTGAAATATTTTATTGCTTTGGTTTTTCTCCTGCTGCTGCCCCTAGCATTTTATCAGTTCACCGGCAGCGGCGTACCGGCCTTCTGTAAATTTATCTGCCCCGCAGGTACTTTGGAGGCTGCTCTGCCTCTGGCATTTTTCAAGCCGCAGATTCGTGAGCTTTTGGGCCAGCTGTTTATCTGGAAGCTGACACTGCTGTGTCTTACCGTACTGGCAGCCATCTTCATCTATCGCCCCTTCTGCCGCTTCATCTGCCCTTTAGGCGCTATTTACGGACTGTTTAATAAAATCTCCCTCTTTGGCATGAAGGTTAACCACGTCAAGTGCATCAACTGCAACCTCTGTATGGAGCATTGCAAGATGGATTGCCGTCATGTAGGCGACAGCGAATGTATCGCCTGTGGTGAATGCCGCAAGGTCTGCCCGGTAAAGGCAATTTCTCTCGGCAAAAAGTTTTAATTTAAATATACCATTTTCTCTTATCCTTATAAGGAGGTCAACATGAAAAAATTTCTGCTAACCTTATCTATGACTGCACTTTTATTATTTACTGCAGGCTGCAGCTGTCCCTTCTCCGATAAAACTGCCGACAGCAAACCGCAGATGAACACCGCTGCTGCCTCAGCTGCCGAAGTCGCACCCGATTTCAGCTACAAAGAGTTAGGCAGCGGCAAAACCATGCGCCTGAGTGACTTAAAGGGCAAGCCTGTCTTTATCAATTTCTGGGCGACCTGGTGCCCTCCCTGTGTCGGCGAGCTGCCGCATATTGAAAAGAAATACAGCGAATATAAGGACAGAATGCATTTTGTTATTCTCAGCGTAGATGATAACGAACAGGATCCTGCTCGTTTCATCCAAAGCAAGGGCTACACCTTCCCCGCTGCCTACGGTGATCATCAGGCACTCGGACGTGCCTACGGCATTGACGCTATTCCGGCATCCTACATCATCAGCGCCGACGGACATATAGTTGCACGCATAGTCGGCAGCATGAACGAGTCTTCCCTCGACGCTTTCCTGCAAAAGGCCTTTTAAAAAGCTAAAAGCAGTCCCGCAACCTTTTTATAAGATTGCAAGGACTGCTTTTTTATGCCTTCAGCCAGATACCGGCCTTATAGCCACGCACACCCAGCATCGCCGCACCAATGCAAAGCACAACGTCAGGAATAACCTGCAGAATACCGCAGTACCAGATAACCGCCCACACAGAAATCGGTGCATTGATTATATAATTGGATACAACGTAGAACCATACAAGTCCGAACAGATAAACAATAACCATACCGGCAAAATTTGCTTCCATCAGACTCCGGAAATTGATTTGCTTAGCCTTGCGGACCCAGGCTCCGTTTACCCAAGCCTGCACGATAAAGCCCAGAAGATAACCGAAGGTCGGCTGCGCAATATAACCGGGGCCGCCGCCTGATGCAAAAACAGGAATGCCGACCAGACCCATGACAACATAAGTGCCGACGGCAATCGCACCCAGACGCGGTCCGAGCAGCAACCCGGCCAATAAAGTAAACAAAAACTGCAGTGTATAGACATCGGTGCCTACCGGAATTTTAATAAACGTTCCCACAGTAATAAGCGCAATAAACAATGCGCATAAAATCAGTTCCTTCGTACTCAAATGCATATTTTACGCCTCCAAAGCTTCTGTAACCTCTGTTACAGTTCATAGTTTATAGGATACGCCAGTTTTTATTTATTGTCAACCTATTTTATTTTTACGGTTAACATTACTTGCAAAGGAAAAGGGAGACAACCGCCTCCCTTTAAAACTAGATCAAAATTAACATCTGTTTAGAACGAATATCTTACACCAAAGTTATAGCGCCACTTAGTCTGAATATCACCACCAAAGGTCTTTTCCAAATCGGCGTAGACGTAAGTGTTATTATTGAATTTTACATTTCCACCAACGCTCAATTCATACCAAGAATCTTTCAAATTGGAGATATCCTTATAAGTTTTTCCGTACTTATCTGTAATGGAGAATACGTTATCATCACCAAAATCATGCACCGCACTAATAGAAGCAAAGATATTACTATTTTTAAACTCCTTGCCTACAGTCAATCCTGCACGCGCAGTCAAGCTACTGATACCATCCTGCTTAACCCTAGAGCCATCGCTCAAAGAATAGCTTGCAGAGCTTGTAGTACCGTAAGTAAGTTCTGCTTCCGGCTGCAGATAGAAATCATGCTTCATAGAAATACGTCTGCCATATTCCATGCTTAAACTGCTACCCCAGTTATGGTAATCTCCTGTAATTTTGTTACCAGTGCCAGCAGCATAACTTGTCAGTTCACTCTTTAATCTGCTATGGCGTGCCACAACATCAAAATAATGACCTTTTTCTCCCAAGTAACTACCATACAAGGCTAAACCAATACTGTTATTATCAGCTTTGCCTTGTTTAGCATAGTTCGTTTTGCCATCATAAGAAGTAACCGCAGCACCAATAAACCACTTACCACCATCATCCTGCAACAATTGCTTGTCGTAGCCAATCTGAAAAGCATTATACTGGTTATTCAAGCCATATTTTCCACTCTCTTCTTTGCCATGGAAAGTACGTGCCCACAAGCCGTTTTCCTCTGTGCTCATACGTAAATCACCCAAGCGTTTTTGCAGATTATTATACTCATCACGCCATCTATAATAGTTATTGATTGCATTAGCGCGAGTATTGTAAGTCAAATTAGACAGCACAGGCGCAGGCGTTGGATTGGGGTCTGGTGTCGGGTCTGGGTCGGGCTTAGGATCTGGCATCGGATTCGGATTTGGGTCTGGATCCGGTGTCGGGTCTGGATTCGGGTCTGGATTGGGATTAGGCGTCGGGTTTGGATTCGGATTGGGATCCGGTGTCGGATTTGGATTCGGGTCTGGATCGGGTGTCGGATTGGGCGTACTACCAGTAAGTTTGATATCTGTTACCTTCCACAAATCAACATTATCTTTACTTTTTTCATTTGTTAATGTTGGTGTGTAATTATAAGCACCTGCATCAAAAGGATTGATTGTGAAGTTGAGCTTGTAACCACCATTTTTTTCGGAAGAATCTTCTATGATGGTAAAAGGATTGATTTTGGTATCATTAGTTAACAGGAAATCTGGCTGAGTAGCTATTAAATTAACACTATGGTGAGAATTTTCAGTGCTATTCTTGTTAATAATTATTTTCCCAGCAGATATATTTTCTTTGTCTAACGTATCTTGATTCAATGTTATTAAGAAAATACCATTTTTACCATCGAACTCATGAATTATTAATTCATTTTTACAGTCAGCTAACTTTATGATGCCATTATCCAAAGATATACTTTTAACGTTTTGTTTTAAATCAGAATTATATTGTGTCCTCTTATCTATTATCCACGCAGCACCGTCACTAATTTGAATATCAGCATCAACATAATTTATACCTGTATTAGTATAAAAATGTCCATCAAAATATGATTCTTTTCCCACTAAATTCATAGTTAATTTAGTATCATTGCAAATTGCTCCAACGAATTTAACCATAGAATTTTTGTTCTGATTAATGGAAATTGCACCATGCCCACTAATGTCTACTGGGTTTGTATTATCGCCACCAACCAAACCTTGTATTTCTATATTACCAGTATTATTAAGTTTCTTACCTAAAGTTAATTCATCAATATTGATATTTCCACCAGAATTAACTAATTCATTAATCGTTAATTCTTCACCACTAATTTTATCTAAATTATATAGTCTTGAAATTTTACTAACACCTGATAATTCTAAATCACCACCAACATTATTCAGTACTCCATTGCAAAAAATACCATTAGAAGTTTTTATATTACCATTATTCTTTATACTGGAATCAGAATTTATTTTTCCAACAGTCATCACCCCAGAATTTTCAATAGAGTAGTTATCTTCCAGTACACATTTCACATTAATATTTCCCTTTACAAGCATATTACCTAATCTAGTATTTTTAATAGCAACATCTGATTTAGATTTAGAATGAGTTAAATCAACGTTTAAATCTCCATCAATATGCACATTAGTTTCATCATCGTATGTATTATTAGTAGTACCATTACGAATTCCAATAAAACCTTCAGTATTACCATCCGTTGTTATATTTACATTGCCACCAACACAAAGCTTTCCTTCTGGTACATTAGATATACCATTAGCGTAGCCACCAGAAACATTAATATTTAAATCTTTATTGATATTTATTTCTCTATTGTTAATTATAGCTACCGTTTTAGCATTATTAGTATTCTTAAGATTAATATCTAGATTCCCATTAAAATTAAGTGTAGTTTCAATCCTATATCCAGTATAACGTTTAGGAACAAAGTTATCAATTCCATAAGTATCATTATATGATTTAACATCAATTTTCATATCTTGATTGGCATTCAAAATATGATCACCTCTATATTTCAAACCAGTTGTCGTGCCATAAATATAAGATTTCATGGGATCATTATTTTCAACCTTTATATTTACTGGTCCATCTCCAAGAAATTGTACAGCACCACTTACACCTATAATATTTTCATCTATTCCTGTTTTATTAATAATCAAATATGGAGCTTTTCCTTTGATTACTTTTATCGCAGTCTCTTTCCAGCTTCCATCTAAGTAGTGCGCCCCATTACCATATATACCATTATTAAATACGTTATCAGTTGTATATATTCCAGATTTATTAATTACACTATCAACTTCTGGTTTTGCGAACTCATTCCTAAATCCATCGAAATACCAACCTTTAATATTTTCATCATAATAAATATTCGGAGTAAAATTATACTGGTTAACACCCATATCCTGAGCCAAAGCCAATCCTTTGAATTTTACATTATCCGGAGTGGTAGCAACCAAAACTTTCTTCGCTCCATCTTCATTATCTGCATAAACACCATTCTTATCTACGATAGAAATCCAATGTTCACCAGCATCGCTACCTGTAACAAATATACTATCACCCTTACAGTTTGCTAGATCTGTTCCTAAAATAAATTGTCCATCTCTACCTTGTAACTTATCTATTTTCAAAGTTGAATAAACTCCATCTTGGCTCATGTCAAAAGTAGCAAAGGAATCCATACGAAGATTATTAATCGTATCATTGCTCTTATAGCTATTCCCTGCATAATAGCCTGTGCCTTGCTGCAAAATAAATTTAGCTTCATTGGCAAGGCTAAGATTAATTTTGCCCAGCTCATCTTGATACAATGCACCCTTAATAGCAGAATCAGAACGCGTTAAATTAACATTAATTGTCGAACCTTCACCTGTAATACTATTTTTGCCAATAGCAAATAAGCCACCATTGATGTCAACTTTATTGCTATCAGGAAGGGCAGCAACTAAAAAATCCTTATCAACATTAGCATAATTCTTAGTTACCGTATCCTTAATTTTCACTTTGCAATCTTTTAAAGCATATACATTTTTAGCATATCCATTAATTTCAACAGAATCGCCTCTATTGCCCAATGCATATACATCACCACCTACACCTCTAACAATATGCAAAAATCCTCCTTTGGCAACTGTGGGACCAGTATAAGTATTTTCGCAAAGTAAAATCAAGCCTACAGAACCAGTCTTCTCTAATCCAGCATGAATATCAGTTACATTTTTCTCGGAAATATCATTACTCCAAATGCTATAGTTACGACCTTTAAAATTATCTTCTACTTTTTTCGTGTCAACTTGATACATATAAAATTTATCATTACTATATCTTGTCGTAATATCTTCTTGAGAAAGTCTATCAACATCAATAGCACCTAAACCTTGAACTGCTTTACCTGCATCAACAATGCCTTGTCCAAAAACTTCTTCTCTTGTACATTCACGATAACTTCTTTTTATATCAGCTTGCTTAAATTCTTCATAGCTTCTATATTGATTAGTTAGATATTTTTCATACATCTGCTTCATTGCATTATCAATATCTTCGCTATTTAAGTTATTGATTTTATTATTTACTAAGATAAGCTTTACTTCTTTTACTAATTTTCCATCATCAGTAAAGACTAATTGGCAATATACAGGAGCTAATCGAAACTTATTATTTGCAGTAGAAAGAATAGTATCACAAAGCTCTTTACCAGAAAGATACGGAAAAGCTTCCTTTACTAAAGCACTTATTCCAGTTACATGTGGTGCTGCCATTGATGTACCAGTCATTTCTCCATATATATGTCCAATTTTAGTTGAATTAATCCTTACGCCGGGAGCCACTACCGTAGTCTTAGACAAACTATGCCCTGGTGTGTTACTTGTAATTCCTAAAAAGCTAGCATCTTCTGTAGAAGACGAAGGATCAAAAGCTCCAACAGTAATATAATTATTTCTATATTTTTTATTATCGTAATCTATAATGCTAAAGTTAATCTCAGGATTCATTTCAACATCATTGCCTAACGCTCTTACTATTAACATACCATTATTAATAGCATTTTCATTTATCTTCTTATATCCAACTAAAGCATGATTACCACCAAAACTTTCATTTATAGCTACAGTATCATTATTTATTTTCATAAATAGCGCATCCCACCAAGAATCAACCGCAGGCAATTTGTTTGCTAATCCAAAGGCATCTACTTTAGAATTATATGCAACACCATACATATTTTTAGGATCTGTAATATTATTATTTTTTCTTGCAGCCATAATACCTGCTACATGAGTAGAGTGTTCACTAGTTTCAAGATTTCCATATTTATTCTGAATATTACTTCCATCACTACTATTTAAATCCTTATGTAAAATATCAGGTAATCCAGATTCCAGCATGCCTAACTTAACGCCATTTCCTGTGTATCCTAATGCATAAGCTTTATCTGCATTAATACTTGCCAAGCCTGTGCTATTTTGAAATTCATTGATTGTATTAACTCGATTTCTATCCTCATCAAATATACTATATTGCTCATTTCTTATTGAAGTAGCTACATTATTTAGCTTTTCACCATTAGCAAAATTCTTAAACGTGTCATCATTCCCACTAGCATACACGCTTCCCATCGCAGACATAGCTAACGCTAAACCAACTGCCAAAGCAAGCTTGCTCTTTCTACCTGTCTTGATTAAGTTAAAATGTCTTCTTTTCATCATGAAAGCCTCCTTAATTCGCAGCTTTTTATAAACGGAGAAATGTTAGAGAGTTTATAGCTTGCCTACTACAATAACTTCATAGCAGACAACACCCTATACCTAATATTATATGATTTTTAAAATCCTGCGTCAATGATTTTGAGATGTATAATGTTCTGGTTTTTGTATACTTATAGCATATAATATCTTATGGAGGCGAAATATATGTATGAAGAATTTTTTGCTAATCGTTTAGCAGAATTAAGACAGCAAAAAAAGATATCAGCTAGAGAAATGAGCCTAGCAATAGGACAAAACGAAAGCTATATAAATCGCATAGAAAACAAGTTAAACTATCCATCTATGCAAGGATTTTTCTACATCTGTGAATACCTAAACATAACGCCTCAACAATTTTTTGATACACAAAATCCTGCACCTGAGAAAATAACCAGAGCACTCGCTCTATTAAAGAACTTGCCAACTGAACAAATTAATATCATTGTCGCTCTCTTAGAAACAATGCAAAACAAAAAAGACTGATTAGCTAGATTTACTTTTAAACCAAACTAATCAGTCTTTTAATTTTGCCTGTTTAGCGCACAAATATGTCGCGCACAATATTGATATCAATGCCCTTGGTCTGCAAAAAGCCGAAGAAATATGCCTGCTCCAAGCGTTTCTTGAAGCCTTCAAGTCCGTTACCGTCATCAGCAACGGTTACGCGATACATTTCGAAAGGTGCCTTTTGATACGTAGCCGCCGTATTAACACCTACATGACCAGTCAGCGCCCTGTAAAAACCGTATTTTTTCGCTGCATCAATAACCCTATCGTTATAGCTGCCGTTAGGATAAGCCAGAGTACGTACGATATAGCCGTCAAATTTTTTCTTCAGCCAATAACGTGACGTATCCGTTTCCCACACCAAATATTTTTCATCGATAGCAGCCAACGGATTATGGCTGTAGGTATGCGAACCAAGCTCCATACCGGCAGCAATAAGCTCCTTGATTTCCTGCTCATTCATATGCAGCTCATCGCCGATGTCCCTATTGATGACAAAGAAAGAACCTTTGGCATCATATTTCTGCAATAACGGCAACACTACACTGTGATTATTCTTATAGCCATCATCAAAGCTCAAGGCAACATACTTATCTACACTTTTTCCCTGCTGCAGACGCTCTGCCAGCTCTGCTACCGTCACAATCGTGTAGCCCTGCTCCTTCAGGTACTTCAAATGCGCTTCAAACAGCTCCGGCTTCATGATCAGCGTTTTTGGCCAGTCTGCGCCTTCTTCCAGACCGACAGCGTGATACATCAGTACAGGTGCACCGGTTTTCCTAAAGGCCGCATATTCCTGCTGCCAACGCTCGCCGTTAAGCTTCCATGCAACACCTGCAGCCGCCAAAAGTACGACAACCAGCGCCAGGAATACTAAGCATACTTTCTTAATCATTTATCTGCTTTCTCCAATTCCATACCTAAACCGACTGCAATATCCTGCAGCTTCTTCAAACGGTGGTTGATGCCTGATTTACCCAAACCACCGGAGTATTCCACCAAATCATTTAACGATACATCCGGATACTGCAGTCGCAGACGCGCCGTATCCTGCAATCCCTGAGGCAGCTCGCTCAGCCCCATATGTTCATCAATATAATGAATGCAGCTTACCTGACGCACTGCAGCCTTAACCACCTTGTTCAGGTTCGCAGTTTCGCAATTTACCGCTCTGTTGACATTATTACGCATTTCCTTGACAATGCGGACATTTTCCAGCTCCATCATCGCATTATGCGCACCGATAACGCTCAAAAAGCTGATAATGCTTTCGCCATCCTTCAGATAAACAATATACTCATTTTTTCTGTCGGTCAGCTTGGCCTTCAAGGAAAAGCTCTGCATAACCTTAATAATCGTATGAGCAAAATCCTCGTTGCCGGTAACCATCTCCAGATGGTAATCGCTGGCCGGACGGCTGATGCTGCCGCCGCCCAAAAATGCTCCGCGCAAAAAGGTGCGCTTGCCCTCGTGATGTGAGAGCAATGGATTTTTTAAATCGCCCTCTACACTCAGCAGCTGCAGCTCGTTCAGCGCCTTGCTTACCTGAGGCGCCGGCACTACATGTACCTGATAACGGTTATTCTTCTTCAAACGGCGTGAACGGGTAATAACTACCTCCGTCTGCACCTGATAATTGCTCTTCAGCAGCTGCAGTACACGTCTGGCCAAAGCAGCGTTTTCAGTAGAAAAGTGAATGCCTATATTCATACCGCGGATAACAATCGCACCGCTCATACGCAAAAGACCGAGCAGCTCTGCCTTGTCACCGGTCACATCATTTGTTTCTATACGGGATAATTCATTTTTTACATCATTGGAAAAAGACAAGCAGACTCCTCCCTTCTCAGCCGACAAGGCTGCAGCGTCTGTTTTTATTTCTGTTTATACAGCTTCTTCATGCCCGCACGCATAAAGAAATAATCGAAAAACTGCATACCGCGCCCAAAAAGACGCAGACGATAAATCAAAGCAATAAGCACACGCGCTAATTTACGCGGATCATGACGCACCAGATCATCCTTGCTTATCAAGCGCGCCGGCACAACCGTAATTCCCAGACTGCGGATTTTATCAATATCCGGCGTAATAGGACGCGAGCCTTCAGCATCATACTGACGCAGCTGCTCCGAAGTAACATCCTGGGAATTGACAATAGCGTAATCCAAGAACTGTGTACCGACATGATCAATCAACGCCTGTACATGGTCATAAGCACCGTAGCCGTCGGTTTCGCCTGGCTGTGTCATAACATTGCAGATGTAAATTTTAACTGCCTTCGAGCGTACAACAGCATCACGGATTCCCTCAACCAACAGGTTAGGAATAACACTGGTATACAGGCTGCCAGGTCCGAAAATAAGCACATCGGCATTTAAAATTGCATCGATAGCTCCGTTTGCCGCCTGTGCATCCGCCGGCAGCATCATCATCTTCTTAATATGCTTGCGCACCTTGGGAATCTCTGATTCGCCTGTCACAATGCTGCCGTCAGTCATCCGTGCCTGCAGGCGGATATCCTCCAGCGTAGACGGAATAACCCTGCCGCGTACCTTCAGAATCTGGCTCGTAGCATTGAGTCCGGCCTCCATGCCGCCCTCGGCCTGTGCCATCGCCGCAATAAACAGATTGCCGAAGCAATGCCCTGCAAGCGGGGAATCGCCCTGAAAGCGATACTGCATCAAACGTTCCATCAGCGGTTCGCGGTCAGCAAGAGCCGTCAGGCAGTTACGCAAATCACCGGGAGGAATAATACCCAGCTCCTTGCGCAGACGTCCGGAAGAACCGCCGTCATCAGCAGTTGTTACTACGGCCGTACAGTTATTAGTGATATACTTCATGCCGCGCAGCAGCGTCGACAAACCGGTACCGCCACCGACAACGGTAATAGCAGGGCCACGTGTCAGCTTGCGCTGCATAAAAATCGTTTCCATCAATGAACCGTTTTTGTCGGGCACTACAACAGATACTACCGAACTGATTAAGCGGCGTGTTCCGTACACCATAATAGCAAAGCCCACGATAAGAAAGCCCACGCCCATCGTCATAATCAGGCCGTTTGAATAGCGTCCTGTTGTCAGATAGGTCATTTGGAAGAGCAGTTCTTCTGCCTTGCCCATCAGCTGATAATTAAAAAACAAAGCCAGTCCCAAAGCACATAAAAGTACACCTACCGCAAAAAGCAGCAGCCAGCGCTTCAAATTAATGCCGGGACACAGCCAACTAATCCAACCCATTAGGCTCCTCCCTTACTTTCTGTGAGGAATATCACGATGCGTCACATCAACGCTGTAACCCTTTTCACGCAGATATTCGTACAATTTATTGGCAATAAAAACGCTGCGGTGCTGTCCGCCTGTGCAGCCTACGCTGATAACGAGCTGTGCCTTGCCTTCGTTAATATATTGCGGTACAAGAAAATCAAGCAGCTGCTCCTCTAGCTTCAGATACTGGAAGGTCTGCGGATAGCGGCAGATAAAATCCGCTACCGGACGGTCGTTGCCAGTCATATTGCGCAGCTCCTCCACATAAAACGGATTCGGCAAAAAACGTACATCAAGCACCAAATCACTGTCAAGCGGCAGGCCATGCTTGAAGCCGAACGAACGCACAACAATGCCCATACGCTCTTTAGAAGAGCCCTCGCCAAACATTTCCGTTACCTTAGCCTTCAGCTGTGCCGTAGTCAGCGTCGAGGTATCAATAATATGCGTAGCCTTTTCGCGCAGCGGATCAAGCAATTCACGCTCACAGGTAATATTCTTCAGCAAGGTATTGCGCTCACCCAAGGGATGACGACGACGCGTTTCCTTGTAACGACGCACCAGAGTTTCATCGGAAGCATCCAAAAACAGCAGCTCATATTTTTGGCCGCTGGCCTCCATCTCATCCAAAACCTGCAGCAGCTTATCAAAAAAACGACCGCCACGGATATCGACAACAAGTGCTACCTTGTCCTCCGATGTCTGACGGCATAATTCCGCAAACTTGGGAATAAGTGTCGCCGGCAAATTGTCTATGCAAAAGAAATTTAAATCCTCCAGGGTACGCACAACCTGCGTTTTGCCTGCACCGGACATACCGGTAATAATAAGAAAGTGTGACTGCATTTTGCTTCACCTCTTTAAAGTCATTAGTAAAGTATATTATATCATAAATTTTGCTGAAGAGGGCGGTATGGAAGCAAATAAATGAGGGATTGGTAAATCAGAAGATGGTGCGTTATCAAATAAATGCGTGCGTCAGAACGTGCCGGATTCAAAGAAGCAATCCCGACGGCGTATTTTTCATACGTCGAGGGATTGATGATGCGGAAGACGGTGCGTTATCAAATAAATGCGTGCGTCAGAACGTGCCGGATTCAAAGAAGCAATCCCGACGGCGTATTTTTCATACGTCGAGGGATTGATGATGCGGAAGACGGTGCGTTATCACGCACGCATAAAAAAATAAGCAGACTGCTCGCAACTCAGTCTGCTTATCTTTTTGAGATTTTAAGGTGTAAGATTGTATTAAAAATTCATGGAAAACTAATTAATCAAGATTCGGCATGCTGCGCGGACGATCAAGATCCTTGAGCATCTGCATATCGCGGTCAGTGCCACGGCCGGCAGTAGTCAGATAACCGCCGATCATAATGCCGCTTGCACCGCCATTGAGTGCCAGTGCCTGCAGGTCACGCAGGTTTACTTCGCGACCGCCTGCGGTACGGATTTGTGCTTTCGGCAGAACAAAACGGAAAACAGCGAACGCACGCAGGATTTCCAGCGGCGGCAACGGTTTGTTGTTTTCAAACGGAGTGCCCGGAATCGGAGTCAGCATATTCAGAGGTACACTGTCAATGCCCAGCTCCTTCAAGGTGAAGGCCCATTCAACACGCTGCTCGCGTGTTTCGCCAAGGCCTAAAATACCACCGCTGCAAACGCGCAGGCCGGCAGCCTGTGCATTTTTGATGGTAACAAATTTATCAGCATAGGTATGAGTAGTGCAGATATTCGGGAAATTGCTGCCTGCGGTTTCCAGATTGGAATGATAGCGAGTTACACCTGCTTTGCGCAGCTCTTTTGCCTGCTCTACAGTCAAAATGCCCAAAGAAGCGCAAACTTCAATATGCAGCTCTTCTTTAATGCGTTTCAGGGTACGGCAGATATTTTCAAAATCATCGGCCTTGCTCTGTCCGCGACCGCTGGTAACGATGGAGAAGCGTACAGCGCCTGCTTCCTTAGCTTTTTTAGCTGCATTGAAGATTTCCTCTTCGCTCAGCAGACCGTATTCCTTAACACCGGTATGATAATGTGCGGATTGTGCGCAGAACTTGCAGTTCTCGCTGCATTTACCGCTGCGGCCGTTGATGATTGCACAGCAGTCAACAGCATCGCCGGCATATTTTTGGCGAATCTTGTCAGCCATGGCCAAAAGCAGCATGGTGTCATCATCGCTCACGTTAATCAAAAATTCAGCTTCTTCTTTAGTAATATCCTGACCGTTCAAAACCTTCTCGGCCAGTGCAATAATCTTTTGCATTGTAATTCACATCCCTAACCTTAGTAGTTAACCGACACTATTCATTGGTTAACTGTATCTATTATATAGCAGAATTCCGCTTGCGTCAATCGTTAATTTACTTAAGTTAACATGAGTGTAACAAAAAGCACGCCATGCCGCAAGCCGAAGCTCACAGCGCAGCGCGCTATTACATTAATTATCAGCGGATACCGGCTATACCCAAAATCAAGCCCAAAACACCGCTCATGCACAGTGTACGGATAACGCTTACCTTATGACGGATACACCACAGGGAAATTGGCAAAACAATACAGCCAAGCAAATCCACCTTGGTAAAATCCTTCGGCAGTGTTTCAGTATTCCACAGCGCCAGCATTACAAAGCTCAATCCGGCAGAGCAGATGAGTGCCACAACCGCAGGACGCAGGCCGTTCAGAATACCGCGAATCGGACCGATATCGCCATATTTAAAGAATAATTTTGCGAGTGCCAGTACAATGAACACCGACGGAAAAACAAAACCCACTGTTGCAGCAATAGCACCGGGCAAGCCTGCAACCTTTGTACCGACGAACGTCGCTGCATTGATACCGATAGGACCCGGTGTCATCTGCGAAATCGTAAAAATATCAATAAACTGCGGCATAGTCATCCATGCATGATTTTCAATAACCTCTGCCTGAATCAACGGCATAGAAGCATAACCGCCGCCGACGCAAAAGGCACCAACCTTGACAAAGCTCCAGAAAAGCTCCCAATAAATATACATCTCGCTACCTCCTTACGCGTACTTTTTGTCACGCAGCAGGAAGAAGCCGATAATAGCATCCACAACGACTGCATACATCAGATTTACATTAAAGACATAATTGGCAATAAAGGTACAGACAATAATCAAAAGCGGCAGTGCAAATTTTTTCTTCAGCTCTTTTTTGAGCAGGTCGATTGCAACGTTAATAATAATAGCCGTCGCACCGCACTGCATGCCCTTCAAAACCAGCTGAATATACTGGTTATGCGCAAAGGCATCATAAGCATAGGAAATGGCGCTCAGGGTAATCAGCGGCGGCAGAATAGTTGCCAGCAAAGCAGTAAGCGTACCGCGGATACCGCCAAGCTTGTAGCCCATGCTAATTGCCGCATTGGCTGCCACAACACCCGGCGCAGACTGCGCAATCGCCACCAGGTTCAGTGCTTCCTTATCATCCATCCATTTATACTCATCAACAAATTTGGCCTTCAGCAACGGAATGATTACAAAACCGCCGCCGATAGTAAAGGCACTAATTATAAAGGTTGATTTGAACAGCTTCCAGTAAAAATCTTTTTCGGCTGCAGCTTCACCCATTATCAACAGCTCCTTCTGTCTATAGAATGAAATTATTATAGCATATTTGCCAGCAAAAAAACATAATTAGACTACACTAATACCTAGAAAATTTTTCACATCAGCTTTTTTGTAACAAAAAAGCACACCCTGCTACCAAATTAGTAACAGGGTGTGCTATCTATAGCCTACTCAAGCTATATTATACTGTTTTGACATCCGGTCTGCAGCTTACATCATACCGGGCATGCCGCCGCCCATCGGAGGCATTGCCGGCATAGCAGCGCCTTCTTTAGCAGGTTTGTCAGCTACGATAGATTCGGTTGTCAGAACCATAGAAGCAATGCTTGCAGCATTTTGCAGTGCGCTTCTGGTAACCTTAGTCGGGTCAACGATACCGGCTTCAATCATGTCAACATACTCTTCGGTCAGAGCGTTGAAGCCATAGCCTTTGCGGCTGCGTTTAATGGTATCAACGATAACAGCGCCTTCCAGGCCAGCGTTGTAAGCGATTTGACGAACAGGCTCTTCAATAGCGCGTTTAACGATTTCTACGCCAGTCTTCTCATCGCCGGTAGCTTTGATTTTTGCCAGAGCAGGCTGTACTTGCAGCAGAGCAGTACCGCCGCCGGCAACAATACCTTCGGCAACAGCAGCGCGGGTAGCGTTAAGAGCATCTTCAATGCGCAGTTTTTTGTCTTTCAGCTCAACTTCGGTAGCAGCGCCGACTTTGATAACAGCTACGCCACCGGCCAGTTTAGCCAGACGTTCTTGCAGTTTTTCTTTATCGAAATCAGAAGTGGTTTCCGGAATTTGTGCACGGATTTGAGCAACACGTGCAGCAATAGCATCTTTATCACCCAGACCATCAACGATAGTAGTCAATTCTTTGGTTACACGAACCTGACCTGCGCGGCCAAGGTCTGCCATGCTTGCGCTGTCCAGTTTACGGCCAACTTCTTCACTGATAACGGTTGCACCGGTCAGAGTAGCGATATCCTGCAGCATTGCTTTACGACGGTCGCCGAAGCCAGGAGCTTTAACAGCAACAGCCTTGAAGGTGCCACGCAGTTTGTTAACAACCAGGGTTGCCAGTGCTTCGCCTTCAACATCTTCAGCGATGATTAAGAGTTCGCCGCCGTTTTGAACAACTTTTTCCAGAACCGGCATAATGTCGGCAATCATAGTGATTTTTCTATCAGTAATGAATACGTACGGATTGCTCAGTACAGCTTCCATTTTATCAGCATCGGTTGCCATATACGGGGAAATGTAGCCACGGTCGAACTGCATGCCTTCAACGGTTTCCAGATGAGTTTCCATGGTCTTGGATTCTTCAACAGTGATAACACCGTCGTCGCCAACTTTTTCCATAGCGTCGGCAATCAGGTTACCGATTTCATCGTCAGCTGCGGAGATGGAAGCAACTTGTGCTTTTGCAGCCTTGGTTTCAACCTTTTGGGAAACATTTTTCAGTTCGTCAACCAGTACGTCAACTGCTTTTTTGATACCTTTTTTCAGAACCATCGGGTTAGCGCCGGCAGCAACGTTGCGCATGCCTTCGTTAATCATAGCCTGTGCCAGAACGGTAGCAGTGGTGGTGCCGTCGCCAGCAACATCGTTGGTTTTGATGGATACTTCTTTAACCAGCTGTGCGCCCATGTTTTCAAACGGATCTTCCAGTTCGATGTCGCGGGCAATGGTTACACCGTCATTGGTGATGGTCGGTGCGCCGAATTTCTTTTCCAGAACAACGTTACGGCCTTTAGGACCGAGGGTTACTTTTACAGCGTCAGCCAGAGCATTTACGCCACGCTCCAGGCTACGACGAGCTTCTTCATTAAACAGAATTTGTTTAGCCATTTTATATCGCTCCTTAAATTACATTTTATTACACTAATTATTGATTATTATCGTCAAAACATTTTTGCTAAGCAGAAAGTGCCAGATGCTAGGAAGTGGTACCGACGGCGTATTTCTGATACGTCTAGGTGCCACTGACAACGCAGATGGTGCTTTATGCGACGCCAAAAAATTTATTTCTCAATTGTAGCTAAAATATCGCGTTCGCTGAGAATCAGGTAATCCTTACCTTGATGTTTAACAGGAGTTCCGCTGTATTTTGCGAAGATAACTTCATCGCCAACTTTTACTTCGGGTTTAATCAGAGTGCCGTTGTCGCTGTATTTGCCTCTGCCTACAGCCAGAACCTTGCCCTGTTGCGGTTTTTCTTTTACTGCGGTATCCGGCAGGAAAATGCCGCTGGCAGTTTTTTCTTCTACTTCTACAACCTCTACAATTACGTGATCAGCTAATGGTTTTAACATTTTTATAACCCCTTTCGAGTATTCTTACTTACGTGAGAGTAATTTGCTTCTTGATTATTAGCACTCATTTACTCTGAGTGCTAACCACAATTCTTATTATATCCATATTAGGAAAAATTGCAAGTACTTTTTCGCTGTTTTTTACAAATTTGTCGCAATTTCTGTTTCACGTCCTCAAAAATCGGCTTCAGCACTCCATTTTTTTGCTTCGCAGGCCCAAATTTTTGCTTGAGCACAAAAAAAGAGCAGTTTACACTGCCCTTTCAGCCTATTGTTGTCTTTTGGCCGCAGCTGCAATAATGCTTTCCGCCAGCTCCTTTAAGCTTATGCGTTTGGCCATACTGAACTGCTGCATCTTACGGTATGCTTCCTGCTCCGTCATTCCGTGCGCTGCCATGAGGATACCCTTGGCACGATCCAGCAGCTTACGGTTCTCCAGGCTTTCCTTCAGCTTATCAAGCTCCAAATTAAGCTTATGCATTTCCTGAAAGCGTTTGGCCGCAATCTCCATCGCCGGGAAGAGCTGTTCCTCACGTACAGGCTTAACCAGATAAGCAATAACGCCTGCATCCGATGCCTGCTCAACAATATCCTGCTGACTGTAAGCTGTAAGCAGCAATACCGGCGCAATATTATCGGCAGCAATAATTTTTGCCGCCGTAATGCCGTCCATAATCGGCATTTTAACATCCATAATAATAAAATCAGGCTTCAATTCCGCAGCAAGCTTTACTGCCTCCTGTCCGTTGGCTGCCTCGCCTACTATGTCATGACCGGCATCCGCCAGCATTTCGCGTAAATCAAGACGCAAAATAGCTTCGTCATCTGCCAATAAGATTCTCAGTTTATTTAACATCTTCCAGTCCCCCCCTTTGGAATTTTTACTAAAGCAAGTGTACCGCCATCATCACGATTCGCCAAGCTAAAGCTCCCCTGCAGGTCTGCTTCCGCCATAGTCTTGATAATTTTCAATCCTAAGCTTTGACGGCTGCTGTTTAAAGAAAATCCTTCCGGAAGACCTACACCGTCATCGGCAATCGATAAAACATAACGCTTGCTTTCTTCCGCAAAGCGCACCTTAAGGCTGCCACTCATGCGTCCTTCGTAAGCATGTTCTATAGTATTCTGCAATAATTCGTTGAGAATCAAAGCGATGCTTGTTGCCTTATCAGACGGCAGATGTACAGGATCTGCTTTAAAATCGGCATGCAGGATAAATTCCGGATGCAGCATGCTGCTGATAATCGCCTGATAAATTCCCTTGGCCACCTTACCGACATCAATCAGACCGGTATCCTGCTGCGAAAGATACTCATGCACAATAGCAATGCTGTTGACTCTGTTGACGCAGTCACGCAAAACTATTTTGGTTTCGTCACACTGTGCGCGACGCTCCTGCAGGCGCAGCAGACTGGCGATGGTCTGCAGATTGTTCTTTACACGGTGATGAATCTCTTTAATTACCACAGATTTTATCAGCAGTTCCTCGTCTTTTTTACGCAGCTCGGTAATATCCTGCAAAATGACAATAGCACAACCGGCCTTAGGCCTGGGAATTGCCGGCAGAATACGTATGGAAAGCAAAATGCCATGCATCGTAAATTCCTTGCTTTCCGCCGTGCCTGTTTCCATAACCATCCCGACCAACGGCCAGTTGATAGCAACATCATTAGTACGGCAGCCGACAAGATGAGAAATATCCATAACATCAAACATATGACGCGCACGATTGTTGGCAGCAACAATCACTCTGTTGGCATCTACTACCATAATGCCGTCAGAAGGCAGCAGTCGCCGATAGTTACTGTTATTGCTGACATCTTGCCGCAGATTGCACAAAAGCTCCAGCGACTGCGCAATAATAATATCATCGGGAGCAGCACTTTCAAAGCTGACGGCACCGTAGCAATGTCCGCGGCTGTCACGCAGCGGAAAAACTTTCAGACTGTTGAACATGCCCAAAGCCCATTCACGCTTGCCGTTAACAGGCACATTTTTTTGCAGCACACGCGCAACGAGCGGCTCTTCAACCGCACGCACACGCCGACCCGTCATATCCGGGCGCACATTTCCGACCTGTGTCATCGGCTGCTCCTGCTTATAAACATTAAAAAACTTTTTATTCTCTCCCGGCAGATAAATCGTCACAGCAGCATGTGCTATATCTGCCGCCAGACCGAGTACCTGTGGCATAGCTTGTAAACTGTTTCTCTGTTCTGCTGTTAAATTGCTCAGCATGTTTCCCCTCTTCTTCCTGCTGTTGTCCTTTCCACAGCTTTATCTGATTAATCCACTATTTTATCCACTATATCCACAAGCTTTTCCACAACAGTAATGCACTTATATGTGGATATTGCCCGTTTATCCACAATATCCACAGGCTTATGCACTATAAAAGACACTTGTTTAGCCTAATTTCAATGATGGATTAGCGTTTAAGTCCAATGGACTGAAGCTACCGGCCTGATACATAAAATAACCGCGACAGGCAATCATTACAGCATTATCGGTACACAAAATCGGCGTCGGATGCACCAGCTGGGCACCAATCTCCTCCATAGCCTTTGCCAGTGTGTTTTGCAAAGTTTTATTGGCAGAAACGCCGCCGGCCAGCACAATTTTATTGTAGCCTGTATGCTGCATTGCATGCACCGCTTCCTTAACCAATGCATCAACAACCGCACGCTGGAAGGAGGCCGCAACATCGCTGCGGTTCACCTCACGTCCTGCCTGCTGCTGGTTATGCAGATAATTGATTACGGCAGATTTTAAACCGCTGAAGCTGAATTCGTAAGGCTTATCCAGACGTGCTACCGGAAAATCAATAGCATGGTCATTGCCGCCCAATGCCAGACGCTCTATTTCCGGACCGCCGGGATAAGGCAATCCCATAACGCGGGCAATCTTATCGAAGGCTTCACCTGCTGCGTCATCACGTGTTTGCCCCAAAAGCTCAAAGCTGTTATAGCCGGTAACCTTCAGCAATGCCGTGTGTCCGCCGCTGACAACCAGAGCCATGAACGGCGGCTTCAACTCGCTGTCTGCCAAAAAGTTGGCAAATACATGGCCTTCAAGATGGTTGACACCTATCAACGGTTTATCTGTTGCCCAAGCCAACGCCTTGGCAGCCGAAAGGCCGACAAGCAGCGCGCCGACCAGACCAGGTCCATAGGTAACGGCAACAGCATCTATCTGCTCCATGCCGACGCCAGCCTGAGATAAAGCCTCGTCAATAACAGGCATAATATTTTCTATATGCTTACGCGAAGCAATTTCCGGCACAACGCCGCCGAATTTGCGGTGAATAACGATTTGGGAGGAGATAATGTTGCTCAGCACCTCACGCCCGTTCTTTACTACGGCAGCCGCAGTTTCATCACAGCTGCTTTCAATACCTAAAATATATACATCCTTCTGCTCTTTATTCATGGCCTGCTCCTTCTTTATACAGCCACATTATAACTGCATTTTCATGATTGTCTTCGTAATAATTCGGACGAATGCCCTCGCTGGCAAAGCCACAGGTCAGATAAACCTTCTGCGCGGCAATATTGCCCTCGCGCACCTCCAGCGTCATCGCCGTAGCGCCAAGCTCCCAGGCCTTGTTTACTAAGGCTGCCGTCAGGCGCGTACCATAGCCCTGGCCACGTTCTTCATCGGCAACAGCCACACGGGTAATCTGCGCTTCGCCTGCCACCAGCCAGAAGCCTGCATAACCGACCAGCTTGCCGGCATATTCCATCACCAGATAGGTAGTCAGCTCATTCGCTATTTCATTACGCAGCATATTTTCATTCCAAGCATCATAAAAGGATTGTGCCTCTATGGCAACTAAAGCCGGAATATCTGCTTCCGTCATTGCTCTGAAGCTTATTGTTGCTTGTGCTTCTTCTCCCACAATTCCTCAGCCTCCGATCTTCTGATATAGTATGGCTCCAGGCCAAAAATTTTCTTATCGTTTTCTGCATCAAATTCTGCCAAGGCAGCCAAAGCAACAGAGCTGCCTTTAGGCATACGCAATGCTTCGGGTGCCACGCTGATAAAATCAGGCAGACCGTTTTTCGCAAGCTTGGTGCACTCGCCCAAAAGCAACGCAGGGGTTCCCTGCAACGCAATTCTTTCTAATGCTTTTTCCGCACTGACAACCTCAACAGGTGCAAGCTCTACAAGCTCACCGTTGCGCCATTCATATAAGGCCTGATAAAAATTTCCCTTTTGCGCATCCAGCACCGGTGACAGCACCCTGCCTTCAAGCTGAATATTATAAGCCATAGCCTTTAAAGTATCAACTCCGTGCAGACAGCACTGCCAGCTGTAGGCCATAGCCTCCGCAGTTGCCAGACCGATACGCAAACCGGTAAAGGAACCAGGTCCCATGCTGACAGCCAAAAGCTCAATATCCTGCTTTTGTACACCGGTACGCTGCAGCAGCTGGTCTAATTGCGGCAGCAAGCCTTCACTATGTGTCATCCCCATGTTTATCGTATATTCAGCTAAAATTTTCTTATCACGGCATAAAGCAATCGTGCACACCTTAGTGGCCGTATCAATTGCCAAAGTCAGCATCTTCTTCTACCTCCTGCAGCAGTTTTTCATATCTTTCACCTTGGGCCTGCAGCACAGCACGGCGGCCTTCACCATCATGCAGCAAAGTAATCTGCAGATATTCCTCCGGCAGTTCCTCCTTGAACAGCTCAGCCCATTCAATCAGTGTTACACCATCGCCTCCGGCATATTCCTCAAAGCCGATGTCCTCCAGCTCCTCCGGACGGTTGAGGCGATATAAATCAAAATGCCTTATTTCCAGCTCACGCCCCTGATAGACATTCATGATAGCAAAGGTCGGACTGTTGACATCCTCAGCCTCAGCACCCAAGGCCACAGCAACACCACGGCTGAGCAGTGTTTTGCCCGCGCCCAGGTCACCGCTCAGGCAGAAAACGTCACCGCTTGCCGCATGCTTGCCCAAAAGTCTTCCCAAGGCTTCGGTTGCAGCGCTGTCCTGCAAATAAATTTCCATAACCAACTCTCCTCACATTTGGCAAAAACACTTGCCATAGTAATCAATAATTTGAAAAAGCGGCACCAGACTTACCAGTACCGCTTCTTTGTTTTTTACAATAAAGTTGTATTACGCGTCAGCGGATCCTCAATATCCATATGACCACTCAAGGTAATAGCCTTTTTACCTTCTATCAGAATTTGTACCCGCTTAATTTCCGGAAATTCTGTCAAGGTATTGGTAATAGCGTAGCAAAGCATCATCTCACCATAGGATCCTTGTCCCTTCTTTGCCAGCTCGCGCGTAAAATCAGCATAAGCAGTGCCGTCCTGCTCAATTTTAAGACTGCGCACCTTAGTACCGATAGGTACAACATCATCCATCTTCGCGTCCTGCGGTTTAGTAGTCACCAAGGCAATCAAAGCATTTTCCGGCAAACTTTTGCCGTTATCCTTCATCGTAATTTTTTCCGGTAACAGCTTTTCGCTGCCATCGGAAGCTGCACGATAAACAATAAAGCTGATATCCTTTTTTTCCTGCACTGCTGCAGTTGCCGCATTCTTAGCATCCTCTTTCGGCGGAACATTTTCACTGCAACCGCTTGCTATTACTGCACACAAAAGCAGCATCAATAAAATTAGCTTTCTCATTCTTGCCGCCTCCGTATTATGCAAAATATTTTTCAATGCCTTCAGCAATCAGACGAGCCGTCTTCTTTTGGAACCATTGTCCCTTCATCAAGGTCAGCTCTTTTTCATTGCTGATGAAGCACATTTCTACCAAAACTGCCGGCATACTGATACGCTTGATAACATAAAAGTTTGCCTGACGTACACCCAAATCATCTACACCAAAATTAGCAGCCAGCTTATTTTGGATATTTTTGGCTAAGCGCAAATCATTATCGGTTTTCGGATAGTAGTATGTAGAAAAACCACCAACATTTTTATTGACCGAAGAATTAATATGCAGGCTGACGAACATATCCGAATTATATTTTTCGCCAACGTTTACACGTGCCTGCAGTTCCTCTGCATCACTGGCATTAGGTCCGAACACATCAACATCGGTAGTACGCGTCATATAAACCTTGGCACCCTTATCTTCCAGAATTTCCTTAACTATTTTTGTAATAGCCAGGGTGATATTTTTTTCTTTGGTGCCATCACTGCCGATAGCGCCCGGATCGCTGCCGCCATGGCCTGCATCTAAGGTAATAATTTTACCGTCAAGGCCGCCGCTTGTACTGAACCTGCCGTTTCCTTTGATTACCGCAAGCTTATCAGTATCAGATTTATTAACCGGTTTATTTACTGTTGTTTCTGTTTTGGCAGCAGCAGTATTTTTCTTATTATCGTTTTTCTTTTTACTGCTGCTCTTCTTTTTATCCGCTTTCTTATCCGCTGCGGTACTTGTTTTTATAACGGTATTTTTCTTGATACTGCTGTTATTTTTTGTCGGACGATTGCTTACTACCGGTCTGTTGCTTACAACGGTGGTTGCAGCACCGGAACCGCTGTAGGAAGCCTGGCGCGGCGTAACATCAAGCACTACACGGAAGGGACGGCCTGTTGCAGGATCCTTCCTTAAGACGAAAGCCTTATAGCTTTTTTCCAGCAGGCGCTGTTTCAGCGGTACACGCACCACCGTATAGCTGCCTTTATCCACAATTTTCAAGGAATCAGCCAAAGAGCTTTTTACAGCCTTACTATGCGGCACCTGCGCTCCCTTATCAGCATTCACCGTCAGATTCAGCGTATCGCCTTCCATATCAACAGCATAGCCTGCAGTATCCGTTACATCAACAACAATACGCAGAACGTCTGCTTTATTGACACCCCATTTTACATCTGTTATCTGCGCCGCCTGAGCAACCGCGCCTAAAAGCATACAGCAGGCCAGCAGCGTCAGCAGGAAAATCTTGCGCAATAGTTCCACCTCGCAAACTTACACACTCTTACCGAAGATTTTACTTCAACAATTTATTTTAACACTAATTACAGAAGTCTGTAAACAAAATTACCGGTAAAGCATTAATTACCCTTCAAAACCTCACAGCGAGCCTCCGGCAAAAACTGCGCCAGCTCACCTGCTGCCAGCCCGATATCAATACCGCTGATATCCGCAGCCTTTCCGTGCAGATAAACACCGCACACAGCAGCCTCCTGCAGAGTAATCTCCTGCGCTGCCAGACCGGCAATGATACCTGTCAGCACATCACCGCTGCCACCTGTAGCCAAAGCACTGGAGCCGGTGCTGTTGACATAAACATTGCCGTCCGGGCAGGCAATAACGGTCGGTGCTCCCTTGAGCACCAGCACAGCATTCCATTCCTGAGCATGTTCTGCGGCAATATTGATACGGTCAGCATTAATTTCACTGATTTCCTTGCCGATAAGACGTGCCATCTCACCGGGATGCGGAGTCAGCACCTTTGCAGCCTGCATCTGTGTAAGAATTTCTGTATGTCCCTGTAATGCTGTCAATGCATCCGCGTCAATAACAACAGGTGTCTGCACCTGCAGCAGAATATCACGCACCACCTGCTGTGTGCTTTCGCTTGTGCCTAAGCCGGGGCCGATTGCCAGTACATCGGCGGCATTAGCGTTTTTAACTACATCGCCAGTAGCACCGCCGCCAAGAATGCCGGGCATGCGCTCCAGCAAGCCATGCACCATAACCTCCGTGAGCTTGCCTGCAATCACATCACGGCTGCTGAGCGGAGTATAAAGCGCTACCAAGCCTGCACCGGCCTTAACTGCGGCGTAGCTGCTCAAAGCAGCAGCACCTGTGAAGCCGGGGCTGCCGGCACAGATAACAGCACGTCCTGCATCGCCCTTATGCGCATATGCTTTACGCAGCGGCAGCAGCTCGCGCACAATATCGTCTGTCAGACGATATTTTTTGCTGGCACATTCCTCTACCATTTTTGCAGGCATACCGATATCTGCCAGCTCAATGTCACCGCAATATTCACGGCCGGGATAGAGCAAAAGGCCGGTTTTCAACAAAGCCATCGTCACGGTTTTATCCGCACGTACAGCATTTTCAGAAACAGCACCATTGTCTGCATTTACACCTGTCGGTACGTCAACTGCTACAATATATTTTTCGCTGTCATTCAGTAATCTGCAGGCACGCAGCAAATCGCCCTCCGGCTCGCCATGAAAGCCGGTTCCTGCTAAAGCATCAACCAAAATATCAGCCTTCGCGGCAGCAAGCTCAGCTACTACCCAGTCATCCTCACCGGCAATAGCCTCTACCTTAGCATCAGTTTTTTGCAGCATTGCAAGCTCTGCCGCAGCATCACCAGTCACAGCATCAAGCGCCTTGCCTACGACAAAAACGCGCACTCTCGCACCGTAATTTTGCAGCCAACGGGCAGCACCGAAGCCATCGCCGCCATTATTGCCGCCACCGCAAAAAACAACTACGCTTTCGCCATCCAGCTCATCCAAGCTATCATTAACAGCATCGGCAACAGCCTGCGCTGCATTATCCATCAATAAGATTCCCGGTACAGCATATTCCGCTGTCGCCAGTTGATCAAGCTGTTTCATTTCCTGTACATTTACTAATTTCATTTGTCATCCTCCATTATCACATAGGCCACAGCAACATCTCTGCTATGGCTCAAGCTGATTTGTATATTTTTTACTCCAAGCTGTTTTGCCAGCATTGCAAAGTGACCGCTAAGCTGTACTAAAGGCTTGCCCAGCCCATCGTTGTCTACGGCTATTTCCTGCAGCGAGCCTTCGCGCAGACCGGTTCCCAATGCTTTCAGCACCGCTTCTTTAGCAGCAAAGCGTGCTGCAAAGCTTGCTGCCGCCTGCTGTCCTCTTCTTTGACAATAGGCAGCTTCCTCAGCAGTAAACACTCGCCGGATAAAAGATTCGCTCTTTATTGCCCGGGCAATACGTTCTATTTCAATAATATCACAGCCTATGCCTACTATCATTTGCTTTCACTCCTTCACACAGCTTCGTAACTATTATTAATTCTTGCAAGTATATCCAAAATCCTTTTTTTATTTTTGTTTTTCACAAAGATATTGCAAAATTTAAAGAGATGCTTCTTTTACCACAGATATCGGCAAGCTTAACTTCTTCATCATTGCAAAAATCCCCGATATCGCACAAATACGCAATACCGGGGAAATATTTTTTATTAAGATGCTGTTAAATCAGAAGCAGGCAATCTGTCCGTCTGTACGCTTTTCGGTTGCGCCGCACAGCACGCCATCCTCATCGCGGATAATAATCTGTCCGCGGCCCATATGATACGGGTCGGGCTGAACCACAACGTTATGGCCCATACGCTGCAGCTGACGGATAATGTGGTTAGGAGTATCCTGCTCCACTTCTACAGTTTTACCGCCAATCCACTGCCATCTCGGCGCATCCAGCGCCTGCTGCGGATTCAGGCCGAAATCAATCATGTTCATAGCAACCTGAACATGAGCCTGCGGCTGCATAAAGCCACCCATAATACCAAAGGCACTAACAGCCTGACCATCTTTGGTCATGAAGGCAGGAATAATGGTATGATACGGACGCTTGCCACCCTGCAAAGCATTCGGATGATTTTCATCAAAGGAGAAGTTCTCGGCACGGTCATTAAAGGAAATAGAAGTACCGGGTACAACGATACCGCTGCCGAAGCCACGATAGTTGCTCTGAATCATGCTGACCATATTACCTTCGGCATCAGCGGTGCAGAAGTAAACAGTGCTGCTGTAGCGCGGGTCGCCTACAACCGGCTCCAGTGCTTTATCATTAATCAGAGCACGGCGGTCTGCGGCATAGCGCTCACTCAAAAGCTGCTCGGCAGTAACCTTCATGTAGGAAGGCTCGGCAACATATTCTTTAGTATCAACAAAGCTTAGCTTCATAGCTTCGATTTGCTTGTGCATTGTTTCTACAGTATCGCGTTCGGTAAAGTTATAGCCCTTAAGAATATTCAGAGCCATAAGTACGGTAATACCATGACCGTTAGGAGGCAGCTCCCAGATATCGTAGCCGCGATAGTTGACACTCAGCGGTTCAACCCATTCCGGTTTATAGGCTTCAAGGTCGCTCTTGCGCAGGAAGCCGTTATGTTCTTGCATAAAAGCGTCAATCTTATCTGCCAGTTCACCTTTATAGAAAGCATCACCATAGGTTTCGGCAATCAGGCGCAGGCTTTTAGCCATATCGGGATTCTTAAATACTTCGCCCGGCTGCAGCCAATGACCGTTAGGCTCAAAAGTATCAAACCAGCCTTTGAATTCCGGTCTGTCTTTATATTTGGTATAGAAGCCGTCAGCCTCTTCCCACAGGCGGCTCATGTTCGGAGAAACAGGATAGCCGTTTTCGGCATAGTTAATGGAAGGCTCCATGACAGTTTTGATAGGCAGCTTGCCAAACTTTTTATGAATCTCCATCCACGCGCCTACAGCACCCGGAACGTTAATCGGCTCAACACCATAGGGAGGAATTTTATCAAAGCCACGTTCCTTCAGGGCTGCGATAGAAGCAGCCATCGGCGCCGGACCGCTGCCGTTAATACCATACAGCTTGCCCTTATACCAGATAAGTGCAAAGCAGTCACTGCCCAAGCCATTGCCGGTAGGCTCAACTACAGGCTGACAGGTTGCAACAGTAATAGCGGCATCAATTGCGTTACCGCCCTTAAGCATGGTTTGCAGGCCTGCGGAAGCAGCGGTAGGATTACCTACGCATACCATACCGTTTTTAGCATAAACAACACTACGTTTAGAAGCATACGGATAATTTTGTGCATCAAAATTCATTGCTATTCTCCTTTACCAACTTACAGGAATTTCTCTAAAATACCGGCAGTAATTACCGAGAAGGTAGTAACGGTAGCAAAACCGCCTACAAGATATTTCGGCATAATGGCATCGTTGACAACCTGCCTTTCCTCTTCCGTTTCACCTGTAGCGATCGCAATTTCGTTTGCTACCAGATAGGTTGCCGGGAAGCCCAAAAGCTGCATTACGGCTACGCCCATAGCCAGGTTTCTGTTGCCCAGGATTTTCCACAGCGGCAGAATATAGAAGAACAGGAAAAGTACAGCAAATACCACGATAAATACCATAATGGTATTAAAGCTCAATACAATCAAATCACTGACTTTAATTTTTGCCAGAGAAGGAATAATTACCGCAAATACACCAACGTTAAAGATACCGGAGGATTTTGCATGATCCAGGATTTTCGGCGGAACAAGGCCGGTGCTGCCAATTACTGCACCTAAAATCAAAGACCAAATAGTAGCGCTCAGACCGGTATATTTTCCGATAACGAATGCCAGCCAACTGAAGAAGGCTGCGATAGTCAGAGAAGCAAAAGGACCATAGAATTTTTTGTGTTTTTCAAAGAAGGTTTCTTTAGGAGCTGCACCGCCATGCACATCTTCCTTCGGTGCATAAGGATTAACACCGGTACGACGGAATTCCGCCAATGCTTCCTTAGCAGCACGCAGGCCAAAGTAAGAAGCAACAGGAGTACCAAAGAATTTTTGCACAGCGTACAAAACAGTACCCAAAGCAGCAGCCATAGCAAAGCCTTTATCCATAGCAGCGCTGGTCATAATCTGAGTAGCAACGATACCGCCGTTGATAATAGGAATGCTGACAATAGTTTCCTGATAGCCGATTACGGGAATCAGCACAACGCTGCCGGCAATCAAAACAATCATGGATAAAACAGCAACTGCAACTGTGCGCCATTCAGCAATCAGCTGCTTAATATTCAGGCTGGTACCCATGCTGAATACTACGAAAATCAAAGACCATTTACCAATGTCGGTAAGACCGGCAAGCTTAATAATATCCGGCGGCAGAACACCTGTCATAAAACCAACAAGGAAAAGCATCAGGCTGACAAATACAGCAGATACCTTTGCTTTTGTTGCAACACCCAACACATCACCAATGCCAAAAAGCAACAGGCAGATGAATAAATAAAAAAACATACTTGTAAACAAAACAATACCCCTTTCAAAACATATATACTATTTCAGTCCGAAAATAGACCGATTTGTTTTAGTATATATGTTTCATAGGTTTTTGACAAGCGAAAATTACATTTTTATATAATTTTAACCACGAGCATTTCTTTGTGTAAACTTATTAACATTTAAGCAAAGCACAATTCCAAAATATCTGATTATAGTGTTTTAGGAGGCAAATCGTATGCATAAACCGTAAATTCCTTTGAAATACCGAAATTAAAGCATCATAAGCTGTACTATTCACACCGGCTTTGATTGCAATAACAAAATGCCAGCCAAAACGGTGTTTCACAAATAGAACCCCCACCAACACAGACAATACAAAAACTCCGCAACCGAAACAGTTGCGGAGTAATTTGTGCGATTTGTGTTTGTGATTGGTGCTTGACAGTAAACCAAAAATTAACGTTTGGAGAACTGGCTAGCTTTACGAGCTTTCTTCAAGCCGTATTTACGACGTTCTTTTTCGCGCGGGTCGCGAGTCAGGAAGCCTGCTTTTTTCAGAGCAGGACGGAATTCAGCGTCAACTTTCAGCAGAGCGCGAGCAATGCCGTGACGGATAGCACCAGCTTGGCCGGAAATGCCGCCGCCGTTTACGTTAACGAGTACGTCATATTTGCCTTTGGTTTCGGTAACTTCGAGCGGTTGGTTAACAATCAGCTCTAAGGTTTTCAGACCAAAGTATTTGTTCAATTCACGGTCGTTGATAACGATGTTGCCTTCACCCGGAACCAGGCGAACGCGAGCAACAGAAGATTTACGACGACCAGTTGCGTTATAAGTAACTACTGCCATTTATTTGTTCCCTCCCGGATATTATCTAACGTTGATTTCCATTACTTCAGGTTTTTGAGCTGCATGCGGATGTTCGCTGCCAGCATATACATGAAGTTTGGAGAAAATTTGAGCGCCGAGGCTGTTGTGCGGAATCATGCCTTTAACAGCGAGCTCTACCATTTTTACAGGGTTTTTCTTCAGCATGTCGCCAGCTTTTACATAGCTGTCGCCGCCGAGATAACCGGAATGACGGAAATAGATTTTGTGAGTCAGTTTTTTGCCGGTCAGAACAACCTTATCTGCATTGATAATGATTACGTGATCACCGGTGTCCATGTGCGGGGTAAAGGTCGGTTTGTGTTTACCGCGCAGGACTTTTGCAACCTCTGCAGCCAGGCGGCCCAGAGTTTTATCAGCTGCGTCAACAACGTACCATTTGTGTTCGATGTTAGACGGATTAGCCATAAAAGATTTCATCGCTTGTGTCCCTCCTAGATATTTTCCAAATATACAGTTCGTTGCGATCTTCTCACCGTATTTCGGGGCTAGTGAAATCAAGCGGAAAATCACGTAGATATATTATACGCAACTTAAGAGTTTAAGTCAAGTATTTTTGTTAAAATTTTAGCATTTTCCAAGAGTTTTTCCCTTAAAGCTGCGGATACTCCCGATAACCGACCTCCGCCAGGTATAAACCCTGTGCCGGAGCAGGCTCGTTCAGAAATTCACAGCGCTGTGCCGTCAGCTCGGCGGCAAAATCCTGCACCGTGCGCTTGCCCATTCCCACCTGTACCAAGGACCAGACTAAATTGCGCACCATGTGATACAAAAAGCCGTCACCGCTGATGCGGAAAAGAATCTCTTCTCCCTGCTGCTGCCACTTGGCAGCATAAATTGTTTTTATCGGTGAAGTATCTACACTGCCGCTGCTACGGAAGGCACTGAAATCATGCGTTCCCAACAGTAATTCAGCCGCTTCGTTCATGGCCTTCACCTCAAGCTGCTGACGCAGCTGCCAGGCATACCGCACCATAAAGGGATTGACGTGCTCATTGACAAGCAACTTGTAATGATACGTCTTCCACTGTGCGCTGAAGCGCGCGTGGAAGCCTTCCGGCATCTCCTCGGCGCTCACTGCCACGATATCCTCCGGCAGCAGGCTTGCCGCCGCACGCACCAGATTAGCACAGGGAATGCGACCATTCGTAGTAAAGGTCACCGTTTGTGCCAAAGCATGTACCCCGGCATCCGTGCGCCCGCTGCCTGCGGTTACTACAGGCTCGCCACACAGCATAGTCAATGCATCTTCCAGCACATTTTGCACAGTCTGCACGTTTTTCTGCTTCTGAAAGCCGTGATAGGCACTGCCGTCATAGGCTACAACCAGCTTTATTGTACGCATACATTCCCCCAGCGCAGTACTGCGAGGCCAACCGCCAGTATAATAATCAAAGCAAAGGCCAGGTAATCACGGCCAGCATATGCCAGCTCATGCATGCGCGTACGTCCTTCGCCTCCGCGATAGCAACGAGCTTCCATTGCAACAGCCAGTTCATCGGCACGGCGGAAGGCACTGATAAACAGCGGCACCAGCAAAGGCAGCATATTTTTCATTCTCTGGAAGATATTGCCGCTGGCAAAATCAGCTCCGCGAGAGGTCTGTGCCTTCATAATGCGGTCTGTTTCATCCAATAATGTAGGAATAAAGCGCAAAGCAATGGTCATCATCATAGCCAGCTCATGCGCAGGAACACCCAGCTTTTTGAACGGACGCAGCAGATTTTCAATACCGTCAGTCAGTACAATCGGTGATGTCGTAAAGGTCAGCACCGAAGAAAACAGCAGCAACAGAATCAGGCGAACTGCCATCTTTACGCCCATGTCGATACCTTCGGCAGTTATGCTCAAAAACTTCCAGGTAAAAACAATATGCTCACCGGGAGCGGTAAACATATGAATCAGCATCGTAAGAATAACGATAATCCAGATAGGCTTCAGAGATTTGAAGACCAGCATCCACGGTACTCTTGATATAAGAATTACCACAGCTGCAAAGGCGGTCAAAATGCCATAAGCCAACGGCGTTACTGCAAAGAAAATAGCAATAATATAAATCAAGGTAGCCAACAGCTTAGTACGCGGATCAAGCTTATGGATAAAGGAGTTACCGGGGAAATATTGTCCTAAGGTTATATCTGTCAGCATTATTTCAACCCCTTTGCTTGCTTAATCGCCTTAACCAGGCTCATATCGTCCTTAATGTTCTCTTTCACTGCCAGGCCGTTTTTGCGCAGCAAATCCGCCAGCTTGTAAACCTGCGGCACATCTACACCAACCTTAACCAGCTCATCGGCATGCTGCTTGAAAATATCTGCGGGAGTACCGTCAAACAGCACCTTGCCGGTGTTGATAACCAGCAGGCGGTCAGCATATTTTACTGCCTCCTCCATGCTGTGCGTTACCAGCACAATCGCAATACCGCGGCTCTTGTGCAGCGACATGATTTCCTTGAATACTGCATTACGGCTGCGTGGGTCCAAGCCTGCAGAAGGCTCGTCCAATACCAGATAATCGGGGTTCATCGCAACCACGCCGGCAATAGCTACACGGCGCATCTGGCCGCCGCTCAGTTGAAACGGAGAGCGCTGCGCATAGGTATCATAATCCAGGCCGACGAAGGCCATAGCTTCACGCACCTGCTTTTCTACCTCATCCTCGGCAAAGCCTTTATTACGCGGACCGAAGGCGATATCCTCAAAAACAGTTTCCGCAAACAGCTGATGCTCTGGATACTGAAATACCATGCCAACCTGCTGGCGTGCAGTCTTGGCATCTGCACTCTTAGCAGTAATATCAATGTCATCAATGCTTGCGCTGCCCTTATCCGGCTTCAGCAAGCCGTTTAAATGCTGTACTAAGGTAGACTTGCCGCTGCCGGTGTGTCCTATAATGGCAACTATTTCGCCCTTGGAAATCTCCAACGACACATCATTGAGCGCCAGGCGTTCAAACGGCGTACCCTTGGAATATGTATGATATATATTAGAAAGTTTTATTGACATAATGCCTGCGCCAGCTCCTCATCTGTAATAATATTCTGCGGCAGCTTTACACCGCTTTTGCGCAGCTCACTGGCTACCTTCGCTGCCAGCGGAGCCTCCAGTCCCAAGGCCTCCAGCTCATCAACTCTGCTGAAAACCTCACGCGGAGTACCCATAAATCTGATATGACCTTTTTCCATAACAACTACGCGGTCAGCAGCCAGAGCCTCAACCATGTAATGCGTAATATAAACTATAGTCATATTTTTTTCTTCATTGAGCTTACGTACAGTGCCCACGATTTCCTTGCGTCCCTGCGGGTCAAGCATCGCTGTAGGCTCGTCCAGCACAATGCATTCCGGCTGCAGCGCCAGAATACCTGCTATAGCCACACGCTGCTTCTGTCCGCCGCTCAAAAGATGCGGTGCATGCTTGGCATATTCCGTCATGCCTACAGCAGCTAATGAATCTGCTACACGCTTCGGTATTTCCGGTCCCGGTACGCCGATATTTTCCGGACCGAAGGCCACGTCCTCTTCCACAATCGCAGCAACTATCTGGTTATCGGGATTTTGGAACACCATGCCCACCTTTTGGCGGATATCCCACATTTTATTTTCATCTTCAGTATCCATGCCATCTACCAGCACAGTGCCGTCAGTCGGCAGCAGCAAAGCGTTCAAATGACGTGCCAGCGTAGATTTACCGCTGCCGTTAGCGCCGATAACAGCAACAAATTCGCCCTGCTTAATCTCCAGGCTTACGCCGTCCAGTGCTCTTACCTCATTGCCATCAGCATCTGTATAGTAATGCTTCAAATTCTTTATACTAATCACAACAGTGCCTCCATCATAAATTCGTGTACTTAATAATTATATACGTGATAAAAAGATTAGTCAACCTTCTTTTATTATAAGGTTAACCATAATGCTAAAAAAGTAAACCATAAACGCTAAAGCACGTTTACGGCTTATTTTTATAAATCAAAACGTTCAATTTTAATGCCAACAAAGCAACACGAGCTTTAGAAAACGAGAAAACAGCCTGCAGGGGATATTGCAGGCTGTTTCTCTTAGGAAAGCTGTTTATGATGAATTTGATGGGAAGGGTGTAGCAACTTTTTGCTACACTCATAGTATACTATATTGCTGTGACATAGCAAGGGCAAAGTTTTGAAGAAATCGTGAATAAAATTCCTGCATGAACTGCTCTTGCATTAAAAATTAACGCTTATTTATCCGTAATCTGTGCTCCAAACGGCAGCAGTGCCAGCTTAGCCAGCTTAAAATGCTGCATACCGAAGGGAATGCCGATAATCGTGCAGCACAAAATCACAGCAAAAACAGCATGCGTAATTGCCAGTTCGATACCACCGAAAATCAGCCAGAAAATATTTAACAGCAATGAAGTTGTTTCGCCGCTCAAAACTACATCCTTACCAAAGGGGAAGAAGCTCAAGCGTCCCAGCTTAAAGCACTGCAGCCCGACAGGAATACCGATAATTGTCAAACACCACACAAGACCTACCAGATACCAGATAATGCCTGCTAAAATACCGCCAAATAAAAACCAGATAATATTACCGATAATGCTCATTGCACACTTCCTTTCATCTACTGATACTGACAAACCAACCGGCACACCGAAAAATATACACGTAATTGGTTACTGATACATTTGATTTAAAAGATTGTAAGTAATCTCTCTAAGGCTAGTTTAGCATACCGCTAACTTTTGTGCAAGCGCAAAGGCAAGCGGCACTGTGGGAACTCTGGGGAGAGTCTCACAGTGCCGCTGCCTATATAAAATTAATTGGGAAAACTTAATGATTGGTTTCTTCGGCTAATTTTGCCGGAACCAGCTCAGATTCTTCCTTGAGATGTTGTTGATATGCTTTAGTTTCAGCAACAACTACGCCGGAAAGAGCAACCAGAGCAATCAGGTTAGGCAGAGCCATCAGACCGTTAACAATATCGGACATAACCCAGATTTCTTCCAGTTTCAGGAACGGGCCGCAGGCAACAAGAATGATGAAGCCGATGCGGTACGGAAGAATTGCTTTAACACCCATCAGGTATTCTACACAACGTTCGCCGTAGTAGTTCCAGCCAAGGATAGTAGTGAAGGCGAAGAGCACCAGGCCAACCAACAGTAACCAAGTACCAAAGGCAGGGAATGCAGAGCTGAAGGCTGCATTAGTCATGGCAGCACCGTTGAGATCGCCGTTCCAAACGCCGGTAACAATCAAGGACAAACCGGTCATGGTGCAGATGATGATAGTATCAATGAAGGTACCGGTCATGGAAACCAGACCTTGTTCAGCAGGCCAATGAGTTTTTGCTGCAGCTGCTACGATAGGAGCAGAGCCTAAGCCGGATTCGTTGGAGAATACGCCGCGGGCAACACCATTACGCATCGCCAGCATAACAGTTGCACCAAGGAAGCCGCCCTGTGCAGCAGTAGTAGTGAAGGCGCTTTCAATAACCAGTGCGATAGCGCCTGGAACCTGGTCCGCAAAGCTAACTAAAATGCCCAAGGTAGTAAAGAAGTAAATTACTGCCATGCCGGGAACAACCTTAGAAGAAACATTAGAGATAGATTTCAGACCGCCGATGGTTACAGCAGCAACCAATACGGTAAGAGCAATACCGGTGTAGATAACCGGGATACCAACAGAGATTTTGGTAATCTCAACAATGGAGTTTACCTGAGCAAAGGTACCTACGCCGAAGTATGCGCACATGATACCGAAGACACAGAACATAATTGCCAATGGTTTATATTGCTTGCCGAGGCCGTTTTGGATGTAATACATCGGACCGCCGGAGATATTGCCATTAGCGTCGACAGTACGATATTTTACAGCCAGCAGGCATTCCGCATATTTAGTTGCCATACCGAAGAAGGCAGCCAGCCACATCCAGAACAATGCACCGGGGCCACCGGCCTTAATTGCGGTAGCAACACCGACAATGTTACCGGTACCAACAGTTGCGGCAAGAGCTGTACACAGAGCTTTAAAGCTGTTTACATCACCGTGCCCATCATTCTTGGCACAGAAGATAAGCTTCAAGGCCTGCGGGAGCTTCAATACCTGCAGCAAGCCTAAACGAATAGTCAGCATAATGCCGGTACCTACAAGCAGCACCAGTAGTGGCGGACCCCAGACAAACGAATCAATTGCATTCAATGTTTCCAACATGATGATTTCCCCTCTCATTTTTAAAGTTCCCTAAGTAAATAAAAAAGCCAGAATATGATTATCTGATACTCTGGTTTGTCAGCGGCCCTGATAGCTGTACTATCATTGTTGTTTTGCTCCGTCCACTGGCCTGAGAGATAAGGATGTGTATACGCACATCTTTGCACCTTCGGCGCCCATTCAAGGGACTCTCCAGAGTTGTGTCTGTACACGGTTCTTGCTTTTTATAAGCACCTGAGAGTTTTGCTCCTTCGGTAGGCATTGCCTTCTCCTATGTACTTCATCCACTCACTATTTACTTATGTATCTGATTATAACACACTTCAAACAAAATTCAAGAGCTTACAGCAATGTATACACGCATACATGTAAAACTGTAAACTAAAGTATGTTTATTGATTTTTTTAATAACAAAACGGCGCTGTGGGAACTCTGGTGAGAGTCGCACAACGCCGCTTTATTATATAAAGATGAAATATCAGGCTTATTTATTTATTCTTTTCTTCATCCAGATGCTTCTGATAAGCCTTGGTTTCGGCAACAACTACGCCGGACAAAGCAATCAAAGCAATTAAGTTAGGAATAGCCATCAGGCCGTTAACAATATCCGCCAAAACCCAAATCTCTTCCAGCTTCAGGAAAGGACCGCAGGCAATCAGGCAGATGAAGATGATGCGGTACGGCAGAATTGCCTTTACGCCCATCAGATATTCTACACAACGTTCGCCGTAGTAGTTCCAGCCAAGGATGGTAGTAAAAGCAAAGAGTACAAGGCCAACCAACAGCAGAATGCTGCCAAATGCAGGGAACGCCATGGTGAAGGCAGATTCAGTCATTGCAGCACCGTTCAGAGGTCCGCACCATACACCGCTGACAACCAGGGACAAACCGGTCAGAGTACAAATGATGATAGTATCAATAAAAGTACCGGTCATAGAAATCAAGCCTTGCTCTGCAGCCCATTTAGTTTTAGCAGCAGCAGCTACGATAGGAGCAGAACCTAAGCCGGATTCGTTGGAGAATACGCCGCGGGCAACACCACTGCGCATTGCCAGCATAACGGTTGCACCGAGGAAACCGCCTTGAGCAGCAGTCGGAGTGAAAGCAGAATTCAATACAGTTGCGATTGCAGCAGGAACCTGGTCTGCAAAAACAATCATGATACCGACAGTAGTCAGGAAGTACAGCAGAGCCATAGCAGGAACTACCTTTGCAGCAACAGTTGCGATGGATTTCAAACCGCCGATGGTTACAGCAGCAACAACAACAGTCAGAGCAATACCGGTGTAAACAACAGGAATACCTGCAGAAATCTGGGTAATTTCAACAATGGAATTTACCTGAGCAAAGGTACCGATACCAAAGTATGCGCACAGAACACCGAATACGGCAAACATAACAGCCAAAGGTTTGTATTTTTTACCCAAACCATTTTCAATGTAGTACATCGGGCCACCGGAAATATTGCCGTTGGCATCGACAGTACGATATTTTACAGCCAGCAGACATTCGGAATATTTGGTTGCCATACCGAAGAAGGCTGCCATCCACATCCAGAACAAAGCGCCCGGGCCACCTGCTTTAATTGCAGTTGCAACACCAACGATGTTACCGGTACCTACAGTTGCAGCCAGTGCGGTACACAATGCTTTAAAGCTGTTTACGTCACCGCTGCCATCGTTCTTGGCACTGAAGATCAGGCCCAAAGCCTGCGGCAGCTTGAAAACCTGCAGCAGCTTCAGACGGAAGGTCAGCAGAATACCGGTACCAACCAAAAGTACCAGAAGCGGCGGACCCCAGACAAACGCATCAATTTCATTCAAAATTTCCAACATGATTCAAACATCTCCCTTTAAATTCCCATTAATTATTTATAAGCAAATAAAAAAACGGAGTATACAAAAAATACTCCGGTAAAAGTCAATGACATATGATAGGCAATAGCGCCATCACATAAGCTTTGCTCTGTCCACTGGCCTGAGAGATAAGGACGTTTCTGAATTTCATAAGACATCTTTGCACCTTCGGCGCCCATTTAAGGGACTCTCCAGAGTTGTGTCAGCATACGGTTCCTGCTTAAAATTAAGCACCTGAGAGTTTTGCTCCTTCGGTAGGCAGTGCCTTCTCCCATATACATCATCCACTCGTTATTTACTTATGTACGCTATTATAACACACTTTTTGAAGAACGCAAGTCTTTTTTCAATAATTTTTTTATGTATACACGAATACATAAGGGAGTGTAACTTTTGAAGCAAATCACCTGCCGTTTTCATCAGCAAAGCTACGCTCACTTAAAAGATAACAGGGTAAAGCAATAAGCTGTGCCGCAACAGAAACAATGATGAAGGTATTCAATGAATAATCATAAACAGCTCCCAACAGCCAGCTGCCCAAAAACCACGCTAAGCCAAAGAAAAATTCGAACGCACCGTAGCTGCTGGCACGATGCTCCTTGCTCGTCATGGTGGCAACCGCAGCCTTCATAATTGATTCCTGAGCGCCCATGCCTACACCCCACAAAGCAATACCCAGCATAATCATAGCAGGCGAAGTCGCGCCAAAAGCAAACACAGCAAAGAACGCGGAAATCGCAGTAGAAATAACCAATGCCTTCGTGCGCATTTTGTCAAACAGCCAGCCAAAGAAAAGCGCTGCCACCGCATCCACAAGCATCGCACTGGAATAAAGTAACGGCAAAATACTGTCATCAAAAAGCTTATTTTTTGCCAAATGCATAGTCACTAGCGGAAAATCTACAAAGCCGAAAGCAAAACAGCTGATACCTGCAAGATACAAATAAAAGCTTTTCTTGCCTACAAAGCTATTCTTTTTGTTCTCCTTAGCTTCCGGCTCAAAGGCTTCCGGATTTGGGAAACGGATTTTAGCAAACAGTAAAAAAGCAATTGTGCAGACTGCCGGCAAAGTCAGAAAAGCAAAGGCTGCATTATATACCTCGTATTCATCACCATTTTTATAAAGCATTATTACATAAAGCAGCAAGGGGCCGATAAAAGCGCCAAGCTGATCCAAGGCTTCCTGTATAGCAAAGCTTTTGCCGACACCCTCCTGCGAGGCCGCAAAGGAAAGAATAGTATTCTTCGCAGGCTTTTTTATCGCCTTACCGATGCGCTCAACAACGAGCAGTACACAAGCTGCTATCCAGCCGTCACGATGCACAAGCGCCAATGCCGGCACCGCAAAAACATCCACGGCATAACCTAAAATCATAAAGCCCCAGTAGTTATGTGTTTTATCTACTAGACGCCCAAAAAGATAACGCAGGCCATAGCCCAAAAGCTCGCCTACGCCGGAGATAAAACCGATGGTAGAAGCACTCGCTCCTAAAATTAATAAATACGCACCCTTGATACTTGTCGCCGCTTCATGCGTCATATCGCTGAACAAGCTGACGATACCAAGCAGAACGATAAACGCCATCGCGGAATTTTTATTGTGCATACTTACGCCTCCTGTCTAATTATCATTTTCTTATTATAGCATAATATCTTAAACTTAATTATTCTTTATCTTGCAGAATATCTGCAGATTATAAAAAGTGCCTGCAATAACACATTGCAAGCACTTATAAGCTACGTAGTAATATATCGGCTTAGCCTTTTTTTGCCATCAGCACAATCCAGCTTTTGTCAGCATCAATAACAGGAGCAACAGCAGCCAAATAACGATAACGCTCTCCGTTTGCTCCATGCATCCGCAAAAGGCGCGATGTATTCAGCTTCTTCGGCCAATCATCTTTATGACTCATCAGCTCCTGCCCTGCCTCACCTGTTCCAAGCTGGTTTAAAATAACCTTCGAGCCATCTGCATTCACAAAGTATGCAAGCATCTTCCCGCTGCGGATAGCTGCTTCAGAACAGGGAGCCTCCTCGGACTCCACCCATTCCTCGCCCTCATGGTAAATCTGCGCTACAAGATTTTCCTTTTCATGCGCCAATATTTTCCACCAGATAAAGGTATAGGCAGCAGCCACAATAACCAAAATCAAAGCACCGAAGATAGCTGCATATAAGCAGGTCATGCGTCGGCGCAGCTTTTCAAAAGGCTTATTCCACATAATAGCCCACGCCCCGCATCGTCTTAATCAGTTCTTCTCCGTTCAGCTCCATAATTTTTTTACGCAATAGACGGATATGCACATCAAGATTGTTGTCCGTCACATCGCTGTCAATGCCCCAGATACGGTCCTGCAGCACCGCACGCGGCATAACCTGCCCGCGGTTACGCAAAAGCAGCTCCAGCAGCTTAAATTCACGCGGGCGCAGCTCCACACGGCGCTCACCGTATGCCAGGCAATAGGTAGAGCTTTCCAAAGTATAAGCACCATAACGCAGCTTTTCCGCGCTGTACTGTCCCTGGCGGCGGTACAGAGCGTTCAGACGTGCCACCAGCTCCTCCAGCTCAAAAGGCTTTACCAGATAGTCATCGGCACCGCTGTTTAATCCCTCTACCTTATCCGCCAATGTATCCTTGGCCGTCAGCAGCAATATTTTCCCCTGATAATCCTCTTCACGCAGGCGCTTGCACAGGTCAAGGCCGCTTAAAAGAGGCATCAATCCAGTCCAACACCAGCACATCATAACCGTCGGCATACACAGCATCGTAGGCAGCCTCGCCATCCTGCACCCAGTTCACAGTTATATTTTGCTTTTTCAGCAGCATGCTCAAAAGCTTGCCTAAATTTATATCATCTTCAGCTAATAAAATCTTCATTGCTTCCGCCTCCGTTACTGCTATTGTATCATAATGCAGTATAGGCATGTAAAATTAATTTTAACTGAAAAAATCGCTGCCAAAGCTTTGCCTTCAGCAGCGTTTTTCTTACATGATATATCTGTTCAATGACGGAACAATTTCCGCATAGGTGCCTTTTTTATTTGCCAGCATTATATTAATGGCCCATACAGTCTGTCCGCGGTCATCCTCCGTGCGTGTGGCCTGCAGCTTACGGCTGGTACCTGTAAAGCATACGATATCTTCCAGCTCCAGCAAAAGCGCCATATCCTCACGTCCGTAGCCCTCAAGACAGCGGTCGGAAAACATTACTGTCAGCATCAGCATATCATCCATACGCCAGCATTCCGAGCGATAGGCACGGCCATCGCTCAGCTTGCCGTTATAATAGCCGACATCCTGCACGCCATCCTCATCCGGCTCATAGGGAGAAGGAACATAATCCACGCGGCAGGGAACAGGGAATTTTTTTATCAGCATAAATTCGTTCTCCTTAAAGAGCAAAGCGCCTCAGAGCTTGAGGCTTTGAGGCGCACTTGCTTATACGTTATTCCTTATCGGGAGTTTCTTCTGCTGCAGTTTCAGCAGTTGCAACTTCGGGCATCGGAACATTATATTTAACTTTGATATCACGATAACGGCTCATACCGGTACCTGCCGGAATCAGCTTACCGATGATAACGTTTTCTTTCAGGCCCAGCAGCGGGTCAACCTTGCCCTTGATAGCGGCATCGGTGAGTACGCGGGTGGTTTCCTGGAAGGAAGCAGCGGACAGGAAGGAGTCGGTAGCCAAAGAAGCTTTAGTGATACCCAGCAGGATAGCACGGCCTTCTGCAGGAGTCTTGCCTGCTTCCAGCATCTCGGTATTCTGCTCTTCAAATTCTGCCACATCAACGTCTTCACCCGGCAGCATTGTAGTGTCACCGGATTCCTCGATGCGGATTTTACGCATCATCTGACGAACCATAACCTCGATGTGCTTACTGTTGATATCTACGCCCTGAGACTTATAAACGCCTACTACCTGAGATACCAGATAGTTCTGGGTAGCCTTCACGCCGCTGATACGCAGTACGTCATGCGGGTTAAGAGAACCTTCGGTCAGACGGTCGCCCTTAGCGATTTCCTCACCCTCAACAACAGACAGCTTAGCGCCGTAAGGAATCTGATATTCCTGGTTTTCGCCATCCAGTGCCATTACGGTTACCTTGCGGCTGTTGCCTTCTTGGGTAATATGTACGTGACCTGCAACCTCGGACAGAATGCCGGGATGTTTCGGTTTACGTGCTTCGAACAGCTCCTCGACACGAGGCAGACCTTGGGTAATATCGTCTGCACCTGCAACGCCGCCGGTATGGAACGTACGCATGGTCAGCTGAGTACCGGGTTCGCCGATGGACTGTGCGGCAATAGTGCCGACTGCCTCACCAACATCAACGTTCTTGCCGGTTGCCAGGTTACGGCCATAGCATTTGCGGCAAACGCCGAATTTAGCCTTACAGGTAAGTACGCTGCGGATTTTAACCTTTTCACGCAGCTGGCAGATACGTTCTGCCATAGGCTCGGTAACATATTCATTGATATGATAGAGAATTTCACCGTTTTCATCCAGAATATCCTCAGCCAGGTTACGGCCAATGATACGGTCATGCAAGGTTTCAATGATGGTTTTCTCTTTTTTGCCTTCGGTAATTGCCTCAACCTCAATGCCGGCAATTTCGTTATTGCGGATACGCAGCTCCTTAACGGTACCGTCAGCCAGAACAGCGTTGATAATGTCTTCGGTCATAGTTTCGCCGGTATGTGCCAGCACCTCGCCTGCACCGTTAACAATATCTGCTGCTATCTCTTTGCCGTTGAAGTTATGCATCATTGCTTCCTTCAGCACATTATGAGCAAAGGTATCGCTGATGTTGATGCGGACATTTTCGATATCCTCACCATTCATATCTTCGTCGGAATAGAGATTAATTTCTTCAACACCTGCATCGTTGAGCTTAGCAAAAAGCTCTTCGGTGATGTTGGTATCTGCTTCAGCAATCAGGTTGCCTTCTTCATCAAGTACGCCGGAAGCCAGGGTACGGCCCATAACCTTTTCGCGGATTTTGTTCTGGCTTGCACCAAGAACAGCCTTGCTCAGACGGCTGCGTTCCTTAACCAGGTTCATACCAACGATATCGCAATCATCCTCACGGACAATTACGTCCTGTGCAACGTCAACCAGACGACGAGTCAGGTAACCGGAGTCAGCAGTACGCAGTGCGGTATCGGCCAAGCCTTTACGAGCACCATGAGAAGAAATGAAGTATTCCAAAATGGTCAGGCCTTCACGGAAGTTAGATTTGATAGGACGGTCAATGATACGACCGGAAGGATCGGCCATCAAACCACGCATACCGGCCAGCTGACGAATCTGCTGTTTGTTACCGCGGGCACCGGAGTCAGCCATCATGGAAACAGGATTGAACTTGTTCATGGTGGACTTCATCAGCTTATCAGTAACCTTATCGGTTGCTTCGTTCCACAGGTCAATTACCTTACGATAACGTTCGTCATCGCTCATCAAACCACGGCGGAAGAGGCGCTCAACCTTATCAACCTCATGCTCTGTTGCTTCCAGAATAACTTCTTTTTCAGCAGGAATCTGAATATCGGAGGTTGCGATAGAAATACCGGATTTACAAGCATTATCGTAACCCATTTTCTTAACAATATCCAGAATCTCGGCAGTACGCAGGTTGCCGTACAGCTTGTGAGCCTTAGCAACGAGTCTGCCCAATTCTTTCTTGTCAATCAGCTTGCCGAGATGCCAACGTTCAACTTCAACGGTTGTTTCAACAACATTGCCGTCAGCATCCAGGTGCTTCTCAACAACCTGATCTTTTTCTTTATGATAGTAACGCATTTCCAGAGGCAGCTCGCCATTGAAAATAGTATTACCTACAGTTGTAACTACCAGGGACATACCGGTTTCACCGACAGCTGCACCCTTTTCTTCATCATAGATTTCGCTGTTGGGAATATAAACCTCGATAGGTACCTGCAGATCTACCGCATGGTGGAAGTAAGCCAGCTGAGCTTCGTCCACGCTGCTGTAGCGGGTTCCTTCACCCTTAACGTTCGGGTCATCCTTGCTGGTCTTTACAATAGTCAGATAGTAGGAGCCCAAAACCATATCCTGTGTAGGAACAGCAACAGGCTTGCCGTCTTTCGGTGCCAGGATGTTGTTTACGGACATCATCAGCATACGTGCTTCAGCCTGAGCCTCAACAGAAAGCGGCAGATGGACAGCCATCTGGTCACCGTCAAAGTCAGCGTTATAAGCAGTACATACCAAAGGATGCAGCTTAATAGCACGGCCTTCGGACAGGATAGGCTCGAAAGCCTGAATGCCCAGTCTGTGCAGAGTCGGTGCACGGTTCAGCAGTACAGGATGTTCTTTGATTACCTCTTCCAGAACGTCCCATACAGCGTTGGTAGCACGCTCTACCATGCGCTTAGCACTCTTAATATTAGTTGCTTCACCGCTGTTTACCAAACGCTTCATAACGAAAGGTTTGAACAGCTCCAAAGCCATTTCCTTCGGCAGGCCGCACTGATGCATTTTCAGCTCAGGACCTACAACGATTACGGAACGGCCGGAATAGTCAACACGTTTACCTAACAGGTTCTGACGGAAACGGCCTTGTTTACCCTTGAGCATATCGGACAAGGATTTCAGAGGACGGTTGCCGGGGCCGGTAACTGGACGGCCGCGACGGCCGTTATCAATCAAAGCGTCTACTGCTTCCTGCAGCATACGTTTTTCATTGCGGACAATGATATCAGGCGCATGCAACTCCAGCAGACGTTTCAGACGGTTGTTACGGTTAATAACACGGCGATACAGATCGTTCAGGTCGGAGGTTGCGAAACGACCGCCATCCAGCT
>OBLO01000357.1_pt1 | contig 47952 bp, 43 predicted proteins | sample 1519401 | NCBI WGS metagenome assembly OBLO01 (sample SAMEA2602897, study PRJEB22501) | metagenome | reverse complement strand
ATTACATACATTCCAATGAAGCATGGATTTCTTTACCTGACAGCCATTATCGACTGGTACAGCCGTTGTATCGTTGGCTGGGATGTTGATGATACTCTGGATACCACCATGGTCATCAACGCCTGTAAAAAAGCATTTAAAGTAGCTAAGCCGTTAATCATCAACTCGGATCAGGGCAGCCAGTTTACCAGCGACAAATACATCGACTTTATTCGTAATAACGGAATCCGGCAAAGCATGGATGGCAAAAGCCGATGGGCAGATAATATCATGATTGAACGCTGGTTCCGCAGCTTCAAGTATGAGGAAGCATATCTCACGGAGTATGCTAATCTCAAGGAAGCAAGAGAAGCCATCGGAAGGTATATCTACACCTATAACTTTGAAAGATGCCATCAGTCCATTGGGAACAAACGACTTGCCGAGGTATACTATCCGGTAATGCTTCTGGATGCAGCCAGAGCAGCCGCATAATATAAAAATCCGGGAAATGCCGCACCACATTTTCCATGTAACCCGTCAACATATCAGTTCATTATAAAAACATCAAATTTTTGTCTTGACAACTGAGCCATTATATTTCGTATATTATGGGAGAAACTAGGTATGAATAAAACATATTCAATGAGTATTAGAGTAAGTGAAGAAGAATTTAACAGATTAAAACAGGCGGCAAAATTGGAATCATATTCTTCTTATAGTGAGTTTGTGAGAAGATTTGTGCTAAAAGAGGCTGATAAGGTAATAAAAAAAGAAAGAAAAAACGAAACAAACAGTTGCTTGAAAATGTGAAATGATTTATACTTATTTGAGAGCAAGATAATATTTGGAGGTGCTGGTATGGCTAAAGGCAAAAGAGCAGAGTCGCGATGTAGATATTTAGTGAGAGATATTGCTGGTCAGAAAGGTTGGGATGTTAGACATCCTCAAAAAGGCGGAGATTTTTTGGAGGAGCAAGAGATTGAAGATTTCTTTCCGGATTGTGGTCTTGATGGAACAAAACCAGATTTTATTGTGTGCAAGAAATCACTTCCGTTAGTTGTGGTCGAAGCTAAAAATGATATAAAAAAAATTGATAATGCAATATCAGAAGCAATGGAATATGCGGATTCAATTAATAAAAAAGGAAAGTATAAAATTAGAATTGCAGTAGGTGTTGCAGGAGAAGAGGATCACGGATATCTTTTTAAATCGTTTTTTTGGAATAATAAAAAATGGACTCCATTAACATCTAAAGGGTATGAATTAACTAGTTTTCCAAGTGTTTATGAAGTGGATGGTGCATTAGTTACTAATAATGGTACTACTGAGGTTTCTATTCCTCAAATATCTGATTATATTAATACTGCGATAGAGTTGTCATCAATATTAAGATCCGCAAAAATAGAGCCGTCATTGCGCCCTAAAGTATTGGGAGCTGTAATTACTGCATTGTATTGGGGCGAGATTAACTTAGAGGACGGAAAGGAATTGGAGTCCATTAATGATTTAGTATCAGCAGCAATTAAATCAACGGATCATTTTGAGGAAAATAAGAAAGAACAATTAATAGAAACACTTAAATTAACAGTTGGAGATTATAATAGATTATCTAATAAGATAAGTAAAATAGTATTTTTACTTAAAAAACTTAATATTAAATCGATTTTACAAACAGACACAGATTTTTTGGGACTATTATATGAAGCGTTTATTAGATATGGATATGATAATAATTCATTGGGAATTGTTTTTACGCCACGTCATATTACGAAATATTGTGCAGAGTTAATTGATGTTACAGCGAAGGATAAAGTTATTGATATAGCTTGTGGTTCTGGGGGATTTTTAGTTGCATCATTTGATCGCATGATGAAAACATCAAAAAAATTAGGAATACCCTCAGAAATAGTGAGGGAGTCTTTGTTTGGGTTTGATACAAATCCTACGGTTTGGTCTTTAGCAGCACTTAATATGTTTTTTAGAGGTGACGGAAAGAGTCACATTGAGAATGTGAGCTGTTTTGAAGAGAGTAGCAAAGAAAATATAAAGAATAAATTTACGAAGGCTTTGCTAAATCCCCCTTTTTCTCAGGATGAAGAGCCGGAACGAGATTTTATTTCATTAGCAATGGAATCTTTGCAAACAATGGGATTAATGGCTGTTGTTGTTAAATCTGGTGTTTTTGCTGATGATGATAATGCTTTATGGCGTGGTGAATTTTTGAAAAAACATTCTGTTTTTGGGATGATTAGTTTGCCTGGTGATTTATTTTACCCAACAGCTGTTGATACAACAATAATGATTGCACAGGCACATAGACCACAAATGAAAAGCGATAAGATATTTATGGCTAAAATTTGGAATGATGGGTATAAAAAGTTAAAAGGCAAAAGAGTTGAAGTAGAAGGTTCACAATTACCAGAAGTATTAGATTTGTTTAAGAAGTTTATGAAAAACAAAAAGGTAAAATCAGAACTTGTTACCATAGTACCAGCATCAAAGATAATGGAAGATGGGGCTGAATTTTCACCAGAACAGTATTTGCCACAACCAGAGTTGTCTGAAGAAGAACAGAATATATTTGTAGAGAATATTACAAAATCTATACTGACAGCGTCAGTATGTATTGAGGATATTGCGGATGAAGTTCTTACAAATTTTCCGCTAAGTGATGATAAATTACCAGTGCTTCCATACGGAAAATCTGATAATATAGAGAAGTTTTTTTATGTTTCAGGTGGAAAATCAAGGGGTGAAAGTAATTACCTAGCCGGCACATGTCCTTATGTATCATCAGGAGATCCACAAAATAGTATTGTTAGACTGGTCAATGATGTTAAAGGTGAAGTGTTTGAAAACGGGGCTATTACAGTAACTTGTTTTGGACAAGCCTGTGTGCAACCTTGGCGATTTATGGCTAGAGGAAATGGTGGTAGTGCAGTAAGGGTTTTGATACCGAAATATAAAATGTCGTATTCTGAGATGGCTTGGTTTGCAGCTCAAATTAATATGCAACGTTGGAGATTTTTCTACGGAAGAATGGCAATACAAAAAAGATTAAAACAATTAAAGCTAACTGCACCCCCTAAAAAAATAGAAGATGGAGAGAATAGTATTGCGAAAAAAATAGGTGAATTATCAGGAACATTTTCGAATATTATGAAAGAATAAAATTAGGGAGAGGGTATCCAAATCTCTACACCCTTTCTTCCTGAAGACCGATGGCCCCTTTCGTGCGAATTTTCGCAGAATTAAACAGGGGGGGATATCAACCAAGATCGGCTTATGTGAAAATATCCGCAGAATATCATCGCTAAAGCAGATTTTGTTTTGCTGGATAGTACCGAAATATGCAGAAAAAATGTGTAAAAAACAGCACAAAAAGCATAGTTTTTATGCGTACATTTTGGCAGAAATATAATCCGAATTGTCTTGCTATTCTGTGCCATGAGCGTGATATATGTACTACCGAATAAAGAAAGGCGAGTACATTTTATGAAGAATGACATTAGATATATATTGGAATCAAAGCAGAGACCAAAACTGGCACAGGAGATTGGAAGCATATTTGGAACAGCACCGTATTATAAAAATGAATGTGATTATATTTTTGACAAAGTAGAATATTGTGAGCAGAATCGTTTGGATAGAATGCAAGCATTTAGCAAAAGTGCGAAAGATAAAAATAAGGACTTGGCTTATCAAAGAGACTATAGACTTGTGATTGCATATGAAATGCCAATAGACCATTTTGTTAGAATTGGAAAACTGGATAATACTAAAATATTAGAGACAAGAGATATAAGAGAATTCAAATTTTTTATTGGTTATATTTCGCATCAAATTGATGAGGAGATGATTTAGTGATTTCAAAGGTTGTATTTAAAATTAAAAATAGCATTAGAGGTTGGAGTGATCAGGAAATTTCTTTTTCTACGAAAAATATAAAGAATGTTTCAATAACTATAAAGGATATAAAATGTGAATTGGTTGTAGACGGAAATAGTGAAGATGACAATCTGCAGTACATTATATTGATATGGGAATTGCTGGTTTGGGAAGATGGTTATTTTTACAAACCTACTAGTTATACTGTTGATGGTGTTGAAAAAACGATAGATAGCCTCGTGACTATTAATTGTCGTACTACTGATGCAAAATGGGTTTCTAGTGCAATCTTATTATGTAGAAATCAAAGACAAATCAATGAGGAGATTGTCGAAAAATACAGGAATATCAGACATTTAGATAGAAAAGACAAATCAATGAATGCTTCCATGTTTTCCTCTTTTTTTTATCTGATTTCAGAATCATATTCTAGTATCAATTTAGAGCACAGATTAGTTTTATTAATGCACATTTGCGATGGCTTTGCAATCAAGTATTGTAATGGTAGTAGCAGTAATAATTCTGGAAATATAAATATAATCCTTAGAAAAATAGATGCAAAAAAATACAAGCATGGAGCAGCACTTCTTGGAATTTCATCTTCTAGAGCAATTGATGCATTGGGAGACACAAGAAATGAGCTGACACATTATATTTATAAATCTGGAAGTTTAGGTTCGTTTATAAATAACCCTGATACAGAGACTGATAACATGGTAAATTTGTATGCATTTTATGTTTTGGAGATTGCATTACGAATAGCTGTGTTAGAGGTAATTGGAGTAAATGTTTCTGACGATGTTAAAAATTATGTAATGGATGAGCACTTAGATTGGATAAAGTTAGAAAAGCATCTTGATGAAGATTGTGTACTTCCTATGAATGTTTTTCGACAGATGATTGAGAAACTTCTAAATCAAGAGCAAAAACCTTAGTAGTAACCTTTTTCGTTTTACTACCAATGTTACTACTAACAGGTAGCAAAATCTTGCTTAATTCTGCTCTGATTTACAATGATTCGCATTTTCAGAGCATATAGTAATAATCTCGAAAACCCTTGTAAAGTGAGGCGTTTCCGGGCAAAATAAGGAAAAAAAACAATGATTAAAGTACTTTTCATCTGCCACGGCAGGACTGTGGAAATGCAGTAAAATCGGTACTTTATGGGGTAAAATGGGGCAGATTTTTGCACTTGTAGTAGTTAGCCACTACGGTAACACTACGAATGGAAAGATGAAAAACAGGAAATGTGGATAATCGTTAAAATGTATGGAATAATCGTTAAAAAGTAGCAGTAACATTAACAGTTTCCAACCTAAAAATACAATACAAATGATTTATCACTATAATAAAGAAAATGAGGTGCTGAACATGGATAGGATAATTCAGGTTAGGGCAGAAAATGAGTTAAAGAGCAAATTATATGTACCGATGACCGAGGAAGAGATGCTTGCAAGATTGAAAAAGTCCAGAGAACAGGGAACTTTCAAGGATGCGGATCATGTGATTTTTAATATGAGGTCAAAGTATGGATTATAAGATTTTTTCTATGAGATAGATGGATAAAGCGCATATTAGCTAAGAAAAGATTAGCAGGAAGTTAGATGGTAGTTGACTTATCCTAATGCAAGAGTGATATATGTTATACCCTTTGAAAATCAGATTGGAGGATATGAGACATATGACTTTGTAGTTTATAAACAAGGGAAAATTGTTGCATTATTGAATGTCAAGGCGAGCAGCAATATAAGCCTATTACTGAATTTGGTGGAGAGAGAAGGTTTGCTATTCAACAAAGAAATGATGAAGAAAAGCGAAAGTATGCTAAAGAACATGAAATAAAGCTGATTGAAATTTCATATAAGAATAAAAAATATGAAATAGTAGAATCTATATTACGAAATAACCATATTATTTAGGTTAACACATATATAAATTTAAGGCGGTGATTGTAAATGAAATATATAGATGCAAGAACACAAGATAGCTTAAAACAAGGTGTAATGGAATTCTTAAACCTTTCTGCAGGTGGATTGATACAGTTATTTGTTTCTGTTTATGAAGATACGGAAAGGGAACCGTGGGAGTGCGTTGAAGATTTTCTTTCTGAACACATTGTAGATGAGAAACTTGAATATATTCAAATGTTTCATTTGTCACGAAGGCTGAATGGAACTGACTTGAAAGCGAACAACAATCTGGAGAAACTCTTATTAGGGAGTTCTCCGCTGTCTAATTTTTTTAGAAAGTATAAGATAACTTTTGAATCTGGTGAAGGACACATTAATTTGTATTATAATGGAATACTACAATCTCTTGATAATGAATTTGCATATAATGATGGCAATGTTTGTTATGTGAAATCCAGACTTGGATATTTCAAAAATCAAGATTATTGTGTAAATGGGTTTGCATTTCGCTCATATTTAGAGGAAAATCATTATTATTCTTCGTTGGCGAGTTGTCCTGAATTGGTGGGTAACATCGAAAGGCTTCTCGGAATCCGGGGAATGTGTGCTGACTATTATAGTAATAGCAAATATTATTGCATTGAATATTTGATACCTATGTCGAAGGTGATTTTTGATATGGGGAATCCGCCAGAAACTGACTGTGAAAAGACTGTGGAATTTTTGAAACAGGCAATATTAAGATTGTATGATGAATGGTTAGGAAGTAGTTTTGTTTGTGATGAGAATCTCATATTAAGGCTTCCAGATGATGAATGCATTGAGTCAGAGTGGTTTGTGAAAGCAGAAGAATTAGCATAAAAAGGCATACCTATTTCAGCCCCCCCTTTTTCGTTAAATAATGCACACCCCATCAGTAGTCTGAACCCCCTTAACTGACTACGATTTGACTACTACACACTGCCTTGAATTGCATCATTTTGAAGTATTTTGCAAAAAGTGTAGTTATAAACAAGAAAAATACGATGCCCGGAAAAACCGATAAAACCTTGCAAAACTCGGCATTACAGGGCATTTTAGAACAGGAGAAAATTATGATTAACGTTTTATTCATCTGCCACGGCAATATCTGTCGCTCCCCTATGTGCGAATTTATTTTCCGTGACAAAGTTCAAAAACTAGGACTGGGAGAGCAGTTTCATATCGAATCTGCGGCAACCAGTACGGAAGAAATTGGAAATATGCCACATCATGGCACACAGCAGATTCTGTCAAGGCTTGGCATCAGCTGTTATGGCAAGCGGGCGAGACAGATCCGTAAAAAAGATTATGACGAATATGACTATTTGATCGGGATGGACGACATGAACATCCGCAATATGAAACGCGTCTTTGGCGAAGACAAAGACAAAAAGATTTACAAATTTTTGTCTTTTGCCGGGGAGGAAAGAAGTATTGCGGATCCGTGGTATACCGGGGATTTTGAACGGACTTACCGCGATGTGGACGAGGCGTGCGATGCCTTTCTTTCCTATTTGATTCAAAAAGGAGAGGTCGTGACCCGGAGTTGATTTACAATAGAAAACAATTAAAGGCATTGATCCTGCCGCTGATGTTTGAGCAGTTTTTGAATGTTATGGTAGGAATGGTCGATACGCTGATGGTGTCGAAAGCCGGAGAAGCCGCTGTGTCGGGTGTGGCATTGACGACCAATATCAATCTGCTTATCATACAGGTGATGGCAGCGCTGGCGACCGGAGGAGCCGTCGTCTGTAGTCAGTACAATGGACGGAAAGATACCGAAGAGGCGACATTTGCGGCGGCACAGCTGGAAACCGTGCTTCTTGTGTTTTCGGTGGTGGCTGCGTTGATCTGTGCCGTATTTGGACACCGGATGCTGCCGGCAATTTTTGGAAAAGTCGAAGAGACGGTAATGCACAGCGCATGGATTTATATGTTTGTGACGGCGTTATCTTATCCGTTCCTTGGTGTGTATAATGCCGGCGCGGCCATTTTTCGAAGTGTCGGAAACAGCAAAGTCAGTATGATTCTTAGTGTGCTTATGAATGCAATCAATATTGTGCTGAATGCCGTGCTTGTTATGATGGGATACGGCGTGCTTGGTGTGGCGCTTGCTACATTGGTCAGCCGCATTGTGTGTGGAATATGCATGGTCATTTTGGTGACAAAGCCATACAATCCATTGCAGCTGAAACGATTGCGGGAACTGCTGCCGGATCGAAAGATGATAACGAGGATTTTGCGGATTGGAATTCCCAGTGGAATCGAAAATAGTATGTTTCAAGTGGGGAAATTGATGGTAGTAAGCATGATCACGAAATTTGGAACGGCGGCGATCGCGGCAAACTCGGTCAGTTATTCGGTGATTGAATTTCCGAATATTCCGGGGATGTCGATGGGCCTTGCCCTGATCACGGTTGTCGGAAATTGTCTGGGAGCCGGAGAAATAGAGCAGGCGAAAAAATATACAAAGAAATTGATGGTGCTTGCGTATGCCGGCGACTGGATTATGAACGCCTTATTGTTTGTCTTTGCTCCGCAGGTGGTTGGTGTGTTTTCACTGTCGAAAGAGGCAACCGATATGGCGGTAGAAGTGCTTCGCTGGTTCAGTTCCGTCGCCGTCTTTATCTGGCCGCTCAGTTTTACCCTGCCAAATGCATTGCGGGCGGCGGGAGACGTCAAATATACGATGCTTACCGGAATTTTGTCCATGTGGCTGTTCCGCGTACTTTGCAGTTATTTTCTTGCCGTGGTATGTAATCTTGGGATTTTGGGAGTATGGTATGGCATGTTTATTGACTGGGGTGTGCGATCCCTGTTCTTTGTCATCCGTTATTTATCGGGAAAATGGCAGACAAAAAAAGTTATTTCATAGAATAAAATCAAAGGGTTGCCCGTTTTGGACAACCCTTTGATTTTATTCTTCTACATTTTCGTCTTCGCTTGTTTCTTCCGGTTCTTCGCTTTCCTTAGAATCTAAATATTCGCCGTAGCGATCATCCACCAGCTGATCGATGTATCCCCGGCTGAACAATGGAAATGCTTCGGTCAATTCGACTTTTAACCGGTCTGTGATCATCAGAAAATTTTCCTCGTCACTCAGGCTTTCATCCGATGGAAGAGAAGCAAAATAATCATCGGTAAAATGTTCTGCGATGTAATTTTCAACGTCTTCGAGTACATTTTCTTCTTCCGAAACAAGTGTTTTGATAGTGTTTGCTTTATGGATCGAAGAAATTCCGATAATCATAAAAATGGTAAATACAATCGTTAAAACGACAACAGAAAATGTGTTAAATATTGTCAGCACACCCAAGCCGTTTAAGAGTGCAAAAAGATAACCAAGGACAGCAAACACGATAAAACTGATTCCGCTGAATTTAAAGTCCGAATAGGTATCTTTTTTATTGACATAAACGGTACTGGCTTCCGTACGAAGGTCAGAGAGAAGTTTATTTGCTTCCTCATCTTGAATTTCAGCATATTTTTCTTCGAATTTCGGAAGCAGAAGTTCCAGATCCGGATTCTCGTCGTCATCAGCGTCTTCGGTCAGACCATCAAAGAGCTGATGGATATAAACCAATTCTTTTCCGGCGACGATAATATCGTAGGCAGGGATTTCACCCTCTTCATTTTCCGGCTGTGGACGTACAGCACAACTGAGCAGTCCCGCGCGGTTTAAGTAACTGACAAGTTTAGCAGCTGTTTCTTCTTTGGCGAGAGAGCCGATGGCAACCGGTTCATTTTCATCGATTTCTTCCGGAAGTTCCTCGACCAGATCACAACCGCAGTCTACACAAGTAGTAACTCCATTAATATATTCATTTCTACATTTTGGACACCACATAAATAAGCTCCTTTCTTAAAGCATAATTCTAGACATAATTTTAGCATAGCAGGCAAAAAAAAGCAATTTATTCTTGTAGAGAATTTTCAAGAATGTTATAATGAAAAAGTGACGAACATTAAGAACAGGAGCAGATATCATTATGGCTTTGAAAAACAGACGTTTTTTGGCACTTTCGGATGAAATTCTGATGAGTGTAGAAAAACCTGCCAGATATACAGGAAATGAAATTAATATGGTAAAAAAAGACCCGGCATCGATAGATGTCCGGTTTTGCATGTGTTTCCCGGATGTGTACGAGATTGGAATGTCGCATCTGGGAATCCAGATATTATATGATATGTTTAATCAGTGGGAAGACACGTATTGCGAGAGAGTCTATTCTCCGTGGCCGGATCTTGACAAGATTATGCGGGAAAAGCACATTCCGTTGTTTGCGCTTGAGAGCCAGCAGCCGATCAAAGAGTTTGACTTTTTAGGGATTACACTGCAGTATGAAATGTGTTATACCAATATTTTGCAGGTGTTAGATCTGTCCGGGATTCCGCTGTATACGAAAGACCGCACGATGGAAGATCCGTTTGTCGTATGCGGGGGGCCTTGTACGTATAATCCGGAACCGATCGCAGACTTTTTTGATCTGGTTTATATCGGTGAGGGTGAGACATCGTACCGTGAACTTTTGGATAAATATAAAGAATGGAAAAAATCAGGAAAATCAAGACGGGAATTTTTGGAGATTGCGGCGACGGTGGATGGAATCTATGTGCCATCTTTGTACGATGTTACGTATAATCAGGATGGAACGATTCATTCCATGGTGCCAAACTGCGAAACGGCGCCGGAAAAGGTGAAAAAACAGGTCGTCAATGATCTGACTCATACGTATTATCCGGAGAAGCCATTGGTTCCTTATATCAAGGCGACGCAGGACCGCGTTGTGCTGGAGATTCAGCGGGGATGTATCCGCGGATGCCGTTTTTGCCAGGCGGGGATGATCTATCGTCCGATCCGTCCGAGAGACATTGATTATCTGAAAAAAATGGCAGTTACGATGCTCGATAATACCGGATATGAGGAAATCACACTGAGTTCATTGAGCTCCAGTGACTATAAAGAATTATCGGAATTGGTGTATTTTCTGATTGATGAATGTGATGAGCGAAAGATCAATATTTCGCTGCCGTCACTGCGAATCGATGCCTTTTCGCTCGATGTCATGAGCAAAGTGCAGGATGTCAAAAAGAGCAGTTTGACGTTTGCACCGGAGGCAGGATCCCAGCGAATGCGTAATGTGATCAATAAAGGTCTTACCGAAGAAGTGATCTTGTCGGGCGCATGGGAGGCATTTCAGGGCGGCTGGAACCGTGTAAAATTGTACTTTATGCTTGGACTTCCGGGCGAGCGGGAAGACGATATCGAACAGATCGCGGTATTGGCGGATAAAATTGCTGCCAAATATTTTGAACGGCCCAAAGAAGAACGTCATGGACGGCCGGAGATCGTGGCAAGTTCGTCCTTTTTTGTACCGAAACCATTTACGCCATTCCAATGGTCGCCAATGAATACGGCAGAACAGTTTGAGTCGAAGCGGCGTTTTCTGCTTGGGAAAGTGAAAGAGCAGTTAAACCAGCGCTCGATCCGTTATCAATGTCACGATGCGGTTACTTCCGAGTTAGAGGGAATCTTTGCCAGAGGAGACCGCAAACTGTGTAAAGTGATCGAAGATGCGTATCGCAGAGGCTGTATTTTTGACGCGTGGACGGATTATTTTAAAGAAGATGTATGGGAACAGGTAATGGATGAAAATGGTGTTTCGCGCTATTTTTATAATTACCGGGAGCGCGGCAAAGATGAAATTTTCCCGTGGGATTTTATTGATATTGGAGTTTCCAAGAATTTCCTGTATCGCGAATATGAAAATTCCCTGCAGGAAAAAGTGACCCCGAATTGCCGGGCAAAATGTAGTGGATGTGGAGCCGCCAAATTTGGTTCAGGTGTCTGCATGGAATGGAGGCAGGCATGAAAACAAGATTTCGTTTTACAAAAACCGGTTCGATCAAATTTATCGGACACCTCGACTGTATGCGTTTTTTCCAGAAAGCACTTCGGCGAGCGAAGATGGATGTGGCTTATTCACAGGGGTTTAACCCACATCAGATCATGAGTTTTGCTTCTCCGTTAAGTGTCGGATTGACGAGCGACGGAGAATATATTGATATTGAATTTGTATCCCTTCCTTCGGAAGATCCGAACGAAGTTGTAAACTATTTAAATACATGTATGACAGACGAATTGTTTGTGACAGAAATGAAAGTTCTTCCGGATAAATCAAAGACTTCGATGGCATTATTGCACGCCTGTGATTATATGATCACGGTGAAAAAAGAAGACTGTTTCTGGCAGAATATGGAAAATAAAGAAGGCGGCGCTGCCGGTGAATTTTCGTTGCCGGAAATGTTTGAAGCATTTATGCAGCAGCCGCAGATCATTATTTTAAAAAAGACAAAAAAGAGCGAAAAAGAGATGGATATCAAACCGTATATTCAGCAGTACGCATTTACCCGTGAAACATTTGAAGAAAAGACGGGCGAGGCACTTCCGGAACTTCACAATGAATTCGACAGTGAAGACTGCCTGTTTTTACAGCTGACTTCCGGTAGTTCGATCAACATCAAACCGGAACATGTTCTGCAGGCATTTGAGCACTATGTACAGGCGCAGTTTCGACCGTATTCCTACCAGATTCACAGACTTCAGATGTATTTTATGGATGAGGAAGGAGCCGCTTCCGAATGATAGAGAGACAACTTGCTGTAATTCCTTACAAAAATCATCTTTTGTCCGCTGTTTTTCAGGGAAATGAACTGTATGACATTATCGTGGAACCGGCAGTGGCAGAGCAGACGATCGCAACCGGCGATATTTATCTTGCCAAAGTAAAAAATGTGGTTCCGAATATTCAGGCGGCGTTTTTGGAAGTGACCAAAAACAATATGTGTTATCTGCCGTTAAAGAAAGAAGAATTTTCTGAGGTTATGCAGGGAATGGAATTTCCGGTTCAGATCATAAAGCCGGCGGTGAAAAGCAAACAGCCGGTCTGTTCGCGGAAACTGGAGCTGGCAGGGATGTATGCGGTTATTACGACCGATATTACGACAAAAAATATTTCAAAAAAAATAACCGATTCTTCGCAGCGGGAGAGGATGGAACGTATTCTTTCGCAGTTTGCCGGAGAAGAATATGGAATGATCCTGCGGACGACGTGTCAGAATGCAAGCGATGATGCGATTATAAAAGAATGTCAAGCCTTGTTGGAACAGATGCGGGAACTTCGCAAAAAGGCACCTCACCGCACGTGCTTTTCAAAATTATATGGTGCCGAGCGGGAATTGGTGAAATACATCAAAGCAAGCGGAAACCATTATTTTGACCGAATTATAACCGATCAAAAAGGTATTTTTGAGGAGTTAAAAAAGGATCCGCAGCTGAAGGAAGAAACAATCTGCTTCTACGAAGACAATTACCCTTTGGATAAATTACTGGGGATTTCTTCCAAATTGGAAAAATGTTTCAAAAAGCATGTTTGGTTAAAAAGCGGTGGTTCTCTTGTCATTGAGCCGACGGAAGCATTGACGGTGATTGATGTCAATACGGAAAAGGCGGTTCAGGGAAAACGGAACAAAGAACATACCTTTTTTAAACTGAACAAAGAAGCGGCGGTCGAGGCAGCGAGGCAGATGCGGCTTCGCAATCTGTCCGGGATTATTTTGATCGATTTCATTGATATGGAACAAAGCGCCCATGTCGAGGAATTGCTGAAATTGCTGGAACAGGAGATGGAAAAAGACCGTGTGCCGGCAAAAGTCATTGATATGACAGCATTGGGATTGGTAGAAATTACCAGAAAGAAAGTACGGAAACCGTTGTATGAACTTTTGGAAAAGGGAAAAGGAGGAACTTATGAGTCATTGGAAAACTTGGATTCAGAAGAAAGATAAAAAACAGATGGCAGCGACGGCAAAGGACCTTGGGATCATTGCAGCCGTGATCAGTGTGGTCGTTCTGCTTGCTTACGCGGCAAACGGGATTTTTCCTTTTGGAGAGCATTCGATCGCGCGAGGGGATATGGTGCAGCAGACGATTCCCAATGGAATGTACTATATGTGGGATGTGCTGCATGGAAAAGCAAGTCCGTTTTTTACGTGGAATTCCGCATTGGGAATGAATATTTCCGGGGCAGCATCACTGAGTTCTATATTGTGCCCGCTGAATTTACTGTTGTATTTGTGCCCGCGTGGGGCATTGTATTATTATGCCAATATCTTTATCTTATTGAAAATGATCGGCCTTGCTTTTGCGATGTATTTTTATCTCCGCAAATATAAGATTCCGTCCATCGTTCCGATTTTGGGAAGCGTATTGTACGCTTTTGGGGCAGCCAGTCTGGTTCATTTCCAAATCATGCTCGTTATGGATGCGGCCTTTTTCCTGCCGCTCTTAATGATCGGTCTTGACCGGTTGATGGAGAAAAAGAAAAGCCGCTTTTTTATCATAGTGCTTGCGTGGGCAATGATCAGCAATGTGTATACCGGGGCGATTCTTTGCATTTTCCTATTTTTTACAAGTGGACTTCGTATCTTTTTGGCATCGGGAGGAAAACGTTCGGATCAAAAAGAGACCGTTCTTCGGTTGTTTGTGGCGGTTGTAGCGGGCTGTCTTTTGAGTGCGGTCATTACGATCCCGGCATTAAATGGCATTTCCAATACATCAAGAACGCAGACCGGCGGGTTTTTGCAGACGTATCAGACGGCGGTTAAGGCGACCTGGAGCGAAACGGAATGGAAAGATGTGCAGCGGCTGGTGGTCAATATGGCTCTTCCGCTGGCGGCGATTCTATTTCTTCTCGTTACCGGAAAAGGAGCAGCGAAAGAGAAGTGGAAACGTTACAGAGCACAGATCCTTCGTGTGATTCTGCTGGCAGTTTCTGTCATCGTGCCGGGAACGGAGCTTTTGTGGCATGGGGGAAGCCGCGCCTGCTGGCCGGTAAGATTTATTTTTGTGATCACATTTTCCCTCGTTGATTTTGCCGTCTGCCTGCTCGCGGATAATTATGAAAAGAGCAAGATTCAAGCGGTTAAAAAAGTTCGGCAGAAGAAGGGGATTTTGCTGGCTGCCGCTGCTTTGATGACGACCATCATCATGACCTTGGTATGGAAAAACCAGTATGCGTCTTACTGCGCAAATCCCGATTATGAAACATTAAAAGACGGCTTTTTATGTGTGGCATTGGAAATTGTTTTTCTGATCGCGTACATCGGCTTTTTCAAAGTGAAAAAAGGAAAACCGGTCATTGTCCTGCTTTTGTGTGCGGAGCTGATTGGAACATCCCTGATCAGTTTTGCTCCAAATAAAGATAATGTTACGGTTTACGATGCGCAGTATTTGGAAGCGGCGAATTCTTTGTCAAACAGTCTTGATACCGAAACAGAGCCGTTTGAACGCATTAAAAATATGGATTATAAAGTGGACCATATCCAATATTCAATCGTTCTGGGAAGACAGGCAATTTCCAATTACTGGCATGTGCTAAATCCAAATCTGCAGCCGATGTATTCCGCCCTTGGGTATACGATTAACTGGACGCAGCTGCTGGACACCGGTGGAACCGTATTTAGCGACAGTTTATTTCAGATTCGGGATGCTTTTAGCGAGAGAGAACTTCCACCGCTTCTTTATGACAAGGTAAAGGATGTGGATGGGGGAAAAGATAATTCACTGTCATTGTACAAAATGAAACTTCAATTTCCGTTTGCTGTTCAGAGCAATGTTGAGGCGTTGGAGGCTTCTTATGATAAATTTGCGACACAAAATGATCTGTTCCGCGCTGTCTCCGGAGAGGAACAGCCGTTGATCACAGATATCAGCGGGCAGATTCAAAATGGAACAGCGACGTTGGCGGTCGGAGAAAATACGCAGGTATTGTACTTTTATGGAACGAATACGGGAGAAAATCCGGTGACAATTTATGTCAATGGTACACCGGTTAAAATTCCGGCTTCGTATTACTATGAAAATGAACAGTATCCAAGCGATTTCTGTAACGGACTGGTCTGCCTCGGCGCATTTAAAAATGAAACGGTCACGGTTCAGTTTGCGACAAATGCAGCCGTAACGGATCTGCATCTGGGAATGTTGGATTATGCTTTGCTGGAACAGACCGCAGATACGTTGAAAAACCAGGGAATGCAAGTGACGGATCTGAAGCAGAAAAACAGTGGTGCGTCTTTTGCGGTGAAAGATGCCAAAGCCGGATCGGTATTTGTTCCGGTTCCGTATGACGAAAATTGGAAATGTAAAGTAAACGGAGAGGATGTGTCGGAAAAACTGACTTCGATCGGCGGAATGATGACGATTCCCGTGAAAGAGGGCACCAATGAGATTTCTCTTCATTATCATGCAAAAGGACGTGTGTCCGGAGCGGTTATCAGCTTTGCGGCGATCCTGCTTTGCTTCAGTGTGTGGCTTCTTCAGCGCAAAGGATTTTTCGGACTTCATTTGCAAAAAGCGCAAAATGCGGCTGCCTGGATCGTATATATATTGTTTATGCTGGCATTTGCGGCGTTTATCCTGCTTATGTTTGTGCTTCCGGCAGGGTATTATATGCAGACGTTATCGGCGTTAGATGAATTGAATTAGCTAAAATGCACAATTATTTTCAAAAAGACGACAAAATTTGTGCATTTTACAATAATTTTGATAAAATTTTAAAAAAAAACTTGCTGAAAACGAATTATATGGTATAATGGAAAGCGGTGTAGTGAAAGACCATTGCGGTTTTTCTACTCAAAAAGCTATCGAAACTGCCTTTTTTCAAGTGTTACATAACTCATACAAAGAGCGCAGATCGAATAAAAACAGAATTTGGAAGGAGCAAAATGAAAATGGCAAACATGAATGATTGTCCAGAAAAGCTGCCATTGACTGATGAGTATTTGGAAAAAATGAATGCTTATTGGCGTGCAGCAAACTATTTAGCAGCAGCTCAGCTTTACATGCTTGACAACCCTCTTTTACGTGAGCCTCTTACAAGAGATCAGGTAAAGAAAAAAATCGTAGGTCACTGGGGTACAGTTCCAGGACAGAACTTTGTTTATACGCATTTAAACAGAGCTATCAAAAAATATGATTTGGATATGGTATTAATTTCCGGTCCTGGTCACGGTGGAAACTTCTTCGTAGCAAACTCCTATTTGGAAGGACACTACAGTGAGATTTATCCAAACGTAAGTGAAGATATTGAAGGTATGAAGAGACTCTGCAAACAGTTCTCTTTCCCAGGTGGTATTTCCAGCCACGTAGCACCTGAGACTCCTGGTTCTATCAACGAAGGTGGTGAGCTTGGTTACTCCATCGCTCATGCATTCGGTTCTGTATTTGATAACCCGGGTCTGATCACAGCTACTATCGTAGGTGATGGTGAAGCTGAGACAGGTCCACTTGCTACAGCTTGGCATTGTAATAAATTCTTGAATCCGGTTACGGATGGTGCGGTTCTTCCAATCCTTCACTTAAACGGATACAAGATCAGCAACCCTACTGTATTTGCTCGTATTTCTCATGAAGAAGTAGAAGACTTCTTTAAGGGATGCGGATGGGAGCCAATCTTTGTAGAAGACAACAAAGATGATGCCAACTATATCATGAACATGCATCGCAAGATGGCAGAAGCTCTTGATACAGCAATAGAAAAGATTAAAGCAATCCAGAAAGATGCTCGTGAAAATGGTAACACAGAGCGCCCAATCTGGCCAATGATCGTTCTTCGTACTCCTAAGGGATGGACAGGTCCTAAATTTGATGATGACGGAAATAAGATCGAAGATTCTTTCCGTGCTCACCAGGTGCCTATCACAATGGAGAAACCGGAACATTTGGAACAGTTGAAAGAATGGTTGCTCAGTTACAAACCGGAAGAGCTTTTCGATGAGAATGCTCAGCTGATCCCAGAATTGAAAGCACTTGCACCAGTTGGTGATGCACGTATCAGTGCAAACCCACATGCAAACGGTGGTCTTTTGCTTAGAGATCTTCGTCTCCCAGACTTCCGTGAGTATGGTGTAGATGTACCAAAACCGGGCGCTGTTGAAAAACAGGATATGATCGAACTTGGTGCATTTGTACGTGATATCTTCAAATTGAATGAAGAGACAAAGAACTTCCGTATTTTCGGACCGGACGAGACGATGTCTAACCGTCTGTATCATGCATTTGAAGCTACAAACCGTGACTTCATGGCTGAAAAATACGATGATGATGATAAACTTGCAAACGATGGACGTATCATGGACTCTTACCTGAGTGAGCATATGTGCGAAGGATGGTTAGAGGGATATCTCTTGACCGGTCGTCATGGATTCTTCGCTTCTTATGAAGCATTTATCCGTGTAGTAGACTCTATGGCTGCTCAGCATGCAAAATGGCTGAAAGTTACATCCGAACTTCCATGGAGACAGAAGATCGCTTCTTTGAACCTTCTTCTTACATCCAACGTATGGCAGCAGGACCACAACGGATTTACACATCAGGATCCTGGATTCCTCGATCACATCGCTAACAAAAAAGCAGATGTTGTTCGTATGTATCTGCCACCAGACGCTAACTGTCTGCTTTCCTGCTTCGATCACTGTATCAGAAGTAAGAACTATGTAAACGTAATCGTAGCATCCAAACATCCAAGTCATCAGTGGTTGACAATGGATCAGGCTGTAAAACATTGTTCTCAGGGTATCGGTATCTGGGAATGGGCAAGTAACGATCAGGGCGAAGAGCCGGATGTAGTTCTTGCATGCTGCGGTGATACACCTACAAAAGAGGCTTTGGCTGCTGTTACAATCCTTCGTGACAACATTCCTGACCTCAAGATCCGTTTCGTAAACGTAGTTGACCTTATGAAGCTGGAATCCAACTCCAAACATCCTCACGGATTGACAGATGCTGAATATGATGCTATCTTCACAAAAGATAAACCAATCATCTTCGCATTCCACGGATACCCAACTTTGATTCATGAGTTGACATACTATAGAACAAACCGTAATCTTCATGTATTTGGATATCAGGAAGAGGGTACGATCACAACTCCATTCGACATGAGAGTTCAGAACAAGATCGACCGTTTCAACTTGACAAAATCTGTCATTGAGAACCTTCCACAGCTTGGAAACAAAGGTTCCTTCTTGATCCAGAAGATGAACGATATGCTCGTAGCTCACAAACAGTACATCCACGAAGAAGGTATCGATCTTCCGGAAGTACGTGACTGGGTATGGCATACACCGGAAGATAAATAATTATAAATTATTTTGAAATTCAGATCCCCGCAGGCCGTTGTCTGCGGGGATTTTAAAATATTTTGTAAAAACTGATATTTTATAAAGAAAACCCCTTGACAATACTAAAACACAATGGTATATTATAGAAGTATGCCGCACAACGAGGTTATAGTTCTGCCCATTTATACATAAGGCAGGCACCGTAGTTGGCGAGTAAATTTATAGGAGGTGCTATATGTACGCAATTATAGCAACCGGTGGTAAACAGTATAAAGTAGAAGAAGGCGACGTGATCAGAGTTGAGAAACTTGGCGTGGAAGCCGGACAGACTGTTACTTTTGACCAGGTATTAGTAGTAAGTGACAAGGAGACAAAAGTAGGTACTCCTACCGTAGACGGTGCTTCTGTTTCTGCAACAGTAGTAGCTGAAGGCAAAGGTAAAAAGGTTATTGTTTACAGATATAAGAGAAAAACCGGATACCACAAAAAGAATGGTCATAGACAGCCATTTACTCAGGTAAAGATTGATAAGATCAATGCATAAGCTAGGAGTAGACACTTTTTAAAAAGAAGGTGAGTCTATGATAGAAGTTCGAGTAAAAAAGTCTGATAGTGGTGACATTATTGGATTTCATATGTCCGGTCATGCAGGGTATGCAGAATATGGTTCAGACATTGTCTGTGCAGGTGTTTCGACACTTGCCATAAATTGCATTAATTCCATTGAGGAATTTACTGACACCAAGTTTGATCTGGTGCAGAATGACAACGATGGATTGCTTGATTTTACCTGCAAGGAACCGCTGGATAGTGGTGCCGTGTTACTTCTGAAGTCCTTATTTAAAGGAATTCAGGGGATACAGGACTCGTATGGAAAACAATATGTTACATTTCATTAATTTTTGTTAGGAGGGAAATGTCATGATGAAAATGAACCTTCAGTTGTTCGCTCATAAAAAAGGAATGGGTTCTACAAAGAACGGCCGTGACTCTGAGTCCAAGAGACTTGGTGCAAAAAGAGCAGATGGACAGTTCGTTTTAGCTGGTAATATTCTTTACAGACAGCGTGGTACTAAGATTCATCCGGGTACAAACGTTGGAATCGGTGGAGATGATACACTTTACGCTTTGGTTGATGGTGTGCTTCGTTTCGAGAGAAAAGGAAGAGACAAAAAACAGGCTAGTGTATATCCAGTAGATGCTGAATAATTTTGACAATTTCGGGGCTGTCATGTCATGAGATGTGGCAGCCCCTTTTACCTTTTATACTCAATTTGAAAGGGAGATACGTATGTTTGCAGATCAGGCAAAAATTTATATTCGTTCCGGAAAAGGCGGCGATGGCCATGTCAGTTTCCGAAGAGAATTGTATGTACCAAATGGTGGACCGGATGGCGGCGATGGTGGCCGCGGAGGAGACCTTATTTTTGAAGTGGATCCGGGAATCAATACCTTAAATGAATTTCGTCATATTCGTAAATATTGTGCCGAGGACGGTGAACCGGGTGGTAAGAGACGATGCCACGGAAAAGACGGTGCGGACCTCGTAGTAAAAGTTCCGGCGGGAACCATTGTAAAAGAAGCAAATTCAGGACAAGTCATAACCGATATGTCCTATGATAATACAAGAGAAGTGATCTTAAAAGGAGGCCGTGGCGGCAAAGGAAACCAGCATTATGCAACGCCGACGATGCAGGTGCCAAAATATGCTCAGCCGGGAAAACCGGCGACGGAACTGGAAGTGATTTTGGAATTAAAGACGATTGCGGATGTCGGATTGGTTGGGTTCCCAAATGTTGGAAAATCCACATTTTTGTCCCGTGTAACCAATGCCCAGCCGAAGATTGCCAATTATCACTTTACGACATTAAATCCGAATCTTGGTGTGGTAGACCTGGAAGGAACCGATGGTTTTGTCATTGCCGATATTCCGGGATTGATTGAAGGTGCTTCCGAGGGAATCGGATTAGGGCATCAATTTTTGAAACACATTGAGCGTACCCGTGTTATGATTCACATGGTAGATGCGGCTTCGACGGAGGGACGTGATCCGATTCAGGATATCAATGTCATCAATCAGGAGATCCGCGCTTACAGTGAGGAGATTGCAGCCCGTCCACAGGTTATCGCAGCCAATAAGATTGACTGTTTTTACGGCGATGAAGAAGAAACGGTTCTGACATTACTCAAAGAGGAATTTGAACCGAAAGGAATTAAGGTATTTCCAATTTCTGCCGTAACGGGAAAGGGCGTAAAGGAACTTCTGTATTACGTCAAAGGCATGCTGGATGAGATCAAAGAAGAAAAAGTTGTCTTTGAGAAAGAATATATGATAGAAGAACCGGATTTCCAGAACGAACCATACAATGTGTATGCGGACGAGAAGGAAGAAGGCGTATATCATATCGATGGTCCACGTGTAGAACGCATGTTAGGATATACGAACCTGGATTCGGAAAAAGGATTTGAATTTTTCCAGAAATTCCTTAAAAATAATGGAATGCTGGAGGAACTGGAAGCCCTTGGAATCGAAGATGGCGACACCGTAGAGATTTACGGATGGAGTTTTGAATATTACAAATAGAAATGAGGAAATACGATGACAAGCAAGCAAAGAGCTTATTTAAAAAGTCTGGCAATGAAGATCACACCAATCTTACAGATTGGGAAATCTTCGGTAACACCGGAATTGATATCTGCAGTAGATGAGGCATTGGAGGCAAGAGAATTGATTAAAATGCACATCTTAAAAAACTGTTTTGATGATCCGAAAGAGATCGCACAGGTGATCGCGGAGCGTACCCGTTCGGAAGTGGTACAGGTGATCGGAAAGAAAGTTGTGCTTTACCGCGAGTCCAAAGACAATAAAAAGATTGAACTTCCAAAACCATCAAAGAAAGCGTGATAAATGATGAAAATCGGTATTATGGGAGGGACATTTAATCCCATTCATAATGTACATTTGCTGATGGCAGAGGAAGCTGCGAGGCAGTTTGAACTGGATGAAGTCTGGTTTATGCCATCGAAAAATCCACCGCATAAAAAGGGGACGGATATCGTCTCTGCCGAACACCGGAGCCGCATGATCTGTCATGCAATTGACGGAAATCCGAAGTTCGTATTTTCTGATCTGGAACTTTGCCGCGAGGGAACTACGTACACGAGTGATACGCTGGAAATCATAGAAAGAGAAAATCCGGAGTGCAAGATTTATTTTATCTTAGGCGGAGATTCCCTGCGTGAGATCGAAACGTGGCATAAGCCGGCATTTGTGATGAAACATTGCCATATTCTGGCGGCTGACAGGGAAGATGAAACAGGAAAACAACTGAAAGAAAAAGCGGAAGAGTTAAGGGAAACATATAAAGCAAAGATTTCCTTTATCAAGATGCCATTGATCGATATTTCTTCCAGTGAACTGCGTGCGCAGCTGCAAAAAGGAAAGTCTGTCGATTATCGAATTCCGGATGCGGTAATGAAATATATCCGTTTCCATAATTTGTATGGCTATGAAAAACCGCTTTTTAAGAAAAAGGTTACAACACCAAAGATTTTAAGTTATTTAAAAGCCACCCTGCGCCCCAAACGTTTTCGCCATACATTAGGTGTGGCATACACCGCGGCAAATCTTGCTGCTGTTCATAATGCAGATGAGGAAAAAGCATTTCTTGCCGGGCTTTTACATGATTGTGCAAAATTTTATGAAAAAGAAGAGCAGATTATGCTTTGTGAAGAAGCCGGAATTTCTTTGACGGAGATGGAACGGCTCAATCCCGCTCTCATTCATGGAAAATTAGGGGCTTTTTATGCGAAAACAAAGTATCAGGTAGAGGATGAAGAAATTTTATCCGCGATCCGTTATCATACGACAGGGCACCCCGATATGACAGTATTGGAAAAGATTATTTATCTTGCCGATTATATTGAACCCGGGCGTGCGATGGACTGCAAACCACATCCGCTTCAGGAAGTCCGGGCTGCCTGCTTCCAAAATCTGGATAATGGGATGCGCTTTGCATTGGAAAACGGAATTTCTTATCTTCGGGAACAAAATCAGCCCATTGATACGATTTCGCTGGAAACGTATGAATGGTATCAGAAAGGAATAACACTATGACATCAAATGAAATGGCTCGCATCGCGTATGATGCGTTGGATGAAAAATTAGGAGAAGATATTCGGATCATACAGATTGACGAGATTTCTGTGATCGCGGATTATCTGATCATTGCCAACGGAAAAAACAGCAATCAGATCGCTGCTTTATCCGACAATGTAGAGATGCGTATGCATCAGAATGGCATTCATAATGAACGGATCGAAGGAAATAAAAATTCCACTTGGATCCTGATGGACTATAAAGATGTTATCGTCCATGTGTTTTCGCCGGAAGACCGCTTGTTTTATGACCTTGAGCGCATCTGGCGTGACGGCAAAAAGATCGACCGGGATCAGTTATAAGAATTCGGATCCACCGTTGTCTGCGAAGATAATTGAAAGACATCGGTGGATTTTCCTATGACGACAATATGATCTTCCGGTCCAAATACATAATTTCCTGCCGGCATCGGGTCAATGACCGTGCCGTTTTTTATTGCAATAATATTGACTTTATATTTCTGCCTTACATTAATTTCCAGTATGCTTTTCCCTGCCCACGAAGGGATGATTGGAATTTCAAAGATGGAGCAGTCCGATGTTAATTCGATATAGTCAAATATATTTGTCGCATTGTAACGTACTGCCAGTTTTTCAGCAATTTCTTTTTCCGGGAAGAAGACTTCATCGGCTCCGATCTTTTTTAAAAAATCTGCCTGTCGTTTTCGCTTTGCTTTAGAAATGACACACCGCGCACCCTGTTCTTTTAATATGGAAGTGATTTCCAGTGACGCATAAAAATCTTCACCGATCGCGACAAAACAGTAGTCAAAATTGTTGACACCGATGGATTTTAAAACCGCCGGATTGGTACAGTCGCCGGACAGGACATCCGGGAAAACCGTTGATAATTCCTGGATTTTATCTTCGTCGCGGTCAATCACCATAACATCGTTTCCAAGTTCCTGCATACGGGTTGCCAGACATTGTCCCAGCATTCCCATTCCAATAATAAGAATTGACTTCATAATAATCTCCTTTATCCAATCAATATATTTTCTTTTGGTCTTCGAAGCGGCGGCTGCTTGTTTTGCTTTCCGAGGATGAGCATCAATGTAAATCCGCCAATTCGTCCACCATACATTAAAATGATCAAAATAATATGTGACATGGCGCACAGATGCGGGGTAATCCCTGTTGTTACGCCAACGGTGCAGACAGCCGAAATGACTTCAAAAAGCACATTAGACATCGGCAGTCCTTCAATGTGGCAGATAAGCATAGTTCCTGCCAGAATGTAAACAGCATACACCAAAATGATAACGGCCGCCTGTTTGATCAAAATTGTGCTCACCCGTCGTTTGCCGATTATGGTGTCCGATTGTCCACGAAGCATCGAAACCATCGAGAGAAACACAAGCGTAATCGTCGTGATCTTCATTCCACCGGCAGTCGAACCGGGACTTCCGCCGATCATCATCAAAACGTCAGATAGAAGGGAGGCAGAAGGCGACATGCTGGCATAATCAATCGTATTAAAACCGGCCGTACGCATTGTCGTCGAGGCGAAAAACGATTTTAGGATCTGTTCGCCGATGCCATTTCCCTGAAGGGTATAATTCTGCTCAAATACAAAATAGCCGATGGCTCCGCCGACTAATAAAACCGGTGTTGTCACAAGAACGATCTTTGAATGAAGGGAATAATTCTTAAAAGACAGGCGGCATTTCAAAATATCATCCCATACTAAAAATCCGATCCCTCCGATGATAATCAAAAGCATCACCGTGATATTTACGAGGACATCGGAAGCATACCCCGTCAATGACGAGAAGGCTTCGTATCGTCCCATCAGATCAAAACCGGCATTGCAAAAAGCAGATATTGCGTGAAATACGGCATAGTATAATCCCTGACCAAATCCCATGCGTGGGATAAAACGGAGTGCAAGCAGAAAAGCGCCACATCCTTCAATCAAAAACGTACCGGATACAATACGCCGAACCAGTTTTACCATACCGCTCAACTGTGTATTTCCGGCAGCCTGCATCAAAAGCATGCGCTCCTGAAGCGACAATTTTCGTTTCATAAATATGAAAAACATGGAGATAAAGGACATGAGTCCGATGCCTCCGATCTGAATCAGGATGAGAATGACAATCTGCCCGAACAAGGACCATTTGGTAAACGTATCTGCAACAATAAGTCCCGTTACACAGGTAGCACTTGTTGCTGTGAAAAGAGCATCCAGCGGGGACGTAAAATTACCATCCCGTGCGGAGACCGGCAGACACAATAAAAAGGTACCGGTAAGTATCAAAATAACAAAACTCAGTGCGATCAACCGGGAAGGACCAAGTTTCCGTGACCATTTTCCTAACATAAAAAACTTCCTTTATTGTTGATATTTTGTAAATCTTGTAGTACGCTTTCTATTATACAAAATATTTTAAAAAATACAATTATATTTTGAAAAAAACTTTACAAAAAAGTTAAATTGTGTTAAACTAATTTTCGTTAGACAACCAATACTCAGAGCGTGGAACACTCCAACCCGTTCTTAGTACTTGGCTTTTAAAAAATTTTATGGAGGTACATCGATCATGATGACAACAGAAAGAAAAGCAGAAATCATTAAAGAGTATGGAAGAACACCAAACGACACAGGATCACCTGAGGTTCAGGTTGCTCTTCTTACAGAGAGAATCAATGTTTTGACAGAGCATTTGAAAGAGAACAAAAAAGATCATCATTCCCGCCGCGGTCTTTTGAAGATGGTTGGTAAGAGACGTGGTCTTCTTGACTATCTCAAAAAGAATGACTTGGAAGGTTATCGTGCGTTGATCGCAAAACTTGGAATTCGTAAATAATGATGCTGCTCATTATGAGCTGAATGAAATGGTACTGCTGATATGCTTTTACCCGATATCAGTAGTATCATTTTTGACTATGTGGAGGATAAATTATGAAGAGAGATCGAAGTCAGTCCATGGTAATCCGTGGCAATCGCATCTTATTGGTAGAGCATCAGCTGTTTGGAAGAGATTTCTTCAATCTGCCGGGCGGCGGAATCGAGGAAAATGAGACGCCGGAGCAGGCAGCCCTTCGTGAATTAGAAGAAGAGTGCCAGGTCAAGGGAACTTTGGTAAGACCGTTGACAGTGGAATATAAACCGGATCTTGAGAGCCGTGTATTTACCTTTTTGGTGGAGATTCCGGAAGATGCTGTAGCAAAAGCGGGAATTGATCCGGAACTTCCTGCAGACGAACAATCTATCATCGGAGTAAAATGGATGCGTCTGGATGAGATTGCAGAACGCGATCGTGCCTATCTTTTTGGTGCCGGGTTGATGCGTGTTCCGTATTTTCATGATGAGGTACTTATGTGGGATGGAGAAGACATAAGCTATCCGATCAAAAAAATGATATAAAAAGAGGTTTGATTTATATCAAAGATATGATATAATGAAGTGTGTTGATACACACGCAGGTCATCAAGCTCCGCTTGGTGACAAATGATATAATGAAGTGTGTGCATTAAAAAGAGCATTATCCGAGACTTCTGAAAAGCCGATTTATCATAGGATAAGTAGGTTTTTCAGTTGTTTCGGATGCTCTGTAAAAAGATAAATAAAGGAGAATATAAGTATGTACAAGACATTTTCAATGGAACTTGGCGGACGTACTCTTTCCGTAGATATCGGACGAGTTGCCGCTCAGGCAAATGGTGCTGCTTTGATGCATTATGGAAATACTGTTGTTCTTTCCACAGCGACAGCATCAGAGAAGCCAAGGGAAGGAATTGACTTCTTCCCACTTAGCGTAGAATATAGTGAAAAGATGTATTCCGTAGGAAAAATTCCCGGAGGATTCACAAGAAGAGAAGGAAAACCTTCGGACAATGCAATCCTTACAGACCGTGTTATCGACAGACCGATGCGTCCGTTGTTCCCAAAAGATTACCGTAACGATGTAACACTGGAAAACCTCGTTATGTGTGTAGATCAGGACTGCAGCCCGGAACTTACGGCAATGCTTGGTTCCGCATTGGCAACCTGCATTTCTGATATTCCATTTGACGGACCGACGGCAGCAACACAGATTGGTCTCGTAGATGGAGAACTTGTAATCAACCCAACTTCCGCACAGAGACAGGTTTCTGACCTTGCTCTTACGGTAGCTTCGACAAGAGAAAAAGTTATTATGATCGAAGCCGGTGCCAATGAAGTGCCGGAAGATAAGATGATCGAAGCGATTTACAAAGCTCACGAAGTCAATGGACAGATCATCGAATTCTTTGATAAGATCGTAGCAGAATGTGGAAAAGAAAAACACGAATATGAGCATTTTGATATTCCGGAAGACATGTTTGAAGACATGGTGAACTTCATTACACCGGAAGCGATGGAAGAGGCTGTATTTACTGACGTAAAACAAGTTCGTGAAGAAAATATCCGTCAGATCAAAGATAAATTGGAAGAACGCTATGAAGAAGAGCATCCGGATTGGTTTGCTCTGATTGATGAGGCTGTATATAAATTCCAGAAAAAGACCGTTCGTAAGATGATCCTGAAAGACCACAAACGTCCGGACGGCCGTGAAGTAACACAGATCCGTCCATTGTCCGCAGAAGTCGATGTACTTCCTACCGTTCATGGTTCCGGATTGTTCCAGAGAGGACAGACACAGGTTCTCAATGTTACGACATTGGCTCCTCTTTCTGAAAAACAGAAGATTGATGGATTGGATGAAAATGTAACTTCCAAGAGATACATTCATCACTATAATTTCCCATCCTATTCGGTTGGTGAAACTCGTCCTAGCAGAGGTCCGGGACGTCGTGAGATTGGACATGGAGCTTTGGCAGAGCGTGCCCTTCTTCCGGTAATTCCTTCGGAAGAGGAATTCCCATATACCATCCGTACCGTATCTGAGATCATGGAATCCAATGGTTCTACTTCTCAGGGAAGTATCTGTGCTTCCACATTGTCACTGATGGCTGCCGGTGTACCGATCAAAGCTCCTGTTGCCGGTATTTCCGTAGGACTTGTTACCGGAGAAACGGACGACGATTATCTGATTCTTACCGATATTCAGGGACTGGAAGATTTCTTTGGCGATATGGACTTTAAAGTTGCCGGAACACACAAAGGTATCACAGCCATTCAGATGGATATCAAGATCCACGGTCTGACTCGTGAGATCGTAGAAGGTGCGATCCGCCGTACAAAAGAAGCCAGAACGTATATCCTTGATGAAGTTATGAGCAAAGCAATTGCTGAGCCTAGAAAAGAAGTAAATGAATACGCTCCGAAGATCAAACAGATCATGATCGATCCTGCGAAGATCGGAGAAGTAGTCGGACAGCGTGGTAAGACAATCAACACATTGATCGAGCGTACCGGCGTGAAGATTGATATTACCGATGACGGAGCTGTTTCCGTATGTGGTACGGATAAAGCGATGATGGATGAAGCCATCCGCCTGATCCAGATTATCGTATCTGACTTTGAAAAAGGACAGATTCTGGAAGGAACTGTTGTAAGCATCAAAGATTTTGGTGCATTCATCGAGTTTGCTCCGGGAAAAGAGGGAATGGTTCATATTTCCAACATCTGCCAGAGAAGAATCAATCATGTAGAAGACGAACTTACTTTGGGTGACAAAGTCAAGGTTGTTTGTCTTGGAAAAGACAAGATGGGAAGAATTTCTTTCAGCATGAAAGATGTAAAACAATGATCTTGGAGATGAGAAAAGAGTGAAGATTGCACTTACCAATATGGACATTATCTGGGAAGATAAGTCTGTAAATCAGGATAAGTGTTTGGAATTGATAAAGCGAGCTTCGGAATGCGGGGCTCGCCTTATCCTTTTTCCGGAGATGACACTGACCGGATTTACGATGAATCCGCAAAAATACGGCGAGAAGGCTGGAGAAGATTCGGAGACAGTCAAATTTTTTGAACACCTGTCAAAAGAATATGCCATTGCGATCGGCTTTGGTTATATTGAAAAAGGGAAAAAAGACGGTTTCGCAAAAAATCATATGGCTGTCGTAGATGCCGGAAAGATTCTTGGAGATTATACAAAAATTCATCCATTTTCCTATGGAGAAGAAAATGAGCATTATTGCGGAGGTGACCGACTGGTTACAGTATCGATCGATGGGGTGACCTTCGGGTTATCCATCTGCTATGATCTGCGTTTTCCGGAACTTTATCAGGCGATGCGAAGCTGCGATGCGATTGTCGTGATCGCAAACTGGCCGAAAGGACGTGTCGCACATTGGAACACGCTGCTTCCGGCAAGAGCCGTTGAGACACAGGCATATGTTTTAGGTATCAACCGGATAGGAAAAGATGTGTCGCTGGATTATGAGGCTTCCAGTGCCGCGTATGATTATGATGGCAGACCACTTTTTGTCGCTTACAAAGCGACCTCTTATGGAGATGAATGCCTTATGATAAAGATAGAACCGGACCACGTTCGACGCTGGAAAAAAGAATTTCCGGCTGCTAACGATCGGAAACCTGCTTTATATACGTCCTTTCTCCAAAAAGACGTATAGGATCTTCGAAAAATTGTCATACTATTTCTTAACAGGAGGTATGACATATGAATACAGAGCAGATCAAAGAATTTGGAGAATGCCGCATCGGAGGCATTGAGATCATTACGATCATTGGAGAGATTGAAGGTCATGAAGGCAGTTTGGGAACTGCCAAAACGACAAAATATGAACATTTGCTGCCGATGTTGGCAGCTTATGATGAAAATAGTGAAATTCAAGGGATATTATTTATTCTTAATACGATTGGCGGTGATGTTTCCTGTGGACTGGCACTTGCCGAGATGATCAGCGGATTAAAAACGCCAACGGCGTCTTTTATCATAGGAGACAGTCATTCGATCGGAGTTCCCCTTGCGGTAGCGACAGACTTTTCCTGTATCGTACCGAGTGCGACGATGATTCTTCACCCGGTGAGGATGAGTGGCATGATTCTTGGGGCACCACAAAGTTATGATCAATTTGAAAAAATTCAGGCGAGAATCGTTGATTTTATCGTCCGAAAACGAGGGCTTACGAAAACACATGTGGAAGAGTTGATGATGAACACTTCCATGTTTGCAAAAGATCTGGGAACGCTCCTTGTAGGCGGACAGGCTGTAGAAGAGGGGCTTGTAGACAAAGTCGGAACTCTTTCCGATGTGATGGATTATTTGAAACAAGGTCCGCATTAATTCCAGAAAATAAAGAGAGGTTTGAAAGAGTATGGCGTCAAAGACAAAAAATTCGAAAGCAAAAAAAAACAGACAAAATTCAAAACAAACAAGTTCTCCACTGGCAAAAGAAATCACATTGCTTGCAATCATTATATTTTCCTTACTGGCACTGCTTAGTTTATTTGGAATGTGTGGTCCGGTAGGAAATTTGATCGGAAGTCTTTTGTTTGGATTATTTGGAGCCACCGCTTATATTTTTCCGCTGGCATTTCCCATCGGAAGCGGTTTTTTTATCTCCAATCCGGAACGACCGGAAGTACGGCGCAAGATTATTTATCTTGCCCTCCTTTACATATGTTTATGCGGTATCTTTCAGTGGGTGGTCGATCCTGAAATATCAAACTTGATTGATATTTTTAAGGAATCCAGTTCCGAACATATCGGCGGTGGATTTATGGGTGGAATTCTTTCCACGCTATTTGGTACGCTGCTTGGAAGAGCCGGCGCGATTATTATTATTTTGGGACTGACGCTTTTGTTTGTCATGCTGGCGACGCGAAAGCTGATCTTTTCGGCGATTCGCGAATTGTACGCAGAACACAAAGAAGACCAGGAAGAATATATCGAGTATGAAGAACCGGAGATCCGTTATCCGGAAGATCATGCTCGTACGATGCAGACGCACACTTTTGCGAATAGAAAACGTCGCAAAAAGGCAGATAAAGGTAAGATGAAAGAAATCTCCGAACCACAAAAAGCACCTGAAAAACCGGCAAAAGAGATGCCGAAAGAAGAAAAACCGGTGAAAGAGGAGATTCCGGAAATCTCGATCATACGTGAAGGCCAGCAGGAGCCTACCGTTTACAAAGAAGAATTAGAGACAAAATTTGGAAAAGGCAAAAAAGAAAAACAGGAAGCGAAAACTGCCGCTGCTGAGAAAAAGGAACCACCAAAACAGGAGAAAAAGACGTCGGTTTCTGCTATGGCAGAGCCTGCACAAAAGCCGGTGGAACCAAATACCAAATCACAGCCGGCTTCCTCTCAAGATTCCGAATATCAATTTCCATCACTGGATCTGCTTTCAAAACCGAAAAAGGGAAGTGGCGGACAAAGTGACAGCGACTTGCTGCAGACAGCGAAGAAACTTCAGGATACATTGGATAGTTTTGGCGTCAAAGTAAAAATGGGAGATGTCAGCTGCGGCCCGAGTGTCACCCGGTATGAACTGGTTCCGGAGCAGGGGGTTAAAGTAAACAGTATTACCCGTCTGGCAGACGATATCAAACTTAGTCTGGCGGCATCGGACATCCGAATTGAGGCTCCGATCCCCGGAAAAGCAGCTGTCGGAATTGAAGTTCCAAACGCAAAAAGAAACACGGTTACTTTGCGTGAACTTTTGGAAAGCCCGGAATTTATCAATGCAAAATCCAATGTGACGTTTGCCGTCGGAAAAGATATCGGTGGAAAGACGATTGTAACCGATATCGCAAAAATGCCGCATATGCTCATTGCCGGCGCCACGGGTTCCGGTAAATCAGTATGTATCAATACCCTGATCATGAGTATCTTGTATAAAGCGAACCCGAATGATGTTAAATTTATCATGGTTGACCCGAAAATGGTAGAATTGACGGCGTATGCCGATATTCCGCATATGCTGATTCCGGTCGTGACCGATCCGAAAAAGGCATCCGCCGCATTAAACTGGGCAGTTCAGGAAATGACGGTTCGTTATGAAAAATTTGCTGCTCTCGGAGTACGCGATATCAAGAGTTACAATAAAAAAATCGCCGGTCTGAAACACAATGAAGATAATACGTATGAAAAGATGTGCCAGATCGTCATTGTGGTGGACGAGTTTGCCGATCTTATGATGGTTGCCTCCAATGAAGTGGAAGATGCGGTATGTCGTCTTGCACAGCTTGCCCGTGCAGCGGGAATCCATCTGGTACTTGCTACGCAGCGTCCGTCCGTCAATGTTATCACCGGACTGATCAAGGCAAATATTCCATCACGTATCGCCCTTTCTGTATCCTCCGCGATCGATTCACGTACGATCATTGATGGTTCCGGAGCAGAAAAACTGTTGGGAAATGGGGATATGTTATTTGCTCCACAGGATTATCCAAAACCGGTTCGTGTGCAGGGCGCATTTGTCTCAGACGAAGAACGTGATCAAGTTGTCGCGTTCCTGAAAGAGCATATGAACGGACCGGCTTACAACGAAGAAATCAGTAAACATATTGAAGAAAATCCGGTCGGCACGAAATCAGCCGGAGCTTCCGGAGCTGTCGTAAGCGGTCCGGAGCGCGATGAACTATTTGTTGAAGCTGCTAAATTTATCATTGAAAAAGACAAGGCCTCGATCGGTATGCTGCAGCGAGTATTCCGCATCGGATTTAATCGTGCCGCGAGAATTATGGATCAGCTTTCCGATGCCGGTGTCGTAGGACCGGAAGAAGGCACCAAACCTCGTGTGATCTTGATGTCAATGGAACAGTTTGAAAATTATCTTGAGGAAGAGGGCTAAATTATGTATGGCTGGATCATTGTAAACGGCTTTTTATATACGTCTAAGTTTTCCGAATTAACGGATCTTTTTATGGAGGCAGCCAAAGAGCATAAGATAGATCTTTTTGTGAAAACGAACAGTGAATGTTTCTTGGGAATGTTTGAACTGACAACGGAAAAAAAGCCGGATTTTGTTCTCTTTTGGGACAAAGATATCCTTTTGGCAAAATACCTTGCTTCGTGTGGCATTCCGGTCTATAACTCGGCCGAGGGGATTGAAATCTGCGATGACAAACGAAAGACCGCATTGGCACTTTCGTTGCAGAATCTGCCACAGCCATTGACTTTTCCGGCACCCATGACCTACGAAAATATAGGTTTTCCGCAATTGGATTTTCTATCGCAGATTGAAAGCAAGTTAGTCTTTCCAATTATTGTAAAAGAAGCGTTCGGTTCTTTTGGACAGCAAGTATATATGGCAAAAGACCATAAAGAATTGTCTGAATTAACAAAAAAATTGGAAAACGTGCCGTTCTTATATCAGCAATACATTCGTGAGAGCAGCGGTCGCGATATCCGTCTGCAGGTCGTCGGAGATGAGGTCGTCGCTGCGATGGAGAGAACGTCCGATACCGATTTTCGGGCAAATGTTTCCAATGGGGGCAAGATGCATGTCTATCAACCGGATAAAGAAGCTGTCGAACTCGCTGTAAAAGCCTGTCGTGCAGTAAAATGCGATTTTGCCGGGGTGGATCTCCTGTTTGGCCGGGAAGGATATTTGGTATGTGAAGTAAATTCCAATGCGCATTTTAAAAACCTTTTGGATTGTACCAAAGTAAATACTGCCTGGTATATTCTACAATACATAAAGAAGCAAGGAGAACCGCATCATGCCAAATGAATTATGGATGATTTATGACAAAACAGGTCTTGATCGGAATTCCACATTTGTCGAAATGTTTGCCGAACGGGGAAAACCTTATAATATTGATGTAAAAGCGGTTCTTGATACCGAATATCTTTCGCTGCTGAAAAAAGGAATACAGCCATGTGCCGTTCTTGTCCGTACAATCTGTCCGTCGATCAATGCCGAATTTGAAAAGCGGAAGATTCCTGTATGGAATTCCTCGTTTGTCAGCGGGATCTGTAATCACAAAGGAAAGACACGAGAGTATCTGAAAGATACGGTGTTCTGCACTCCGACGGTATCTTGCAATAGTGACAAGGTAAATGAAATTTTAGGCTGTTCTGCGGAAGAAGTCAGACAATATTTATTAGAAAATATGGATTTTTCTTCCAAATTTAATGAGCAGGAAAAAAAAAGAATCTGTTCTGCAAAGGATTTTGTGATTAAGACCGCAGATGGACACGGTGGAAGCGAAGTCTATTCGTTCCGAAACGAAGCTGCCAAACTGAAAAAGGTACTGAGAGAGACGGATTATGTTATCCAGCCCATGCTTCCTGTCGGAAAAGAGAGCAGCGATATGCGTGTTTATGTATTGAAAGATCAGATTTATGCTGCCATACTGCGGCACTCTGATAAAGATTTTCGTGCTAATTTTTCACGCGGCGGCAAAGTGAAGGTGGTTTTCAAAGACCAAATACCGCAAAAAGAAGTCGAAGCCATTTTGAAAAAATTTTCGTTTGGCATGGCGGGGATTGATTTTATTTTTGAGGAAGACGGAACTCCTGTTCTCAGCGAAATTGAGGATGTCGCCGGTACACGGATGCTTTACCGGTGCTGTCCGGAACTGGATATTGTGGCAGATTATATGAAAGAAATACAGAAAATGCTTTTCGATAAATAAATATTATGTTATACTTATTAAATACACGATTCTTTTAGGAGGAAGTTGAAATGAAATCAGATATTGAAATCGCTATGGAAGCAGACCTGCTTCCGATTCAACAAGTAGCCGAAAAATTAGATATTACAATGGATGATCTGGATCTTTATGGAAAATATAAAGCAAAGATTACCGATGATCTTTGGGATCAGATCAAAGACCGTCCGGATGGAAAATTGATTCTCGTAACAGCGATCAATCCGACACCGGCAGGAGAGGGAAAGACAACGACGACCGTAGGTCTCGGTCAGGCGATGGCTAAAATTGGAAAGAAAGCCATCATTGCCCTTCGTGAGCCATCTCTCGGACCATGTTTTGGATTAAAAGGTGGTGCTGCAGGCGGCGGTTATGCGCAGGTTGTACCGATGGATGAATTGAATCTTCATTTTACCGGAGATTTTCATGCCATTACTTCTGCCAATAACCTTCTCGCAGCGATGCTTGACAATCACATCCAGCAGGGGAATGCTCTTCGCATCGATCCAAAGCAGATTGTATGGAAACGCTGCGTCGATATGAACGACCGTGTTCTTCGAAATATCACTGTTGGCTTGGGAAGAAAAGTAGATGGTGTGACTCGAGAGGATCATTTTATCATCACGGTAGCTTCCGAGATCATGGCGATTCTTTGTCTGGCAGATAATATGAAAGATCTGAAAGAACGTCTTGGACGTATTATCGTTGCTTATAATTATGATGGGGAACCGGTAACAGCCAAAGAGATCAAAGCCGTTGGTGCGATGGCAGCTTTGTTAAAAGAAGCATTGAAACCAAATCTGATTCAGACATTGGAGCATACACCGGCGCTCGTACATGGCGGCCCGTTTGCCAATATTGCGCATGGATGTAACAGTGTGAGAGCGACAAAAACAGCCCTTAAATTAGCGGATTACACAATTACGGAAGCTGGATTTGGTGCAGACCTCGGAGCTGAGAAATTCTTTGATATCAAATGCCGTATGGCAGGTCTGAAACCGGATGCTGTAGTTCTTGTAGCTACGGTACGTGCCCTCAAATACAATGGCGGTGTGAAGAAAGAAGACCTTGGTACAGAGAACTTAGAAGCTTTGAAAAAAGGGATTATCAATCTTGAAAAACATATTGAAAATGTATCCAAATACGGCGTACCTTGTGTCGTGACATTGAATCAGTTTGTGACCGATACCGAAGCGGAATTGAATTATGTAAAAGAATTCTGCGAAGAGAGAGGCTGCGAATTTGCATTGTCACAAGTATGGGAAAAAGGCGGCGAAGGCGGTATTGAACTGGCAAATAAAGTGATCGATACCATTGAAAACAAAGAAAGCAATTTCCACTGCCTGTATGAAGATTCCAAATCTCTGACGGAAAAAATAGAGACGATTGCCAAAGAGATTTATGGAGCAAAAGATGTGGTTTATGATAAAGCGGTAGAAAAAGAACTGGCCAGACTGGAAAAATTAGGATATGGCAATATGCCGGTCTGCATGGCGAAAAATCAATATTCGCTTTCCGATGATCCAACACTGCTTGGTCGTCCGAAAGACTTTACGATCCATATCCGTGAAGTTTATGTATCGGCAGGTGCCGGATTTGTCGTAGCAATCACCGGAACGATTATGACTATGCCTGGGCTTCCTAAGGTACCAGCAGCAGAAGGCATTGATGTCGATGACAATGGACAGATCACCGGATTGTTCTAAAACAGAAGTTTGAATACTTAATATAAAAAAGGACTGCTACGCAGTCCTTTTTGTATAGAAATAATGATATTAAATCGCTTTAATAAATGCTTTCGTTCTTTCATGCTGAGGGTGTTCGAAGATTTCTTCCGGCGTACCTTCCTCTAAGATCACACCATCTGCCATAAACAGTACACGATTGGCAACTTCTTTTGCAAATCCCATTTCGTGGGTTACGACGACCATCGTCATCCCTTCTTTGGCAAGATTTTTCATAACATCCAAAACTTCACCAACCATCTCCGGATCAAGCGCAGAAGTCGGCTCATCAAACAACATGACCTGCGGATTCATGGCAAGAGATCTTGCGATGGCGACACGCTGTTTTTGTCCACCGGATAGGGTAGAAGGATATACTGATGCCTTATCTTCAATCCCAACACGGCGAAGAAGATCAAGCGCCGCATCCTCGGCCTCTTTTTGCGGCATTTTCTTTAATTTGATCGGTGCAAGCGTCACATTTTCCAAAATGGTTTTGTGAGGAAACAGATTAAAATGCTGAAATACCATTCCAATCCGCTGGCGCATCTCATTGATGTCCGTGTGTGGAGAGAGAAGGTCCGTGCCCTCGATATCAATTTCACCGCCGTCCGGCTCTTCAAGACGATTCAGGCAACGAAGAAAGGTACTTTTACCGGAACCAGAAGGACCGATTACGACGACGCATTCCCCTTTTTCAATCGTTACATCGATTCCTTTTAACACGGTGAGATCACCAAAATTTTTCTTCAGATTTTTAACGGTTATCACTTTGACGCAGCCTCCTTTCCATGTATTGCAAAGCCTTTGTCATAATCTTAACAATGATATAATAAATTAAGGCAATCGCAATGAGCGGTAAAAATGTTTCATAAGTTCTTGATATGATAAAGTCGGATGCTTTTGTAAGATCCGCAATTGCTACATAACCGACGATGGATGTCTCTTTTACGAGAGTGATCATTTCATTTCCAAGGGCAGGCAGAATATTTTTGATCGCCTGCGGAAGAATGATATAGCGCATCGTCTGACGGTATGTAAAGCCAAGAGAACGTCCGCCTTCCATCTGACCGGGATCTACGGCAAGAATACCGGCGCGAATATTTTCAGCGACATAAGCACCGCTGTTGATTCCAAAAGTAAGGATCGCAGCGACGATTCCCAGTTTGTTTTGGAAAATCACCATATAAATGATAAGCAGCTGCACCATAACCGGTGTACCACGCAGTATATCAATATATACATTTGCAACATGGGAGAGGAATGTTTTTTTCTTTTTGCGAACCTCTGTCAATTTCATCAAAGCGACAAGGAAACCGAGTACGATGCCAAGCAGTGCTGCCGCAAAGGAAATTCCTAATGTGACACCAAGACCTTTTCCTAAAAGGGCATAGCCTTTGGTATCAATAAATACATACTTAAATTTATTGAACAGATTGACAAAGAAATTGTCGGATTTTACGCTGGCACCATTGGTATTTCCATTGATATATTCTTCAAAGATCTGATCAAAGGTACCATTTTCCTTGATTTTTTTCAATCCTTCATTGATGTCATTTAACAGTTTCGTATTGCCTTTCTGTACAGCGATTCCATATACTTCACTGGCTTCTGAATCCTGCACGCATTTCAGGCTGTCCTCGTTCAGTGAAACAAAGCGTTCCGCCGGTGCCTTGTCGATCACGACCGCATCGACACCGCCGTTTTTTAACTCAATGATCGCGTCGGAACCTTTTTTAAAACGTTTTACGGTAGAATCTGTAAGGACAGAGTCATCGGTTCCCGGAGTTACCATCAGATCTCCGGTGGTTCCTTCCTGAACGGCGATCTTTTTGCCTTCCAGATCTTTCATGGCAGTTACCGGACTGTCTTTGGAAACGACGATACACTGTGTCGCTTCATAGTACCCATCGGAAAAATCGACGGATTGTTTTCGGTCTTCGGTAATTGTCATACCGGCAGCGACGGCATCAAGCCCGCCGGTTTTCAGAGAAGCGGTGAGAGATTTGAATTCCATATTGGTAAATTCAACGTCATATCCCATTTCTTCTCCGATGGCTTTCATGACTGCGACATCAAAGCCGGCAATCTCGCCATTTTCGTCAATGTACTCAAAGGGAGGAAATTCTGCATTGGTTCCTACATGGATCACAGAATTCGCCGCCTTCTTTTCCTGTCCACATGCCGTAAAGACAAGCATACTGAGTACGAGAAAAAGACTGAGCAATCCTATTTTTCGTTTTTGTTTCATTTTTTAAAACTCCTTTTCCTGGGCTGGTTTAAATTTCTGCTCACAATACAGACAACGGTAAATACGATGTTTCCGATCTGTCAATTTAAAGCGGTGTGGAAGTTCCTGCTCGATGGAAGTAATACATCTCGGATTTTTGCATTTGATGATATTTGTAACCATCTCAGGAAGTGTAAGAGTACGTTTTTGTACAATCTTATCATTTTCAATCATATTGATCGTGATATTGTCATCTAACACACCAAGGATATCAAGATCTACGCAGAGAGGTCCTTCGATCTTAATGATATCTTTTTTTCCCATTTTATTGCTTTTTGCATTTTTGATAATGGCTACACTGCAGTCAAGTTTTTCCAGATTCAGGTAATGATAAATCTGCATCGCATGACCTGCCTTAATATGATCAATGACAACTCCCTGATTCAATCCACCAATATTTAACATAATTACGTTCTCCTTTCTTTAGGCAAGCTCCAATAACCGAAGTATCAAAGCCATGCGGATGTAAACAGCAAATTTTGCCTGTTTGAAGTATACGGCGCGCGGATCGTCATCCACTTCCGTGGCAATTTCATTGACACGTGGGAGAGGATGAAGTACGAGCATATCTTCCGGTGCCATCGCCATTTTCGCCTTGTCGAGGATAAAACTGTCGCGCAGTCGGATATAATCTTCCTCATTAAAGAAACGTTCTTTCTGTACACGGGTCATATACAGAATGTCGAGATCTCCGATGACCGAATCCAGATCGGGAACTTCCTGAAATGGAATATTGTTTTCTTCCAATGTTTCTTTTCTCAGATAATCCGGGATGCGAAGCTCCGGAGGAGAGATGAGGACAAATTCAATACCCGGATAACGTACCATCGCACCGATCAGGGAATGAACGGTTCGTCCAAATTTCAGGTCTCCGCAAAAACCAATTTTCAAATGGTCGAGACGACCCTTCAGATTTTTGATCGTAAGAAGATCGGTCAATGTCTGAGTCGGATGATTGTGTCCACCGTCCCCGGCATTGATCACCGGAATAGAAGAGTGCATGGACGCTACAAGCGGCGCACCTTCTTTGGGATGACGCATCGCACAGATGTCCGCATACGAAGAGATGACACGGATCGTATCGGATACGCTTTCGCCTTTGGAAGCTGAACTTGAATCAGCAGAAGAAAAACCAAGAACACTGCCACCCAGATTTAACATCGCCGCTTCAAAACTAAGTCTGGTTCGTGTGCTTGGTTCATAAAAACAAGTTGCTAATTTTTTTCCTTTACAGATTTCTGCATATTCTTCCGGATGTTTCATGATTTTCTGAGCCAGTGCGATCAGATCATCAATTTCATCTACGGATAAATCCAATGCATTCATTATGTGTCGCATAAGTACCTCCCTTGTCGGTTGCATATTTTTATCCATTGTACAACAATTTATAAGAAAAAACAATAATATATTTGCAAAAATCTGCATTTAGAAGTATAATACTAAATTGGGGTAATCATTTTGACACAAGCCCCCGTTTTGAAAGGAGAGAAACCAAATGGTAAAATTACACGAACAGGGAGCTTACCTGGTAAATGGAACCGATCTGATTCCAGACAGCGCAGAAGCTCTTTCCGCAGTAAAAAGTAAGACAGGTGTGGATACAACACAGGCAGAAGCAGCCAAAGGGACAATGGCATATCGGATCTTAAAAGCCCATAACACATCCGATAATATGGAACAGTTGAAAATTAAATTTGACAAATTAACATCCCACGATATTACTTTTGTAGGTATTTTGCAGACCGCCAGAGCATCGGGACTGGAAAAATTCCCAGTGCCTTATGTATTGACAAACTGCCATAACAGTTTATGTGCAGTAGGGGGAACCATCAATGAAGACGATCATGTATTTGGTCTTTCCTGTGCAAAGAAATACGGTGGAATCTATGTACCACCTCATCAGGCAGTCATTCACCAGTTTGCCCGCGAAATGCTTGCCGGCGGCGGTAAAATGATTCTTGGCTCCGACAGCCATACCCGTTATGGTGCCCTTGGTACGATGGCAATGGGTGAAGGTGGTCCGGAGATCGTAAAACAGCTTTTGGAACAGACGTATGATATCCCTATGCCGGGTGTCGTAGCCATCCATCTTACCGGAAAACCGGAAAAGGGTGTCGGTCCTCAGGATATCGCACTGGCAATTATCGGTGCTGTATTTGAAAATGGTTATGTTAATAATAAAGTAATGGAATTTATCGGCGATGGAATTGACAACCTGAGCGTAGATTACCGTATCGGCGTTGACGTTATGACAACAGAGACAACCTGTCTGTCTTCCATCTGGAGAACCGATGATAAAGTAAAAGAATTTTACGACATTCACGGCAGAAGTGAAGATTTCGCTGAGATCAAGCCGGAGCAGGTCGCTTACTATGACGGCGTGGTAGAAGTAGATCTTTCTACGATCAAACCAATGATCGCGATGCCATTCCATCCAAGTAATGTATATTCCATCGAGGAATTGAACAACAACCTGGAAGATATTTTACGTGATGTAGAGAAAAAGGCACTTGTCAGCCTTGACAATAATAAAGACATTAACTTTACCTTGACAGACAAGATCCACAATGGAAAATTGTACGTAGAGCAGGGTGTTATCGCAGGATGCGCCGGCGGTGGATTTGAAAACATCTGCGACGCAGCGGATATTCTCCGCGGCAAATACATCGGTTCGGATGAGTTCTCACTGAGTGTATATCCGGCCAGCCAGCCGATCTTTATGGAATTGGTAAAAAATGGTGCTATCGCAGATCTTATGGAAACAGGTGCTACCGTACGTACCGCTTTCTGCGGACCATGTTTTGGTGCCGGCGATGTGCCTAGCAACAAGGGACTCAGCATCCGTCATTCGACACGTAACTTCCCGAACCGTGAAGGTTCTAAGGTTACGAACGGACAGATTGCTTCCGTTGCTCTTATGGATGCCCGTTCTATCGCAGCTACTGCCGCAAACAAAGGATATCTTACAGCAGCAACCGACGTGGATGTCAACTTTACAAAGCCGAAATATTTCTTTGATAAGAACATTTACGAAAACCGTGTATACAATGGTGTCGGAAAAGCCGATCCATCGGTTGAGATCAAATTTGGTCCAAACATCGTAGACTGGCCGGAAATGTTCCCGCTTACCGACAATGTGCTTTTGAAAACGGTTTCGATGATCCATGACCCGGTTACTACAACGGACGAATTGATCCCATCCGGAGAAACTTCTTCTTACCGTTCCAATCCGCTTGGACTTGCCGAATTTACTCTTTCCCGTAAAGATCCGGCATACGTTGGAAAAGCAAAAGAAGTACAGAAGGCTGAGAAAGCCCGCCTTGCCGGAGAAGACATCTACGCCGTAGATCCACAGCTCAAAGACGTATATGAGACAATTCAGAAATCCTTCGATGTAAAACCGGAAGAAACGGAGATCGGAAGTGTCATCTTTGCCGTAAAACCGGGAGATGGTTCCGCTCGTGAGCAGGCAGCCAGCTGTCAGAGAGTTCTCGGCGGTATGGCAAATATCGCACGTGAATATGCGACAAAACGTTATCGTTCCAACCTGATCAACTGGGGAATGCTTCCATTTATTTTTGATGGCGACCTTCCATTTGATAAAGATGACTACATCCTTGTCAAAGACGTGAAAGATGCCATTGCCAATAAAAAAGACAGCGTAAAAGCTTACGTTGTAAACAAAGGCATGAAAGAGATGGAATTCAAACTTGGCAGATTGACAGATGACGAGAGAGAGATCATCTTGAAAGGCTGTCTGATCAACTATAATAAGAAATAGGATGAATTATAGCATATAATTACAGGACGGCAAATCTAAAAACACACTTTAGGTTTGCCGTTTTTATCTATAGTGAGGAGTGAGTTATTATGAAAAACCCAAAACACATTTTTTCCCTATGCCTGTTACTGGCAAGCCTGATCCTGACGGGATGTGCAGATTCCGCACAAAATCCAAAATCTTCCGAAGAGGCCACCACATCCGCAATTAGTACCACCTCTTCAGCAATTAACGCGTCATCCTCTGCGATGCAGCCGGTGGATCCGTTATCGATAGAAGGGCAGTTAAAAACCATCGCCGAAGCAAAAGATAAGATTGTGACTTATGATCAATATATGGATAGCTATCATTACGCCGTGACGGATCTCGATCAAAACGGACGGCTGGAATTGATTATATCAACCGGAGTGAACGGAACAAGTCATATTACCAATAACTGGTACTACGAGATCAGCAAGGATGGTTCAAAATTGAAAAAATGCAAAGGAAAAACTTTTGGAAACGAAGGTCATGACATTTGTGATGACATTGATACTGTCTATATTGATCAAAAGAAACATAATTATTACTATATAGTGCATGGCATCACCCATGTGTCCGGTGCCGAAAATTATGACTCTGTCGGATTCCTGCAATTAAAAAATGGTACTCTTACCGATAATTATCTTGCGGGAAGTTCTCATATTGTTTCTAAAAAAGGAAAATTAAAAGACAGTTACTATAAACGGACAAAAAATGGAAATAAAAAAACTGCCAAACTAACGAAAAAACAGTACTCTGATATTGATTCTTTGATGAACGAAAAATATGGAAAATTGGAAAAAGAATCCGTTGCGATTCAATGGTTTTCTTATGAACAGCTAATGTCTGAGGTGTCAGAATCTCAGTTTCTGCATAAATTGCAAAAATCACAGAAAAATTTTGCAGTTGGCATAAAAGTAAAAAAATGCAAGGAGTATAACTGGTGTGATTCTCTGAAAAACCTGAAAAATATTGACTGGGAAGAACAACAGTATAACATGTGTCCGGAAGACTATACCATGCTTACCAAATATTTTCCGATGTTGAAAAATGAGCAAAAGATTCATTTTCCGGATGGAACAGAACAAACATTAGATGAATATTCGGCAGGAAAGGAAGGATTCTATCGTCAGGTACAATTGGTTGATCTGACCGGAGACGGAATCAAAGAATTAATACTTTCTCTTGATGAATATGTTATTTTTTCTTATCAAAATGGAAAATATGAAGCATTTTTACCGCCCAGTGATGAGGGATTTAACGTTAAACCCGGTGGTTATTTTTGCTATGATATTGATAATGAAGCTGATGAGGTTTATACCGAATTTACCAGCAAATTACAGTACAAAGAGGGAAAACTGCAGGAAGTTATCGTTGCAAAGGGGGAAAGCGACTATAAAAATGATACAGATACTTACCATATCAATGGGTTGCTTGCCTCTGAAGATACCTACTGTGACTGGCAGTATGAGGAACTGCATCCGGACAATGAGCCGTATGAGGTGTATAAGTATGTACTGGAGGAGAAAGAAGAGTAGGGGCGCTAAATAAATTTATATTAATTTGTCAAACGCCTATAAAAATATAATATATGGAGAATATTGATTATGAAAAACCTAAAAACCATTTTTCCCCTATGCCTGTTACTGGCAGGCTTGATTCTGACGGGATGTGCAGATTCCACACAAAATTCTAAGCCAAAGTCTTCCGAAGCGACCACCACATCTGCGGTTACTGCTACAGAATCTGCAATTAACACCACATCTTCGGCGATTCGTGAGGCATCCTCTGTGAGGAAGCCAGTGGATCCATTATCGATAGAAGGGCAGTTAAAAACCATCGCCGAAGCAAAAGATAAGATTGTGACCCGTGGGAAATATGATGCAAACCATCATTACGCCGTGACCGATCTGGATCAAAATGGACGGCTGGAATTGATTATTGCAACTGAAATGAATGGAACGGGTCATATTACCCATAACTGGTACTACGAGATCAGCAAAGATGGTTCAAAATTGAAAAAATGCAAAGGAAAAGCCTTTGGAAAAGAAGGGCATGACATTTTAGATGCCATTAATACTGTCTATATTGATCAAAAAGAGCATAATTACTACTATAGAGTGTATGGCATAACCCATGTATCTGGCGGCGAAAATTATGAGTCACTCGGATTTCTGCAATTGAAAAATGGTACATTTACCGATAATTACCTTGCAGGAGGCTCTCATATTGTTTCTAAAAAAGGAAAAGGAAAATTAAAAAACAGTTACTACAAGCTAACCCAAAATGGCAATAAGAAAACCGCCAAAATAACGAAAAAGCAATACTCTGATATCGATTCTTTGATGAAAGAAAAATATGGAAAACTAAAAAAAGAATCCGTTGCGATTCAATGGTTTTCTTATCAACAGCCAATGTCTGAAGTCACAGAATCGCAGTTTCTGCATAAATTGCAAAAATCTCAGGAAAATTTTGCAATTAGCAAAAAAGTAAAACACTTTCAGGAATATAACGGGTATGATTTTCTGAAAAACCTGAAAAATATTGACTGGGAAGAACAACAGTATAATATGTGTCCGGAAGATTATACCATGCTTGCCAAATATTTACCTATGTTGAAAAATGAGCAGAAAATTCACTTTCCGGATGGAACAGAACAGACTTTGGACGAATATCTGACAGGGAAGGAAGATATTTATCGTCAGGTCCAGTTGGTTGATCTGACTGGGGACGGAATCAAAGAATTAATACTTTCTCTTGATGAATATGTTATTTTCTCCTATCAAAACGGGGAATATGCTGCATTTTTATCCAGTGAGGCGGCATTTGAACTTAAACCCGGGGGCTATTTTTGCTATGCTATTGATAATGAAGCCGATGAGGTTTATACCGAATTTACCAGCAAATTACAGTACAAAGAGGGAAAACTGCAGGAAGTTATCGTTGCAAAGGGGGAAAGCGACTATAAAAATGATACAGATACTTACCATATCAATGGGTTGCTTGCCTCTGAAGATACCTACTGTGACTGGCAGTATGAGGAACTGCATCCGGACAATGAGCCGTATGAGGTGTATAAGTATGTACTGGAGGAGAAAGAAGAGTAGGGGAGTGAAATAAATTTATATTAAATTTGAAAAAAGTGTTGATTATATCACCTTCCTGGTATATAATATATATACTAAGAAGGTGATATAGCCCTTCTCCCATTTTATGGGATACGGAGTATAAGGAGTTTACTCCCGCTGTACTGGCAGCGATAATAACGATGCATTTACTCTAGTATGAGGATAATCTACCGTGTCAGATGAGATGTCTGATTATATGGTGGCACGCACCAGAATGAAACCAGTAATTGTAATGTTTATGAGAGAAATCTTTATATAAAATAAAGATTTCTCTTTTGTTCTATCTATATCTAAAGGAGATCAATGAAACCTCAAATACATCGTATAATAAAATTAACCGAAGCACAACTTGTATTAAAATTACATACAGCTGCATTAATGTATTCAAATTACGTCGATACAACTTTACTTTTTATTTTTTCCAAAGGGAAAGAATCCCCCTATGGAGTATATGAAGTTAGTTTTTATCAATATAATTTTATGCATCTTGCTGGGATAAAAAAGCAATGCCAACAACATTATTAACAACTCCCATTACTCAGTTAGTATCAAATCCGGAAAAAATAATGTTTATTTTGCAAAAAACTATTGAAGAAAAAATGTATCAAAAAATACTCTATGAAATTAAAAATGATTTATTAAAGGAAAAATATACGTTATTGCCACAGAACATTCAAGATATTATTTGTTATAATAGTGAAGCATAAACATTTTTGGAAATCATGACCACCGGCTTAGCCGGTGGTTTGTTCTGCGGCTATAAGCCGCTGTTCCCTGCCTGCGTCTAAAGACGCTTGAAAAAATTCACCAACCGCACTACATTTACTGGCCGAGCCCTGTACCGACCCCAAAAAGTTAGACCTAAAAATCTAACGATTGGAGGTCGGTATTTTTATGGCTAAATATTCTTTTGAATTTAAAAAGAAAGTAGTTAATTCGTACTTAAATGGTGAAGGTAGTTTTGAATTTGTAGCTAAAAAATATGAGATTCCCTCTTGCACTAATGTAAAGACGTGGGTTCGAAATTATAAAAACTTTGGCGATGAGGGGTTATTCCGTTCACGAAAAAATGAATTATATTCTTTCGAATATAAGCTTCATGTGGTAGAATTATATTTATCAAGTGAAATCTCATATCAAGATTTAGCACTGCAAGAAGGTATTACCACCCCCAGTATGATTGCAAACTGGGTTAACCGTTTTCGAGCAGCTGGTCCTGATGCGTTGAAACCACATAAGAAAGGTCGAAAGAAAACATTGGATAAATCTAAGAATACTAAAATAGTACCATTAGAAGAGCCATCCGTTGACACAAGCGCTGAGCATGTAAAAGAACTGGAAGATGAACTTCTGAAGTTAAGAATAGAAAATGCCTTTTTAAAAGAACTGAGGAGACTGCGTTTAGAGGACGAAGTGAAAATGAGAGAACGGCAAGAATCATCAGCAGCCTCCGAAGACAGTTCAAATTAAAAGACCTTCTCTCATATACTGGAATGCCAAAAGCCACATATATGTATTGGCAAAAGCGTTTTGATAGAAAAAATCCGGATCAGGAAATTGAGGAAAAGATACTCGAAATTCGTAAAGAACATAAGGATTATGGATATCGTAGGATTCTCGGAGAACTTCGTAATCAAGGATATTCCATAAATAAAAAGAAAGTTCAACGTATTGTTCAAAAGCTCGGATTACAGGTGATATCCTATACTCGTAAAAGCAGGAAGTATAGTTCTTATAGAGGTAAGATTGGCACCGTTGCACCGAATAGGATTCGCAGACGTTTTGATACACATATACCTCATCAGAAAATCACTACAGATACCAGTGAGTTCAAGTATTATGAAATTGATGAGAAAGGACATGTGACTATGCATAAGCTTTATCTCGATCCGTTTATGGATATGTGTAATGGTGAAATACTTAGCTACGGGATAGATCAGAGACCTTCTGCCAAAAACGTAATGGATGCTTTAGATAAAGCAATTGAAACTACTGCGGACTGCCCATACAGAAGAACTTTTCACTCAGATCAGGGATGGGCTTACCAGATGAAGGCATATTCCCATAGACTAAAAGAAGAACGGATATTTCAAAGCATGTCCAGAAAAGGAAACTGTCTGGACAATTCCGTAATGGAAAATTTCTTTGGACTGCTCAAACAAGAAATTTACTACGGTGTTGTTTATTACAGCTACGAGGAATTAAAATCAGAGATAGAACGTTTTATAAAATACTACAACGAGAAACGAATAAAAGAAAAGTTGGGATGGATGAGTCCTGTTCAATACAGGCTCCATCTTTTAGCTGCATAAAGAAAAACGAGACGACCGAAGTCGCCTCGTAAAAGTCTAACTTTGAGGGGTCACCTCA
>OBLO01000351.1_pt1 | contig 48278 bp, 45 predicted proteins | sample 1519401 | NCBI WGS metagenome assembly OBLO01 (sample SAMEA2602897, study PRJEB22501) | metagenome | reverse complement strand
ACGCCGATCCCCTGATCGCCCGCCAGCTGATCCAGGCCTATGAGGAGTATTTTGGAAAATGAAAAGAGGCGCTGTGAAAAAATCATTCACAGCGCCTTAAATTTGCCAGCGTAAGCTGGCTTCCATCGGCTAGAGACTAGTGACTAGAGACTAGTGACGGGGATGTGAAAATCATTTTTTCACATCCCCCTTGTCAACTGTCAGCTGTCAAATTCAGTTCATTTCACCTTAAACCGAAACACCCGTTCCCTCAGGGGGACGGCCATTTTTTTTGTGTAAACGGCTTTGATCTGGTAGTCACCGGGCTGGCTGAACCCGGCGAACAGGATGGTGACCCCGGGAGATCCGGCCTGGCCGGTGGGATTCAGCAGCGGCAGGGTGAAAGAATGGCCCAGGTTCACGAATCCCGGCTGGCTGCTCTGGTCCACCAGTACCCACTGGTTGCCGCTGGTGGGGTTGGCTTCCATGTACAGAGCCACCAGTTCCCCGGCCTTCAGGTCCAGTGTCATGTCTTCCGCACTGCTGTCCAGTTTGTAGCTGGTGAGCAGCCGGGCCCCTTCCGCCACGTTGATGGCCTTCAGCAGTTTCGTATAAGGGATGGTGGTATCCAGCGGCCCTCCCGGCTGGGACGCCATCCGGACCCCGTCTTCGGCAAACACGTAGTTTTTCCCCTGGAGGTACTGGGCGTACTCCGCCGCATTGGTGTACAAAAGATCCTTGTCCTCCAGCACCTTGCCTCCGGTCACGTCCAGGTTCATGCCGGCATACACAGTCCGTTCCCCTTCCGCCTTCAGGATGATGCTGAACAGGGTGGGACGGTTCATGGTCACCTCATAGGAGAGCACCGCCTTGCCCCCGGCCTCCCGGCCCAGGGCGTTGGCCTTTTCCTTGATCAGGTGGTTCAGGTTGGCCTGGAGATTGGCTTCCTTCAGCCCGTCCACAAAGGGGACCTGGCCGGATGCCTTCCCGTCAGAATAGTCCTGGCGCAGCAGGGTGGTATGGCCAAAGGCAAACGCGGACAGAGGCAGGGCCAGGGAAAGTCCCAGGGCCAGTGCCGCCGCAGATTTTTTCAGATGCATCATGGATTCCTCCTTCTTAAGCTTCCCTTCTATTCTACACGATAAACCGGGAAAGAAAGATGAAATTTGTGAAAAGTTGCAAGAGGAGGCTGGCGGCCCGTCGTTCGTCGTTCATCGTTCATCGTTGTAAATGCCAGATGCGGGGATTTTGGCTGGGGCATAGTACCCGTCCCCCCTCCCCGACTCCCTCCAGGCGCTGGGTTATACGTCAGCCCTACCAGACGTCTTATCCCCCAATCCCCATCTCCCTCATCAACGCACGCTGGAGCACATTGGAAAAGTTGATGTTTTTCTTTTGGGCCAGGGTATCCAGCCACCGGGGAATGGACAGGGTCTTTTTTACGGCCCTTGTGTCATTCCGTTTGCGGTATGCCAGGGTATCCACCTGGATCAGGGTCAGGCAGGAAGAAGGGGGAACCTTGATGGATTCAAGGCTGGGCGGTGCAGGGATTTTCTCCCCTGCGTCTTCGGCTTCCACCATCCGCAGGTTCAGCACATCTTCTGCCATTTCCAGGGCCTCTTCCATGGTTGCCCCAAAAGTGTAGCAGGCGTCCATTCCGGGAAAATCAACACTGTAACAGCCAGCCGGAAACCCCTCTTCCGGAGGCTGGTGGGTCACAATCGCGGGATACCATTTTTTCATGGGAACCTCCTGTTTTCACTCACTGTCGATACCGGCATCTTTCAGGATCCGCAGGGCTGTCCCTGCGGGGATTTCCCTGGCATGCCGGCTGACCGGGATCTTTTTGCCGGTCAATGGACTGTAATAAAGGCTGTGTCTTCCTCCCTCCCGGAGCAAAAACACGCCATGCCGTTTTAAGATTTTCAACAGTTCTGCCGTTCGCACGTGTTCACCTTTTTAATTTTATCACGTAATCATACGTATGTAAATTGTCATTGCCGGTCAAAAAAACGGGGAGCGGGCGAACCGGCCCTTCGGGCCTGTCAGAAGTCAGCGGTCAGCATAGTCGTGACAAGCAGACTGGCCGCAGCTTCTGCCGGGCCGCCCGGCGTGCGGCCCCTACGGCCCCCCAATGGATCTTCCGGTTCTGCCGCTTCTCTTCACTCTGCATGGGTCCAGATGCACGAGAGCAGCGGATTGTAGCTGGGGCATAGTACCCGTCCCCCCGACTCCCTCCAGGCGCACGAGATGGGTCCAGATGCGCGAAAGCGGAAAATTTGGTTCGTGGCATAGTACATGGACGTACATACCGCGGACCAAATTTCCCGCAGACAAAGCAGATGGGCCCATATCGTGCGCCTGGGTTATGCGTTAGCCTTCGTGCAGAATACACCCATCACACTCTCATCCTTTTCAAACTCCGCCCCCTCCTGGATCACTACCGGGCCCCGGCAGGCCAGGATCCCTTTGACCTTGGCCCCTTTTTCCAGGGTCAGGGTTCCGGTGGCACAGAGGTAGACTTTGTCCAACCGGGCACCGGAGTGGACGGTGATGTCCCCGTTGGCCAGAAAGCGGAAATCCCCCTGGCACCGGAAACCCTGGCGGAACCGGATGCTTCCCCGGTTGACCAGGATGCCGCTGCCCTGGAGCAGGGCGGTCTTTCCGTTTTTTTCCGGCCACTGGAGGGTTTCCCGGCCGTAACAGAACACCCCTTCCAGGGGGACTTCCATCCGCCGGGTGTCCGGCAGGGTCTGGGTGCGGCACCGGCCGAACCGGGACCAGTCCACCCACAGTTTCCCCTGCTTCCGTCCTTCTGCCCAGATGCCGGTTTCCGGGAAGGTTTCTCCCTTTTCCGTTCCGGGCATGGTGATTTCATACCGGCTGGCGGCCATCAGCTCTTCTCCGGTATCCCGATGGAGCCGGATCCGCTCTTCCCGGATGGGCCCGTCGGCCAGACCGGTCAGGGAACCGTATACCCCGGGCCGGTCTTTCCGGAACACCACCGGTTCCAGGGCCCGGTGTTCTCCCGGAACCAGCAGGGGTTCTCCTTCCCTTACCCGGCACAGACTCCGGAAGAGATAGGCGGCCTGCCGGGCTTCCTCCTTCAGCTGCCAGCTGTACAGAGCCTGGCGGGTCACCCCCAGCAGTCCGGCGGTGACAGTGGTCAGCAGCCCCATTCCCACCAGCACCGCCAGGCTCACCATCCCCGGACGCCTTTTAGCGGCCATACCGGAACACCTCCTTCCACACTTTCCGGGCCCCGGTCTTCCGGTCCACCAGGGTCAGTTCCCAGGCCAGCCGGCCGGGCTCCAGGATGCTGGCCCGGAACCCTTCCGCCCGCACATGCTCGGGAGTCAGGGGCAGGCTCACCGGGTTCTGCTTCCTGGGGCGCCACACCTTGGTGTACAGGGTGGGCCAGGGCCGTTTCCCGGTGGTCATCACGAACCAGGACACCCAGGCGGCATCCGGCCGTCCGTACAGCCGGACTTCGGTCCCGTGGTCCCCCTGGAACACCCGGACCTGGTCTCCTTCGAACAGGAACCGGCTTTCCAGACGGGCCTGGAGGTCCTGTTCCAACCGGTCCAGTTCTCCCTGGGTCCATATCGTCTCCAGAGCCCGGACCGCCGGGGGCAGCCCGGTGAGCAGCCGGGCCAGCACCAGGGTCACCAGTACCAGGGCCCCCAGTCCTTCTCCCAGGATGCTCCCCCTACTCTTTCTCATACCGGGCAAAGTGCAGGGCGGGTTTCCCGGGCCTGTGGAGAGAGAGGGTCCGGAGCACCGTGCCGGGGAGCTGGGGCACCGGAGTCCGGGTAAGGGTCCGTTCCCCGGTTTCTCCCCAGGGCAGCCCCTCCTCTTCCAGCAGGGCCGTCCCTTCCCGGCTGGCCGTTTCCAGGTTCCGCTGGAGCCGGATCATCCGTACCCCCATCCGGAGGCCCAGCATAAGGGTCAGGGCACCGGCCGCCAGAAGGAAACAGGCCAGCACCCCGTCCAGCAGCAGGAAGCCTCCCTGCCGCTTACCGGGCCCCATGGTATTCCATCCGTCCCACAAAGGGGGAAAAGGTCACCAGCTGATACCGTTCGGAGTGATCCCCCTGGTACACCGCCAGGGTAAAGGCTTCTTCCCCATTCCCTGAGGGGGCAAAGCCGCCTTCCTGGGTCCGGATCCGGCAGCCTCCCAGGCCCAGGGCGGGAAAATCCAGGACGGTTTTCTGCCGGGTGCCGTAAAATCCGGACACCCGCTTCCCGTCCGGGGCCGTGTTGAACCGCACATGGTTCTGGTGCAGGTACTGGGCCCGCTGCTGAAGGGCGGAAAAGGTGCTGCCGGCGGCCCGGGCCCCCAGCTGCACCTGGAGTCTCCCGGCCAGGGCCTGCCAGCGGATTCCCAGGGGCACCAGGGCCAGGGTCAGCCCCAGGCAGATCCCCAGGGTCCCCAGGAGTTCGGCCATAAGGCAGCCGGGCTGCCGCCGGTACCGGGCCTTCATGCCTTCCCCTCCCCGGCTGTTTTCTTTTCTCCCAGGGTATCGCTGGCCACCTTTTCCCCGCTGCTCAGGGTGGCAGTGAACACACAGTCCCCGTCCTTCTGTTCCAGGGTGATCCGGCTGTAATCCCGGTTGGGCACGTATTTTTTCTCCACCAGGCTCTGGATGTCCCGGGGCTTCTCCGCCATTTCCAGTTCGTACAGCTGGGCACCGCTCTGGAGCAGGGCCAGGTCGGAAATCAGCTGGCTGTCTTTGGACCGGTCCATGGCACTGCGGATGGAAGGCAGCAGGAAGGCGGCCAGGCCCCCGATGATGGCCAGGACGGCGATCAGTTCGATCAGGGTGAACCCGGGCTCTTTTCTCCGCCGGGATATTTTTGCAGTTTGGTTCATGACAGTTCTCCTTTCATCATTCAAAAACAGGCAGATGCAGACAAAAAATCAGGGAAGCAGGGGCAGACCCTGGAGCAGGGCAAAGAGCGGGGACAGGAGCCCCGCCAGCATACCGGCACAGCCCAGGGCCAGGACCAGCAGCAGCACCGGCTCCAGCAGGGTCCGGAGCTGTTTCAGCCGGGCCTGGAAATCCTGGTCCAGCAGCCGGGCCGCTTCCGAAAGCAGGGCCGGCAGATGACCGCTGGCTTCCCCCAGGGCTGCGAACTCCACCGTAAGGGGGCTCAGCAGCAGGGTCTGGTTCCGGGCGGCCGCGGTCAGGGAAGCCCCCGCCACCACCGCCCATTCCAACTGCCGGGCGCAGCGGCGGAAGGGCCCCGGGGGCAGGATCTCTCCCGCCTGGGGCAGGGCCCGGTCCAGGGGCAGGCCGCCCTGGAGCAGCAGGGACAGGAGCCCCAGGAAGCGGATTTCCCAGAAGGTCCGGACCAGGGGTTTCACCAGGGGCAGCCGGGCCAGCCACTTCTCCCGGCTTTTCCACAGCTGCCGGAAGCCCAGGATTCCCAGGGCCAGGGCCCCTCCCAGCAGCCAGGGCCGGTCCCGGATCTGGATCACCAGGGCCAGCAGCAGCCGGAACCCGGCCGGAGGCACCAGCCCCAGGGTCCCGTACAGGTCCCCCAAAAGGGGCAGGGCCAGCCAGCAGAACACCCCGCCCAGTACCAGGGCCAGGGTCAGCACCAGGGCCGGATAAAGACAGGCCTGGAGAACGGTTTTCTGATTCTCCCGTTTTTTCTGATAAAAATTCGCCAAATGCCGGAACACCAGGGGCAGCTGGCCGCTGGCTTCCCCGGCGGCGGCCAGAGGTGCCGCCAGATTCCCCGCCTGCCGTTCCTGCTGCCGGAGGGCCTGGGAGAGGGAAAAGCCCCGGCCCAGGCTCCGGGCAAGGCTCCGGCACAGTTTCTTCACCGCCGGACCGCTGTGGCCTTCCAGGGCTCCCAGCGCCCGGAGGATGGGCAGGCCGCCCTGGAGCAGCAGCCCCAGCCGCCGGAAGAAAGTCTCCCGTTCCAGGTCCGTCAGGGACCGTTCCTTTTGCAGAATGGATTCCATTGAATCACCTCCTTTCCCCATTTTCATTCCGGAAGGAGGGAGCAAATTCCTTCCCAAGTGGAAAAAGAAGGTCATTATTGGGCATTTTACCGGCATGAATGGGAAAGGGGGTGTGAAAAATAACTTTCACACCCCCCGTCAACGGTCAGCTGACAAAAAAAATGCTGCATATGTGGATTCCACACATGCAGCATTTTTTATTTCCCTTTATCCAGCATATTCTGGATTTCCTGCATGAAGCTGTTCACGTCGGCGAACTGGCGGTACACGGAGGCGAACCGCACGTAGGCGATCTGGTCAATCTTTTCCAGATGGGCCATGACCACTTCTCCGATTTTCGTGGATTTCACTTCATTTTCCCCGGACGCCCGGATCTCGTTTTCGATCTGGGCCGTCAGGGACTGGATCTGCTCGTAGGTAAAGGGCCGTTTCTCAAAGGCCCGGAGCAGTCCGGCCAGGATTTTCTTGCTGTCGAACATTTCCCGCCGGCCATCCCGCTTGATGACCAGGAGAGGGATCTGTTCATATTTTTCGTAAGTCGTGAAACGCCGTCCGCAGCGGGGACATTCTCTTCGCCGTCGGATGGACGCCCCCTCTTCAACGGAACGGGAATCAATGACACGGCTGTCTTCGCAGCCACAGAATGGGCATTTCATAACCTACACCCCCTGTTCCTTATTTGTTGCGGATCCAGGGCGGAATCTCCGAAGTGGGAGAAGTGAAGCTGCTTACCTTGGAACCGGCAGCTTCTTCAGCAGCCTTGGTGATGCGGCTGGTGGAAGTCTGGGGTTTCACAAAGGAAGCAGGTTTCGGAGCGTTGCCGGCGGAAGGTTTCCCTTCTTCGATGCCGGTGGCGATCACGGTGACACGGATTTCGTCTTCCATGTTTTCGTCGATGTTGGCCCCGAAGATGATGATGGCGTCAGGATCCACCACATCGGTGATGATCTTGCTGGCTTCGTTCACATCCATCAGGCTCAGGTTGGGGCCGCCGGTGATGTTCAGCAGCACGCCCTTGGCGCCTTCGATGGTGGAATCCAGCAGCGGGCTCTTCACGGCGTTTTCAGCCGCGGCAGCAGCGCCTTCGTCCCCTTTGGCGGTGCCGATGCCCATCATGGCGGAACCGGCGTTGGTCATAACGGCCTTCACGTCGTTGAAGTCCACGTTGATCAGGCCGGGAACGCTGATCAGGTCAGAGATGCCCTGTACGCCCTGGCGCAGCACATCATCGGCCAGTTTGAAGGCATCCTTCATGGAAGTCCGTTTATCCACAACCTGGAGCAGACGGTCGTTGGGGATGGTGATCAGGGCATCCACCTTGGCTTTCAGGTTGGCAATCCCCTGTTCAGCCACGTTGAAACGGCGGCGTCCTTCAAAGGAGAAGGGCTTGGTCACAACGCCAACGGTCAGGGCTCCGGCCTGTTTGGCCATTTCCGCCACCACATGGGCTGCACCGGTACCGGTACCGCCGCCCATGCCTGCGGTGATGAAGACCATGTCAGCACCTTTCACGCATTCTGCCAGTACATCTTTGGATTCTTCTGCAGATTTTTCCCCTACTTCCGGGTTGGCCCCTGCACCCAGGCCTCTGGTTTCGTCCTCACCGATCTGGATCTTGGTGGGGGCGCTGGATTTTTTCAGCTGCTGCGCATCGCAGTTTACAGCGACGAATTCAACACCCTGCAGTCCGGCTTCGATCATGCGGTCCACGGCGTTGTTGCCGCCGCCGCCCACACCGATGACCTTGATTTTTTCCAGGGGCTGATCCATCGTATCTTTGTCTGCCTCAAACATGTTTCATGGTCCTCCTCATCTATTTGTGTGATAAGATACTTGTTTCTTCGTACACTATATCTAGTATACCATTTAACAGATAATATTTCATCCCCATTTTGGGGAAAATTTTAACGGTCTGAAAGAAGAACGTTCAGAGGAATCTGCCCGGCAGATTCCCTCCTTCGGCCAGTGACCAGTAACCATTGACGGCCGCGAAGCGGCCTTTCAGCTTCCCATCAGCAGCCGCCGGATGATGGCGATGTTGTTGAAGATCCGCAGGCCGAAGGCGATCATGGCCACATAGTACAGGTCCATCCCCAGCCGGTACCCGAAATAGCACAGGAACACGGCGAAGATCCCGTTGGCGAAGAAGCCGCTGAGGAAGATCTTCAGGTCGAAATGCCGTTCCAGGGAGGACCGGAACCCTCCGAAGGCCGCATCCAGGCAGCCCATGAAGGCCACGGCCACCAGTTTGCTGTACATGGGCGGCACCACCGGGAACCAGGCTCCCAGGGCGATGCCGGCCCCCAGTCCCAACAGGGCGTAGATCATTGGACTCCCCCCTCTTCCGGCTTGGCATATTCAAAATGGCGGGTCCCCTTGTAGGCGGGGATCTCCACCTTGTCCATCCGCTTCACATCCACAGTGATCCCCCAGAACTTCAGGGTCTCCACCACTCCCCCCCGGAGCCGCAGGGCGCTTTCCAGGGTCTTGGGGTCCCCGATGGCCCGGATCTCATAAGGCGGGGTGAACCGGGTGTTGTTCACCGAAACTGTGGGCCCGGCACAGCGCACTTCCGACACATCCAGCAGCCGTTCCTTGTTGATGGCCAGGGCTTCCGCCCCGGCAGCCCTCAGTTCGTTCAGCAGCCGCAGCAGATCGTCATCGTGGATCACGTACAGGTTGGGATTCTCCCCGGCTTTGGGGGTCACCTGGCTGTCGTTCACCGTCACCACCACACCGGGTCCCCGGAGGGCCACCTCTCCGGCCTTGATCTTCAGGTCGTTGAGCACCTTCCGGTCCCCGCCGGTTCCCTGGGTCTCCAGTTCTTCCAGCTGTTGGGCCAGCTCCTTGTTCTCTTTTTCCGCATTTTTCAGTTTTTCCGCCAGGTCTTCCGCCCGCTGCTGGTTCACGGACTGCTTGGCGTGTTCCGCACTGCGGAACTGGGTGGAAACCATGGTGCCTATGATCAGGCAGACCAGGAACAGGAAAAACTTCTCTCTATGGGTCCGAAAGACCATGCCATCCTCCCCTTACAGTTTGATATACGGTTTTTCGTAGGTCAGGTCGATATACTGGGCTTTGATTTTCTTGGCTTCCAGCTCCTGGCAGATGGCCTTGAAGGTCTTCAGCTTGCTGTCCGCATTCTCATAGGTGCCCAGGATCACTGGGATCCCGTTGTGGAGATAGATCTTCAGGCTTTTCTGGTCATCCACATGGATCTCCATGATCCGTTCCTTCAGGTCCGGGTCCAGTTTCCCGAGAAAGCCCAGGATGCCCTGGATTTCCTCATCCTCCGTCACACCCCCCAGCTCTCCCTGGGCAATGTGCCAGCCGGACACAAAAGGCGCGTCCCCGCCGGTGATCCCGTCAGCCAGGCCGATGATGTGGCCGGTGGGGTCCAGTTTGGCGTACCGGGTCCCTTCCATGGCCACATACAGGGCCGGCTGCCGGTCGGTGATCACCACTTTCAGGATGTTGGGCCAGCCCAGGGCCAGTTCCGCCTTTTCCACCCGGTAATCGCTGCGCAGGCTGTCCAGCAGCTTTTTCCGGTTGAGGTTGAAAATGTTCAGGGGTTCTGCCGCATCCCCCATTTCCTTCACTTCGTCCAGGGTCACCGCCGTGTTCCCCGCCACTTCCAGACGGCCAAAGGCCAGCCAGGGCTGATGGAGGGTCACATAGGAAGCGATCAGCAGGGCTGCGGAGCCCAGGAGCAGCAGCACCCGGGCCCAGTTCAGCCGGCGCCGGGGACGGCGTTTCCCTTTTTTGCAGGGCTTCCCGGCTTCCGTCCCGGCCGGAGCTTTCTTCCGTTTTCGGAACAGGCTCCGCCGTTCCTTCTTTTCCAGGGCTTCCGCCTTCTGCTCCTGCCGGGCCCGGAAGGTTTCCCGTCCGGCGGCCCGGTCTTCCAGGGCTTTCCGTTCCGCTTCTTCCGTCCGGCCGTAAATGTAGGCCTGAGCTTCCTGGCGGACTTTTTCCCGTTCCGCCCGGCGCTTTTCTTCCTCCTGCCGCCGTTCTTCCTGGCGCAGCCGGGCCGCCCGCATCTCCTGCCGGAAGGTGCTCCGGGTCCCCTGGGGATTCCGGCCGGCAGCAGGCGTCCCGGGGGACCTGTCCTTCCGGTTGTCGTCCTCCCGGCTCAGCCGCCGGGGCCGGGGACTTTCCTTCCGTTCCTCACGGTCCGGCCGCAGCCGGTCCCGTCCTCCCGGATGCCCCTGGCCGATCTGGGGCCGGAGCCAATTGGGCCTCTTCATGTCAGTGGGCCGTCTTCAGGATCTTTTCGCACAGATCCGGGAAGGAGATGCCCATGGCGGCAGCCGCTTTGGGGATCAGGCTGGTGGCCGTCATCCCGGGGATGGTGTTCACTTCCAGGGCGATGCAGTCCCCGTTGTCCGCCAGCATCAGGTCCGTCCGGGCCACACCGCTGCAGCCCAGGGCTTCGTAGGCGGCCACGGCGATCTTCTGGAGCCGCCGGGTGGTCTCTGCATCGAAGGGAGCCGGACAGGTGTAGGTAGTGGCTCCTTTGGTGTATTTGTTGTGGAAATCATAGAAGTTCACATGGGGTTCGATGAGCACCAGGGGCATGGGCACAGCCCGGCCGTCTTCTCCCATCATCACCCCGGCGGCCACTTCCTTGCCGGTGAAGAAGGCTTCACACAGCACATGGTCCCCGTACTGGAAGGCTTCCTGCAGGGCATCATCCAGCTTTTTTTCATCCTTCACGATCACTACGCCGATGCTGGAACCCTGGGTGGCCGGTTTCACCACGCAGGGGATGCCGATTTCCTCCAGGATCCGGGCCTTGGGGTCCTGGTCCCGCTTCTTGTCCAGGAAGATGCACCGGGCCGTGGGCACATGGTTGTTCTGGAACAGGTGCTTGGTATACACCTTGTCCATGGCCAGGGCGCTTGCCAGCACTCCGCTGCCGGTGTAGGGGATGCCCAGCATTTCCAGGATGCCCTGGAGCCGGCCGTCTTCCCCGTAGAGCCCGTGGACGGCGTTGAACACCACCCTGGCACCGGAGGCCTTCAGCTGGTCCACGATATGTTCCGGATCCAGGTCGATGGCCACTGCATCATAGCCTTTTTCCTTCAGGGCGTTCAGGATGGCGTTCCCGGTATTCAGGGACACTTCCCGTTCTTTGGACGGTCCGCCCATGACCACTGCCACACGATCTTTTTTATCCATTGTCAATTCCTCCGTTCCAGTGCCTGTACCAGATGTTCTCCCAGTTTGTAGATGTCCCCGGCCCCGATGGTCATGATCAGGTCCCCGCTCTGGGCCTCATGTTCCAGATGGTCCAGGATGGTGGGCTGGTCCGGCAGGTATTCCACCTGCTGGCCGGTGGTTTCCCGTACTTTGTCCGCCAGCATTTCCCCGCTGACTCCCGGGATGGGATCTTCGCTGGCCGCATAGATGTCGGTGACGATCAGCTTATCCGCGTCTTTGAAGGCCACGGCGAATTCGTCCAGCAGCAGCTGGGTCCGGGTGTACCGGTGGGGCTGGAACACCACGATCAGCCGTTCCGGATGAGTCTGCCGGGCCGCCTTCAGGGTCGCCTGGATTTCCGTGGGATGATGGGCGTAGTCGTCCACCACCCAGATGCCGTCCGCCTTGCCCTTGGTTTCAAACCGGCGCTTGGCCCCGCTGAATTTCTCCAGGGAAGTCAGGATGTCCGGCAGTTCGAGGCCCAGTTCCCGGGCGGCGGCAATGGCCCCCAGGGAATTGAGTACATTGTGCCGGCCGGGGATGATCAGATGGCCCTGGCCGATGGTCTCTCCCTGGTACACCACATCGAAATGGGTGCCGTCGGTGCCGTAGATGATGTTCTTCGCCTGGTAATCCGCATCCTGGCTGTCGATGCCGTAGCTGATCACCCGCTTGTCCGTGGCTTCCCCGATGGTCCGCACCCGGTCGTTGTCATAGCACAGTACGGCGCAGCCGTCTTCCTTGATCTGGGACACGAACTGGGCAAAGGCCTTCTGGATGTTCTCCTGGCTGCCGTAATGGTCCAGATGGTCGTCCTCGATGTTGGTGACCACGGCGATGTAGGGGCTGAACTTCAGGAAGGAGCCATCGCTTTCATCGGCTTCCGCCACCACCCAGTCGCTTTTGCCGCTGGCGGCGTTGGACCCCAGGTTGTTCACGATGCCCCCCACCACGATGGTGGGATCCAGGCCGCAGTCGCTGGTGATGCAGCTGAGCATGGAGCTGGTGGTGGTCTTCCCGTGGGCCCCGGCCACCGCAATGCCCTTGTGCCGGTTCATGAGCCAGGCCAGCACGTCGCTCCGGTGGATCACCGGAACCTGACGCCGATGGGCTTCCACCAGTTCCGGATTGTCCGGATGGATGGCGGTGGATACCACCACCACTTCCGCCCGCTCGATCTGGCAGGCCGCATGGCCGATGAACACCAGGGCCCCTTCCTTGGCCAGCTTGGTGGCCATGTAGCCCGGTTTGGCATCGGACCCGGATACATGGTATCCCCGTTTGATCATCACATAGGCCAGGGCACTCATGCCCGCTCCGCCGATGCCGATGAAATGTATGTTTTTGATTTTATCCAGATCAACCAATGGTCTCGTCCTCCTATTTGTTCCGTTCTGCCAGTGCCAGAGCCTCTTCGGCGATGGCATCGGCTGCCTGGGGCATGGCGCACCGGAGAGCGCTCCGGTGCATGGTTTCCAGCCGTTCTGGTTCCTGGAGCAGTTTTTCCACTTCGCCCAGCAGCCAGTCCCCGGTCAGGTCTTTGTCCAGGGCCACGATGGCAGCCCCTTTGGCAGCCAGGGCCCGGGCATTGTATTCCTGGTGGTTGGCGGTGGCATAGGGATAGGGAACCAGGATGGAAGGAATCCCCTTCACCATCAGTTCCGCCAGCCCGATGGCTCCCGCCCGGGAAACCGCCAGGTCCGCCGCCGCCAGGGCCAGGGGCATATCGTGGAGATAGGGCACCACATGGATGTTCCCGGCATGGAGCACCTGATCCCCCAGGGCTTCCGCATGCTTTTCATAGCCCACGGTACCGGTGGCGTGGAGGATCTGGATCCGGGAATTCCCGGCCAGCTGCTGTTCCACCGCCACCATGGCCTGGTTGATGGTCCGTGCCCCCCGGCTGCCCCCGAAGGCCAGCAGGGTGGTCTTGTCCGGATCCAGGCCGAACTTTTTCAGCCCCTCTTCCCGGGTGGCTTCCAGGATTTCCCGGCGCACCGGATTGCCGGTGAAGATCTTTTTGGCGTGGGAGGCGAAATACCGGCCCCCCTCCTGGTAGCCCAGGAACACCTCGTCCACGAACCGGGACAGGATCTTGTTGGTGACTCCGGGCATGGCGTTCTGTTCCTGGATGCAGGTGGGCACCCGTTTCATGGCCGCCCAGAACAGTATGGGTCCGCACACATAGCCCCCGGTGCCGATCACCAGGTCCGGATCGATCCGGTTCAGCAGGCTGTAGGCCTCCTTCATGCCCAGGAGCAGTTCCCCGGCGCTTTTCAGGGTGCCCAGGCCCAGGTGCCGCTCAAAGCCCGCCACATTGATGAATTCCAGGGGATATCCGTACCGGGGGATGATGTCCTTCTCCAGTCCCTTCCGGGTCCCCACAAAAGTGATTTCACAGGCCGGGTCCAGCCGCCGCAGCGCCCCGGCAATGGTCAGTGCCGGATAGATGTGGCCGCCGGTTCCCCCGCCGGACAGTACGACTTTCACGCTTTTGCCTCCTTGGCCAGATCTATGACGATCTGCTTGAACACCCGGCCCCGTTCCGGGAAATTGGCGAACATGTCATAGGAAGAACAGGCCGGGGACAGGAGCACCACCTGAGGTGCTTTGGCCAGGCTGTAGGCCTTGCGCACCGCATCCTCGAAAGTGCCGTCGATCATGATGATGTTCTGCACCCCGTGTTTTTTGGCGGCTTCGCAGAACCGCTGCCGGGCTTCTCCCAGAAGAATCAGGGCGTCGGTTTTGGCCTTCACCGCTTCCATCAGGTCATCCAGGCCGGTCATCTTGTCGTGGCCCCCGGCCAGCAGGATCACATGGCCATCCTTGAAGGCCTCCAGGGCCTTGATGGCGGAATCGGTGTTGGTGGCCTTGGAATCATTGTAGTATTTCACCCCGTTGATGGCGGTCACGTATTCCAGACGGTGTTCCACTCCCCGGAAGGCTTTCAGCACCCGGGCCATGTTTTCGGCGGTGACCCCGGCGAAATGGGCGGACAGGCAGGCTGCCAGCACGTCCTGTTCGTTGTGGGCCCCGAAGATCTGCAGGTCGGACACCTGGCAGATTCTTTCCTTCTTTCCGTCCAGGGCCAGGGTGAACCAGCCGTCTTCGATGAAGCCCCCTTCGGGCAGCACTTTTTCCGTGCTGAACCAGATCACCCGGCTTCTGGCCTTGTCCCCCAGTTTGCTGGAAACCGGGTCATCCGCATTGAGGATCAGGATCTGATCCGGCGTCTGGAAGGCGAAGATCTTGGATTTGGCCGCCACATAGCCGGCCATGTCCCCGTGCCGTTCAAAATGGTCCGGGGTGATGTTGACGATGCAGGCCACGTCCGGCGCCAGGCTGGTGGTCCCTTCCAGCTGGAAGCTGGACAGTTCCGCCGCCACCCAGGAATCCTGGTCCAGGTCCTGGAGTTCCTTGCTCAGGGCAAAGCCGATGTTCCCGGCTACGGCGGTCTTCACCGGCAGGGTGGCCAGCATTTCGCCCAGCAGGGTGGTGGTGGTGGTCTTCCCGTTGCTGCCGGTTACGGCACACCAGTGGCCCTTGTACAGCCGGCTGGCTTCTTCCGCTTCGGCGATGATTTCCATGCCCAGGTTCCGGGCCTTCTTCACCGTTTCCGTGGTGAAGGGGATGCCGGGAGAGATGATGAACAGATGGCACTGTTCCAGATACGGTTCCGGATCCGTTCCCTGGATATATTCCCCGCCCAGGGCTTCAAAGGCTTTCAGCCAGGCCGGATCCAGTTCCTTTTTGTCATCGTTGTATAGGATTACGGCAGAGCCTTTCCGGGCCAGGACTTCCGATACCCCCTGGCCGCTGATCCCGGCTCCGTACACAAAGATTCTTTTCTTGTCATCCATGATGATGCCCCCCAGTATATGATTATCGTTCAGGAGTCGGCTGTACAAGCAGCCGACTTGGTCTCGAGACCCGTGACCTTTTACCTGGCCAGATACATCCCCACCCCCAGCAGGGAGAACAGGCAGCTGGCCAGGAAGAACCGCTTCACCACGGTGACTTCTTTCCAGCCTCCCAGTTCAAAATGGTGGTGCAAAGGCGCCATCCGGAAGATCCGCTTCCCGTGGGTCAGCTTGAAATACCCCACCTGGAGCATGACGGACAGGGCCTCCAGCACGTAGATGCCCCCGATCACCACCAGCAGCAGTTCCGTATGGGTCCCGATGGCCACGGCAGCCACCGCGCCCCCCAGGGCCAGGGAACCGGTGTCCCCCATGAAGCACTTGGCCGGGTGATGGTTGTAAATGAGAAAGCCCAGGCAGCAGCCCACGATGGCAAGGGCGAACAGCGCCTCCGGCAGCAGGCCGCTGGCAAAGCCGATATAGGCAAAGGCCAGCATCACAGGGATGGTCACACTGGAAGCCAGTCCGTCCAGCCCGTCAGTCAGATTCACTGCATTGGTGGTGCCCACCAGCAGCAACAGCAGGAACAGATAGTACCCAGCCCCCAGGTCCAGGGTGGCATTCACCACCGGCACCCAGATCCGGGTGCTGTACACGGTCACATCCCCGGGATAGAGCAGGTATACGGCGGCCACCAGGATCTGCAGGGCCATCTTCTGTTTGGAGGTGAGCCCCAGGTTCCGCTTGAAGAAGATCTTCAGGCCGTCATCGATGAACCCGATGATCCCGTAGCCCACAAACAGCCACAGGGCCACGATGGTCCGGGAATCCAGGGGGATCCACAGCAGGGACGCCACAATGGCCGCAGCAATCATCATCAGCCCCCCCATGGTGGGGGTGCCGTTTTTCTTCAGATGTTCCTTGGGTCCGCATTCCCGGATGCTCTGGCCGAAATGCCATTTGTGGAGCAGGGGCAGCAGGAACCGGCCGAAAAGGGCTGTCAGGACGAAAGAGGTCACCAGGATCCCCAGGCCGCTCAGCATGCTGCATCCCCCTTCCGGAACACTTCGTCGATCAGTTTGAACACTTCCATGCCGTGGGAGCCTTTCAGCAGCACCACGTCATCCGGGCGCACCAGCCGGGCCAGCACCCGGGCCGCTTCCCCACGGTCCTGGGCATAGTGGACGGGCACCCCGGCCTTTTGGGCCGCTTCCGCCATAAACCGGCTTTCCAGTCCGTAGCACACCAGTTCCGTCACCCCGTACTGGCTGCACCAGGTCCCCACCTGGGCATGGCCGCTTTGGGAATGGGCCCCCAGTTCCAGCATATCCGCCAGCACCGCAATGGCCCGGCCCTTCCCCTGGCTTTTCACCACATCTCCCAGGGTCCGGAGAGCCGCTTCCATGGATGCCGGGCTGGCGTTGTAAGCATCGTTGATCACCGTCACCGGGCCAAAATGGAGGATCTCCTGGCGCATGCCGGTCATCTTCAGGTTTTCCAGGCCCCGGGCAATGGCTGCATCGGGGACCCCGTACACTTCCCCTACGGCCACCGCCGCCAGGGCGTTCATCACATTGTGCCGGCCGATCAGGGGCAGTTGCACCTTCTGGGTGGCTCCGGTGATCCTGCTCCGGTAGGTGAACACGGTCCGGAGCCCGTCGGCAGAAATTTCCACCGCCTTCACATCAGCGTCGCTGTCGATGCCGTAGGTATGCACTGCGGCACCGGTTTCCATCACACTGACCCGGGGATCATCCCCGTTGAGGAAGGCATGGTTCTTCGGCGTAAAGTCTTCCAGGATCTCGCTTTTGGCTTTGGCGATGTTTTCCAGGGACCCCAGCAGTTCCAGATGGGTATCCCCCACATTGGTGATCACCGCCGCATCAGGATAGGCGATATGCTTCATGGCCCGGATCTGTCCCAGGCCCCGCATGCCCATTTCCACCACAGCCATTTCCGTGTCTTCCCGGATGGTCAGCAGGGTCTTGGGCAGACCGATTTCGTTGTTGAAGTTGGCCTGGGTCTTGATCACCCGGTATTTTTCCCCCAGCACTGCGGCAATGCAGTCCTTGGTGGAAGTCTTGCCGTTGCTGCCGGTAATGGCGATCACCGTCAGGCCTTTTTTGTCCAGCCGGTACCGGCTGGCGATCTGCTGGTAGGCCGTCAGGGTATCGGGCACCACCACGCAACGGTCAGCGGCCACGCCCTCCGGCACTTCCGACACCACCGCCGCCCGGGCTCCGTCCTCCAGAGCCTGGGCCACGAACCGGTGGCCGTCGAACTTTTCCCCTTTCAGGGCCACAAACAGGCACCCGGGCACAATGGCCCGGGAATCCGTTACCACATCCGTAAATTCTTCTCCGTCTTCCAGGGCCATGGGCACCTGGAGGGCGCGTTTCAGCAAAGCAGCATCAAGCATTGGTCTTCCCCTTCTGGAAAAAGTCCCGCACCACTTCTCCATCGTCGAAATGGATGGTCCGATCCTTCAGGATCTGGTAATTTTCGTGGCCTTTTCCCGCTATCATCACCACATCATCCGGCTTGGCATGGGCCATCACATACTCGATGGCTTCCCGCCGGTCGGTGATCTTGTGGATTTCCTTTCCTTCCGGATTGTCTTTCAGTCCCTCTTCGATATCCCGGATAATGGCTTCCGGATCTTCAGTCCGGGGATTGTCGCTGGTGACCACGGCAATGTCCGCCAGATCCAGGGCGATTTTCCCCATAATGGGCCGTTTCTTCCGGTCCCGGTCTCCCCCGGCCCCGAAGACCACCCACAGTTTCCCTTTGGTGATCTGCCGGGCAGTCTTCAGCACGTTTTCCAGGCCGTCCGGGGTGTGGGCATAGTCCACCACCACCGTAAAGGGCTGGCCCGCATGGATCAGCTGGAACCGTCCGGGCACCCCGGCGAAATCGTCCAGGCCCCGGATGATGTCCTCCCGGGTCAGGCCTTCCGCAATGGCGGCGCAGATGGAGCCCATCACATTATACACGTTGAATTCCCCGGTAATGTGCAGCTTCAGGTCCATTTCTCCCACCGGGGTCTGGAGATTCAGTTCCATATGGCTGGCGGCCACGTGGAAGGTCAGGGGATACACATCGTTGTCCTTCCCCTTCCCGTAGGTCATGATCTTCGTCTTCACCCGGGGCATGATGATGGCCGAGCTGGGGTCATCGCTGTTGAACACCGCCATCTTGTTGGGCTTTATCCCTTCATGGAGACGGGTGAACAGCAGGGCCTTGGCTTCCCGGTAGTTTTCCATGGTCTTGTGGAAATCCAGGTGGTCCTGGGTGATGTTGGTGAGCACCGCCGTATCGTATTCGATCCCCGCCACCCGGTCCAGGGCCAGGGCATGGGAGGATACTTCCATGACGCAGGTGTCACAGTGGTTTTCCACCATTTCATAGAGCATTTTCTGGAGATCCACCACATCCGGGGTGGTGTTGTGGCTGGTGCGCACTTCGTCCCCGATCATCACGTTGATGGTGCCGATGAGCCCCACCTTGTGGCCGGTCCGGGTCAGAAGGGTCCGGAGAATATTGGTGGTGGTGGTCTTGCCGTTGGTGCCGGTGACCCCGATCATCCGCATTTTCCGGGCGGGCCAGTCATAGAACCAGGGTGCCAGGGTCTTCACCGCTTCCTGGGTGCTGGGCACCCGGATCACCGTCAACCCTTCCGGCACTTCCGTTTCCTGTTCCGTCAGGGCTGCCACCGCCCCCTGGGCTGCCGCTTTGGCCACATACTTGTGGCCGTCGGTGTTGACCCCTTTGATGCATATAAAAAGGCTGCCGGGACCGGCGGTCCGGGAATCGATGGTCAAATCGCTGACAGTCCGATCTGCCCCATTCCCAGTAACCACGGCGCCAGGCAGCTGTCTGATTACATCCTGCAGGTTTCTTTCCATTTTTATCCCCCTTGTTGGCAGCGACCGGATCCGGCCGCTTTTTTGTCACTGATCTCTTGTCACTGGTCTCTGGCCATTGGACCAGTGACAGGGCCCTTGGGCCCCAGAGCAGCACTGCTGCTCTACTCCCTTACATAAATATTGCTCCGGGCGGTCTGCATGCCCAGTTTCTTCTCAGCGATGCTGGTGATCCGTTCCGGACTCCGCAGCCGCTCCACATCGATCTTCAGGGTTTCGTTTTCATCCAGGGCCTGGGCTTCCAGGTTTTTCAGCTTCACCAGGGCCTGGGCCCGGACAAAATAGAGCTCGCTGAGGGCAACATTCACGAATACTAATGATAATACCAAACAGGCAAAAAATGCAACCCGACGCAGCACAATATTTTTCCCTTCTGCAGATTTTTTTGGTTTCGCCACCGGTTTCCGGGGACGGGAAGGGACGGGTGCCTCTTCCTCCTGGATGGCGGCAGAACCATAGGTATAATATTTTTGGGACGTCCACATGGGAGGCCGTCCGTTCTTCCTGGTAACCATCCTGCCCTCTCCTTTATTGGTTGATGTTCGTTCTATGGCGGGTCAGATCTTCACCGCTCCCCGCAGCCGGGCGCTTCTGGCTCTGGGGTTTTCGGCCAGTTCCGCCTCGCCGGGGGTGAATTCCTTCAGTTTCTTCAGTTCCGGCTTCCGTCCGCAGACGCATACCGGCAGCTCCGGCGGGCAGATGCATCCCCGCTGGAGCCGTTTGAAAGCCTGCTTGATGATCCGGTCTTCCAGAGAATGGAAGGTGATCACCCCGATATGGCCCCCGCTTTTCAGATGGTGGACCGCCGCCTCCATGGTGGCGTCCAGGATCTTCAGCTCGTCATTCACTTCGATCCGGATGGCCTGGAAAGTCCGTTTGGCCGGATGGGGACCGTCCTGCCGGGCTCCCTTGGGAATGGCTGCCTTGATGATGTGCACCAGTTCCCCGGTGGTGCGGATGGGATGCTCCTTCCGGGCCGCCACGATGAACTGGGCGATCCGTTTGGCCCACCGTTCCTCCCCGTATTTGTAGATCAGGCCGGCCAGGTCATCCTCTTTGTACCGGTTCACCACCTGCTCCGCCGTCAGGCTGGCTTCCTGGTCCATCCGCATGTCCAGAGGGCCGTCATGCATATAGGAAAAGCCCCGTTCCGGGGTATCCAGCTGGTAGGAAGAAACCCCCAGATCGAACAGGATCCCGTCCACCTGGGGGATCCCCAGCTGGTCCAGGATCTGGTCCAGGTTCCGGAAGTTGTTGTGGACAATCTTCACCTGGCACCGGGCGTCCTTCAGCCGCTCCGTAGCCGCGGCAATGGCGTCCTCATCCTGGTCAATGCCGATCAGCAGCCCTTCCGGGTCCAGCAGTTCCGTGATCCGGTGAGAATGGCCCCCACCCCCCAGGGTGCAGTCCACATAGATCCCCTTGGGATCCGTAACCACCCACTGTACACTTTCTTCCAATAATACACTTTTATGGACAAATTCCATGACTATTCCTCATTCTATCTGACAGACTGCAGCACAGCCCAACTTTCTCCATTACGGTATATCCGCCCTTTTCAAGGGCGTAAGCAGGCGTCCGGCTTCCATTTTTACTCAAAATCCAGCTCTTCGATCAGTTCCGCCACATCGCCTTCCACGGCTTTGGTGTAATCCGCATAGCGCTGGGCATCCCAGATTTCCGCCTTGCCCCCCACACCCACGATCAGGGCCGTTTCCCCGATCCGGGCATAGGTCCGCAGGTTGGCCGGCAGCAGGATCCGTCCCTGTTTGTCCGGCTCCACCTCACAGGCACCGCCGAAAATGAACCGGGACACATCCCGCATCTTCTGTTTGGGCATCATTTTCTGGGCAAAGCTGTTTTTCAGCTTCTCCCAGGCTTCCAGGGGATACACGTCCAGGCAGCCGTCCACCCCTTTGGTCACAACAAAGGAAGGGCCCAGGTTCTCCCGCATTTTCGCCGGAACGAACAAACGGCCCTTGCTGTCCAGTGCATGTTCAAATTCACCCATCAGCATGGGCCGCGCCCCCTTTCCGTGAAAAAAATCCGCCACTTTTACCCACTTTTCACCATTATAGAATGTTTTCCCCGAAAAAGCAATGCAAAGTCAGACAAGACAGGGGTGCAGGCGTCCTGGTTGTCAATGGTCTATTGTCAATGGTCAATGGCTGATGGTAAGAACCCTCCTGGATGGTCGGGTTCTTTTCCAACCGTAGGGGGCGCAGGCCCGGCGCCCCGCAGAATAATCGGATTTCTTCCCGGCGCGGAAGATACGTTGGCTCCCCCCTTTCTTGACAACCTGTGGTATAATAAATCATACCCATTAAATGTACTTAAGGAGGATTCAGATGGAAAAGGTTACTGCTGATTCCAGCATTATTGAAACGGTGCAGATGCACCCTGAAATCGTCAACATCTTCATGCAGTATGGTCTGGGCTGCATCGGTTGCATGGCCGCCAACTTCGAGACCATCGGCCAGGGTGCTGCCGCCCACGGCATCGACGTGGAAGCCCTGATCGCCGACATCAACGACTGCATCGCTGAAGTGGAAGGCGACGACAAAAAAGAAGCAAAATAAGGCACAAAAAAAGACGCTGTGAAAAAATCATTCACAGCGCCTTAAATTTGCCAGCGTAAGCTGGCTTCCATCGGCTAGTGACTAGAGACTAGTGACTAGAGACTAGTGACCAGTGACTAGTGACCAGTGACTAGTGACGGGGTGTGAAAAGTATTTTTCACACCCCATTTTTTATTTCCCCGTCCGTCCCCGCTGGGTCAGGGGCACGCCCTTCTGGCACAGAGGGCATTCTTCGGGTTTGTAGGCTTCCACGTCCAGGCGCAGCAGGGGTTCGGTGCGGACGCCGAAATCCACTTTGCCGCCGCTCCGGTCCACCAAAAGGCCCACGCCTACGGGCACGCCGCCTTCGCTCTTCACCACGTCCAGCACTTCCCGCACGCTGCCGCCGGTGGTGACGATGTCTTCCACGATCAGCACCCGGGTGCCCGGTTCGATGTGGAACCCTCTCTTGAAGGTCATTTTCCCGTTCACCCGTTCGGTGAAGAAGAACCGGGTGCCCAGGTTCTTGGCCACCTCATAGGCCAGCAGGATGCCGCCGGTCATGGGGCCCACCACCAGTTCCACGTTGTCGTTGACGAACCGGGCGGCGATTTCCTTGCACAGGGCTTCTGTGTACCGGGGCTGCTGCAGCACATTGAATTTTTCCACGTAAGTGGGGCTGTGCAGACCGCTGGTCAGCAGAAAATGACCGTGCATCACCGCGTTGGTTTCTTCCAGCATATGCAGTACCGTCGTATCGTTCATGGTTAAAAAGCTCCTTCCATTTCTTCCAGGATCTTCCGTACAGCTTCCTGTTTGTTGTCCGCCCTGGTAATGGGCCGTCCCACCACCAGATGGGTGGATCCGTTGCCAATGGCGGCTGCCGGCGTGGCGATCCGGCTCTGGTCATTGGAGGCCGCCCAGGCCGGGCGCACCCCCGGAGTGACGATGAGGAAATCCTTCCCGCACCGTTCCCGGATCCCCGCCGCTTCCCGGGGAGAGGCCACTACCCCATCCAGGCCGCTCTCTTTGGTGAGGGCCGCCAGGTCCAGCACTTCTTCCCCGATGGGTCTGGCATAGTTCAGGGGTTTCCACTGGGCTTCATCCATGCTGGTGAGCACGGTGACGGCAATCAGCTTGGGAGCGGGCCGGCCCAGTTCCGCCGCCGCTTCCTTCACCGCCTTCATCCCTTCGGCCATCATTTTGGGACCGCCCACCGCATGGACGTTCATGATGTCCGCCCCCAGCCGGGTCAGGACCGCCAGGCTGTGGGCCACCGTATTGGGGATATCCTGGAGCTTCAGGTCCAGGAACACTTTCTTGTCTTTTTCCTTCAGATAGCGGATGATGTCCGGACCTGCTCCGTAGAACAGTTCCATCCCCACCTTGTAAAAGGTCACCGCGTCTCCCAGTTCCTCCACCAGGGCTTTGGCCTCATCAAAGGTGGGGAAATCCAGGGCGCAGATCAGTCTGTCTCTTGCATCCATGGGTCGTTCCTCCTCAGTTCCGTCCCGGCAGGGCCTGTCCCCGGATCTCGTCCAGAGATGCCGCTCCCGTGCAGTCCAGATACTGCTGGATCCCCAGGCTGATGGTTTCCGCCAGGCTGGGATCCGTAAAGCTGCAGGTGCCCACAGCCACAGCCGTGGCCCCTGCCAGGATGAATTCCACCGCATCCTGCCAGCTGCTGATGCCGCCCATGCCGATGAGGGGCACCTTCACCGCCTGGGCCACCTGGTACACCATGCGCACCGCCACCGGGTGCACCGCCGGGCCCGAAAGGCCTCCCACGGTATTCCCCAGCACCGGCCGCTGCTTCCAGATGTCGATCTTCATGCCCACCAGGGTGTTGATCAGGCTGATGGCATCGGTGCCCGCCGCTTCCACGGCCCGGGCGATTTCCGTAATGTCCGTCACATTGGGGGACAGTTTGGTGATCACCGGTTTGTGGGTACGGGCTTTGGCTGCCTTCACCACTTCTCCCGCCGCATGGCAGTCGGTGCCGAAGGCCAGGCCCCCCTGGGCCACGTTGGGACAGGAGATGTTCAGCTCAATGGCATCCACTCCGTCCACATCCAGCATTTCCGCCAGGGTTCCGTAGTCTTCCGCACTGTCCCCGTCGATGTTCACGATCACCGGGGTCTTTGTCACCTTGCGGAGCTGGGGCAGGGTTTCCTTCAGGAAAAATTCCACCCCGGGGTTTTCCAGCCCCACGCAGTTCAGCACCCCTGCCGGGGTCTCCACCACCCGCTGGCCCTTATTGCCGGGCCGGGGCTTCAGGGTGGTCCCCTTCACTGTAATGGCGCCGATGTGGTCCAGGTTGAGGAAATCGGTGAATTCCAGGCCGAACCCGAAGGTGCCGGAGGCCGTGGTCACCGGCGTCTTCATGGTCACCCCCGCCAGGTCCACCTGCATCCGGGGATCTTCATAAGGCTTCACCATTCCACCACCTCCTGGCTCCAGAACACCGGGCCGTCCTTGCAGATCTTCATCCGTTTGCCGCCCTTGCCCTCGCAGGAGCAGGAGAGGCAGGCACCCAGGCCGCAGCCCATGTATTTTTCCAGGGATACCTGGCAGGGCACCCCGTACTGATTCACCACTTCCACCACGGCCTTCATCATGGGGCTGGGACCGCACACGTACACGCAGTCATACTGTCCCGTGGCCAGAAGCCCCGGCAGCACCGCGTTCACCGTTCCCTTCACCCCGTAGGAGCCGTCATCGGTGGTTTCATACTGTCTGGCGGTCTTGTCCTTGAACAGGTCAGACCAGAACACTTCCGCCCTGGTCCGGCCGCCCACGATCACTTCCATTTTGTGATCCGGGTCAGCCTGGGCCAGGAAATGCAGGGGTGCCAGGCCCATGCCGCCGCCCACCAGGAGACCCCGTTTGGCCCCCAGGTGGAAACCGTGGCCCAGAGGCCCCACCACACTGATGGTTGCTCCCGCCTCCATGGCGTCCATCAGCTCCGTGGTTTCCCCCACGATCCGGTACATCAGGGAAAAAGTCCCCGCCGCCCGGTCCGCCCCGGCCACCCCGAAGGGCCGCCGGAGCAGGGGTTCGTTGAGCTGATTCACCCGCACCGTCACAAACTGACCCGGCTGGGCCGCTGCCGCCACTTCCGGGCAGCGGATCTCCATCAGCCGGATGTCTTCCGACAGTTTTTCCTGCCGGACAATGGTTCCATCCAAATATACTGCCATGATTTACTCCGTTTTCAGATCCTGGAGGGCCACCACACTCACCACATTCCGGCGGCGCATGGCTCCCATGGCCTTGTACAGGGCCCGGGCCGTATCCAGGCTGGTCAGGCAGGGAATGGCGTGTTCCACCGTGGACCGGCGGATCTTGAAGCCGTCCCGGGTGGCGTCGGAGCCGTGGGTCAGGGTGTTGATCACCATGCAGATCCGGCCTTCCTTGATGTCATCCAGCAGGTTGGGGGTGCCGGCGCTGGCCTTTTCCACCCGGCCCACATGGATGCCTTTTTCTTCCAGGAACTTGGCGGTACCGGCGGTAGCCACCAGTTCGTAGCCCAGGTTTTCAAATCCTTCCGCAATGGGCACCACTTCTTCCTTGTCCTGGTCCGCAACGGTGATCAGGATGGCCCCGCTCTTGGGGATGTGGGTGCCGGCGGCGATGCAGGCCTTGTACAGGGCTCTGGGGAACTGGGCGTCGATGCACATCACTTCCCCGGTGGATTTCATTTCCGGCCCCAGGGTGATGTCCACGTCGGTCATCTTGTTGAAGGAGAATACCGGCGCCTTCACCGCATAGTAGTCCGGGAACAGCTTCAGGCCCGGTTCCAGGCCCTGATCCCGGATGGATACGCCCATGGCGCATTTGGTGGCCACATCCACCATGGAGATGCCCGTCACCTTGCTCAGGAACGGCACCGTACGGCTGGACCGGGGATTCACTTCGATCACATACAGCTTGTCATCCCGGACAATGTACTGGATGTTGATCATCCCGTGGACTTCCAGGCCCAGGGCCAGTTTGGTGGTGTAGTCGATGATCTGTTCGATCACATGCTCGCTGAGGGTCCGGGGCGGATACACGGCGATGGAATCCCCGGAATGGACCCCGGCCCGTTCGATGTGTTCCATGATCCCGGGCATGAGCACGTCCTTGCCGTCGCAGATGGCATCCACTTCCACTTCGGTGCCCATCAGGTAGTGGTCCACCAGCACCGGGTGTTCCTGGGACGCCTTCACGGCGTTGTTCATGTAGTATTTCAGTTCGTCATCATTGTAGACGATTTCCATGGCCCGGCCGCCCAGCACATAGGAAGGACGCACCATCACCGGGTAGCCCACATCGTTGGCGGCTTTCAGGGCCCCGTCGATGTCGAACACCGTATGGCCTTTCGGACGGGGGATCCCCACGCTGGTCAGGAGTTCGTCGAACCGTTCCCGGTCTTCTGCCCGGTCGATGCTGTCCACGGAGGAGCCCAGGATCTTCACCCCGCATTCATGGAGCGGCCCGGCCAGGTTGATGGCGGTCTGGCCTCCGAACTGGACGATGACACCTTCCGGTTTTTCCCGGTCGATGACATTCAGCACATCTTCCAGGGTCAGCGGTTCGAAATACAGCCGGTCAGCGGTATCGAAGTCGGTGGATACGGTTTCCGGGTTGTTGTTCACGATGATGGTTTCGTAGCCCAGATCCTTCAGGGCCCATACAGAGTGGACGGAGCAGTAGTCGAATTCCACCCCCTGGCCGATCCGGATGGGACCGGAGCCCAGGACCAGCACCTTTTTGTTGGGGGTGTCTTCCACTTCGTCTTCCACCCCGTAGGTGGAGTAGTAGTACGGAGTTTCCGCGTCGAATTCCGCCGCGCAGGTATCCACCATCTTGTACACCGGGGTGATGCCCCATTCTTTCCGGATGGCCCGGATTTCCAGACCGGTCTTGCCCACCAGTTTCCCGATGGTCACATCCGCAAAGCCCCGTTTCTTCACTTCCCGGAGCAGTTCCGGAGTCAGTGCTTCGCTCTTCAGACGGGTTTCCAGCTCCACGATGTGGCGGATCTTCCGCAGGAAGAATTCATCGATCTTGGTGATGGCGTGGGCCTGGTCCACAGTCATCCCTCTCCGGAAGGCTTCGGCGATGGTAAAGAGCCGTTCGTCGTCCACTTTCCGGACTTTTTCAAAGACTTCCTGGTCCGTCAGCTTGTGGAGTTCCGGCATATCCATGTGGGTCAGGCCGATTTCCAGGCAGCGGACGGCTTTCAGCAGGCCGGCTTCGATGTTCCGTTCGATGGCCATCACTTCCCCGGTGGCCTTCATCTGGGTCCCCAGGGTGTGGTCCGCATTGACGAACTTGTCAAAAGGCCAGCGGGGGATCTTGATGACACAGTAGTCCAGGGTGGGTTCGAAGCAGGCGGAAGTCTTCTTGGTCACTGCGTTTTCGATTTCGTCCAGGGTGTACCCGGCGGCGATCTTGGCGGCCACTTTGGCGATGGGATAGCCCGTTGCCTTGGAAGCCAGGGCGGAAGACCGGCTCACCCGGGGGTTCACTTCGATGACGATGTATTCTTCACTGTCCGGGTTCAGGGCGTACTGCACGTTGCAGGCCCCTTCCACCCCCAGTTCACGGACGATGTCGATGGCGGCGGTCCGGAGCATCTGCACTTCCCGGTCCGTCAGGGTCTGGCAGGGAGCCACCACGATGGAGTCCCCGGTATGGACCCCCACCGGGTCGATGTTTTCCATGTTGCAGACGGTGATGCAGTTGTCTTCATGGTCCCGGACCACTTCGTATTCGATTTCCTTCCAGCCGGCCACGGACCGTTCGATCAGGGCCTGGCCGATCAGGGAGTACATCAGCCCTTTGGTGGTGATGTCATCCAGCTGGTCCATGTTGTGGGCAATGCCGCCCCCGGTGCCGCCCAGGGTATAGGCCGGCCGTACGATCAGCGGGAACCCGACCTTTTGGGCGAATTCCTTGGCGGCGTCCACGCTTTCCACAATGGTGCTCTGGGGAATGGGCTGGTGGAGTTTTTCCATGGTTTCCTTGAACAGTTCCCGGTCTTCCGCCTTCATGATGCTGGCGATCTGGGTGCCCAGGAGCTGCACATTGTATTTCTTCAGGATGCCCTTCTTATCCAGTTCGATGGCCAGGTTCAGGCCGATCTGCCCGCCCAGGGTGGCCAGGAGGGAATCCGGCCGTTCCTTGGCGATGATGGCTTCCAGGAATTCCACATCCAGGGGTTCCACATACACCCGGTCGGCGATGTGCACGTCGGTCATGATGGTGGCCGGGTTGGAGTTCACCAGCACCACTTCCAGTCCTTCTTCCTTCAGGGCCCGGCAGGCCTGGGTGCCGGAATAGTCGAATTCAGCCGCCTGACCGATGATGATCGGGCCGGAACCGATGACCATGACTTTTTTTACATTCTCTTTTTTTGGCATATCAGTGCCCTCCCATCATTTTGATAAACCGGTCGAACAGATAAGCGTTGCCGCTGGGACCGGGGGATGCTTCCGGATGGTACTGCACCGTAAAGGTGGGATGGTCCAGATAGCGCAGGCCTTCGATGGTGTTGTCATTCAAAGACCGGTTGATCACTTCAATGGGCAGTCCCTTCAGGGAATCCTCGTCCACCATGAATCCGTGGTTCTGGGAGGTGATGCAGATTTTGTGGTCCACCAGATCCCGGACTGGCTGGTTGATGCCCCGGTGGCCGAAGAGCATCTTCTTGGTCCTGGCCCCGTTGGCCAGAGCCATTACCTGATGCCCCATGCAGATGCCGAAGATGGGTTTCTTCCCGATCATCTTCTTCACGTTTTCGATTTCCGGTTTCAGGTCCGCCGGATCCCCGGGGCCGTTGCTCAGGAAGATCCCGTCCGGATCGATGGCCAGCACGTCTTCCGCCGGAGTTTCCGCCGGGAACACCGTCAGCCGGCAGCCTTTTTCCACCAGACATTCCAGGATGTGCCGCTTCACCCCGTAGTCCATGACGGCTACGGAATATTTGGCGTCTTCCGGACCCATGGTGTAGACCTTTTTGGTGGTCACCTGGGCCACCTGGTCATGTTCTTCCGGCGTGGCCAGGAGGGCCTGGATCTCGTCTTCCGGAGTATCCGCCGGCACCATCACGCCCTGGATGGTCCCGTAGGAGCGGATCCGGCGGGTCAGCGCCCGGGTATCCACCCCGGTGAGCACCGGGATGTCGTTCTTTTCCAGGAATTCCAGTACCGTGCCTTCATCCCGCCAGCTGGAGGGTTCATCGCACAGTTCGCTGACGATCAGCCCTTTGTAGCAGCAGCTGTCGCTCTGACAGAACAGGTCGTTGCAGCCGTAGTTCCCGATCAGGGGATAGGTGAAGATGACGATCTGCCCGCAGAAGGAGGGGTCCGTCAGGGTTTCCTGATAGCCGGACATGCCGGTGGTGAACACCACTTCCCCTACGGATTTATGGGTGCTGTAGAGCGTCCCTTCATAGACGCTGCCGTCTTTCAATACCAATTTGCCTTTTACTTTTTGCATACTACACCGTCTTTCATCACAAACCGGCCATCGACCATGGTCGCCACTGCCATGCCTTTGCAGTGTTTTCCGTTAAAAGGAGTCACCTTGCCCCGGGTATAGAACTTGCTGGAATCTACCGTCCATTCCCGGTCCAGATCCAGGATGGTGATATCCGCGTTCTTCCCTGGTGCCAGGCTGCCGGCGTCCAGATTCATGATCCGGGCCGGGCTGGTGCTCATTTTGTTGACGATTTCATTGATGGAGAACTCTCCCGTGTGGTACAGTTCCGTAAGGATGACCCCCACAGAGGTTTCCAGACCGCAGAACCCGTTGGGGGCATACCGGAATTCCACATCCTTTTCTTCCGGCGCATGGGGCGCATGGTCCGTGACGATGGCATCGATGGTGCCGTCCTTCAGGCCCGCCCGCATGGCTTCCACATGGTCCCGGCTCCGCAGAGGCGGAGAGACCCGGGTGGCCGTGCTGTATCCGGCACAGGCCTCGTCAGTGAGGGTCAGGTGGTGCACCGTCACTTCACAGGTGATGTTCACCCCTTTGGCCTTGGCCTTCCGGACAATGTCCACTGCCCCTTTGCTGGCAATGTGGGCAATGTGGATGTGGGCCCCGGTGTATTCCGCAATGGCCGCATCCCGGGCCACGCAGATGTCTTCGGCGATGGAGGGGATGCCGGGCACCCCCAGGCGGGCGGAAACCGCCCCTTCGTGCATGTACCCTTCGTGGTTCATTTCCTCATCGATGTCGTGGACGATCAGGGGCTTGTCGAAGGCGCTCACATACTGGGCCGCCAGGTTCATCACCAGGGCGCTGGAAACATAGTGGCCGTCATCGGAAAAGCCCATGACGCCCCGCTGGGCCATGTCGCCCATTTCCGTCAGTTCCTTGCCTTTTTCCCCTTTGGTGATGGCCCCGATCACTTCCACGTGGACATACCCTTCATTTTTGGCCCGTTCCTGGATGCCGCTGACCACAATGGAGCTGTCGATCACCGGCTTGGTGTTGGGCATGCAGGCCACCCGGGTAATGCCCCCGTGGGCTGCCGCCATGGTGCCGGTGACCAGGTCTTCCTTGGCTTCCAGCCCCGGTTCCCGGAGATGGGTGTGCAGGTCGATGAAGCCGGGAGCCACCACCAGGCCCGTGGCATCGAACACTTCGTCCGCCGCTGCATCGATGTGAGGCGCCGCTTCCGCGATTTTCCCGTCTTCCACCAGAAGGTCCATCACCTGGTCCAGCTGCTGGCTGGGATCAACGATCCGTCCGTTCTTAATTAGCGTTTTCAACTGGCTTTCCTCCCATAATCGTCAAGAATAACACCGCCATCCGCACGGCGACCCCGTTGGTCACCTGTTCCCGGATCACCGCCTGGTCGCTGTAGCCCGTATCCCAGGAAATTTCCAGGCCCCGGTTCATGGGACCCGGATGCATCACCAGGCAGTCCGGCTTGGCCAGCTTCATCCGTTCTTCGTTGACCCCGTAGATCCGGGCGTATTCCCGGGGGGTGGGGAACATGGCCTTGTCCTGGCGTTCCAGCTGGATCCGCAGCACATCCACCACATCCGCCCCTTCAATGGCGTCTTCCACCCGTTTGTGCACCGTCACACCCAGTTCCTGGATATCGTGGGGGATCAGGGTCATGGGGCCGGCCACATGGACATCCGCCCCCAGTTTCGTCCAGGCGGCGATGTTGCTCCGGGCCACCCGGCTGTAGAGGATATCCCCGATGATGGCCATCTTCAGGCCCTTGAACTGTTTCCCGTGTTCCAGGATGGTGAACATGTCCAGAAGTCCCTGGGTGGGATGGGCATGGGCCCCGTCCCCGGCGTTGATCACCACCGGTGCGGCAATGTCCGCCGCGTATTTGGCTGCCCCTTCCACCGGGTGCCGCATGACGATGGCATCACAGGCCATGGACTGCATGGTCAGGATGGTGTCCTTCAGGCATTCCCCCTTCTTCACGCTGGAGGTACCGGTGCTCAGGTTGATCACGTCGGCGCCCAGGTACTTCCCGGCCAGTTCGAAGGAACTCCGGGTCCGGGTGCTGTTTTCATAGAACAGGTTCACGATGGATTTGCCCCGGAGAGACGGGAGCTTCTTGATGTCCCGTTTCATGACCTTTTTCATCTCCGCCGCCGTTCGCATGATCAGATCGTACTCTTCCACGGACAGGGAGGAAAGATCCAGGATATCCCGTCCGGACAGGCTGACTGCCGCCTTTGTCATGTTGTAGCCTCCTATAGTTACAGATGGAATCAGGGAAACGGCCCCTGCCGCACCCAGGTTCAACAAAAATAAGCCTTCTCGTCCTAAGACAAGAAGGCTTCTAATAATTGCTTCTGGATAAAAGTCCCTTTCTTAGTCTCACAGGACTAGGTTAAAAGGTGGTTCTTTGAAGTTTTTTCTAGTGTAGCACGGGGGGAAAGAAAAGTCAAGAAGGGAGCTATCAGGCTCCCCAAATCCCATTCATGCCGGTAAAATGCCCGATAATGACCTTCTTTTTCCAGTTGGGAAGGATTTTTTCTGTTCCCTTCAGAAGAAATTCCCCATACAACTTTTTAAGGAGGCCAGTCTATGGAAAGAATCAAAACCTTTGACGAACTCACCATCCGGGACAATTTTCTCTTTCAGCATGTCATGCGCAATGAACGGCTTTGCAAACATCTGATTGAAAAGTTCCTGAACATCCAGATCCGTTCCCTCCAGTACCAGAGTTTCGAAAAAACCATCGATCTCCGTCTGGAGGGCAAAAGCATCCGCCTGGATGTCTTCGTGGAAGACAATGAAGGCCGTGTTTACGACATCGAAATGCAGTGTTCCAATTCCCCCAGGAATGACCTGGCCAAACGCAGCCGTTTCTACCAGAGCCTGATCGATGGAGAGCTGCTGGACAAGGGCAAACCCTACGAAGAACTGAATCCGTCCTACGTGATCTTCATCTGCACCTTCGACCCTTTTCACAGAGGGCTGCCCATTTACACTTTTACCCATTGCTGTAAAGAGGATAACAGGGTACAATTAAAAGACGAAGAGACCCGGATGTTCCTGAACAGCAAGGGCAGCGAGAATGCGGCAGATCCTGACATCGCCGCCTTTCTCCGGTACGTGGACGGAAAAGCGGCTGAAGGAAGGTTCGTGGAAAGCCTGGATCAGGAAGTCCATCTTGTCAAAAGTATGGATAAAGTGAGGCGAGAATACATGATTTTAAGCGATGAAATCAGAAGACGCCAAAAAGAAGCAGCAGAAGAAGGCTGGCAGGAAGGCATGCAGAAAGGCATGGAAAAAGGCCGTCAAAAAGAACGGGAAGCCAACATCCTGGGCATGCTGAGGGAAAAGATCCCCATGGAAACCATTTCCCGGATTACCCACTATTCCCTGGACCAGATCCAGAAACTGGGAAAACTGCATGGATTGTTATAGGTTGGAAAACGCTTTGGGCGTTTTCCTTCCGAATGGAAAGGCCGCCGGAGATTCCGGCGGCCTTTGTCAGCTGTCAACGGTCAACTGTCAACGGCCGATGGAAGGAACCTGGAACCAGGTTCCCATGGAAAGGAAACGCAGCCTTCCAGGCTGCTAACCCACCACCAACCATGCTATAATACCCCTATCACCACAGGGAGGCTGGACCATGGACGAATACAAAGACGGACTGTATGAAAAAGTCATTTCTCAACGACTGGGACGAAAGTTGCAGCAGGCATTGGACAACCAGGAAATCTGGGCCACCATTTCGGACAGGGTAGATCCCCAAGAAGCGGTGGGGTATTTGTCGGACTATATCCGGAAGCTGGTCCATCTTTGCCTGAAGGACCTGGCGGACCAGAACGGGGACAGCCTGTTGGAACAGGAACTGGCCCTGACCAATGGATTGGTCGGCTATCTCACGGAAAAAGCCCCGGCCCTGGCTGCGGATAGCCAGGTGGACCGGGAAGATTTCCTGCTGCTGGAACTTCAGCACCGGCTGAACCATCTGAAAGAAACCCATCGTCCCCGCCCGGCCACTTCCCTGTCCCATTCATTTCTTTTTACCAACAGCCAGAAAGATGTATCCATGGTGTCGGAACTCCGGCGAGAAATTGCCTCCAGTGACCGGATCGATTTCCTGGTTTCCTTCATTAAATTTTCCGGTCTTACGCTAATTCTTCCCTATCTCCGGACGTTTACAGTTGCCGGCGGCCATCTGCGGGTGCTGACCACCACCTATATGGGAGCCACGGACCCTAAGGCCATTGAACTGCTCTCCCAATTGCCCAATACGGAAGTCCGGATTTCTTACAACGTGAAAGAAACCCGGCTCCATGCCAAGGCGTACCTGTTCCAGCGGAACAGCGGGTATTCCACGGCCTATGTGGGTTCTTCCAACCTGTCCCATGCGGCCATTGCCGATGGTCTGGAATGGAACATGAAGGTGACCCAGCAGGACATGCCGGAAATCATGGCCAAAATGAATGCCACTTTTGAAACCTATTGGCATTCTACAGATTTCCAGCCCTATACCTCCCAGGACCTGCCCCAGCTCCAGGAAGCCATCCGTCAGCAGCGGTACCAGGGAACAGCCAAGGGCAGCGAAGTTTCCTATTCTTTTACCATTCGTCCCTACCCCTACCAGCAGGTGATCCTGGACGCTCTGGACGTGGAACGAAAAGAACGGGGCCGCTGGCATAACCTGATTGTAGCCGCTACAGGAACGGGGAAAACGGCCATTTCCGCCTTTGATTACCGGCGTTTTGCTGCCAGCCGTCCAGAAGGGGCCCGGTTGCTGTTCATCGCCCATCGGAAAGAAATCCTGGAGCAGAGCCTTTCCTGTTTCCGGCAGGTGTTGAAGGACCCCAATTTTGGCGAACTGGCGGTGGCGGGCAGCCGTCCGGAGCACCTGGACCAGGTATTCATGTCCATCCAGACCTGCAACAGCCTTTCCTTGTGGGACCATCTGGAGCCGGATTTTTACGATATGATCATTGTAGATGAATTCCACCATTCGGCAGCCCAATCCTACCAAAATCTGCTTCACTGGTTCCAACCAAAAATCCTGCTGGGGCTGACGGCGACTCCGGAACGGATGGACGGGAAAGATATCCTCCACTGGTTCGATGACCATATTGCCGCAGAGATCCGCCTCCCGGCGGCCATCGAACGACGGCTGCTGTGTCCTTTCCATTATTTCGGGGTGGCGGACACGGTGGATCTGTCCCATGTGAAATGGACCAACGGCCATTACGATACAGGTGCCCTGACCAATCTGTACGTAATGGAATCCCATACCGCCAATAACCGGGCCCAGGCCATTCTCCAGGCTGTGGAACGCTACACCGCAGACTGGCAGGACATCCACGGCGTGGGATTTTGCGTCTCCCAGGACCATGCCCATTTTATGGCGGACTATTTCAATGACAACGGAATCCCCTCCCTGGCCCTGGATGCCCATTCTTCCGAAGAGGACCGGCAAAGTGCCCGGCAAAAGCTGGAAAGCGGAGCTCTGACCTTCTTGTTTGTGGTGGACCTGTTCAACGAAGGAGTGGACATTCCCTGCATCAACACCATCCTGTTTTTACGGCCCACCAACAGTATGACAGTGTTCCTCCAGCAGCTGGGCCGGGGACTTCGCCTGGACCAGGGAAAAGATTGCCTGACCGTCCTGGACTTTGTGGCCCAAGCCAACCGGAAATACGATTTCGCCAGCCGGTTCCAGGCTTTGGTGGGGCGGGAAACAGTTTCCGTTCCCCGGGAATTGAAGGAAGGGTTCCCCCATGTGCCTAAAGGCTGTTCCATCCAGCTGGAAGAAATTGCCCAGAAACGGGTCCTGGATAACATCCGCTCCCGGCTGCGGGGGGATGCATTCTACCAGGAGTGTATCCGGGACCTGTACGAAGCCACTGGCCACCAGGTACCCACCCTGGCCCAGTTCCTGAAAGCCGCCAATGTAAAGCCCCAAGTCTTTTTCAACGGCAAACGGACCTATGCCCGGCTGTGTGCCCAGGCCCAGGTAATCCCGGATTTTCCGGATACCCCGGAAGAAAAAATATTGGAACGAGCCTTGCCCCGGTTGTTGGGCCTGGATTCCCCCCACTGGCTGGAATTCTTACAACAGGCCTTCCGGGAAAACACCCACCCCGCTGCCCTGGAACCTGTGGCCCAGCAGTACCTACGGATGTGGCAGTTTACCCTGTGGGGTAAAGACTGGCTGGAGACCGGTCTTGCTGACCCCTGGGAAGCAGTAACCCTGTGGAAAAATACCCCGGAACTGGCCCGGGAGATTCAGTCCGTACTGGCTTTCCAGTTCGACCAGTTCACCGTGCTGCCCCAAAAGGCCCGTCTGCCCTATCCCTGCGCTCTGGAAGTATACTGCAATTATTCCCGGGACCAGATCTTTGCGGCCCTGGGCCTGGCCAAACCCAACAGCGTCCGGGAAGGAGTGAAATACCTGCATCAAAAAAACAGCCAGGTAGTTACCCGGGATACGGATGTATTCCTGGTCACGTTGAACAAATCCGAAAAAGAATTCTCCGAATCCACCCGGTACGAAGATTATTCCATCAACGACCGGCTGTTCCATTGGCAAAGCCAGAACGCCACCACCCCCGATTCCTCCACCGGGCAGCGGTACATCCACCAGCGGGAAAAAGGAAATATTGTGCTGCTGTTCGTTAGGGAACAGAAAAAAGACGCCCAGGGCACATCCCAGAATTACACCTTCCTGGGAACCGCCCAACTCTCCAGCTGGAGCGGCAGCCAGCCCATTACCATCCTCTATCACCTGGACAACCCCATCCCAGCCAAGTATATTACCACTACGGATAGCAGTGGGGTGTTGTGAGAAAAGGGGCTGTTGCATGTGTGAGGTTTTCACACATGCAACAGCTTTCTTTTTTCTTCAGTTTTAAAGTCTTCAATGGAAAATCGAAAAAAACATCTCGAATTCCCTAAAATTGGATACAACAATGTAAGCCGTCCATTTTGGCGGCTTTTTTCTTGCTCACTTTTTAGTTATGCAGGCGGGTTAGGCAAGCTTTTGCAAGGGAAACAGATATCTGCCCTGGGTTCCGTTCTGTATCTTGTGGTGCAATTTGTTGAAGTTGTGGGCCAGAACACAGATCACGGTCTCTGTAAGCGCATTCAGATGCCCAGTCCCCAGGAAGCGGCGGAACAGCTGAGTTTCTTTCACATCTGCAAAGGCACCTTCAGCCTGGATCGACCGGTTCATCCTCAGCAGTTTTCCCTCTTCCGACGTTATCCGTTCCTTATCTTCTGCCCGCAATTCCAGGAGCCGTTTTGAAACCTCAAAATGTTTCTCTCTCTGCTCCAAGGGCTGCTTGGAATTGTTACCCCTGATGCAATCCTTCTTGTACGGACATCCCGTACAATCGTGGCACGCATACACTGTATTCTCAATCACGTATCCGCTCCGGCTCTTTCTTTTTTTCGTGCCTTCGCATTTTACCTGTTTTCCATTGGCACAGAGATAACTGTCAGTTGCCGCATCATAGGCCATGTTTTCTCTGCGCCAGATTGCGTTTTGGAAAGAATGCTTCTTGGAAATCTCGTAGTTATTCGGCTTAATGAAGGAAATCATTCCATTTTTCAGGAGATACTCGTAATTTTCCTCGCTTTCATACCCCGCATCGGCCACTATCTTACGGTAGTTGCTTCCCAGATGTTCCCGCAGATCTTCCAGGAAGGAAATCAGTGTTTTCACATCAGTGGGCCAGGGGCTCTCTCCCGTCCACACTACATATTCCGCATCCACAGCAAACTGGATGTTGTAGCCTGGCTTCAACTGCCCATTCAGCATGGCATCTTCTTTCATCCGCATGAAAGTGGCATCGTGGTCTGTCTTTGCGTAGCTGTTGCGGTCCCCACAGATGTGCAGTTTTGTTTCGTAATCCTTCAGCCGGGAGATATACCCCTGGAGCTGTTCCACAGCCCTCTGCAAAGGGGTCTTCCGCTTGCCGGTACCGTGGACGAAGACAGTGTTTGACTCTTTTTTCAGCTTCATGAGTTTGCGGTAGAGTTTCTTCAGATGCCGCTTGTGCAGTTCATTTCCATGACGGATGCAGATTCCGAAAGATGTATCCGTTTCCAAGAAAAATGCCGGAATCTCCTCCATCATTTTGCCCAGACGCCTGGTGACGCCTTTTTCTCACACAAACTTGTACTTGTTGGCAAAGGACTCGATCTTGGTCCCGTCGATAAACAGCGTATCAGCGGAGAGTTCACCGTGGTAACCCAGCCATACAGCTTGCTTAAATCCATCCTTTCTACACCATCGTGGACCAGCCAGACCGGATTGTCTCTGGGGATCGAAAATTCAATATCCATGGACAAATGAAGTTGCAAAACCGTGCCCAATTTCGTATAATCTTTTTGTAAAATTTTTTCTCTCATACTAAAATTTTACACCACTTTCGGCCTCCTGGAGACCGGAAGTCTTTTTTTAGTTTTTTAGAAAACAATAGGCCAGAGCCAGGCGGGGTACCGCTGAACGACCCTTGAGCGGAGCGTGAAGAAATTTCCGGTTTCGCTCATCCGCTGGGAGCCTCGTTCAAGCGCTAGCGCGTTGGCGGGAAGCGGATTCGAATGGCGAAGCCGAAAATTTTAGCGACGGGAAGCGGCGTCGAGCAGGGGTGCCCCACCTGGCGGTGACAGTAACGGAGACAACCGGCGTTACTCGACAGCACCCCCACCACCGGGCAAGCCCGGTCCCCCGCCCCCAAGGGAGCGGACTGAAAATAAAAAAGAGGCATCGAAAAATGATGGATCATTTTTCGATGCCTCTTTTAGTCCATAATGACAGGACACAGATAAAAGGGCTTTCAAGAGGTCTCATCGACCATTAACGTGCAACAGCCCCTTTCTATCAGCGTAAGACGATGGGCACCCTTTTTTCAGTTTTTCCGGTTCAGATAATCAATCACCTGAGGAGACAGCTCCACCCGCAGGGTCCCCAGGGCATAGGCTCCCAGTTCATAGGGCCGATAGATCAGAGCGACCCTTCCCCCTCCCTCCAGAAAATAATTGTCACTGATTTTCAACTTGTCCCACATAAACGAATCATTGGCAAATGTTTTCCTGAGAGGGATCCGCTCATTCCGGCTGTTGTAGATTGGCTGGGACAGAATCAGACTTTTATCCGCCGTACCGATCCGGACAAAATACGGCAGCGGCAGTTTTTCTCCTGTCACCTTGCTGTATGTCAGACCCCGAGTATTGGTATATCCATGGGCAGCCCCCTGGCTGTAACGAGAATCTGCCAGTGTCAGGGAAATCAATGTGCCATCCTCATACCGCACCTGGTAGGAAAAATTCCCCCGGGTAAATTTCCCCGCTCCGTAATCGCCCCGGAAACCGGCAATATATTGGTAAATATCCGAATTGATCCGGTCCTGTGCCTCCTGGTTGCTTTCCACATACACAATGGGATAGCTCATCTTGTAATTCTCATCAGATTCCGTGTGATTCTCCACACTGGCCAGCCCCATTCCCAAAGGCAGGGCAGCCAAAACCGCCATAAGGATTCCGGCCAAAAATCCTTTGCTGTTTTTCATGATACACTCCTCCATTCCACATGAATATAGAAAAGCAACTTCATTTCCATCATTTTTTCATCATATGATATGCCTTAAAAAACTTCTGAAACTCTTCTGCCGCCGGCGACAGGACTGTTCCTTTCCGGCTCACCAGGGACAGGTTCATGGTCAGGGGCGGATTTCCAAAATCAATGGCTTTCACTCCCGGGTTCATCCGCTGTATCCTGGAACAAAGCTTTTTGGGCAGAAAGGCTGTCCCGTTGCCGCTTTCCACCAGCATGGTCATCAGATCTGTCTGGCTGGTTTCCATCAGGATCCGCGGCTGTATTCCCCGGGCCTGGAACCCGGCCAGGATTTTATCATGGAGACGATAATCCTGATTGTATAGAATCAACGGTTCTTCTGCCAGATCGCTGTAGTCCAGCCAGTTCCGATCTCCCAGGGGACTTTGACAGGAAACCAGGATTTGCTGGACATCCTGCTCAAACTGGATGCCGTTGAAGTTTTTTCTGTCCATTGGTTTGAAAACGCCGAAATCCAACAGTCCTTTCTTCAGCATTTGAGCCAGAGGCCCAGGCCCCTGTTCAATCAGGACAATCTGAATCAAAGGATGGCTCTTTTTAAATTCACCCAACACGGTTCCAAAGCTGGTAGCCGCCGTAATGGGAGGAATCCCTATGTAGACTTTTCCTTCCATGGCTTCCGGTCTGCTTTCTTTCAATGTCAGTCTGATAAAAGCATCGACGACGCTCTGGGCCCTGGGCAGGAAACTTTCTCCAAAAGAAGTCAGTTCCACTTCCCGATTGGTGCGCCGGAAAACCTCCTGGCCCAGTTCCATTTCCAGTTCCCTGACGGTCCGGCTCAGGGTGGGCTGGGAAACATGGATGGCTTCTGCTGCATGGCTGAAACTGCGGTAACGTGCGATTTCGATGAAATATTTCAGATGACGGATTTCCATGGCGTCTCCTCCTTTTTCTTTTCAGTATAAGGCAATCCTCGTTTCTGGTCAAAATACTATTCTGTAATTATCCATTTTTTGAATAACGCCTATTTTAAATGGATATTTCCCTTTCTTTTTCCTGCTTTCTATAATGGAGCCATAAAGAGTGCAGAAAAGGAGCGGATTTCTATGCGTACAACATTTCAATCCCTGTTGAAAAGAGACTGCCGTTTTATCGGAACCTATGTTTCTTTTCCTGCTGATGACATGCTGGAAGTAATGAAACTGGCCGGCATGGATTTTGTCATTCTGGATATGGAGCATGACCAGCTGACATTTACGGAAGTCATGAGCATGATCCGGACATGCGACGCCTGTGGGCTGGCAGCCATGGTGCGGGTCCCAAGTCTCAATGAAACCATGATTCGAAAAGTTTTGGATATGGGAGCCTCGGCAGTAAAGGTTCCTGATATCCACACTGCGGAAGAAGCCCGGAAGGCTGTGGCGTACGCCAAATATCCCCCTGAAGGGATCCGGGGTGCCTGTCCCTATGTCCGGGGCAACGGATATGGTACGGACAATGTCCACTGCTATGAAAAGGCCAATCGGGAAACGGCTGTCAGCGTCATTATTGAAGGACTGGACGGCATTGCCAATATGGAAGAAATCATCGCCACTCCTGGCATTGATTCTGTTTCTGTAGGAAATATTGACCTGGCCGTAGCCATGGGCGTCCCCGGACAGACTTTCCATCCCAAAGTCATTGAAGCGGTGAAAAATTGTGCTCGGCTCTGCGAAAAGTATGGAAAAACCTGCAGTGCGCAAGTACGTACGGCAGAAGATGCCAGAGAATTCGACGGCTATCCGGGCATTTCCCATTATCATGTGGAATTCCCGCCCTATGTGCTTTACAAAGGCTACAAGACTCTTTGTGATGGGCTGAAACAAAAATAAAGGAGAGTGTCATCATGAAAATAACTCTTGATCTGCTTTCCACCACTGGAGTGGCTGCTTTTGTGGTTCTTTTGGGAAACTGGCTGGTAGCCCGAATCAAGCTGCTTAGAGATTTCTGCATACCGGCTCCGGTTGTTTCCGGGTTGTTGGTAAGCATTATCCTGTGCATCCTGAAAGTCAACGGAATCCTGACGGTACTTTGGTCCAAACAGCTGATGGGCTGGTCCATGAACTTGTTCTTCACCGCGGTTGGATTGGGTTTCACGGCCAAACTTCTCCGTCAGGGTGGACGGCTGTGCATCAATATGGCCATTGCCTCCTGTGTCCTGATTACTCTCCAGGATGTGGTGGGTGTAGGTCTGGCAAAGCTGATGGGTGTCCATCCTCTGATAGGCGTAGCCTGTGGTTCAGCCGCCATGTACGGCGGCGTAGGGACAGCCGGTGCCTTCGGTCCCATTTTTGAAAAACTGGGCTGCGATGGAGCCACGGTCATTGGAGTGGCAGCCGGCACCTTTGGCATGGTGGTGGCGTCGCTGTTCGGAGGACCTGCTGCCAGGTACCTGATCAACCGTGATCATCTGAAGCCCCTGCCGGAAGATACTCCGCCTGCCGTTCAGGAAGGAAAAAAGGAAGTACTGCCGCTTTCCGTGAAGCGGATGATGAATGCCTTCTTCATCCTTCTGCTCACCGGTGGCCTGGGGGTTCTGGTCCATGCCCTGCTGAAACAGATTCCTTATGTGGAAATGCCCTATTTTGTAGGCTGTCTGTTTGCCGGAGTCATCGTGCGGAATGCCATGGAAGCCGGAAAGAAGGAACTGTATGAAGAAGAAATGAACACGCTGGAGCATATGATGCTATACCTTTTCATTTCCATTACTCTGATGACCCTGGACCTTACCAAACTGATTTCCGTGGCTGGCCCCATGCTGGTAATCCTGATCAGTGAAGTGGCCCTGGCGGTCCTGTTCGGTATCTGCGTGGCCTATTATGCCTATGGCAAAAATTACAATGCTGCCGTAATGGTGGCTGGTCTGATAGGCGTGGGCCTTGGCGCTGCTCCCAATGCAGTAGCCAATGAAAAATCCGTAATGGACGAATTCGGCTGGGCCAACATTGCCTGGACCCTGTTCCCCGCTCTATCTATTCTGATTGGAAACACCTACAATCCACTGTTCATATCGTTTACTCAGCAATTTATTGCAGGCCTGTAAAAAGGGGCTGTGAAAAAATGATTTCTCATTTTTTCACAGCCCCTTTGCCGGTCACTGGTCGTTGGAAGGAACCCGGGCTGCGGGTTCCTTCCAATGGAAAACGCAGCCGGAGGCTGAGTTTCTGTTCCAAGGCAAACGCCAGCCGCGTTTGCCTGCCTTCGTCCAATGACCGGGAGTGTGATTTTTCACACCCTGGTCGCGGGCCGAGGGTCACGGGTCGCGAGCTTGGATGTTTTAGCCGTTTGTTGTTTGTTCTATAGAAAAGAAAATTCGACAGAAATCTAGAAAATCGGATTTTCGGGCTCCGCTAACAAGCCCGCGACTCACGACTCGCGACCAAAGGGAGCTATCAGGCTCCCCAAATCCCATTCATGCCGGTAAAACGCCCGATAATGACCTTCTTTTTCCAGTTGGGAAGGAATTTTTCTGTTGGATAAGGAAAAGGATTCCCCAGTGCCCCTTGCAAAATCCTACAGAAAGATGGTGATTCCATGAAAACCTCCACCACTGTGGCCCAGGATCTGGGCACGTGGCAGGAAGAACAGGCACTGGATGCTGCCTGCTGCCGCCTTTTGGCCAACAAAATCATCCTGGCCCACATCCTCCAGGGCTGCCTTCCCGAATACAGCCGCTGTTCCATCCAGGAACTGCTTCCCTGTCTGGAAAGTACCCCTGCAGTCTGCTCCGTGGCGGTGGACCAGGATGTCCCCGACCCCGGACGCATCCGAGGGGAAAACACGGCGGACAAAACCATGACCGAAGGAAATGTGACTTTCGACATTCTCTTTTCGGCCCGGGTCCCCAACGGCGACGAAACCCGGCAGATCTTCATCAACGTGGAAAGCCAGGACAACTGGACTCCCGGCTATCCCCTGCTGAAACGGGCTGCCTATTACTGCGGCCGGCTCATTTCCCGCCAGAAAGGGATTGTTTTCCAGCATTCCGACTACCAGAAACTCCAGAAGGTGTATTCCCTCTGGGTCTGCCTGGATCCCCCCAGATCCATGCAGAACACCCTGACTTCCTTCCATATGACGGAAGAACAGTTGGTGGGACAGGCCAAATATGATAAAATGAATTATGACATGATGTCCATGATCATGATTGGCCTGGGACAGCCGGACAGACGGCAGGAGGATATCATCCACCTGCTCAGTGTGCTCTTGTCCACAGAGATGAACCCTGACGAGAAGAAACAAATCCTGGAACGGGAATACGATATTCCCATGACCGTTGAAATGAAAGAGGAGGCGGAGACCATGTGTGGTATCGGACACGCCATTGCAAGAAAGAACCTGGAAGAAGGTATGCAGAAAGGCATGCAAAAAGGCCGCCAGGAAGGAAAACTGGAAGGCCGTCAAATGGAACGGGAAGCCAACATCCTGGGCATGCTGAGGGAAAAGATCCCCATGGAAACCATTTCCCGGATTACCCACTATTCCCTGGACCAGATCCAGAAACTGGGAAAACTGCATGGATTGTTGTAGGAAGGAAAAGGCCGCCGGAACTCCGGCGGCCTTTGTCAGCTGTCAACGGTCAACGGCCGATGAAAGGAACCTGGAACCAGGTTCCCATGGAAAGGCCGTGCATCAAGCGGGCCGCCCGGCGTGCGGCCCCTACGGGCAGGAGAATACGTCTGAACCGGCCTGCGCCCCCTACAGCATTGCAATGGACGATCCGCCCCCGCCGTCCTGCTCTTCACTCTTCCTTATTCCCGAAATGCTCCACCAGCATGGCGATGGTGGCGGCGGTCCGGGGCAGTACCTCTTCGTTGAAGTCGAAGTCGCTCTGGTGATGGCCGGCGGCTTCTTTGGTGCCGTAGAGCATGTACACGGCCTGGCCTCCGTGTTCCTGGACCCGGCTCATGAAGTAGCAGCAGTCTTCACTGCCGCTGACTTTCTGTTCTTTCACCACATGCTGGTACACGTTGAGTGGTTCCACCAGGCTGTAAATCTCTTCCCCCATTTCTCTGGAGGAATTGGAGGAGGTGGCGCTGCCCCGGGGGGTGATCTTCACATCCACGTCGTAGAGCATGGCGGCGGCCCGACACATCCGTTTGGCTTCTTTGGCCATGAAATCATTGATTTCGGCGGTTTCCCCCCGGGTCTCGAATTTGATCAGCCCGTTGGCGGGCACCACGTTCCGGCCGGTGCCGGCTTCCAGCACCCCCACGTTGATCCGGGAGGAGCCCCCGCTGTGGCGGCTGATGGTATGGAGGGAAATGGCGGCCTGGGCGGCGGCCAGGAGGGCATTCTTCCCTTTTTCCGGTTCGGCCCCTGCATGGCTGGGCACCCCGGTGAATTCCGCATCCAGTTTGTCCGTGGCCAGGAATCCCTTGGTCATGCACACCAGGGACCCGTCATTGTAGTCCCCCAGGCCGATGTGCCCGCTGATGAAGTAGTCCACATCGTCCACAATGCCGCTCTGGACCATGCTCTTGGCCCCTACCACCCCTTCTTCCCCGGGCTGGAAGCAGATTTTCAGGGTGCCGGCCATCCGGTCCTTGTGGGCGGCCACCAGTCTGGCCACGGCCAGACCGATGGTGGCATGGCCGTCATGGCCGCAGGCGTGCATCAGCCCCGGATGGCAGGACTGGAATCCCAGGGCGCTGGGCCGGTGGCTGGGGGCCGGATCTTCGGCCACGAACAGGGAATCGATGTCGAACCGCAGGGCCACGGTTTTTCCGGGTTTGGCAAAATGCATGATGCCCACGCAGCCGGTCATGCCCCCTTTCATCCGGTCCACCAGCACCGGGTTGGCCCCTTCTTTGATGGCCCGCTGGGCACACTGTTTCAGGGTCTTTTCGTCAGGGACCAGCATCCGGGCGCTGTCATCCAGTACCTCGCTGCCCATTTTCACTTCGTATCCCAGTTTTTCCAGCTCGGTGGCGATAATGGAGGTGGTCCGGAATTCCGTCCAGGCGGTTTCCGGATGGGCATGGAAGTCCCGTCTTTGATGGATCAACTCCTCTTTCATTCCCCTGGCTTCTTCATAGTAATTCATGGCATTTCCTCCCTGATTGTATTTGATTCACAGCGGCCCTATCGTTGGTCGTTCATCGTTCATCGGGTTCCCGCCGTCCCGCTCTTCCCTCTTCCCTCTTCACTCTTTTCTCTTCACTCTTCACTCTGCATTCTTCACTGCCACTTCGAACGTCCTGTGCCAGGGGAGCCGGTACCGGTACTGTTCCGGCCGTTTTCCCAGGAGGGGCGTTCCTTCTTTTTCCATTTTTTCAGTGATCATGGTTTCTGCCCGGGCGGTCTGGTCATCGGTGAGTTTCCCGTCGGGCCACTGGTTGGGCCAGATCAGCTGCTGCCGGACTTCCTGGCGGACCCGGCTCTGGTACAGCCAGTCGTCCAGGTACCGGACGGTCAGGAGATCCTGCCGGTCCCGGTCACTGAGGTACGGCCGGAGCATCCCCTGGCCCAGGGCGTACCCCAGGCTGTTGCCGGCGGTATTCCATCCGGCATAGGACCCCAGACGGTACCCCAGAGGCTCCCGGTCCCCTTCCTTCCGGAGGAGGGTTTCCACCAGGGCCCGGCTGCCTCCGTTGCCAAAAGCCACGTCGGCGATCCCCACGTTCCGGCCTTTTTCCACGTACTGCCGGGCCGTGGCCAGGAACTGCCGTCCCATTTCATCCAGTTCCGTCCCGTTGGCCGGGACATCGGCCCCCAGGGTCACCCCGTCCGCCGGGGTATAGAGCCCCAGCACCAGATCCGCCCGTTTGTCCGTCCGGGCGGGAAAGCCCCCGGCCGCCAGCACATGTTCCCGGAAGCTCCGGCGGATGGGACCGTCTTCATAGCTGGGCACCGTAGCCGGCCCGGCGCCTCCGTTGTACCAGGCATACACCAGGGGCGTCTCTCCCCGGGCTTTGTTCATGGCCCGGTTCAGCAGCACCATCCCCAGTTCGTCGGCGCCGGAAAAGCTCCGGAATTTGTGCCGGAAGGCCGGATCGGCAAAGGCGGCCAGGTCTTCCGCATCCCGGTGGGCTTCGGAATAGGGAGCGGAATCGTCCCGGCCGATGAGCAGGTAATCCAGTTTTCCCCGTTCCAGCCCCCGGGTCAGCCCCTTCAGCACGAACAGATTCTTTTTCCGGCGTTCCAGCACATCCCGGCGGATATCCAGGGGCAGCGCCTTTTCCACCTGGGCCAGTTCCTTTTTCTCTTTCCGGGTCAGCTGCCCCAGCCGCTGCCGATCCCGAAGCTGCCCCCACCGGAAGATCTGGGGCCCGTACTGGGCATAATAGGCCGGTTCTGCCGGTGCGCTGCTCCATCTGGGGGAGCGCATCACCGTGGCAAAGGCGTACAGGGGCACCCCGGGATGGCGGCTCTGGAAGGCCAGCAAATCTTCCACCCGCCGGGCCAGCACCGCCGAGTCCAGTTCATGGGTCCGGGAGGGCACCAGACCGCCGTAGATGTAGGAATCCACCGAGACCACCGCGCCCCGGGCGCCCCGGGCTTCCTGGTCCAGCCAGCGGGCCAGTTTTTCCGGGTCCCCGGACTGCCGGTCACTGGCCAGGAGGGATTCCGGCGGGGTCACCACCTGGACCCCGGCTTTCCGGAAGCTGTCCGTCGTATAGGCCAGGGACACGGGACGGTTGTCCAGGGGAATGAAAAGGATCTTTTCCGCTGCCGCCGGTGCACAGACACCCATCAGCAGCACCACAAAAGCCCCCAAATGTTTACACCAATTCACCCCAGCACCTCTTTTCCTTTCCTGTTCCTAATTCAACCACCGGGCCGCCAGATCCAGGATCTTTCCGATGGTCCGGAGCTGGTCCTGGTATTTACCCATTTCCTGCTGGATGGCGGCATCTCCCTGACCGTTCTGGGCGGCCCGGGCCAATTGATCCAGTTTCTCCAGGATCTCATCCTGGTGGTCCACCAGGGTCCTCACCACTTTCCCCACCAGAGGATTGTTCAGTGCCTTCTGGAGGGCCCTGCGCTGCTGCTCCAGTGTCTCAGGACTGGTGGTGCTGCCGGGTACCGCTGCCGCCGGCGGCAGGGCACGGCCTTCCCCGGAGGATTTCTTCCGGGTGCCGGGAGCCGGGGTATCCGTCTCTCCATCCCCGCTGTCCGCGGCTTCCTGGACCTTGTCCCGGATCACTTCATACACCGGAGCCAGAGGCGTCTGTTCCAGTCCCTGGGCAGCCTGGAGCACCGCTCCGGCCACGCCCGCCGCCTGTCCGGTCTTTTTTTTCTTCGTCCCCTTCTGGAGGATCTTCCCGTAATACCCTTTCAGGTTGGTGATCTCCACCAGCTGCCAGTCCCCTTTTTCATTTTTGTGCATGTGGAGCACCAGGGTGTCGCTCCCCACGGCAGGGTTGTCCATCTGGACGTTCACCAGGGCATCCTGGGGGTACCTGGCCCCGGGCTGGATGTCCTTCACCTTCAGGGCGGTCCAGTCCACCGGCAGCACCTTGTCCGGGTTGATCTTCCGGTAGGAATCGGTCCAGTCCCCGGTAAGCACCCCGTTGTGGATCAGTTCCTCCAGATGCCGGGTGACTTCGTCCTTTTCCCCTTCCGTGTAGCCATCTTCCACATCGTTCTCCCCCTGGGCGGTGAGGATGGCGTCATAGCCCTTTTCCACCACCCGGGTCAGGTCCGTGTGGTCCTGGAAGGTGACGATGTCGTGCTTGTTCACCGATTCCCGAATCAGCTTCACCGCATACTGGGGGGTGCGGGTATAGTACAGGAAATACCATCCGGAAACAGCCCCCACAAGGACTGCCAGGGCCGCTCCCAGGGCGATCTTTTTCCGTTTTTTCTTTTTCAGCCGTTCCTGCTCCTGTTCTGTTTTCCGGGAATCCGGAGAAAAGTTCCCGTCCGTCTGCTGTTCTGTCATGGTATTGCTGCTCCTTTTTGGTCCGTCCCCTGAAAGGGGCAGGGGACCGTTGCGCTGGCGCAATGGTGGGGTTACCCCTCCGGGAAACCCTCTGCCCGCTAAAGCGAGTCCTTTCTCCCTTTCAGAGAGACACCTGCTTCCCCGGAGCCCAGTCCGTGAGATACAGTTCCCGGAACAGCTTCTTCCCGGCCTCCGTTTTGTACAGCCGCTGATACAGAGCTTCGTCCTGCTGCCGGTCGGTGCCGTCCTCGTAGGGGTTCACCAGCATGTCCGCTTCCGCCAGGATCTGGGCGTCGGGCCCGTCGATACTGGCATAGGTGTGGTGATGGCCGATGAGCCATTTGATCCGTTCCGCGTCTTCCCCGGTGATGCCGGCCTTGTCCAGGATGGGCTGAGCCACCCCGGGCCCCAGTTCTTCCTGGATTTTCCCGGTGCAGTGGCCGTACCGGCGTTCTCCTTCGTGGATGCCGATGTCATGGAGGTAAGCGGCGGCTTCCAGGCGGAACTGGGTCCGGGGATCCAGCCCTTCCTCCAGCCCGATGAGCCGGGCAAAAGCATGGACTTTCAACAGATGGTGGATCCGCCGGGGATCCCCCGCATCACAGGCAATGGCTGCCCAGGCAAGCTGTTCCAATGGTTCCATAAAGTATCACAACCTTTCTCATAGGGTTATTATAGGGGATAGAGGGGGAAAAGGAAAGGGGTGTGACAGGAAACCTGCCACACCCCAGCCACGGGCCGCGACCAAAGGGGACCGTTGCTCCTGCAACAGCCCCCTTTTTCTTAATTATTTATGTTCCCAGATATCCACGCGACGGTTGTCGGCTTTG